>Ga0268280_1000445_pt1 | contig 35423 bp, 23 predicted proteins | sample saktaG_9_FD_190139 | JGI IMG/M metagenome (GOLD analysis project Ga0268280, IMG submission 190139) | Saline water microbial communities from Sakinaw Lake, British Columbia, Canada - sak_2011_5_24_40m | ecosystem: Environmental > Aquatic > Non-marine Saline and Alkaline > Saline ...
GCCACTTTAGGATCAAAACGAACACTAACTTCAGTCGCTATCCCCGATACTTTATCTAATGTTGTTATTGGCGATCCGTAGGCAGTCGGCTTGACAATCGCTCCATTTGTCTCAGTATCCCAACCAAAATCTCTCAATCTATTCTTAACAATCTCCTGATCCATATTACGCCTCTCAATAATACGCCCCTTTCTTTCCTCCGGACCAAGATTGTTTATTTCTTGCCTAACTGCGCTCAAATCACCGCCTTCTTTAATCGTGATGCGTAAATTCTCAATCTTTTTTTCGTTATCTCCGCACTCCCTAAAAGCATCACCATTCCTCTGCCATCGTTCAAGGCTGCCAAGCCAAAATTCGACTTCCAAGTAAATTCCAATCCACTCATTATCGTCTACTGGGTTGTTTTGATTTATAAGTCTCCCGAAATTGAATTCCTGAGCCAACACAGTAGCAGACACTTCATTATCTGTAACCGGCGAGCCGGCGGAGAGATTATTATTCTTTGCCTCTGCTTCAAGCGAAGAAGCCGCCGCTTTGAGATCCTGTTCTTCGTTATCAATTGGCTGCCCTATCGATGAAGGAATAATCAGATAATCGGGCAACCCTCTAAAAAGTAGCACGTTGCTCAAAAGCATAGTTGTCGCTCCCACTCCCCCTCTATCAAACTGCACAATATTAGGATTCTCTTTCCCGATCGTAGGAGAGAATTTCCCCGCATTGACACTCACCGCATCAGGAAGCGCGGTTAAAAGCGCCCGATCGATTTGATGCGAACGGGCAGAATCAGCAACAATCAGAATCTTGGACTTGTCTAATCTATAAGTGCCGCTAAGAGATTCCATTGCGTGCTCTTTATGTTGGAAGGTAATCCGCAAGCCATGCCTCCCAAATTTATAAACTTTTGCGGTGATCCCTTCTTGATCAAATGAATCTTTGATTCTCCCGATAAACTTAGTTCTATCCCTAATGTCTTTTAGTTCAATCCTATAAGGAGAGACCGCCCCTAGCCTACCTTCGGCTTGAGGCATCTTCTCGTTCACGCGCGCCAGAAGCGCGAGAATCTTATCACGCTCCTGTATTTCAAACATATTTTTCTCATTATATTCATTGAAGTCGCTCTTTGAACCATCGCTGTTGAACGTGTATCCCCTGGCTCCGCCATCGGTAAAAACAATCAGAGAGGGAGAAGCCTTTAAGTTTGAAAGCCGACTCAGCACATTTTCTTCTATATCATCGGTCATAATCACCACGCGTATGCCGGATTCAAGCAGTGCATTGATGTTTTGAGCAACGCCATTTGATACTTTCGCTCCTGTTTTCTGGGTAAGCGTACCGTCCAAATCAAGCACCACGGTCTCTATCGGCCGATATTGTTTGGCCAGAGCTGTTTTATCAAACAGAGGAAGGCCTTGATCCTGCATAAATTCTCTGAATGCTTTTCTGGCCACATAGACATATCGCTTGCTAAACACCACTCCGTAGCCTTCTTCATAATCAAGATAAAATTGCTTAAAATGATCTCGATCGTCAAAATACGCGGGAGAGGGATTCCCCCCGATAAAGTCTTCCTTAATCTTTTGATCGATATCTTCGGGATGAATGGCCGATTGCATAAATACACAGGTCGGGGCCTCTAATAAAGCGATCTGATCGTCCGTTATTTTTTCAGCATAATCCTGGGTGGGCTTCTTTCCTTTTCTGAAATGCAGGTATTCCTCTTTGGTGATGCTTTTTTTACGTTCATACCAAAACTTTAAATTGTATTCCTGGTTAGGCGCTCTGGGTTTAATAGATAATCCTATGCCTTTTATTTTTTGAAGAAGCTCCTGCGCCTCGGAGGTCCTTATGAGCTCGTGCACAAATTCTTCATCTACTTCAAAATCAGCAGGATTTACGGAATCGAATAATGCCTGATTTAAAACGATTAAATAATTACGGTATCCCTTATACGCATCCGGGACATGAGGGCTGCTTCTATTGGCAGAGGCAACAGACGTTGTTCCATCTACGACAGCGATAAAAGGCTGCTCGGCCAACAATACTTTTATCTGCTCCTCACTAAACAGTTCCGGCAATAAAACAAACTCGTTATTATGGCTTTCAGTTGAGCCGACTTTTGTGTGCCAGACGGGTATATTTTCTCCCGATATAAACGTTTGGCCCTGTCTTTCTTCCGTAATAGGAGCAACCGCGACGCCGCCATATGACATATTAGCCACTACTATCATCTGCTTACCAAGAGTTTTTGCTCGCTGCTGCATAATAAGAATCTTATTTCTCATAAGAAAAGCTTCATAAGCTAACGCTCGAATATTGAGCATCGCATCTTCAGGGACATCAATAGTAGAGAAGTCCTCTTGTCCATTTTTGACCCGCTCAATGACATCATATAATTCACGGTAAGATACAACCCTTTTTAATTTTGCTATCTCTAAGTCTCTGGCCAAAACAAGGTAATTTGCAAAAAGGTGCCAGGGATCATCAATGTCCATTTCTCCGGATACAACTTTACGCATATTAGCAATAACCTCTGCTGGCAATGATAGTTGTCCCTGGCTTTCCATAAACCATTTACCTATGACCTCAGCAGTACGCCCAAATACATCTATATCATCGATATTAGATGTAAGTGTCATCAGGAGTACATCAAACAATGGCGGTATAAATTCAACACCGTATAAATGAGTTAATAGTTTAAGTTTTACCTCTTTGGAAATCTGCTTGTTTTCCAACAGATTTTGAGTGAAATTCTCTTCAGAAGAAACAAACAATACTTCATTAAGGTCTCCTGCAAGGATATCGCGTATCAAAAAGTTGTGGCGAAAGGGCAAGGCGTTCAATAATGCATGGAGTCGCGGGACACTCTCCTTTAGCGCAGGTTGGAATACTTCAAGTAACATCTCCATACGATTTGGCCAAACATCGATAACTAATGAGTTTTCAAGGAAATGAAAAAAATCCTCTTTAACAACGGGCGTGGCATTTATGGCTTCCAGGAGATTACCTTCTTTTTGAATGAGGGTATCTGCAAAAGATTCTGAAAAAAAGTGCTTGTGAAGAAATGCTGGGCTATTAAGCATGATAAAGGATGTCTTGATTTTCTCTACAAATGGCTTTAGGGCTGGACGCATAGAACTTAGTAATTGAGTAAAATTTTCCTGGACAACGTTTAGTTGAGCAATCACACCAAGATAGTCCAGTAAAGATGCCTCCAAGTCTGGATCGTGACGAATTGCCGCAAAGAAATCGCCCTTTTCTTGTGTAATCGCTTCATTCAATGCACCAAAAAGAACGGGCTGTATTAAAAATTGCGGGAATTTTAACATTTTCATCGCTTCTGTTACCTGATCTACGTACTGTTGAAGCTGGGGCTGAAAAACAGTAATGGCGGTTTTTAAAACTTCTGCGCTTTGATTGTTACTGCTTCCCAATATAAACATCACATCATTAACGCTGATCTCTCCTGCGATATTTCTTCTTCGTATTTCCTTAAGCGCATCGGACCCGTTTTCCGGTAAATGCTCCAGGCCCTCTCGAGCGAAATAATCCAACGCAAAACGCAAGCCTTGTTTATCGCTGCCTGCAAGCATTTCATAAAAAATACCAGCAATCTTGCGCTCTTGCATATCCTCATTAAACAACAATTCATTTATCGCTGCATATGGCTTTAAATGCTGAGAAAAATAGAAAACCAATGGCCCTCGAACGCCATGACTTCTTAGCACTATTTCGGATAATTCCTTAAATGCTACCGCGTTTGATTTCAAATCAGCTATTCTGCCAGGAACCAAAAGCGTATCGATAATCGTTGTTTTTTCTGTTTCTGGAAAACCCTGGATCCACAAAGTATCCAGCAAGCTGATAAAAGCATTCAATGACCTGCTTGCAATAACGTTTTTTGCCGCCTGAAGGTTACTGTCCGACTTTAACAAAATCAACGTTAACTTATTTATTGCTTCGATGTGGGAGCCGATACGGGGAGAAATTTTATTGGCTGTACTAAAAAGACTGTAGAATATTTTTATACCATTATTATCGAGAAAATTATTGATTTGCGTGGGGACATTATTTCCCAGGAAGAAGAGGAATAGCGTCTCAAATACCGGAAAATAAAAATCTCTATTGTTTACCAATTGCGCTTCTATGGCGCTGGCAAGCCTTACTATGGCTTCCGCTGACTGAACCGGATCATATGAACTGGCTATTTTAGATACGGCTTCAGTAATTTTATTATTGTCAAAACCAAGCTGCTGCATTGAATCAATCATCATATCAATGCTCTTTGCGCCCTGCGCGGGCTTATATACTCTGCTTCTCGGTTCCTCAGCGAGGAACATCACTGGCTGTGTTGCTTGATGCTGTTGCGCAGGAGAGAGATTTAATAATATTCCCACGATCTCGAGGTTCCCAAGGCCCAAGGTTTTTAATTTAAGCACCAAGCCGGTAAAGGCCTGGATTGCTTCAGGAGGATTTTCTTCCCGGGTAAGCACGATCAACAAATCTACCTTCTTTCTTAAATCCCACGTGTCGGTTGGAAGCACGAACAAGAAATGCGCAACTGCTTCGGCGGTCTGGCGGACCCAAGATGTCGCAAGAACGCTTTTTATAAGCGCTTTGTCCTCATTATAATGATAAGAAGATCGCGCTCCTTTTAAGGTTGCTGTTAAGCTTTCAATAGATTGATAAGTCTCTTGTTCCATGAATTCATCTGCTTTTGCTTTTGGGTGAAAAGTAGCTGCAACACCCATCAGGGTATCTTTTATTTCGCTTTTCTCCTTGCCTATTGATGCCAAGAAATCATATAATTCAATCATTGCACTAATATTTTCTGCGGGGGCGCCTGTTTTGTTGGGTTGCAATAACGCCAGCAAAAGATCCTTGGCTTCCTCGCTATACCATTCTGCATCACTCATTCTCTGAGCTAAGGCCGCTATAGGAGAAACAATCTCGTGCAACCCTTCTGCCTGAACAAGTAAGGGCATAATGTTTTCTATGTAGGAGCCGTACCATTTACAGCTTAATAATCCATCAATAATCTCTACTAATGGCTTGCAGTTTTCATTTCGTAAAAAATATGCTATGCGAGAAGGATGTTGTGCAAGGGAAAACATCAGGGCAGTGACTAAATCTTTATTGTTTTTCCGGTTCAGCCCTTGACTCACTACCGTCTGAAGCGCCACGGAAAGGTTACGCAGCATTGCGTTTGCATCAGGAGAGCGACTAGTAAAACCTACAAATTTATTTATCTCATACAAAGAACCTCCCGAACGCTCTAACGCTTTAAAAAATGATACTAAACTATTCACAAATTCCCCGTCCTGCAAATGATCCAACTGAATCTCAAAATTATTCACTTCAAAAAGAGAGCCAAGGATTTTATGCATTATCCTTTCTGTTTTTGAATAATAGCGCCTTTTCATAGCGGCCAATATGGCATGATAGAAGGACCGAGGTCTCTCAAAGGGATTATTGGCGAACCAGGTTTTTTCCACTGTTTGTATTATTTTTGCCACTTTGCTCTGATTATTATCGCTCGCGATTGCTTCAAGTGTTGCAATCGGATCATCTGCCTTAAAAATCTCATCCAATGCTATCTTTATGTTCCCGTCGCTCACCTCTGTCTTCTTCAAGATATTGATAAGTTGCGCGAGCTCTTCTGCTTTTCCTTGCTTTGTGATCGCTTCACTTATATTCATAATCCGAGATGTTAATCGGACAGCCTGATAATAATACCTATCGTAGTTTCCTATTGCAGAAAGGATCACTGTAATATCGCTACGTTGCAAATTTTGTTCTAGCGCGTCAAGCATTGCAAGAAATTCTTTAAACTGTACCCTTACCGAGTAAGCTCCTTCATCAAAACTAACTAAACCAAGGAGTATGGCTTTATCTCTTCCTTCCAAACCTAACTTCTTTAAACGCTGATTAATAGTTAAAAAAGTATTTATCTGTTCCTTATAATCTTTTACTTGACGCAGGTAATAGAGAATTCGATCGCGCGCAGAACTATACAGATCAATCTCCTTTAGTTGCTGGGCGAAATGATAAAATTCCTCGAACATTTCCCTGGGCGATTCTTTTTCTAAAATTAATTCGATACGCGCCCATAAATCACCTTCTTTATAGTCAAACGTTTCCATAAGATAGTGCGCAAAGAGCAAGCATGCTCTCGTCGACTCCTCAAGGTGCTCTTTGCCCTCTTTCTCTAAATTAGCGAGAGCCTTCTGGACTTTCTCTTCGCGCACTTGATCTTGGTGTTCGTGCGCATAAAGCTTTTCAAAAAACTCGCGCGCAGAAGGCAGCGGACGAGCCTCAAAAGGAACAACTTTCTTAAATATCCTTTGGTATATACTCTTCAGCGGAGAGCTGGCGGCTACAGATTGTTCTTGTATCGGAGAAGAACCGTCTTTATTCGGACTTTTCTCTTTGAGGTATTTATCTACTGCCTTTATGACGATTTGCCAATCAGGCTGAAGAAGATCCGGTTTTTCTATTTTATCTTTATTGTCTGCTTGAATATTTTTGACTAGATCGACAATTTCTTGATTAGATAATTTGACGCCTTTTTGTTGCGCCAATTTCTTTATAATTTTCCAGAGATTGTCATCTTTTTGCACGACAACTGGCGGTGTTTCTTCCTTCTGGGGTTGCGCCGGCTTAATTTCCTCCTTCTGTTCTTTCTCGTCTTTTGGCTTATCTACCAATTCTATAATTTTATCCGGCACAGCTACTTCCGGAGAAATGGCTTTATCCGCAATATGGCCATTTTGATTTAAAAATAAAACCATCATCATAATCGCCGCTCCTACTTTAACCCATTTTTTGATTTTTCCTTTTAAATCAAGAGGTTTCAACTCAAGAATAATCTGTTTAAAATTTATCCCCTCATCAAACTCCTTCTTGATTAGCTGGGGCAAATTAAAGAGGTTATTACTAAAAGGTTTTATTATAATTTGTTCAATCTTTTTCCAGTCAATGCCAATTAATCCATTCTCTTTCCCTAAGACTTCTTTTATCGTATTTTTAACCTGCGCATTTTTAATGGAAGCATCAATATTCTTGATGTCATTCTTATTTAGTAAAGAAGGACTTAAGGAAAACTCTGAGAGCGTATCCCAAAAACTTTTTGCGGTTAACGGGGAAATTTCATAGATATTGGCTAAATCGCTCGTTGATTTTTCAATAAATGATTCATAGATATTTTTGTATTCTGCGTTGCTTCTTAGTTCATCCCAAGTTATCTTTTGCGATAAATTATCCAACAAACTCTTTAAACCTGAATAATCCTCATTCAGCTGCCCTTTATAGGCATTCTCTGTCTGGCTAATTATATCCTTTGCTGTTAAACCTCCCAGGCCCATTGGCTGATAAAGCTTTTTTATAATTTCCGCTGCGGTTTGTTTTGCTTCTTGCGGAGTTTTGCCGTCTTTTACCAATTCGGTTTCCATATCATGCAACATATCGTGACAATGGATTGCTCCTAACACAAACAACATTTGTATCCAGTATGCCCTAAGTTGCAGAGCGGGAGCAAGCATACGCATTGAGCCATCTTTTCCTGCCTCAAAAGGATGCTGCAGAAAAGATTCAGCGTCTTCCGAATAAGAAATACTTGGTTTGGCATAAATAAAGGCCCTAATCTTACTAATCCAGCTGCGCACCTGCATTCTCCACTTTTGGGTATTAAGCTGAGGTAATATATTAGAAGGAAGCGAACTCACCTGAACCAACCCTTTAACTTTTCGGTCAACTTTAATATCTTTATCTTTCATTTTCATCAATGCACAGAGCATCATGGGAAAAGTTTTAAATCCCGTGTCTACAAAACGCACGTTTTCTGAATTCTCAAAACCCAATGCACCCAAGTCAGCCTTAATTTGCTGAATCTGAGCTTCAAACTTGGTGTCTTGAGACATTTTATCTTCAATTGCTTTTATAAGAGCAGCTATGCTATCCTCAAAGGTAGTGTTTGAATCTGCAGCTTTACTAACCTCTTCTGCCATCCAATCGTAGAAATCACTGAATGTAGCGCGACTTATATGATACAGCCGGGGATCCCTCTTTTGCCCATTTAGAATACTTAGGATTTGCTCGAGGGTAAAAAACAGCGCGCCATCTCGGGGGAGAAACACATTAGTATAGCTGTCATTGCCATTACCAACCATTTGTTCCTCTACGAATGCTGCCATCGCAATAGCAAAATCGAGCTGTGCGGGATTTTGAAACAAGGTGCTGGCAATTAAATCTTTCTTCATCTTTTCAATTTCGGCTTTTTCATTTGGCGTTCTGGCTACGCGAGTAAGATCCACTGAAACACGCTCTAGCGCTTTAGCGATAATCACCTTAAGTTCAAAATTGCGCTGGGCAACGGTTTTCTTGCCTTCTTTGACATCTGAATACAACGGCCTTGAAACGCCAATAAGTTCAGCAGCGATAAGGGCGATATCCTCCCAATACACCTGAGATAATTCCCGTTGCGTAATAAGCGTCCCTTGACTACGTAACGGTGATGACCCGTTTATGGATAAAGAAGAAATATTCTCTACAGCATTTATTAGGGTTTCGGAGTTAGATAGCGCAGAAAAGTTAAATGCGAGAAGGTCGTATTCTTCAGAAACAATTACCGGTAGCAAAACTCCTGAAAAACTAAGTAACTGACGAGGAGGCGATGTTAACAGGCGTTCTAAAAATGCCTCTAGAATCTGCGCCTTATCCGGATTCTTTTCAATGGCAACCCGAATAGCCTTCTGGAGCGTACTCATCGGAAGCGTGGTTACATTAACATCAATGGCCTGAGCAATGTCAGGCATAGATATTCTTATTGAGGTTTTCCCTCCTTGTTTTTTTACTTCCATTACGGTGATATTTTCTTTTAAATTGTTAAGTTTTAACTTTTCCGGAGAGCTGGTGGCACTGGTTTCAGTTACCGGCAATCCACCCATATTTATTTCTAGATTATGAAATGGATCGCCTACTTCTCCAGATCCGACAACCTTGATAAGACTACTTATATACACTGGAGTTATCGGTTGAGTTCTTTGGGACAGTATTGGCGAGCTTATTTGATTCTTAATTTCTGTCCCAAAACTAATTCCTCCACTCATATAGCTCCTGATAGTCTGGCCATAGGGAGTGTAGCGCGGCTCTTTAATGTTATATTCTCCCTGCTGAAAGGAGGTTTTGTAGGCGTTAAAGTAAGTTGTTTTAGACCAAGAGGCCTCGGAGGTTAAACCATTCAGATTATGTCTATCGATAAGGTATGAATATACGCCTGATTTGCCGTAGAATTTCTGTTTAAACCACTGGGCCAGAATAAGTGAGTAGTAAACCTGCCTTAAGGGAGCGTATCTTTTAGAAGAATTAATTTCTTTGGTTAATTTAGGAATAATAGTTTCTCTGATGAGTTGTGAGGAGTATTCGTTCAGAGCTTCGGAGCGCTCATCCTTGAAATTATAGGTAGATGAATCCTTAAGATAGTCTTGCTCAAGCATAACTTTCAGTGTGGCTTTGTAGATGTAGGCATTATCAGAACTTTCTCTGATAATAATTTCGTCCGGCACGATCCAAGGGCGAGTGAGCGTAGGAATAGTTATATTTTCAGAACCGTAAAGCTCCTCTGCTTTCTTGTAGAGCTTATCCCAGTAATCTTTTCCTTCCGGAGCTTGAGGGGAAGTAAAATTAGCGGTATCTTTCTTTAGCTGGAGGTCTGCCTCTAAAAAAATCTTGCCTACATCAGTTTCAGCAAGTTCCCTGTCTATAATATTGTCTTCTGCATCTGGCCTTAAATTTACCCAAAAGGCTTCATTGGGCAAGGATATGCCGATGAAAAAATAATTGAGCAGAGTTTTAGTTTCTTGTTGCAGACTTTCCTTAGGGTCAGTCCCCTTCGGGGACAGACCCTTTAAGGAATCTCCCTTATCTAAAAGCAGGTTAAAGTTGTTGGCGCTAGGATTATACGAGAGGTACCTTAGGTGTAAGGGACGAAATCTGTCCTGAATAAAGCTATTGCGCAAGGCAAGGAAGTGGCCTGAAATATCCAGTTCTCCGGCAACCTGAGCAAAACCAGATTGCTCAAATACCATAAAAAAACATAAAGCAATAACAATAATTTTAAAAAATTTACTAGATTTAAGCTTCATTTTTTTAAAGGTTTATCAGCCTTACTATGTTATAAGCTTATATTATAGGTAAGCGATTACAAGGGCAAAAAGGGGGTTTCGGGAAAGCGCTTGCTAAATGACTATTACAAATTCACCACGGGGTTTATTTTTGGATAGTTTTTCTTGGATAACTTTAGGGCTGGCGCGTAAAATTTCTTCAAATTTCTTGGTTAGCTCCCTGGCAACCGCAATTTCCTTATTTCCAAAAACCGCATTTATGTCTTCCAGACTAGCTAAAATTCTATGGCAAGATTCATAAAACACTAATGTACAGCTGAGTTGCTTTAATTTTTCCAATTGATTTTTGCGCGCCTGGGAGCGGTTCGCAAGAAACCCGGCAAAATAAAATTCATGCGCCGGTTTTCCCGAAAGCACCAAAGCATTGACAAAAGCCGCGGGGCCCGGAATAAAAGTCATCTCCAGATTATTTTTTATCGCCAGGTTGATTAAATTATACCCCGGATCCAGAATCCCCGGGGTGCCGGCATCCGAAACCAAAGCAATATTTTTATTTTCTTTTAATAAACCAATTAAATACTCGCCTTTGGTAAATCTGTTGTGCTGAAAAAAACTGGTGGTCGGAGTTGTGATTCCGTAGTGGTTAAGCAGAATTTTGGTATGCCGCGTATCCTCACAGGCAATTAAATCCACGCTTTTTAAAACTTCAATTGCCCTATGCGTGCAGTCTTTTAAATTTCCAATTGGGGTAGCTACAATATATAGCATTATTCCACAGTTACGGACTTAGCTAAATTACGTGGCTGATCAACATCGCAGCCACGCTTAACCGCAATATGATAGGCCATCAACTGTAAAGGCAGAACCACTAAGAGCGGAGAAAATATTTCCTCTATTTTAGGGATATAAATTACTTCTCGGGTTAACTCCTTAATTTCTTGATCGCCTACGGTGGCAATGGCAATAATTTTACCGCTCCGAGAGCGAATCTCCTGGATGTTAGAAACCATCTTTTCATAAACTTTTGACGCCGGGGCAATACAAACTACCGCCCGGTACTCATCAATTAAAGCAATCGGCCCATGTTTCATCTCTCCGGCCGCATACCCTTCAGCCGGAATATAAGAAATTTCTTTTAGTTTTAAAGCTCCTTCTAAAGCTGAAGGATAATTAACATTCCTGCCTAGATATAAAAATGACCCCAAGTGCGAATGCTTGCGGGCTAAGCTAGCAATCTTCTGCTGCTGCTTTAAAATTTCGGACTGATAGCCGGGAACTTTGCGTAACTCAATTAATAATCTATTAATCCTTACGCTAGATAAAACTCCTCTAATCTGGGCCAAATAAAAAGATAATAAATACAGTGCCGTCAGTTGAGCAGTATAGGCTTTAGTCGAGGCAACGCCAATCTCCGGGCCAGCGTGAATATAAATTACACCGTCAGATTCACGGGTCAACGTTGAGCCTAAAACATTACATATAGAAATTATACTACAGCCGCGCCGCTTGGCCTCCCGGATACCGGCCAATGTATCCGCCGTTTCACCAGACTGACTAATGGCAATCACCAGCGTCTCTGAGCCAATCAAAAGATCCCGATACCGAAATTCGCTGGAAACATCAATTTGCGTAGGAACCTGGCAAACTGATTCCAACACGTATTTGGCGACCATACCGGCATGATAGGCTGTACCGCAAGCAACAATAAAAATCTTTTTAATCTCTTTAAGTTTAGATTCCGGAACATTCTGCTCTTGGAAAAATATCTTACCAGTTTTCTTGTTCAAGCGAGAATTAATCAAATTTTCCAAAATTCCGGGCTGCTCATTAATTTCTTTAAGCATAAAATGATTAAACCCTGATTTTTCTGCCTGATCAATATCCCAGCTAATATGCGTAGTATCCTTAAAAACAGTTTTTCCTTCAAGATTGCTAACCTTAAAATGATCTTGATCTAAAACTACAATTTCGTTTTCATCGAGGAAAATAACCTCTTTGGTAAAACCCAGTACTGCCGGGATATCCGAGGCCAGAAAATTTTCGCCCTTCCCCACTCCGATAATTAAGGGGCTGCCTAGGCGAGCCCCCACTAACTTATTAGGCTCATTAACACAAATTACTCCGATAGCAAATGAACCAACTAACAGTTTAAGCGCCAAAGAAACTGCAACTTCTAAAGGAATATTTTTATAAAATTTTTCAATTAAATGTACGATTACTTCGGTATCCGTTTGGCTACGGAAGATATGCCCCTCTTTAATCAGCTGGATTTTAAGCGCTTCATAATTTTCGATAATGCCATTGTGCACGACAGCAATCTGCCCGTCGCAATCATGGTGAGGATGAGCATTGGCCTGGGTAGGAGCTCCATGAGTTGCCCAACGCGTATGCGCAATGCCAACTACACCGCTAAGAGGCTTGTTTTTAACTAATTTTTCTAATGCGCTAATTTTTCCGGGAGCTTTTTTTATTCCGATATGTTTTTTATGGGGCAGGATTACTGCTATGCCGCTTGAATCATAGCCGCGATATTCCAAACGCTTTAAACCGGCTAGAAGAATAGGCTGTGCTTCTTTTCCACCGATGTATCCGACTATTCCGCACACTTTAGCACCTTAAATTTTTCATGACCCCAACGGGATTTGAACCCGTGTCGAGAGCTTGAAAAGCTCTTGTCCTAGACCAGGCTAGACGATGGGGTCGAGTCTTATTTCTAGTAATCTTTTAAAAACGCTATAACCAGGCTTCCCGCCCTAGCCTTAATTAAAGGCGGGATCCCGCCTCATTTTTAAAGATCATGGCGAGAAGACGATGGGGTCAAGTTTTATGTTTCCTCCTCCGCAATTACCGGAGCAACACAGGAAACTCGATCTTTATCCTGTAACTTAATTAAACGTACCCCTTGTGATGAGCGTCCGGTCTCACGGATATCTTTTATCGCGCAGCGCAGGAATATTCCGTTCTGTGTAATAACCATCAGCTCATCTTTATCGTTGACAGTTTTTAGATTTACTGCCTGGCCGTTTTTATCGGTCACCTTAACATTGATTACTCCTTTGCCGCCGCGGCTGGTTAACCGGTATTCATTAATGGTGGTACGTTTGGCAAAACCCAACTCAGTCACGGTCAGGATAGTCGAAGCCTTTTGCGGAACGACCATATCGATAACTTCATCTTTTTTAGCCAATGATATTCCCCGCACCCCACGCGCGCCCCTGCCCATTTCCCTAACTTTCTCTTCAGAAAATCTTATGGCCTTTCCTTGTCGAGTCCCAATAAGCAGCTCTTGCTTGCCATCCGTCATCTCTACGCCAATCAGCGCATCCAACTTATCCAAAGTAATTCCGATAATTCCACCTTTGCGCGGATTACCGTAGGCTTCTAGTTTAGTCTTTTTAATCTGGCCCAACTTGGTCACCATAACCAAATATTTATCTGAGGAAAATTCTTTGACCGGAATTGTTGAGCTTACCTTAGCCGACTGCTCCATCTGCACCAAATTAACAATGGCTTTCCCCTTAGATATGCGGCTCGCCTGCGGAATTTCATAAACCTTCAGCCAATGCACTTGTCCTTTATCCGTAAAAATAAGCAGATAATCTTTGGTGGAGGCCACAAAAAGATGCTCGCTAAAATCTTCTTCTTTTAACTCTGCCCCCATTGCCCCGGTCCCTCCGCGCTTTTGTTTACGATACGAGCTTACCGGCAGGCGTTTAATATAACCGCCGTGACTAATGGTGACTACCACATCCTCATCCGCAATTAAGTCTTCAACTTCCAACTCCTCTGCCTCCCCCACAATATCCGTACGGCGCACATCACCATATTTTTTCATTAAATCCTGTAGCTCTTCCTTAATAATCGCTTCGATTCTTTTAAGTGAAGCTAAAATCGCCTGACATAATTGGATTTTCTTAAGGAGCTCAGCGTACTCAGCATCAAGTTTATCACGCTCCAAAGCGGTAAGACGCTGCAACTGCATTTCTAAGATGGCCTGCGACTGAAGCTCGGAAAGTTCAAACTCCTTCATTAAATTTAGCTTAGCTGCTTCCACGCTCTTAGAGGTCTTAATCACCCGGATAATCCGGTCAATAAATTTAAGCGCAATTTTTAAGCCTTCTAAGATATGCGCGCGCTTTAAAGCTTTATCTAATTCAAATTGCGTACGCCTGCGAATCACCACTTTGCGATGTTCGATATAACAATCTAATACCTGACGTAAATTTAAAACCTTTGGCCGGTTATCCACCAGAGCCAGCATAATAATTCCAAAGGTATTTTCTAATTGCGTATGCTTAAAAAGCTGATTTAAAACAATCTGAGATTCAATATCGCGCTTAAGCTCTACCACGATGCGCATACCTTCTTTATCGGACTCATCGCGAATATCGGAGATACCTTCGATTTTTTTATCGTCTACCAAGCCGGCAATTGCTTCAATCAGTCCGGACTTCTGCACCTGATAAGGAATCTCGGTAAAAATAATTAAGTCTTTACCATTTTTCTGATGCTCCACCGTAGCCTTCGCCCGCACCAGAAGCTTACCCCGGCCAGTGTTATACGCATCCTTAATCCCGCTCTTCCCGCAAATTAACCCGCCCGTCGGAAAATCCGGCCCCTTAATATAGCGCATCAAGTCTTTAATTTCTGCTTCCGGATGATCCAGCAGATAAACAATTGCCTCGCAAACTTCATTTAAATTATGCGGCGGAATATTGGTTGCCATACCCACGGCAATACCGCTTGAACCATTAACCAAAAGATTAGGCAAGGTGGCCGGTAAAAGTAGCGGCTCTTTTAAAGAAGAATCAAAGTTTGGCCCAAAATTTACGGTTTCTTTTTCAATATCACCTAACATTTCATCACTCACCGCGGCCAGGCGAGCTTCAGTATAACGCATGGCAGCTGCGGCATCTCCATCGACGGAATTGTGAACAAAAACCCCGCTGGCTAAAGCAAAATTATGTGTACTATCAATAGTTAAATCATATACATCTTCTCTTTGGTTTAAAATTTCAACCTTTAGGATTTTATGGTTATAACTTAACTCTTTATACAACAAATCTTCCTGCTTATTATAATATTTTACAAACCCCGTATTCCAGGAAGTTGATGATCCATAAGGATACACTTCTTTCCGCGTGCTCTCATATAATTCTTCATTTAAACGCTGGTAGCTGCTTAAAGTTTCATGACAAATCTTAACAAATTTTACTTTGCCGGTATTATTAGTAATCCTGCTTTTATTAGCTTTGATTATTTTTTCATTAAAGAGCTTCTTATAACACGGATCCTGCCATAATCTTTTTAGGGTTCTTGTTGCTCTTTGGCTAAACTCTATTCTTTTTTCCGGATGATCTTTTATATATTCCTTATTGGTATCACTTAACAATTGGCGCATTCTCTTACGGTAAAGAGGATCTTGCCAATTTTGGATATTCCTTGCTGAAAGCCTCTCTGAATATTTTTCTTTATTTTCAGCGTTATTCCAAAATTTCTCCCTGCCTTTAGCTATCTTTCCCCTGTATTCTTGGTTTTGGTGCAGAAGCGAGGCATTTTCATAATGCACCCGCCAGTGTTCTTTCCAGAGCATTCTTTTAATATTATCCGGATGATTATTAAGTTTATTAAAGTCAATGTGGTGCCTTACTCTTCCGTCAGATTTTGAATATGTTCCTCGAGTTAAATTATAGTTATCTGATAAGTGATGGGCCGGAACCCATTCATTTTTTGCGTTTTGGTAAATTAAACAATATCCCTCCCTGTTTAATCTATCGGCTTTTTCTGATAATTTTTCATACAATGGCATCAAAGATTCGCCCGTAGTTAAATCTTTGGCCTCTTTATAAATACCATTTCTTAACATAAACCTATGGTTAGGAGTGCATCTGATTTCCTTTTTATTATCTAAAATCACTTTTACAATCTCAGCATTTTTTATTGTTAATCTTGGATTCTTAATCTTCGCGATTGAAATTAGGCCGGCCTGATTTATGGTGTAAGTATAATTTACTCTTCCTTGCTTCGCCTCCTTTATTAACTCTCCAAAATCAAGGCTTCTGCCGTCAATGAGTTTAACTTTTGTATCTTTGGTAAAACAGCCGAAATTTCCTTGGCCATCCACCAACGGATAGCGTAAAGAAAAATCTTGCGCCATCCTTACCAGAGTGTCATAAATCGCCACATCCCCGTGCGGATGATACTTACCCATGGTTTCACCGACTATACGCGCGCATTTCTTGTAGGGTTTAGAATGTTCCAAATTAAGCTCACGCATCGCGTAAAGAATGCGACGGTGTACGGGTTTGAGGCCATCACGCACATCCGGTAAGGCCCGGCCCACAATTACGCTCATGGCATAATTTAGATAAGAATCCTTAACCTCATCCTCAATATAAACCTGAATTATTTTTTCGTTGCGGGTATACATGATTTAATCCAAATTCTAAACCCTAAATCCGAAACTCTAAACAAATCCTAAACCTAAAATCCAAATATTCAAAACTAAAACTTTGATTTTTAGTTTTTGAGTTTTGGGTTTGTTTAGGATTTAGGGTTTCGAGTTTAGTATTTAACATCCTATATATCTAAATTCTTAACCTGGTGCGCATGATTTTCAATAAATTCACGGCGCGGCTCGACCTGATCCCCCATTAAAACGGTAAACATTTTATCTGCTTCCACAGCATCTTCTAAAGTTACCTGCAGAATTGTCCTTTTTTCGGGGTCCATCGTAGTATCCCAAAGTTGCTGTGGATTCATTTCCCCTAAACCTTTATATCTTTGAATGTGCATGCCCTTAGCCGCAACTTCCCTAATATAAGCCAGGGCTTCTTTTAAACTAAAGACCTCTTTAATGTCATCGCTGCTGGCAATGCGATAAACTGCTTTTATTTTTTTCTCTCCCCCTTTAACCATACCCGCTTTAGGAATTGCCACATTATTAAAATATGTTTCAAATTCGATTCCAAGTTTTTCAATTTTTAAAATTAACTCTTCAATTTCTTGCGCCTCAAACAGATGCAAAACATCTCTCTCCGCTTCCTTGCCTTCTTTGTCTGTAATCGTAGCTAACTCTTTATCAGAATAAACAAACTGGGTAATTCCATCCACTTTTATCCTATAAATAGGCATTTTTTTGGTCTTAGGGTGCCTAAAACTAAGATATTCTACAAAATTCACTCCCTTTTTATCTAAATAGCGCCCTAACTTATCTAATTCCACCAAAAGCTTTAGTATCTCTTTAAACTGATTATCCGTAAAAGCCAGCTTATCTTTTACGCGAATTAATTTATGCCCCTCTCGGCCTAAATCTAAGAGCATATCGTTCATCTGTTGCTCAGTTTGAATATACTCTTCACGTTGCCCTCTTTTAATTTTATAAAGCGGTGGTTGAGTAATATAAACGTGCCCCGCCTCCACTAGCTTGGGCAACTGCCGATATAATAATGTCAAAAGCAAGGTACGAATATGTGACCCATCAATATCCGCGTCTGCCATCAGCATTAACTTATGATATCTGAGTTTAGCCAGATCAAATTCCTCCCCAATCCCTGTGCCTAGAGCTGTAATAATGGTACGTATTTCTTCGTTTGATAAAATTTTATCCAGGCGGGACTTTTCAACATTTAAAATTTTTCCCTTAATCGGCAGAATAGCCTGAAATCTTCGATCGCGGCCTTGTTTTGCCGAGCCTCCGGCACTATCGCCTTCCACAATATATAATTCGCATAAAGCGGCATCACGCTCTGAACAATCCGCTAATTTTCCCGGTAGCCCTGCGCCTTCCAAAGCTCCTTTTCTACGGGTTAATTCCCGCGCCTTACGCGCAGCTTCTCTGGCCCGCGAGGCCACGATTACCTTATCAATAATTTTATTCGCTACCGGTGGATTTTCCTCAAAATAACTCGAGAGCGCCTCTAAGCTAGAAGAAGCGACTAAACCCTCTACTTCGGAATTACCTAATTTCGTTTTAGTCTGGCCTTCAAATTGCGGATTAGGGACTTTAACGCTGATTACGGCGGTTAAACCTTCGCGCACATCATCGCCGGTAATCGCAATATTATCTTTAAGCAAATTTTTAGATTTAGCATATTGATTAATTCCCCGGGTCAAAGCGGATTTAAAACCCGACAGATGTGTCCCGCCTTCAATCGTATTAATATTGTTGGCGAAAGAAAACATGGTTTCCGCGTAACCATCATTATACTGCAGCGCGACCTCTACATTCACATCGTCCTGGAGTTTCTCAAAATAAACAACTTTATTATGTAAAGGATTTTTATTTTTATTCAGATATTCTACAAAAGATATAATGCCGCCAGAAAACTCAAAAACCGCTTCTTTTTCCGAACGCTCATCCGTTAATTTTATTTTTAATCCTTTATTCAAAAATGCCAATTCTCTTAAACGCCCAGAAAGGATATCGTAAGCATATTCAGTTTTAGAAAAAATTGATTTGTCCGGTTTAAAAGTAATTTTGGTACCGGTAGAAGTACTTTTGCCAATAATCGTAAGCTTGGAAACAGTTTTACCGCGCTCATAACGTTGGTGATAAATTTTACCGTCTCTTTTAACCTCTACTTCCAGCCAATCAGAAAGCGCGTTAACACAACTAACTCCTACCCCATGTAAACCGCCGGAAACTTTATAAGAACGGTGGTCAAATTTTCCTCCGGCGTGCAAAGTAGTTAAAGCCACTTCTACCGCCGGCTTCTTCTCGGTTTTATGCATATCCACTGGGATACCGCGGCCGTTATCTACCACAGTAATGCTATTATCTGGCTGTATCGTCACCGCGATAGTATCACAAAAACCCGCCAAGCTTTCATCCACACTGTTATCCACTACCTCAAAAACCAAATGGTGCAAACCACGCACCGCAGTATCCCCGATATACATGGCCGGCCGGCGCCTAACCGCCTCGATGCCTTCTAAAACCTGAATACTCGTAGCATCATAAACTTTAGCGGCATTTGCTGGTTTTTGTTCATTTTTATTTTCTACTTTAGATTGTTTCATGCAACTTCTCCGATACGAAAATTAATATTTTTTAATTCCGGGTTTTCTTTTTTTAGCGCTTTAAGTAACTCTTCTTTTTTTAAACTTAAAATATATAACCAGGCTGATGAATCTACACTCAAACCCAGAATCCCTTTGTTGAAATATTTAACTCTTATATGTCCCAACTCCTTTTTTGTCAAGGCTTTTTTTAACCACTGTTGGGGACCAGTATCCTGAAAAACGGTTTTTTTAGCACCCAATTGACGCATCACATTATCTAGCGTGTTTTTTAAAAGTTCCATATTTTTAATTCAGGCGCATCGGTAAAACTATGTAAACATAACCGCTCAAACGAATAACTCCGGGCTTCTCCCCATCCACCATTTCTAAACTAACCGCTTCTTCATTTAAGTTTTTTAAAATATCGAGTAAATAAACAGGATTAAAACCAATCACCAGCTCCCGGCCTTGATACTCTACCTCTAATTCTTCATGAAATTCTCCAATATCCGGCGTAGATTTAGAAATTACCAATTTATTCTTAAAAACCTCTAGTTTCACTGCCTGATAATCCGGTGTAGCCAAAAGCGCTGCTCTTTTAACCGCCAACAATAACTGACTTCGCACTACTTTCATTTTATTTTCCGAAACAGGCGGAACAACTTGTTTATAATCTGGAAATTCACCTTCGATTAAGCGCGAAACAATCCCCACGCTCCCTAAATCAAAAAGCGCTTGATTACTACTCACCACCAACGACAATTCACCTTCCTCTTTAAGATTACGATTCAACTCTTGAATTGTTTTAAGCGGCACAATCATACTCATTTCTAAATCTAATTCTCCGGACAATTTTCTTTCTACCATAGCCAATCTTTTACCATCTGTTGAAACCAAGGTTAATAAACCCTGATTAATTTTAAAAAGAATACCATTCAAAACATAACGCGTCTCATCCAAAGAGACCGCAAAAGCAGTTAAAGATAACATTTCCTTAAAAACCCCCTGATTAATTTTAATTACTTTTTGATCTTTAAATTCGGGTAATTTAGGAAACTCTTCTTTAATTAACCCCATAATCTTAAACTGGCACATTTCTGAATCAATGGTCACTTGGTTGTTTTTCTTGGTGGAAACATTAATCATCTCTAATGGAAACTCCTTAATAATATCACTAAATCTCTTAGCGGGAACCGTAATCGCCCCCGCTTCGGCAATATCCACAGGGATTACACAGGTTATCCCTATATCTAAATCTGTGGCGGTTAACTTTAAACTATCCGCTTGGGTTTCAATTAAAATATTAGAAAGGATTGGTAGGGCGGATTTTGTAGTAATAACATTCCCCACGATTTGAATAGCGGCAACGAGACTACTTTTTTCCACTTTAAACTTCATTTTATTTTCTCCTTATCTACTAGATAACAATAGTGTAATTTTAATTAACATAGAGTGTTTATTATTTATATATATTTAAAAACTTAAAATCGTAATCGTAATAATACAAGTTCCTTGTGTGTATAAGAATATAAGAGCTTCTATTTAAAAGAGTTGTGTAAAAAATTGATTTGTATAACCTGGTAATTACTGTTTAATAATATGAATAACTTTATCTATCCGCTCTTTTAATTCTTGGTTATTACTTATACTGGTTTTAATTTTTTTATAAGAATGCAAAACCGTAGTATGGTCCTTCCCTCCAAAAAGCTCTCCGATCTCAGGTAAAGAAAGTTCTGTTAATTCCCGGCTTAAATACATGGCAATTTGTCGCGGAAAGACCACTTGTTTGTTGCGACGTTTGGTTTTAAGATCTTGTAATGAAATTCCAAACTCTTCAACTACACAACGTTGAATAAAATCAATAGTAATAAGCTTGGTTGGTTCTTTTAAGAGATCTTTGAGCACCTCTTTAGTGAGTTGTAAAGTAACCGGGGCTTCTTCCAATAAAGAATAAGCAATGGTCCTAATTAAAGCTCCCTCTAATTCACGAATATTAGTTTTAATTAATTGGGCAATAAAAAAAATTACATCATCAGGAATATTAACCGGCTCACGTTCAATTTTTTTCTTTAAGATCGCCACCCGCGTTTCTAAATCCGGTGGTTGAATATCTGTGGCTAACCCCCAGCCAAACCGCGAAACTAATCTTTCCTGCAAATTAGTAATTTCTTTGGGTGGCCGGTCTGAAGAAAACACAATTTGTTTATGCGCGTCATATAAGGTGTTAAAAGTATGGAAAAATTCTTCCTGGGTAGATTCTTTCCCGGCGATAAAATGGATATCGTCAATAACCAAAACATCAAGATTGCGGTATTTTTGGCGAAAAGCAGAAGTAGATCGATGTACAATAGCATCAATTAATTCGTTAGTAAATTTTTCGCTTGAAACATAATAAATTTTTGTTCCCGATGCAGAGTTATTTTTAATTTGGTGACAAATAGCCTGGATAAGATGCGTTTTGCCTAAGCCCACGCCACCGTAAATAAATAGCGGATTATATGTTTTAGCTGGCGCATTAGCTACGGCCAATGAATAAGCATGGGCATGCCGGTTTGCTCCCCCCACCACAAAGTTTTCAAATGTATAACGCGAGTTAAGATTAATAAAACTCGGCCCGGGTGAGCTTTTGATATTTGCTTCCGGTGGAGTATTTAAAATAGTAGGATTGCCGGGGGTGCTGTTGACAACCAATTTTACTAACAGATTATCCAAGCCCTTAAGCTTTAAAGCCTCTTGGATAAGTTTTAAGTAGTGTTTTTCTATCCAGTCTTTAAAAAATTGATCTGGCGCCTCCAAGTCTATACTTTGATTATCTTGACTAGAGAATTTAAGCGGCACTATCCAAGTAGAAAACACAGTTTCTCCCAACTTAGCCTTTAAATCATTCAGCACTGCTTCCCAATTTTTAGCTAGTTCCAACATCACTGCTCCTAAGCAAAAATATTAAATCTTTTGAAAAGTCCTTTTTTGAATTCAGTTTAGCTGATGTGAAACACCCTAATCAAGGAAATTTTCCTCGGTATTATGGTTAATTCATAGAATTAACAGTTTATGCACAGCTTGTATAAATCTGTGGATAAAACCCCGAATCTAACCTGGCTAACTATGTTTATTATAACCAAGACTAAAAACTTTGCAAACCCAGTTAGATGCGTTCCAACATAATAACATAAGCTATCTAGCGGGGCAAGTAAAAAGATAAACGTTAGTTATTGTATGTTGATATTAACAGGCGTTAACCCCGTTAGAAACAATTAGAAAATGAGTATAGCATAGTTTCTAACGGGGTCAATAAAAAACTTGACCCCGGCATAAATGTGTGTTACAATTCACAAAATCAAGAAAATTATTTTTAGACTTGTAAATGATTATCACGCTCCTTCTGGGTTTTTTGTGAAAACTTTAAAAGGGAAAAAAGGGAGATTTAAAGAATGAAAAAAAATTTAAAAACGCCATCCAATATTGTTGGCAAGCGGCGCCACGGATTCCGTAGTAAAATGGCGACAAAGAACGGGCGGAAGCTTTTGGCGCGTCGACGGAGTAAAGGAAGAAAAAAGCTTTGCGTTTGACCCCCGCAAGTTTAACGCTGAATTTGATCGTGGCATATCAAAAATATTTAAGGCCAGGCATCCCGGCAGTTTGTCGCTTTGAACCGGGTTGTTCTGAATATACAAAACAGGCAATTTTAAAATACGGATTAATTAAAGGAGTATTTAAGGGGCTAATCAGAATATCGCGTTGTCATCCATTTTCTGGTAAGTCAGGTTATGACCCTTTGATATAAAATCTATGGAAAAACGTTTAATTGTGGCAATCGCATTATCTCTCTTAGTGTTACTAAGTTGGTCAGCTTTAGCTCCTAAGCCACAACTTATTGATAATAATGCTGTTATAGTAAATCAATCCTCATTAGCAAGATCATCACAAGACAAGTCATCTGTGGTAATGCCCTCAGTGGCCAGGACGCCGTCTATAGATACACTTAGGGAAACAATAAAATTTACTCAAAAGAGTCGAGAATTAATTTTTGACCCTTCTATGGCGGCGATTGTTGAGGTAGTTTTTAAAGATGGTCCGGAACATCGTTTACCACTCAACATAGGCTTGCTTACTGATAGTAATCTTACTTTTAAACAGCAAACTGTAACCCCGGACTCTATTTCATTTATTTATGAAGATCATAATAAACGGATTATTAAAAAGTTTATTATTCCTAACAACAGTTATGTCATAGAGTTAGAGGAATTGATCCAAAATTTATCCTCAACTCCTTTAGTACTCAATTCGCAATTAGTTTTAGGCCGGCTGGATTTATCTGCTAAAAATACGCAATCGAGATATCGCGATATCTTTCTGAGTAACAAAGAAAAAACCATGCATTTGTCCGCGGGAAAAGATTTTAATAGCTCGAATGTAAAATTTATTGGCCTGCGCGATCAATATTTTTGTACTATTGTTGAACCCGTTAATCTGGAGGCTAGTGGTTACATTAAGAAAATCACGCCTCAGGAATCTGAAGTAGGCTTATTAATGAATGATACTGTTTTAGAACCTGGCGCTCAGATTGGACATTCATATCGTATCTATTTGGGGCCTCAAGATTTAAAGATAATAAATAACACTAAACCAGAATGGGCAGCGATTATTTATTTTGGGACCTTTGATTTCATTGCGCAGCTACTTTTGCAATTATTGGGATTTTTCTATAGCTTAGTGCACAACTGGGGATTAGCTATTATAATTTTAAGTATTGCGGTATATTTTTTACTTTTTCCTCTTTCTATAAAACAAATGCGCTCAATGAAGGAGATGCAGCTTTTACAACCAAAAATTGAAGCTTTACGAAAAGAGCTTAAAGATAATCCGCAAAGATTAAATAAGGAAATAATGGAGCTTTATAAAGAGCATAAAGTGAACCCGCTTGGTGGTTGTTTGCCGCTTTTATTGCAAATGCCCATATTTTTTGCTCTTTATCAGGCCTTAATCCGTTCGGTTGCTTTAAGGGGAGCACACTTCCTATGGATTAAGGATCTTTCTTCGCCTGACAAAGCCTTTGTTTTCAAAAATTCAATTCCATTTTTGGGTAATCAGGTAAATATTTTGCCCATTTTAATGGCAATTGGTATGTTTGTGCAACAAAAGATTTCCATGGCTAAAGCAACCGGTGAAGCTGCTCAGCAACAAAAGATGATGTCAATTATCATGCCGATTATGTTTGGGGTAATTTTTTATCAGATGCCATCGGGGTTAGTGCTTTATTGGTTTGTTAATAGCTTACTCATGCTTTGCTATCAATTTCGTGTTAATAAGCAGAAATGAAAAAAGTTAACTTTGTAGAAGTAGAAGGTAAGACAGTTGAAGAGGCGATTGAAAAAGCGTTGCAAGAATTAAGGCTTCCGCGGAATCGCGTAAAAATAGAGAGTTTGTCTGAGGAGAAAAAAGGACTTTTTGGTATGGCTGGGGCTAAACCAGCCAAGGTGCGCGTGAGCGTAATTCCAATTAAAGAAAATACTTGACAAAATTAAGTGATATTAGATAATAATACCAGAATATATTTACAATGTTCCGCGTGAAAAAGTTCCAATTGGAACATTATAGGAGTTCTGGTTATTATGCTTGAACCTTGGTATGTAACAGGATTTTGTGACGGAGAAGCAGTGTTTACCTATAGCAGAGCTTCAAGTTCATATGGTTTGTATTTTGCAGTAAAACAGAGAGAAGATAACCGTCAGATTATTGAAGAAATTTATCAATTCTTTAATTACGTAGGGTATATTTACAAACAAAAAGAATCTAAGAGTGCCCCTATGAGTGGTTTTACTAAACCAGCTGCTTATTATAGGGTTACAAGATCTAGCGAACTGCAAGTAATTATTGATCATTTTGATAAATATCCTTTACAAAGTAAAAAAAAATTTGAAGCCTATAAGGTTTGGCGAGAAATGGTAGTACATAAAATTGAGAATTTTCGCAATCCTGATTATAATTTGTTACATACTCTAGCAGGGAGGCTTTCAAGTTTAAATTTGCAAAGCAGGGTGTTTAAAAGACATAAGAGCTAATGGGTAAAATAATTGCAATTTGTAATCAGAAGGGGGGAGTAGGTAAAACTACTACCTCAATTAACCTGGCGGCTTACCTGGCTATGGCCGGCAAGAAGGTTATGCTTATAGATTTAGATCCTCAGGCTAATGCTACTAGTGGCATTGGAGTAAACAAGCACGATATTCAAAAAAGTACCTATCACATCTTACTCGAAGAAGCAAAGTTTGTGGATATTTTACAGAAAACCGCGGTTGATAATCTTATACTTGCTCCTTCTAATTTAGATTTAACCGGAGCTGAGGTGGAGTTAGTTGGAGCATTAGGCCGAGAATATAGGTTAAAGAGAGCATTACAATTAGAAAAAGATAATTATGATTTTATGATTATTGATTCCCCGCCATCATTAGGGTTACTTACTATTAATGGTTTATGTGCTGCTGATTCGGTAATTATTCCAGTACAATGTGAATTTTATGCATTGGAAGGATTGACACAACTGCATAATACTGTTAGACTTGTGAAAGAAAATCTAAATCCTGCCCTGGCTATTGAAGGGGTACTCTTAACCATGGCGGATTTTCGTACCAATCTTACCAAAGAAGTTATTCAAGAAGCACGCAATCATTTTAAGGATAAAGTTTATAAAACTGTTATTCCGCGTAATATTCGATTAACTGAAGCCCCGAGTTTTGGTAAGCCTATTGCTTTATATGATCCTAATTCTCTTGGAGCGCATAAATACGCAGAGTTAAGTAAAGAGATTTTAGGTTTAGATATGGATTTGAGTTCAAAAATCCCACAGGGATAAGGAGCGATTTAATGGAAAGAAGAGCATTGGGAAAAGGACTTGGTGCATTAATTCCAGAAAAGGCTTTAGATAGTGGTAGCCATAAAGAAGAGATTATTTATGTCCAATCTGGGCAAATAAAACCTAATCCTTTCCAACCACGGGAAGATTTTGATCAAACAAGTATCGAAGAATTAGCGCAGTCAATAAAGGAAAAAGGGGTTATCCAGCCTCTTTTAGTTAGGCGTAAAGGGGACAATTATGAGCTTATTGCAGGAGAAAGAAGGCTCCGTGCTGCTAACTCATTGGGGCTCAATGAGATACCAATAATTATACGCGATGTTTCAGATCAAGATTCATTAGAGTTGGCTTTAATTGAGAATATCCAAAGGGAAGGTTTGAATCCTATTGAAGAAGCTCATGCTTATCAACATCTGATGGATAAATTTCAAGTGACTCAAGAAAAGATCAGCGAAGTTTTGGGCAAGGCCAGGACTACAATTACAAATACTTTGCGCCTGCTTAAGCTCCCGCATGAAATTCAGCAGGAGATGAAAAAGGGCCGGATTAGTTTTGCGCATGGCCGCAGCTTACTTGAAATTGACGATGTAAATCAGCAGCGTAGATTAGCGCAGGATATTATTACCAAGGGCCTTTCGGTGCGTGAATTGGAAAGCTTAATTAAGAGTTATCGGCCAAAAGGATTAAGGCGTAAAATTGGCCAGGGGCAGAGTGAGCCGCTCGTGGCGATTCTGGAAGAGCAAATGCAACACGCTTTAGCTACCAAGGTGCGCATAATTAAAAGAAAAAAACGCGGGCACATTAATATTGAATTTTATTCACCAGAGGATTTAGAGCGTATCGCCAATGTAATTAAAGGAGGGAGCAAATAATGGGCCAGGCAGTTTTAATTTTAATTAAACCTGATGGTTTGAAGAAATCATTGACGGGCAATATTCTTACGCGTTTATCTGAAACTAAGCTTGAAATTGTGGCGTCAAAAATGGTGCGTGTATCCCAAGAATTAGCGGAAGAACATTATAAGCATTTAAAAGATAAGCCTTTCTTTGGCGAGATTATTAAATATTTGCAGGGAGATTTGCATGACCGCAAAAAAGTTATGGCTTTGGTTTATTGGGGAGATAATGCCATCACTAAATGTCGAGATTTAGCCGGAGCCACTAATCCCGAGGAGGCGGAGTCGACCTCGATTCGGGGATCTTACGGACGGATTACGACCCATGGGGTTTATGAAAACGTAGTTCATGTTTCAAGCAATGATTCTGAAGCGGAAAGAGAGATTAAACTTTGGTTTACGCCCAATGAAATTATCGTCGATCTTTACGCGACAAAAAATGCAGTGCAAAAACAATTTCCGAGTAAAGTTTGGGCTACGGAGGCTTAGTAAATGAAGAACATAATTAATAGTATGACGGGTTTCGGTTGCCAGGAGACAGAAATTGATTCTGTCGGTAGGATTAGTGTGGAGTTAAGGTGCACCAACCATAAGTTTTTAGAAACGGTTTTTCATTTATCGGAAGGCCTGCTTTCTTTAGAGGATAAGTTGAAGAAAGAAATTGAAGGAAAAATTAAAAGAGGAAGAATTTATTGTGCGATAAATATAAAAGGACAACTTGCTCAAGGGATTTTTGTTAACCGTAAACTGCTTAAGAATTATTTACATGAACTTAATAGTGTTAAGAAAGAGTTTAAAATTAATGATGGTTTAGGGCTGGATTCATTAATTCGTTTGCCGGGGATTTTATCGCTCAAGGAAGATAAACCGATCGGCGCGCATATTTGGGATAAGCTCAAGCCTGTTTTTTTACAGGCACTTGCGAGTTTATTAGTGGCGCGTCAGAAAGAAGGCAAAGCTCTGGCGGGTTTATTAAACGAAAGAAGTGCTCGGTTGAAGAAAGACCTGGTTTTTATTAAACGGCGTTTTGTGGTAGCGGTAAAAAATAAACTTAAAAAGATTCAAGCGGAAGATGAGCGTTTGGCTTTTTTAAAAGGTGCAGATGTTGCTGAAGAGACGGATCGCCTGCATTTTCATATCAATAATTTTCAGCACAAGATTGCCCAAGGTGGTGCAGTGGGTAAAGAACTGGATTTTATTACTCAAGAGATGCAGCGGGAGGCGAATACCTTGTCCGCTAAGTCGTTTGATTTAATTATTTCAGGCCGCGCCGTAGAAATGAAGAGCCAGATTGAGAAAATTCGCGAACAGGTGCAGAATATTGAGTAGTGGAAGCCGCCAATAGACAAAATAAGCTAGGGAAAATTTTTGTGATTAGCGGGCCATCAGGCTCAGGCAAAACCACCCTTTTAACTAGCTTAATTCAAGATAAGAAAATCGGGAAATTATTAGTAAAATCCTGCTCGGCTACTACGCGGCCAAAGCGTTCGAAAGAAAGAGAGGCCAAGGAGTATTTTTTTGTCACACTTTTAGAGTTTAGGCGTCTGTTAAAAGCGAAGAAAATTCTTGAATGGACCAAGTATTTGGGTTATTATTACGGAACGCCTAAGGGGCCGCTGGAAAAGCAGCTTAAAAACTCAAAGAGCGTTGGTTTATGCTTGGACCTTAAGGGCGCTAGGATTCTTAAAAAAATATATCCTCATAATACAGTAACAATTTTTGTTTTACCGCCATCGTTGAGCGTGCTTAAAGAAAGGATTCAAAATCGATGCCGAAAGACTAATCCACAGGAAGTAAAGCGGCGTATGCTGCTTGCAGAAAGAGAGCTTCAGGCAGCCGGAAAATTTGACTATTGTGTTTTGAATAAAAATTTACCGGCGGCGCTTAAAGAATTAAAAAATATTTTTTTGCGGGAAAGCAGAGCTTAATATATTAAATCGGGGGAAAAAATGGATTATCAGGGAAGAGAAAAACTTTTAGACAAGAGTATGGGGTCAATTTATAAATTAGTAATTTTGGCTTCTAAAAGGGCTTTAGAAATTGCCGAAGGCCAGCCGAAATTAGTGGCGGATGATGCCTCGGTAAAACCCTCGACTGTAGCCTTACATGAAATTGCGGCCGGCAGGATTGAGGCGAGAAAAGTTAAAGCCAAAGAATAATGAAAAAAGCCGGAAAAAATATTATTTTAGGCGTAACGGCCAGCATTGCTATTTATAAGTCCTGCGAACTTATCCGCGCACTTAGAGAATGCGGGTTAGCGGTGCATGTGGTGATGACTTCCGAAGCGCAGGAATTAATTAAGCCGATTGTTTTTCAGAGCTTAAGCGGTAATCGGGTTTATTCCGGAGGAATATTCGATACGCTGGATACCTGGGATATTGAACATGTCGCTTTAGCCGCTAAAGCGGATTTAATTGTCATTGCGCCGGCAACCGCTAATATTATTGCCAAACTTGCTGCTGGAATTTGTGACGATCTTTTAAGTTGTACGGTTTGCGCAAGTAAGGCCAAGGTTTTGATTGCCCCGGCAATGAATGAGAATATGTATCAAAATAAAATAACGCAGAGTAATATTGTAAAATTAAAGAGCTGTGGTTATAAATTTATTGCTCCTTCTAGAGGATTGCTTGCTTGCGGAGTAGTGGGAGTAGGTTGTTTAGCAGAGACTGTTGAGATTGTAAAAGAAGTCAAAAAATTATTATAGTTTTGGCGACGTAGCCAAGTGGTAAGGCAGTTCTCTGCAAAAGAACTATTCAGCGGTTCGAATCCGCTCGTCGCCTAAATTTTAGCGGGCAAGTGGTGGAATGGCATACACGAAGGACTTAAAATCCTTTGGCCGTAAGGTCGTGAGGGTCCGACTCCCTCCTTGCCCAGAAATTAAGAACCAAGAACCAAGAACCAAGAACCAAGAACCAAGAACTAAGATTGAAGAATTAGGAAAAATTTTACCTGGATTTGATTCGATTTTCTTAGATCTTAATTCTTTTATCTTAGTTCTGCTTTATTGGGCTCATAGCTCAGTTGGTTAGAGCGTTTCCTTGACATGGAAAAGGCCGGGGGTCCGAATCCTCCTGGGCCCATTTTAATTTTTTAATAAAATATAAATATGGATCTAAATACCTTAAGACATTCTTGTGCGCATGTGATGGCTGAAGCAGTAAAGGAGCTTTGGCCAGAGGTAAAATTGGCGATTGGCCCGGCAATTGAAGACGGCTTTTATTATGATTTTGACAAGCAAGAGCCATTTAACGATGAGGATTTGCTGAACATAGAGAAAGAGATGCAAAAGATTATTGCTCGCGATGAATCCTTTGCGCAAGAAGAGCTGGATAAAACAAAGGCGATTGAGTTATTTAAAGGCTTAAAGGAGAAATATAAAATAGAGTTGATTCAGGGCTTAGCGGACAGTAAGGTTATTATCTATAAAACTGGCGATGGTTTTATAGATTTATGCCGAGGTCCGCATATAAAATCAACCGGCCAGATCAAGGCTTTTAAATTGTTATCGGTGGCTGGGGCATATTGGCATGGAATTGAAACTAACCCGATGCTGCAAAGGATTTACGGTACTTGTTTTGAAACTCAAAAAGAATTAGATGAATATTTAAAAAATTTAGAAGAAGCTAAGCTCCGCGACCATAGAAAACTGGGTCCTAGTTTAGGGTTCTTTGATATTTATCATGAGGAGGCCGGCGCCGGATTAGTTTTTTACCATCCTAAGGGAGCGCTTTTACGCACGATCATTGAGGATTATGAAAGAAAAGAACATCTCAAGCGCGGGTACGAAATCGTGATTACTCCCCATATTATGCAAGCGGGTTTATGGAAGACTAGCGGCCACTATGATTATTACAAAGATAATATGTTTACCCTGAAGATAGATGAACAGGAATATGTTTTAAAACCGATGAATTGCCCGGGCCATATTTTGATTTATAAGTCTAAAACTAGGAGTTATAAAGATTTACCGATTCGGTATTTCGAACTGGGTACAGTTTATCGCCGGGAAAAAGCTGGAGTTTTGCATGGGCTATTGCGGGTGCGCGGGTTTACTCAAGATGATGCGCACATATTTTGTTTACCGGAGCAATTACGTGATGAGATTAAAAAGATTATTGATTTTGTTTTTGATACGATGAAGGTGTTTGGATTCGATACGGTAGGTATTGAATTAAGTACGCGCCCGGAAAAATCTATTGGTTCGGATGAAGATTGGCAGCTAGCTACGGAGGCTTTAGAAACGGCATTAAAAGAAAAAGGGTTAAAATACGATGTTAATATAGGGGATGGCGCATTTTACGGCCCAAAAATTGATATAAAATTAAAAGATGCGCTTAAAAGGTCATGGCAGTGCGCGACTATTCAGTGCGATTTTGCTCTTCCCAAAAGATTTAATTTAGCTTATATTGATGATGCGGGTAAAGAAAAGCAGCCGATTATGCTGCACCGGGTTTTATTGGGTAGCCTAGAGCGTTTTATCGGTGCTCTGATTGAAAATTACAAAGGAGAGCTTCCTTTGTGGTTGGCTCCCACGCAGGTATTGCTGATCCCGATTAAAGATACAGTTTATGCTTATGCTCAAGAGGTAAAAGAAAAGTTAGCGGGAAACAATATACGCGTAGATATGGATTTACGTAATGAAACTTTAGATAAAAAGATTCGCAATGCCGAGATCAATAAAATTCCTTACTGTTTAATTTTGGGCGATCGAGAAGCTAAACAGGGCACGGTTAGTGTGCGCAAAAAAGGTATAGGAGATCAGGGTGCAGTTGCTTTGGAAGAGTTTGTAGGGAATTTAATTAACCAGATTCAGGAACACAAGTAAAAGAGGGAGGAAGCTATAAAAAAGTTCACGCGTATTAACGACAGAATCAGTTCACCGCAAGTTCGAGTTATCGGTCATGACGAAAGTCAGTTAGGGGTAATGTCTGTGCAGAGGGCCCTGGAGATTGCTAATCAGCAAGAGTTAGATTTAGTGGAGGTTGCTCCCGCGGCTACTCCGCCGGTTTGCCGGATTATTGAGTATAGTAAATTTAAATATGATTTGGAGAAAAAAGAGCGGGAAGCTAAAAAACATCAGAAACAAGGCCGTCTTAAAGAAATTCGGCTTAAGCCTAATATCGATGAACATGACTTTGAAACCAAGGTCAAACAGGTAATAAATTTCTTAAAGAAAAAAGACAAAGTTAAAGTTAATCTTTTTTTCCGCGGAAGGCAGATGGAGCATTTAGATTTAGGGAGAAAGGTTTTAGATAAATTTATTCTTGATACGCAGAATGATGGGCAAGTAGAAAAATCACCGTCACTAGAAGGCAGGATTATGTCCTTTGTAATTGCCCCAAAATAAGATATAATAAGATATCTGTCACCTATCCTTAATGGGATTGTGCCAATGTTGTGTTTGTAAAATAATCTTGCCCCTCGCGGGAGCTTGAGGGTCATTTTTCCCCAAGCGCCGGATGATGAGGGAAAAATGAGGAGAGCAAAATGGGAAAGTTAAAAACAAAACGCGGGGTAGCTAAACGTTTTAGAATTACTAAAAAAGGTAAAGTTAAATATTCACCTGGCGGAAAAAGTCATTTAGCTTCATCTAAGAAAACAAAAAAAATAAGAAACCTAAGGAAGCGTAGGACACTGGCGGGTAAAAAAGAAGTAAGATTTATCAAATCCATGTTACCTTATGGGTAGATTCTAGGTAAAATAATATTTCCCCCTCGCAGGGGCTTGAGGGTCATTTTTCCCCAGGCGCCGGATGATGAGGGAAAAATTTAAAAAGTATAAGGTTCTCCCCTCGCGGGAGCTCGGGGTCATTTTTCCCCAGGCGCCGGAGGCTGGGGAAAAATGAGGAGAATAATAATGGCAAAGGCTAAACACAGTGTAGCAACACGTAAAAGAAAGAAGAAGGTTCTTAAACAGGCCAAAGGGTTCTGGGGTGATCGTAGCAAGCAATATCAGCAGGCCAGAAGAGTATTGGTGCATGCGCTTAGGTATGCTTACCGAGATCGCCATAATAAAAAGCGTGAATTTCGCAGTCTCTGGATTGCCCGGATTAATGCGGCGTGTCGAGAGGTTGGGATTTCCTATAGCGTATTTATGAATGGACTCAAGAAATCTAAGATTGCTCTGGACCGTAAGATTTTGGCGGATTTAGCAGTAAGAGATAATAATGCATTTAAAAAATTAGTTGAAAAAATAAAAGAATAAAACACTAAATTCGAAATACCAAACTTGAAACACGAAATTTCAAACGTTAATATTTGAGTTTTAGATTTAAGATTTGTTTAGGGTTTAGAGTTTAGGGTTTAGAGTTTATCCCGGAGATACTATGTATGTAATTATTGTTGGTTGTGGAAGGGTGGGCGCAGAGCTGGCTAAGCTTTTATCTGGCGAAGGCCACGATGTGGTAGTCATTGATAAAAAACCAGAAGCACTTAAGCGCCTGGGAGATACTTTTAATGGCTTAACCATGGTCGGTAATGGATTTGACCTAGCTCTTTTAAAACAGGTAGGTATTGAAAAAGCAGACGCTTTTTGCGCCGTAACCGATGGAGATAATACCAACTTAATTAGTGCCCAGGTGGCCAAAAAGATTTTTAGCGTGCCCAAAGTTCTTGCTCGGGTTTATGATCCGCAGCGTGCGCATATTTACGCGGCTTTAGGGTTGGATATTATTAGCGGCACAATGCTTTTTTCTGCAATGCTGCGAGATAAAATTATTGAAAGCAGATTTTCCAGCTATTTAATTGAATCTAAGGATTTAGGAGTTATTGAAATTGAAGTTAAGAATGATTTAATCGGCAAAACTATTCAGGATATTAATATTCCGGGAGATTTTATTGTGGCGGCTTTGCGGAGAATGCAGGGAGTTGTAATTCCGGAACCTAAAACTGTTTTAAAAAATAAAGATATCCTCATGGGGGTAGTAAAAGTTTCCAGTCTCCAGGAAGTTAGAGAAAAGTTCTACTTAGGGGAAAAATAGAGACGTGTCTCGTTACAAACTATTTTGTAGCGGGAAAAATTGGGGGTTTGTAACGGGATGTTTATTTTAATTGTCGGCGCGGGGAAAGTGGGTTATTTTCTAGCCAAAAGGCTTTGTCAGGGTAAGCATACGGTTAGTGTTGTAGATAAAGACCGGCAGATTTGTGAAGAGCTAGCTAAGGAATTAGATGCCCTGGTAGTTAATGGCGATGCCTGCGACCCAAAAATATTGGAAGAAGCCGGGATATCGCGGGCTGATGTTTTAGCCGCAGTTACTGGTGATGATGAAGATAATTTGATTATTTGTCAGTTGGCCAAAGAAAAGTTTAACCTACAACGTACTGTAGGCCGGGTAAATAATCCTGATAATGAACACACCTTTAATGAGCTTGGTATTGATGTGCCGGTTGATTCCACTAAGATCATTGCCAAGATCATTGAAGAAGAAGTTTCTTTCTCGGATTTCGTAAATCTGATGAGTTTTAAACGTGGCAAGCTGGCGATTGTGCGCGTAGACCTTCCGAATGATGCCCCGGTGATTAATCGGCAAGTAAAAGATATTGCTTTACCTAAAGATGCGGTATTGGTTTCGATTGTCAGGGGAGAAGAGGTTATTCTTCCCAAAGGCGATACGGTGCTTAAAACCGGGGATGATGTTATTGCGCTTACTTTAATCGGTAATGAACCGCAGCTACTAAATCTTTTAGCCGGGAAGCTTTAAAGAGATGAGATTTAAACCTGCCTTAAATACTATCTTCGGGATAACCACAGAAATTTTATATGTTTGTTTTATCATGCTGGCAGCGTTTTTGATCTGCTGGGTAATATATTTTAAGCTATGATTCTTAAACCCCGCCTCGAAGATTTAAAAATCATTGGTTTCTACCTGGGAAAAATAATATTGGGATTAGCCTTAATCATGGTTATCCCTATTTTAATTGCCTTATGTTTCAGAGAAACTAACCCTGCCTTGGATTTTTTCATTAGTATGGAGATATCTGTTTTATTAGGGCTACTCCTAGTTAAAATCTGTCAGACGGATAAAGATTTAAATTGGATGCAGGGGATGATTGTCGTCAGTTTGTCTTGGGTGGTGGCCATGATTTTAGGAGCAATTCCGTTATATTTAAGCGGCCATTGGAAATCTTTTTTAGATGCTTGTTTTGATGCCATGAGCGGATTTGCGACAACCGGCTTGACCTTGGTCCAGGATTTAGACCATCTTTCTTATACGCATAATCTTTGGCGACATTTAATTATGTTTTTAGGAGGCCAGGGGATTGTGGTGATTGCGCTTTCTTTCTTTGTGCGCGGGTTTTCCGGTGCATTCAAAATGTATGTGGGTGAGGCCCGGGATGAGAAGATTATGCCTAATGTTATTAATACCTCCAGGTTTATTTGGTTGGTCAGTATTGTTTATCTGATTTTGGGTACCTTGGCTCTGGGGATAACCGGGATACTGAACGGGATGAAACCGCTGAATTCATTTTTTCATGGAGCCTGCGTATTTATGGCGGCTTTTGATACCGGAGGATTTAGTCCGCAGTCGCAAAATATACTTTATTACCATAGTTTT
>Ga0268280_1000446_pt1 | contig 35371 bp, 26 predicted proteins | sample saktaG_9_FD_190139 | JGI IMG/M metagenome (GOLD analysis project Ga0268280, IMG submission 190139) | Saline water microbial communities from Sakinaw Lake, British Columbia, Canada - sak_2011_5_24_40m | ecosystem: Environmental > Aquatic > Non-marine Saline and Alkaline > Saline ...
TCCAATAGCGGCGACTCTATCCACCCCGTCGAAATCGGTCGCGAAAGCATCTACGGCGGCAAGTCTTCGATGATCGTTTATTAGAGAACTATAGGAAGCCGGCGCTGCTGGCAGGGTGTCCCCCTGGGGAACGCCCCCGGTCTTCGGCTCCGCTATGCGCTCGAGCTCATCGGCTGATGCAGGCTCCAGATTCATCGAGTTTATAAAATCTTCGTCATGATGTATGTAGTTTTCTGGGTTCTCGGCTCCTTCGCGAGGATATTCAAGATTGAACCATATTCCGTCGAATTCATGAGGCGCTCTCACTATATGTTGAGCTTCTTCGAGCATTAATTCGGCGAGTTGTTCATCGCTTAATCTGTTGAATAATATTTCGCCTATCCATATGGTAGGGTTTAGCTCAGGAGTACGTTCGGTGTATCCCGTCCTGGCGTGCGCGAATATATTATCGATGCCTATTTTACCTATCACCACCTGGCTTAAAATTATGCTGAGCGGGGTAGTTCGGACCGCATTTATCAATCTCGCTTTTTGAGCCTGGTCGAAGCTGTCGAAATTTGTTTTTTTACTGAGAATGCGCTCAAGTAACGCCGCGTCTTTGGCGCGCGCGATCTTATCGAAAGTGCCATTCGAATCGAAATGTTCCTTTATGGCGATCTCCCTGGGAGGGTCTCTAGGGCGGTGTTTGCCGCGGTTTATAATGGCGACTTTTTGATCCGTTTCGTTTATCTCGATAGCATTCCCATCGTCGATATGTCTTACGATGAAAGGATTGGTAGTATCGCCATCTGAAATATTACCCATGGCTCCGCAGGATCCCGCGGCCGTTATATTCGGCGCTGACGACTTCGGCGACTTTAGATCCATGCCGATCCCGCGGCCGGCCTTCATCTTTTTCCCTATGCCGTCCCGGAACTTTCTTCCGAGAGGAGTAAGGGTATAGACGGATAGCCCGTCTTTTCCGGCTTTTTCCCGTCTTGCTAAATGGCTTGAAGCGAGGATAGTAAATGTCCACTGGGTTAATAGGCTTCCATATCTAAGATCCTTAATGCCCCAATCTCTCAAATCCGTAGTGGTAAAGCCGTTTCCTTTACGATGATGTGTTTTTTTGTGAGCGTAGAGGGCACCAAGAATTAAATTTATATATTCAATATTTTGATCCCTGCCGATTATGTCCATCAATGGCGCTATCTTGTCCGGGGCTATCTCAAGACGTCCTTCACTGCCGACTTCTCTCAGGATTTTATAATCTTTCAGAAAGCGGATACCGCCGTTTGGCTTTTTGCCTATCATGCCTTGTTTCAGAAGGTCTTTTTGCGTAAAATCTCCGTTCGACAGCATACCCAGATCTATCGCGCGTAAAATATTGGCCGCCAGACGGTGCCCAAGGCGTTGCCTCCCCTTGCGAAGCGATTCAAAAAAGAATTTTCCAGGCACCGGCCGTCCGAAAAGCAGTTTTTCTAGTTCTATTATGGAGTCGTCCCTCTTATCGGCTACAGCGGGCCCGGAGGTTACTTCGGCGGACATTTTTTTATCGGACTTATCGGTTTTAGACGATCTTTCACCGTCATCCAATATCCCACCCGCTTCTATCCATTGCCCGATACAATCCCTGAATTTTTTCCCCAGAGGCGTAAGCGTGTAATGGGAATGTTTTTTGGCGGTAGCGGGGTGCCATATTGCCAGATTATATGAAACCAGCCTCCGGAGGGTCGTCGCTTTATAAATAAATCCATTTATTTTTTTCTTCCTATCCTTAAGCTCCTGTAAGCAGAAACTGTTTTTCTTTCCATGTGAGTATAGAAACGCGAGTAGGAGGTCTATCTGCTTTAAGCCTTCGTCTTCGTCGACAAACTGTTGTAATGGCGCTTTTATGTTCGGCGTTATTACAATGGAGTCGTTATTACGAGGATCACCGTAAAGGATTTTTTTAGTCAGCAGAAGGTGAAATCCGCCGAGTTGGCGGCTATTATTGGCGGCGTCGACCGGGATAAAGCCTTCTTTGATGAGGGTGGACCGGTTAAAGGCGCCTTCCGTCAAAACGCCGTATTTGACGGCGCGTACTATATTGGCCGCCAGCTTGTATGCCGGTGCCTGCGGCCGCCACCATCTATATGGGGTGATAATAACGCCATTAATGGAAAAACCACTGAAGAATAATCTTCGCATCTCTTCCACCGATATTTCCGGCGTATTTTTGACGGGCTTCGACATGTTCGGCGCAGAAGGCTTCGGCGGTTTTGTGGCAGAAGTTGTCACTCGGGACAGGGTGTCCCCCAGGGGAACGTCCCCGATCTCGGCGCCGGGGGACATTCCGAACAGGCTTTCGCCCGTGATAGGCATGCGGCTCGCGCCGTTTCGGCTCTTCATATCAGTTTTTAACTCTTCGATGAAGGCGTCGATCTTCTCTCTGGTAACGTGCTGCATCACGACTATATGGACGAAATCTCCGCAGGGAGCCAATTGCCATTTGTCTATTAATTCCTGGGATGGCCTGGTAAATATCACTGTGGTGGAAAATTTATTTAATCCCGACTGGCAGCCTATCTCGCGCAGCCTGCGGTAAAGATACTCGGAATTGTCTATGCAAGTCACGGCCTCTTTTTTAAATTCCTCAGGGCCTCTTTTCATAACGGCGTGCCACAGGTATAAAAGGACATTTCCGCTTTGGGCAGTCAGTATATCGTTTGTCATTTTTATCAGGTCTTCGCTCGCGCAGCTTTTACGGATCATGAATACGCCCGAAGTCATAGGTAACCCTATGAATTTGTGAGTCGATATGGCGACGCTATGAACATCTTTAGTAAGATCCATCTTCGGAGCGCCATCAAGGAACGGCAAAGTCATGCCGGAAAGGGCCGCATCACAATGTATGTGATAATCAGCGATGCCGTTTCGCTTAAGGATATCTAAGACCTTATCCGGCCTGTCTATGGCGCCTTTCATAGTCGTGCCGATATTGAGGTTCAGTATGACCGGCTTATCGATGTTAGCCTTTATCGCTTCTTCCAGCTTCGCGTAATCTATCTCACCGTTCGGCAGGGACGGCACCTTCCTTACTTTCATGTTCAGGAGCCGCGCCGCTTTGTCTACCGAGTAATGGGAATCTTCGCTGTAATAAAGTATTCCGTCTGGAAATCTCTCCCTGCCGGCCAATAGCCCGATGTAATTACCCCATGTTCCTCCGGCAGTCACTCCGCTTTCGACATCCTCATCCCTGACGCCGTATAATTTCGTAAAGAATCCGAGTGCTTCCTTCCTGAAATATTCCGCGTCCGCCTTTCCTAAAATGTATTTAAAAAATCGCTTCAAGACGCCGTATACGTCTTTACTGGCCGCTATATTTACCGGGAAGCCCATACATCTTTCCGAATACTTCCTTAACTTCTCTTCGAGCCTGGCAAGAGAGTCAAGGACTGCCCCGGAAGGCTCGTACTTTACCGCTTCGCTCAGTGTGACATCTTCCGGAGATATTAATTTTGTCGGAGGCAGATCATGAAAGCGCTCTTTCAAAATAGCATTCACGAAATGCGCTATCTCGATGTTGGATAGATACGGTATCGCTTCAAAATACGATTCACTGCCGTAGGATAAAAGGCCCCATTCCCGGCATAGTTTATCGGATGGCTTTTCGAATATTATCATGTCGTTATGCTCATTGAGCCGGCACGGATACCCTCTGACGTTGAGAGCCTCATTGATATAGCGGCAAGCCTCAAGGCCGCGCTGGGCCCTGGCCCTGAATCCTTCGGTTCCCATGACTTTCGACGCGAACCAAAGATACAAGGGGGAGTGGCCACTGCGTGATCCGGGAACGGTAGTATCTTTGGAATTGACATATTCTACAAATTCTTGCATGTCTGAGATATTGTGTACGTTTTCCTTTTTTGTCAGGACGATCGATCCCGGTATAGGAGTGCCCGCAAAACGGTCGAGCGGCAATGTCATGCTGTCGACGCCGTTCTCAAAATCAATTTTTGAATCGGCATTCAGGAACGATTGTCCTATGCCCAACGGCGACATGCTGTAATGTATGTATTTCTGTTTTATGCCGTTTCTTTCCAGAATCGTTTTAACCCTGTCGAGATCGTCGAAAGCGCCCAATAATCTCCCGGCGTTCAGGCATACTACGGCCGGGCCGCCGCTTTGCCTTATATTTTTCTCGAGATCGGTGTAATCAATCTCGCCGTTCGGAGACGATTTAATAATCTTGATCCTATTCTTGTCCACACGCAATATCTTCAGCGCGGAGTATAGAAGACTGTCGACCTGATCGGAAAGATAAAATACCGAGTCTTTCTCAAAATAGCTGCGGGCGACGAGCATGGCGTAAAGTTCGGCTTGCTGCCTGCCGACGGCCGCGTATCCGCCATATCCTTCCGGGAGCCTGAAATGTTCGGCCCAGAACTTCAAAAGTTCCCGTTCCTGCTCTTTTGTATTATTTATTACGGCCGTCTCTTGATCCGCCTCGCCTAAATTATTCAATGGATACCGGTAAAAGCGGACCAGGGGATCGTAAAGACTGTCCGATCTTGGGACAGTTCCCTTTATTTTCTTCTCAAAATCTTTTAAGACATCTTCTTCGTTTTGTTCCTGCCATTGCGGGATGGCCTCGATAGCGCTAATTTTAATTTCCTCAAGTTTCCGGCGATTGCGTCGCAGGCTTTCAAGCAGGATAATGGCTGTTATTACAGCAATCCCGGCCATAGTATGCCATATGCCGATATCCAGCCCTGTTCCGGCGCCGGCCATGAGCATTACTCCGTATTTTTTTCCGGATAACCCAAAAAGACCGGAAATACCCCCCGCAGGTTTGACCGGCCGCTCATGCTTCACGCTGTACTCGAATACTTTTGGCTCCTGATCTTTGCGATTTACGATAATCCGTAGCGCGACCGCCCGCTCCAGATATTTTCTGCTGAATATCGCTCGGCCGCCGTCGGCGAATGTTACAGGCAGTGTATTCCAGGCGCGGCGGCTTTTCGGGAGCTTTAATTCATCCGCATCGAGCATCTTTAATTGTACGGCGGACGACAGGACCTCATCCATCACCGGCCATAGTTCACGCGGCAGGTCGTGGCGCAGCACCGTGAATGCCGCGCGATAATGTCGGATAGGAGACGGAGGATAAACCGTTCCTGATGCCGCCTGGTCCGATACTGCGCGCAACACCTCGGACTGGAACCCAAGAAATACGGCTTCCTGATCCTGCAGTTTCAGGAATTCGCGCGTTAAATGGCGAAGCGCCCGGTCGCGCGACATAGTCCTTATATCCCGTACCAGGTTCCTGAAAGATTTTGAGGTATTGGCATACGCATCCAGGAGGCCGACTCCGCTCCGAGACAGGGATTGGGGAGGTTTTGGCATTTGAGTTACCACGCCGGCCATTGTCTTTAAGCCGGCCAGCGCTCGAGTGTACGAACTATTGGCGTCTTTAAATATCCTGACCATCTCCCGCGCGCGATACTCGGCCAGCCATTTACGGCTCATGGCTAGCACGCCGGCGGCCGCTATTCCTATGATCACCAGCGCTATCGCCGTGGAAGAGCGCGACAGAACCGCCAAAACCAATAGGGAACTGAGCTCGTAAAATACCATGGGTTTTAAGTTTAAGCGGGTTAGCCGGTTATTCTGACCATCGGAGATCGCCGGTGTCGCAGGTGTTTGACCCGGGGCCCGATCGATCGCCGTGTTCCCTGGATTTGCATTGGAGGCATAGTAGCGTGTCTCGACAGGGTTTATCGTGCCGATGGGGAGGATCTTTTTATAGTCTCCGTTTTGAAGAAAATTCAAATGCTTTAAAGAGGCTTCTCGAAAACTTCTTGAGATCTTGATCTTGATATATCCTTCGCCCGCCGGCTCCACGCGAAGCTTCGAATGGGCGATAAGCATATTGATGTATGGAACCTTTATTTCCCTGAATTTTTCAAATATATTTTTAAGAGAATTCAGATTGACGCGATTTGGATTTATTTTTTTTATATCGTCACAGAGGTCAGGGTAGAAGACAGGCATAACAAAATGTAAAAAATCCAGAAACCCTTCGCTCGTTGTCGCCTTTGGCGCAAAATTCGCGTCCTGGCCGAGCAATATGCTGCGAATGTGGAGCAGAAGCCACAGGAAGTCCTCGTCCAGAGAATCTTTTATGCCGATCTGTCCGATATCGAATGCGAGCTCTCCCATGAGCTCCAACTTTCCATCAGGTCTCAATATCCGAAGTATCTTTCCAGGGCTGTCGTGGCTTGTGAAGATCGTGCCCTTCGGTCTTCGCAGCGAATCCGGGGATACTCCGAACGTTTCCAGTGTTCGTCTTGCTCTTCCGAAATCCCACTGAATTGCGCCGATTTCGGAGTAAAACTCTATGCCCTCTTTTTTTAATTCTTCGCGTATTTCTACAAGCGCGATATTCTGCAGCAGCTCGCATTGAGAGATTTCCGGCGGGGTACCGGCCATGCCGAAGTCTCGGGCATCCGGAGCCTCTTTTAGTAGATAAAATTTTCCTTTATTTCCGGTTTTTCCTGAAAATGCCCGCATCATGCGAAGATACTTCTCTTTGTTCAGTCTGGAGGCATTCCATATGCGAGCGCCATCGCCGGATTTTATCGCATCAATCATTTCCGTTGTGAAGAAATTATATGAGATGCGTATCAGTGGCAGCCGTTCGTCTAAACCTACGATGTCGTTACTCCGTTCACGGGTTAACTTTTCACGAAGAGCGATTTTTCGCTCGACGATGGCGCCGAGTTCCTCGCCGGCCTGCTGGGCCGCCTTATCGTTAGGGCTCCAGCCATAAGTGGCTATAGGTCTTATATTGATATTCCGATCGTCAAACGCTTTATAGACGTCGGCGAAGTTAGCCTCGAAATAACGGTCCCTGTAATGCATAGGGTCGTTATCGTCGCCATACATGCATACCACATTTTGCCCGCGCCTTTTGGCCAGCGCGTCGGCGATTTTTAGCGCTATCGGATAAGGCATATACTCGAATTTTTTTCCGGCGGCAGGTTGGCATATTGCGCATTGATGGTAGCATCCACGGTTTAGCTGAATATGCAGGGTCAGCGGTTTTTCAAGGCCATTAAATAAATGATCGGGTAGATCTATGTCTGTGAAATATTCCAGATGCGGATTTTCTTTTGTCGGTACTAGGGGGATTAAAGAAGGCGCGCTGCCGGCATCATAGTTTTTCAGGGCGGTCTTCAGCTGTTCAAGGGCCGCCAAGCCTTTGTCGTTCAGGAGATGTTCGTACCCGTTTAGTATCCGCACCCCGTTCTCTATTTGCGTCTTTGGGTCCGGCGCTTCCGCTATTTTTGATCTGTCCTCAGTCGGCGACGGTATTATTAAAGGCAATTCCGTCGCTGGGGTCGAAGGGGTTTCTTCAGGCGTAAAGGCAGAGCTTTTCGCGCCATCCTCATCCACCGGCGTGAATCCCCATAGTACAACCGGCACATACAGGAGCAATCCCGCGGCCATTGCCCATATAATGATAGCGGTGTTGGCGACAAGGTAAGCGGTAAGCAGGAAAGAAATATTGCAGACTATCGCAGCCGGGATGCCGTAATACGCCCATTTTCGAACCTCGAGGGGTCTGGTGTCAAAAAGCGATAAGATGAAGTTATGGATAAAGGTTCTTAGTGTCCCGTAATTTGCCGATCCCTTCAATTGTGCCGGCTTTTCGTTTTTCTGAGCAGAAAGATAATAGTACATGATTATCGACAGCGGCTCCATCCCCGCGAATATGAGAAGCTGCGTCGAGACGCTGCACGGAAGAGAAGCCACTATGCCGATACCAATGCCCCAATATACAAAAGAGAATATTATGCCGTTTCTCATCTTCGGCAATATGTCGTGCATGACATTTCCGGCCAGGGAATTGCGGGAAGTGGTTACTTTCCCCTTACCGGAAAATCTATCGATGATATTGTCCGCGGCCAACATCAGGAAAATGGATGAGGGGTTGGTGATGAGGAGGTCCGCTCCGCCGATCATATATCGGGGCAAGTGATCGAGCCATAATCCGTATATTCCGGGCCAGTACCAGGCGAATATGACCGTCATCAGTAAAAAAGCCCCGCCGACCTGCAGCCAGTTGATATCGCGTTTCAGGCTTGGCCTGAAATTCCCGTCTTTGCGCAGATCGATCACCTGCGCCATGATCTTACCTACGACCACAAAGACGATATAACCGACGAATGTCTGTATATTCGTCGCGCCGAGAAGATGGTATTCGGGAAAAACATTATGGATCGTTATGAATATTGCCCCCAGGATCCCGAGAGTCGCGAGGACGAAATTGCGGCTTAGAATATTTTTCCCCGGTGCACTCTCTTTTGCCTGAGCGCGCGTGCGGATATGTTCCGTGATCGCCGGTTCGACATTGCCCTCGGTGCCGAACAATACGACGACATCGGCCTGGTCGATATATTTATTGCTCACATTCAGAAGCGCGTCCGCGGTTATAGCGGTCGTGCCACCAACAACCGCCTTCCCGCCGCCATGCCTGACGTAGTAACTTTCCAGGTCGGAAAACATTATCGGTGCCGCTTTGTTAAGCGCTCTTTCGGGATCCGCCAGCACCGCGTCGTCCAGATAAAGTCGCGCCATCTCGAGGACTTCCAGTGTTTCCGGCCCGTCTACCGCTATGCCGTCTTCAAATATGAAATCCACTCCGCCTATCCTGATAGTAAATGGTGAGGCCTCAGCGGACGTCTTGTTGCGGCACATCTTGCCGGACTTGTAACTTTCCACGAACGCCCCGTAGCGAGGCGTCTGTACCATTACCACCGAAACATTCTTTCGGAAAGCTTTTAATACGGCGGCTAATCCTATCGGACCTCCGGCGCCTACCGGTATTATGAAGCAAACCTTTTTATCGTCCTTGACGCCGTTTTCTTTTAACTGCTCGGCTATCTCTATCGCCGCCGTAGAGTGGCCTTGCGTTATCTCCGCTCCGCCATGCTCCATATAGTGAGCACCCGCGCCATATTCTTCGATATAAAGTTCTCTGTCCTTGACCGCTTTATGATAATCGCCGTCGACCACAATTACAGAGCCTTTATTGTTATTGCCTACGAACGCGCGATATTCCGCGAGCGCCCCGTCGGTGGCGGTCATTTTTATGGGGGCTACATCGTTTATTATAAATACCACCGGTTCTATTTTAGCCAGGTCATTCGCGAGTTCCGGGCGCTCTTCCGAATATTGCTTTATCGCCGCCGTCACTGCCCTTATCAATGCCGCGCCATGGTTACCGTCTGTCTGTGTAACGATCCTCAGGCCTTTTTTGATAGATTCTGGGTCTTCGTTTATGGCCCGCTCGATCGTCATGAATACTTCGTAAGTGACGCCCCTGGCCTTAAAAGCGTTGCCGATCTGGACCGACTCGTCTTTCGCGAAAACTTCCTTGCCGGTGATAGCGCTCAATCTCTCAAGGCGGGCGAGAGGGGTGCGCTTAATATGCCCGTCAAGTTTTTCTTGCACAGCCATAATGGTTTCTTTGGAAAAAGTATTCGGATCGAGAAGGGGGGAGGATGTTACGGGAGAAGGTGATTGGGTCGCTTTTTGAGTCCCGGGATGGGCTAACATGTCTGCGCGAACGGCCCATCCGCCGGATTTGAATGTTAACAGATCGTTTCTTTCCCTGTAAACAATCGCTCTTAAAGCCGGGCTATTATTCAGAAGACCATTATCGACCTTCTTAAAACCGAATCTTCCAAGGAATTCCCCGCGGCGCGTCATCCTGGACCACGATGTTCCGTAGAAGTAAACGTATATCCATTCCGGGGCTATCCCGCGTTTTCGAGCCTCTTTTCCGGCAAACTCGAGACCCTTCTCCATAAGTATTGTGCCATGTTCGATCTTTTCTTCCTCTTCGGTCATCCTAAAATCGTCGCACGAATTTACCACTATCCCTTCCGGGTTGATCCTTAGGGTTATAAAGCCAAGATACTTATCTTCTGAGAACATGGTAATCGTGCATCTTAGTCTTTCCGGATCATCATAAACCGTCGCGCTGCGAACTATTCTTAATCCGCCCGGTAAATCTTCGGCCTCCGATACGCTTTGAAGAGGCTTTTCCGGGCTCATGAACCATATCCCTTCAAGCCCGGGATGATCGAGGTTGTTGATGTCCGCTTCGGTTTTGACTCCGAACTTTTTCAATTCCGCGCGATCCTCCGCGGTAAGATCGGCGCTATCCGTAGAGTCTCTAAGAAATAGTACGCTTATCTTTTTGTTCTCCTTTTTAAAGCTTAATACGGCTGTCGAATACCGCTTGCCGCTTGCTAGCTTACCGGTCTCAATAGCTGTGCCTATCTCTATAGCGTCTCCGCGCAGTTTTTCGCGCAATTCGCTGTTCAGTCTTACGATATGGCTTTCACGAACTTCGCCGGCTCTGAAAAGGTTTCTAAGTTTTATCGTTGCGGAGATCACGGTGGCGAGATTTTTGAATTCCAGGTCGTGTTTTTCGAAGAAGGGCTTGAGTCTGGACTCCGCGGCAAGAGTGGCGCTTTGTGGGTATCTCGTCGGGCCGGAAGGATCCGACCAGGCTATGTCGTTAGCCAGCATAAGGCACGCTAGGGTTAACGCTATAGCCTTAAATAATATGGTATATCTGCCTTTGGATAGGTACATATGTTCTATAATTGTATCATATATGGTCGTTAAGTCAATAGAAAGACAGCAACCTTTTTCATACTTAACCGCCATGAAACTAAGGAAGTGTTTGGAGTTGCGGCAATAGCAGTTCTTAATATTATCAGGGATCCATTTATTGTTGGTGGGCCGTAGTATCATTGTTCTGAATGCTATTATTAAATAGTAGGCGGGAGATATTTCAGTAAAGTGAAAAACCCCACCAGTTTAACTGATGAGGTTTTTCATTTTGGCGGGGACGACGGGGGTCGAACCCGCGACCTTCAGATCGACAATCTGACGTTCTAACCAACTGAACTACGTCCCCTGAAAATTGAGTATGAGTATTATATAATCACAGCCCCTATATGGCAAGGAGTTTTTTCCGGCGCTTTACAGGTTGATTTTCATAACCGACTGATATACAATGTACAAGGAAATAAACGGAGGTGCTTAGAATATGAAGAATGATAAACAGCTCACTGTTTCCGAAAGGCGCAAGTTCATACGCCATCCGCTCTGTTTTCCGCTGTCCTATAAAGTCGTCGAAAAGGCCAAGCCCTGCGACGCGAAAGAAAGCGTATCCAAGACAATAAATGTAAGCATGGGCGGGCTTTTATTCGCGGCGAAGCGCCTGGTAGGTATGGGCTCTACGATCGTAGTGAAGATGCCTTTCGCGGAGAAGATATTTAACGTAAAAGCCAGGGTTGTACATTGCAAGAAGTGCCCCGAAACTAAACTATATAACATCGGGGTGAAGTTTTACAGGCTCAATGACGCCTTCAAGGTTAAACTGGTAGAGCAGATATATCTGATAAGTGAATATCGCGACCTCGTGAGTATGCAGCGCGGAAAAGAAGTATCGCTTGAGCAGGCCTCTAAGGAATGGATAAAACGCTATTCGGATCGTTTCAGTAAACTTTACTGGTAAGGAGGAATATGGCAACATACGAGGATTTTAAGAAGATAGAATTTAAGGTGGGCAAGATCAAAGAAGTCGCCGATCATCCTAATGCTGACAAGCTTTATGTGGTGACTGTGGATCTAGGTGACAGGACCAAGCAGGTGGTCGCCGGCATAAAGAATCACTATAAGAAAGAAGATCTCATCGGAAAGTTAGTCGTGGTCGTCGATAATCTGGATCCTGCTATGCTCCGGGGCGTGGAATCCAACGGCATGATACTTGCCGCTTCTGACGACACGGGCCTTTCGATAGTCACTCTCGATAAGGAAATAAAACTCGGCGGGATCGTAAAGTAATTAGTCGGAGAGGTCGCCTAGTGGCCTAGGGCGGCGGTTTGCTAAACCGCTATATGGGTAATACCGTATCGAGAGTTCAAATCTCTCCCTCTCCGCCATACGTTTCAAAGCGCCTCCATAAAAATGGAGGCGCTATTTTATTTTACAAGATCCCCTCATATGTTTGACATAATAATATTCGTATGGTAATATAATATCAACCTTTCAATTTATCTAACCACGATAAAAGGGTAATTATCATATGGTCAAACCATCAATGACGATAAGGTTTGTATCCACTCTGCTCGTAGCAGTCTTAGTAAGCAGCCAATCATATGCCGAAACACCAAATCTTCCGAATGATAAGTTAGCGCCTTCCCTCGTAAGCGACACCGATATTAATATTGCCAGGAGTGAAAGCGCGCGGAATGATATTGCCGAGAAAATTGAGCCCGGGGCGATAGGAAACGGCGCGCCGCTGCGCGAGCTTGCTAGCGGCAAATTGCCACCCGGACTTATTCTGTCTACGCCGGCTGAGTTCGAAGGATACCAATGGAAAGTGCACGACGCGATCGATAGGGCGGTTAATTTAGCGATTAATCATAAAAAAGAGGTGTCCAAAGAAAATCAAGAGAGGTTGCAGCAGACGATCACTAACCTAAACATGTTGCAGCTCAACCTGTCAAAGAGGATGTATCTGTTCGACGCCGATGTTAGGGGGGAAGAAGATTACCTGCTGGGATTTAATTTGTTATCTGATGGCGAGTTGGTAGTAGGCCTTTCGACGGAACTCATCGATATATTACATTCGATCTCATCGCCTCGCCTCGCCCAATATATATTTCATGAATGCGTTCCCGAAAAAGGCATTATCACCAGTAGAAAAGATCATAAGGCCATATATACCGAAATCCAGTCATCCGTGTTCGGCGAAGAAGAGGCGGCCGCTTTAAAGGATAATTTAAGAGCTTATATAGAAGTCAAATTCAGCAATAGACAGGCGGCGAAAAAAGCAGAGATCGGAAATATAGAACTAAGAAGGCTTGAGTCGGAGACAGGGGTGTCGGAGTGGGGGAAAGCCTCGGGTTTCACGGAATTCAGGAGCAGAATATCCGCCCTTCCGGAAAATGTTCACAGGAAACTCAGGAGAAGATCGTCCTCTCTCCTGGAAGCGATAGCTCCATCTTTTGCCCGTCGCGCGGTATTGAATCTGATGGTTAAAAACGGAGTTGTAGTGCCAGTCAGGCTTGAATTTTACGAACTTATAAAGAATACCTCGAGATCGCCGGATTCAGAGTACAGCCCGCTGCTCAGGTTTATCTGGCATGTTCTTTCGGACGTGGAAGACGCTCACTCCAAAGAGACGAGAGCTGAGTACTTGAGAGCCAGAAATCTTAAAGCCGCGGCGAAAGCCGGCATCGGCGACACGGAGAGGAATATCCTCGAGGCGGAGACCGGGATGGTGGATACGCATCATGTAAATGGGTTCACTAAGTTTAAGGACAGTATATTGGCTCTGCCGATAAGCGTTCTCACTCAAATCGAAAAAGAGATCTCAAGCCCTATGCATGAATTTTTCCCTTCGCTCGCCAGGCATGCCGCGCTGGAGATATTGGAAAAAAACGGGATCATAGTCCCGATAGAATTAGGGTCCTTCGGGACTGTCAGATGGCAAGAGGGGGACGACCTGATATGCTATTGTCCGTTGGTTAAATTTCTGGAATGTATTTTACCGGACGAAGAAAATATCCGATCCAGAAATATAAGGACCGCTTTAAGGTCCGGCTTCTCAGACGCGGAAAAGGAAGCCCTGGAATCCGAAACCGGCATCGTAGACGCGCATCGCTTCTACGGCTTCGAAAAGTTTAAGGATAGTATATACGGCCTTCCGGAAAATGTGTTAGATGAACTTTCGAGAAAGGTGGCGTTCCATATGGACGGGCTGTTCATCTCGACGGCCCGTAGAGCGGTGATAAGAATACTGGAAAAGAACGGAGTGATAATACCGCTCGAACTTGGATCGGCCAGAACCGTTTCCAATAATCCTGATGAGGAGACACTGGCTTACAGTCCGCTAGTCAAATTCATGCAGCTCGTATTGCCCGGAGCCATGTCTTTCTCTCAGGCGCTGCGCGAGCCGGTATCGGACCCCATTCAGACTTCGAATTTTTCGATTTCTAATGATAGTGTATCCCGAGAAATACCTCTCCGCGCCCGCGTATTTAAAGATATTCTCCTAAGGATATTAACCGGGCGTCCGGATGAAATATTCTTTCTGGGCGTTGAGAACAACATCGGCCGGGCGCAGGAATCACAATCCCCGGCTATCGCTCCTATATACAACGCCATAAGAGAAATAAAAAATATGAAAGATCGCTCCGGAAAGCCGCTCTTTCCGAATCTTATGATACGGATAGCCGCCGCTGGGGATCTGACCGATATAGTGACCAAACTGAATAAAGACGGCAACGCGGAAGCGAAAAAGCTTGATCTAAGCAATGCCTTAATAGTCGCCAGAAAATCCAGCGTTGTGGGGAAGGAGTACGTCCGGATAGAGGGGGAGGGCAAGGCCTGGATAAGCGCTATCGACGATTCGAACCCCGGCGCATATATTCCGATATTTGAAGCAATAACGCTGAATATGATGGCCTTTTTAAGCGCCGACACATTCTCAATCAAAAAATTATATGACGCCGTATCGAATAATCCTATCGATCCCGCCGCATTGAAATACATGCTGAGCAAAAGGATCCTGTATATTCTGCCAAAGGCCGTTAAGTTCGATACCGGGCAATTAAGAGACCTGTACGAACTTGCCCGTCAGGCCTATACCTCCGCGTAACCATCGACCAACCGCCCCGGTTGGTCTGTAATATTGGGGACGGTTCTGGACGCAATCCCAAACCTGTCCCCTCGGTAATTTCAAACTATTTTAAAATATTTGCAACTTTTTGCCTCTTTTTTACGTCTTTATATATGAGGGGACCTAACGCCTATAAAAAGGCAGAAAGAGAGGCAAGGCTTGATGTTCCATTTTGGAACATCAAGTCGGGGCGCAACTGTCAAAAAAACGAATAGGATTTCATGTGGATTAGATAAATTGTAGAAAGGAGTGTTTATACATGAATGAGATAGCATTACAGGATAGCGTAGAGAAGACAATATTTTTATTGAGAGGGTTACGGGTCATGCTGGATAAGGATCTCGCGCGTCTATATGAAGTTGACCCACGGGCGTTGCGTCAGCAGGTTAAGCGGAATATAGAACGGTTTCCCGGGGATTTTATGTTTCAACTTTCCAGAGAAGAGCTAGATTTTATGGTGTCACAAAATGTTACACCATCAAGAAAACGATTTGGCGGCTATCTACCGTATGCGTTTACAGAACAGGGGGTTGCTATGTTATCCGGTGTTTTACATAGCAAAAGAGCTGTGCAGGTGAATATAGCCATAATGAGAGCGTTTGTTAAATTGAGGAATATTCTTGGCGCCCATAAAGAACTCGCGTATAAATTAAAAGAACTTGAGGATAGGATCGAAAAACACGATACGGAAATACAATCGATATTTGACGCTATTAGACAACTCATGGCTCCTCCTCCGGAGCCGCTAAAAAAACGGATAGGATTTCATGCGGATTAAAATAGTCGCGTAATATTGGGGACAGGTTTGGGATGCCGGCGAGAACCGTCCCCAATTTAATCTTGGCCGACCTGCATACGCACTATCTTGGGAGTGCCGGAGGGATCGAAATAATATTCTATCGTTACGGGATCTTCCACGTTTATGTCCATTATATCCACTTTATCGCTGCCCCTGTCGAATGTCATCCCTTCGGGGATCGCAAAGGTTAGATAGTTATAGTGGATCAGGTCCGTATCCTGCCACTTTACCGTTATGGTGGAGTTAAATGTATCCACCGCGGTTAGGTTGGCGGACATCATCTTCATATCCCTTTCCTCGACATCTTGAGCCGGGCAGGGACCTGCGCCGAACGTTATCACGCTCGCCACGATGGCGCCAGCCAATAGTAATTTAGTCAATCGCATAAGTTTCTCCTTTTTGTATAAAGATTATCACATCTCCCGGAATATGCAAGGGACCCCTTGTCAAAATTAAATATGTAGTGTATACTTTCTATACTTAGCATACTTACCATACTTATCATGTTTAACCTATCTACCATACTTTATATACCCATTTCACGGCGGGTATAATCAAAAGGAGACTTCAATGCCCATCAAAAATATCAAAAATTATTTCCTGGCACAGAGCGTAGCGGACAAATTTGGGATATCAAAAAAGACACTTCTGGGATGGGAAAAAGACGGTAAGATATCCAAGCCCCCCAAGGACTGGCGCGGCTGGAGGATGTACGGCGAAACCCATATAAGCGAAATAAAGAAGGTCATCGAGGACAAGAAGCGGAAACTGAGCTAACATGGATCGATTTTTTGGGCCAATAAATATATGAGCTATTATAAAATACTGGGGTTGGATAAGGAGCCGTTCTCGACCAGCCCCGACCCTAAATTTTTCTATGAATCCGTAGAGCACAAATCCGCCCTCTACAGGCTGAGGGTGGCGATAGAGCTCAGACGGGGCTTAAGCGTCATACTCGGCGATGTCGGCACCGGAAAGACGACGCTCAGCCGCAGGCTGTCGCAGCTTTTTGCGACGGATCCGTCCCTTATCGTTACGATGATACTGAATCCTGTGTACGAATCGGAGTTGCAGTTTTTAAGCGATCTGGCCGAGAGATTCCATATTAAACTCACTCCGCATCCTTACAGCGATAACACCGTCATCGAATATCTGAAAGCCATCGAGAAGTTCCTTTTTGATAATGGGGTGGAGGAGAACAAGACCATAGTCATCCTTATAGACGAATCCCAGAAGCTTAATCCGCAATGCCTGGAGGTATTGCGATCGCTTCTTAACTACGAGACCAATGAGTATAAGATATTGCAGGTAATATTGATGGGGCAGATGGAGCTTCTGCCGCGCGTAAGCGCTATAAAGAACTTATGGGACAGAATATCCCTTAAGTATGTGATAAATCCTCTCGAGGAGAACGAGGTTAGGGAGATGATAAATTTCAGGCTCGCCGAGGCCGGATATGTCTCGAAGTACCCGGTATTCACCGATAATTCCATAAGGGCAATATTCAATTACACCCAGGGCTACCCGAGAAAGATCGCCATGCTCTGCCACGACGCACTGGAATATCTGGTCATGCACAAGAAAGAGGTTATCGATAAAGACGTCATCGCCGACCTGATACGCAGGGATGTGCAACCGGTGGACGCATAGGGTAAAATGGCCGAGAATATCTCTCCGGAGGAGAGGCTCTTCAATGTAATACAGCGGGGGAAGCAGGCGACTCCGGAGCCTGAAGAGCCCGGAGTTAAGAAGCCCGGCGGATGGATGGCCGCGTTAAAGCGCCTCATCCCGCAGTCGAGGAAACCGTCCGGGGAAGTTAAAAAAGCTTTTGACTGGAAGAAGATATTTCCGGCGACGATAAAGCTGCCGGAGCCGGACGCCGCGGTCATAAATAAGATACTGGCGCTGGTGCTTCTTGTGAGTGTAGTTATATTTATATATTCATTAACATCCAGACATGAAAACGCCTCGAAGATCGCCGAGGCCGTTTCAAAGATACAGGCATCTTCGGCATTTGGCGCAAAGAAAGTAGAGCCGTTCAAAGATCTGGGTTATTATCTCGGAGAGATGCAGGCGAGGGATATATTCCACCCCGCGCCGAGAGCTGCCCTGCCGGGCCCCAGGCGCGAAACTTCGGAATCGTTTAAGAAGTCTGCCGAAAGCCTGAAGCTCGTCGGGATATCGTGGTCGGACACGCCTAAGGCGATGGTGCTTTCGCAGGAAGAAAAAGATGGGAAGATGTATTTTGTGACGCAGGGCCAGACGATAGGCTCCACAGGGATCAAGATCAAGGAGATACACAGAAATAGAGTTATAATAGGCGACGGGAAAGAAGAGATGGAGTTATTATGAAGAAGGTTTTGGGCTTAAGATATGCGGGAGCGCTCGCCATAGCGGCGGCGTTCATATCCTTTAACGCCTACTCCGAGACGGCCGCGCCAATAGTGGATAAGCCCGCGATGGATATCATAGCGCGTAAGGCCATATCGGAATATGATATGCCGGGATTAAAGAAGAAGATGTCCCTGGATATAAGGGCTATGGATGTAACCCAGTTCCTGAAATTCCTCGCTACTGAAGGAAGCCTGAATATAGTGACGAGTAAGACCGTCACCGGGCCGGTGAGCCTCTTAATAAACGACGTCACCATAGGCGACGCGCTGGAGATAGTGCTCGCGATGAACGGCTTCGCTTATCAGATAAAAGGCAATATCATAACGATAATGACGACCGCCGAGTTTAAGACGATGTACGGCGTGGAATTTTACGACAAGCGCCAGACCGCGTCATATCAGCTTAAATACGCCTCTCCTAAAAATGTCGCCACGATACTTGGCAATATGAAGAGCGATATAGGAAAGATAGTCTATGACGATACCACCGGGATCCTGATCGTCATAGATACCCCGGACAAGATCAAGGAAATGGACGATATCATAAATAAACAGGAGCTGCCCACGGTCTCGAGAGTCCTTCCGACGGAGACAAAGGTATATGAACTTAGATACGCTAAGATCGAAGCGGTAAAAGATGAGATCGCAAAGGTCCTTACCACAGACATAGGTACGATGAGGGTCGATACGAGGACTAACACTTTAGTCATCACGGACCTGCCGAATATAATGGCCAAGGTAGACGTCCTGGTAGACGCGTTCGATAGAAGGACCAGAGAGGTATTTATAGAGGCTAAAGTAGTAGAAGTGACATTAAGCGATCAATTCCAGTGGGGCATAGACTGGTCGGCCGTAATGAAACTGGCCGGAACCATGAGCGGTATTGCCATAACCCCGGAAGTGTCTTTGCCTCTAGCTCTTTTACCAACCGCCATGGGCAAGATGACGGTATCCTCTACCGCGGGCAATAATCTCAATATAATTCTCGAAGCGCTCGATACGGTGGGCGAGACGCGGATACTTTCAAATCCGCACATAACTGTCGAAGAAGGCAAGGAGTCAAAGATAGAGGTCATAGAGAAACAGCCGTATCAGGAAGAGACAACGACCACGGCCACCGGCGGCACCACGACGAGCTCAAAGAGTTATCAGTGGGTCAATATTGGGGTAACCTTGAGCGTGACGCCGCGCATAAACCAGGACGGGTATATAAGCATGCTCATAAAGCCGGAGATAAGCTCAATATCCACATGGTACGGCGGCGTGGCGCAGGCGGCCGGCGCGGTTCCCGTAGTAAAGTCGGCCAACGCCCAGACAACAGTCATGATAAAAGACGGCGTTACGATAATAATCGCCGGGCTGGTAAAGGATAATAAGACCAAGACCGAATATAAAATACCGCTATTAGGCGATATACCTATAATAGGAAGAGGCTTTAAGAAGATAAGCGATACCATATCCCGGACGGAGACCGTGGTATTCATAACGCCGAGAATAGTCACAGGCGATTCGACGTTCCTTCTGGAAAAGGATCTGCCGAAACCGGCCAAAGGGCTCAGGGAATAAGCAAAACAAGCGGAGATGCCAAATGCAGAATAGATCAATCATATGGCCGGTCATTGTACTTACGGTATTTTTCGGAATGTTCGCTCACCCGGCTTGCGCCGGAACCGAAATAAATAATGCCGGAACCGCGGCTCTTTCGGACAGCGCTTATCCAGATGCGGCGTCGGACCTCCAGGAGGTGGAGAATACGATAAGGATAGTAGAAGAGTCCCTCGCCGAAAGACAATATAAGCAAAACGCTAAGGCCGGCCGCAGTAAGCTGCAAGAGGCCGAGATGGACAGGTGGCGCGTCCTTAAGGCCGATGTAAAGAAATTAAGAGATGATGTTAACGCACTCTCCGCGAAGTCAAAGAAACTCATGGCCGACAGGAAGAAGGACAAGGGGATCCTTGATGAGCGCGTCGAAACTTCCAGGGTAATAGAGGAAAAGATAAAGGCGGTCACGGACCGGATAGCCGCAGGGGATAAGGAGTCTAAAGACGCCTCAACCGCGGCCGGTGCGGAGTCCATTGCCCGAAAAGAAAAGATCGATAGCCTCAAGACGGAATTGAAGTCCTCTACCGAAAATCTGGCCTCGCTTAGGAGTAAAAAAGCCGCGCTCGATGGCGAATCTGACGCGCAGGAGATAGAATATAAGGCCGAGACTAAAAAGCTGAACGTGCTTAAGAATAAGCCCTCTTCCGTAAATAAGGCCGGCTCCTCTCCGGAAACCGAATTGGCCGCATCGAAAAAGAAGTTGGAGGACTTTACGGCTAAGGCGGCGGCGCGGGAAGAGGCCAGGAAGGGGCTGACCGACGAGATCCTCGCCTCCTCCGAAGCCAATAAAATAAAGGAAGAGGCGATATCGGCTCTTGAGGGCGAAGGTGCCTTAAGCGAAAAAGCGCTTGAAGCCCGGTCAAGATCTCTGAAGAAAGAGAAAAAAGCGGCCGACATAAAGATGAAGAAATTAAACTCCGGGGCGCTGGCAGCGAAGTCCAAGCAGGCCTCCGCCGCCGCGGACCTGAAGAAAATAGAGGATGAGTTAAAGAAAAATGTCGATAAGGAACTGGCGGCGGAGAAGGAACTCGGTTCTAAGATCGAAGATTTGAAACTCAGGATATCGGCATTCGTCGGCAAACTCGAACAGGATGGCGCGTTTGTGAATTTGGAAGAAAAGACGCGCGCGAAAGAGGGGCTTTCAAAAGGCGGACAGATATCCTCCGACATTAACATAATGTTCGACGCCCTGAAGAAAGAGAACGACCGTTTGATGGCCGAGAATAAGGCTATCAAGACCAGTATGGAGCGCACCGAGGAGGATCTAAAAGAGTCCAGGCGTAAAGCCGCCGAGGCAGCCAAAAAGCCGGAAGCGCTGAGGGTGAAGATGGAAAAAGAGCGGCTCGATATGCACTATAATCTTGCTATAGTTTATGAGAAGAACGGCCTTTACGTCGAGGCCGAAAAAGAGTACCTGAAGTGCCTTAAAATAGATCCAAAGGATCCCGGAGTGCACTATAACCTGGGCATACTTTATGATGATAAACTGAATGAAAACGACAAGGCGAGAGATCAATATTGGGAATTTTTGAAATACCGCCCCATGGGAGATACGGCCGAACGCGTGAGGGACTGGATAACGAAATTGGAACTAGAGAAGCGCCTGGGTAAAGAGATGAGGTAGGATGCGCGTAAAGGTAGTCTTTATCTTCATATTGTCGATATTGATACCAACAGCTCTTTTGGCTTATTTTGGACTGCAGGCCGCCCGCAGCGAAAAGGCCATAGTAGAGAACAATATCCGGCATGTGTACGAGACTCTCACGAATGTCGTGGAGGAGGAGATAGGCACAACTCTTAGCGGCATGGCGGAGAAGTACCCGGAAGATAAGTCAAAGATAGAGTCGATGCTTATAGATAAAGCTTCGATGTTCAATTACCAGGTAAAGATATTCGATGATGCAGGCGTTCCGCTGGGCTCTCCTCCTCCGAAGAATCTAGGGGCTCCCGTCCTAAGAAAAGATATAAAGGGCCTGCCGTACGTAATAGCCGTATATGAAAAATACCCCGCGCTCATAAGAGGGCTGGATAACAGGAAGAAGCGCCTCGATTCATACATGCTGATCATTTTATTCTCCGCGCTCTTCGTGCTCGGCGGCAGTTTCTTCACGCTGGGCGTGCTTTCCCGCGAGTGGCGGCTGACGCAGTTGAAAAGCGAGTTTGTATCAAGCCTCTCGCATGACCTCAGAAGACCTCTCACCTCGATCCGCATGTTCTCCGAGATGCTTAAGAACGGAACCGTCCCGGGCGAAGAGAAAAAGATGGAGTATTATAATATAATATCGGCCCAGAGCGAACAACTTACAAACCTGGCCAATAATATCCTCGATTTTTCCCGCATAGAGAGCGGCCGCAAAAAATATGAATTTAAGGATGAAAACATAACCGGCCTGGTTGCTCAAACGATAGACCATTTTAACAGCTATATGGCGCACGAATATTGCAGCGTGATCCTGAATATGGAGAAAGGTATCCCTCCGGTCAGGATAGACGCCGACTCTATATCCCGGGCGCTCTTAAATCTCCTGACTAACGCTTTCGATTATTCGCCGGCCGATAAGGAGATAAGGGTAAGCGTATTTAAAAAAGGCGATAAGGCGTTTATAGAAGTCGCAGATAAGGGCATTGGGATATCCAAAAAAGACCAGAAGAATATATTCCGTAAATTTTACCGCGTCGCGCAGAAGGATATAAGCGTCGAGGGCTCCGGGCTAGGCCTTGCGCTCGTAAAGTACGCCGCCGAAGCGCACGGGGGCAAGGTCACGGTGGAGAGTAAAGAGGGAGTCGGCTCTAAGTTCTCGATCGTATTGCCGATAGTGTAGGCTTCGTCATCCTGAGGAGGGCGAAGCCCGACGAAGGATCAGATCCTTCGGCCTTCGGCCTCAGGATGACAAGCAGTTGTAGGGACTGTCCCTCAAGGAAGCATCATAAGGAAAGAAAAGGAAGGTTAGGGATGAGTGATATGAAAACACAGATGAAGCCAGTTGAGATCTTGAAGAAAAATCATGATTCTTTGAGGGATAATTTTGGAGTGAAGAGGATAGGATTATTCGGATCCTTCGCGAAGGGAACGGAAAGAAAAGATAGCGACATCGATATGGTAGTGGAGTTTAAAAACGCCGATTTTGATAACTTTATGAATCTGGTCTTTTATCTGGAGAAATTATTGGGTAGGAAAGTGGATATTTTAACCCCTGAGGGCTTAAGAAGTATAAGGGTTAAAAAAGTCGCCGAGGATATTGAGAGGAGCCTTCGCTATGTCTAAAAGAGGGGATGCGGAGTTCGTTTGCGATATTCTGGAAGCTATAAAAAGGATAGAGCAATATGTAGAAAAATGCGACTACGCTAAATTTTTAGAAGATAATATGATACAAGACGCTGTGGTACGAAATCTTGAAATCGTCGGCGAGGCGGTGAAGAACATCTCCGAGACGGCCAAAGAAAAATACGGAAATATCGAATGGAAGAAACTTGCGGGGATGAGAGACAGGATAGTGCACTTTTATTTCGGGGTAAATTGGGACATTGTATGGGATGTGATAAAAAATCGACTGCCGGAGCTCAAAAAACAGATTGAGCTTATATTAAAAGTGGATAATGATGCATAAAATACTCATAGTCGAAGACGACAGAAATATCATGACGGGGCTTGTGGATAACCTCGAGATGGAGGGGTATAAGACCATCATCGCCCGCGACGGTAAAGAAGCTCTGAGGCAGGCTAAGGAGAAGGAGCCCGACCTCATCATACTCGACATCATGCTCCCGAAGCTTAGCGGCTTCGAGGTTTGTAAGGAGCTTAAGATACTCGGCATAAAAGCGCCCATCATAATCTTAAGCGCGATGGCCCAAGAGGCCGATAAGGTGCTGGGCCTGGAGCTCGGGGCCGACGACTATATCACAAAGCCGTTCTCTCCGCGTGAGCTTGTCGTGAGAGTGAAGGCGGTCCTGCGTAGGATGGAGAGCGTAGCGAAGTTCGAGGATATATATAAGTTTGACGACATCACGGTCGCCTTTAAAAAGTTCCAGGTCTTTAAGCAATCCTCCGCGTCAAAAGACGCCGTCGAGATAAAGCTCACCGCCGCGGAGTTTAAGATACTTAAACTTCTCGTCTCAAGCCGCGGCGAACCGGTCTCAAGGCACAAGATACTGGCCGATATCTGGACCGCGGAGGAAGTGACGACGCGCACCGTAGATACTCACATCTGGAGCCTGAGAGACAAACTCGAGCGTGACCCCTCCGATCCGAAGCATATCGTAACCGCTCACCGCATCGGATATAAGTGGGCTGAATGAGGGGCGTGAGAGTTGATAGGTAGTCTAGTGTCAGAGTGTCAAGGAGTGAGATGGAGTTAGTGTCAAAGTGTCAAAGCGTCAGAGTGTGAGGGAAAATGGAGTTGAAGGGGTATAGAAATCTTAAGGTCTGGGAAAAAGCTCATAAGTTAGCAGTAGAGATATATGGGGTTACAAAGAGTTTTCCGAAAGAGGAATTATACGGCCTTACCTCGCAGATCAGGCGTGCAAGTTTTTCAGTGGCTCTTAATATCGTGGAAGGTCATGCGAGCAACAGTAAAAGAGAGTTTCTGTCATTTCTCAATATCGCGAACAGGTCTTTAGTTGAGACAGAGTACCTTATAGAAACAACAAGAGATCTGGGTTTTTTAAAAGAAGGGGATTACGAAGCATTAGAGTTGAAGCGTAAAGAGGTTGCGGTGATGCTCATGGCGTTTACTAAGGCTGTGCGCTCCAAACTTTGACACTCTGACACTATGACACTATCAGTCGCATTCTTTCGAATGACACTATGAATTGCGCTCTTAGTAGCCTTGACAACATCTTGACAACTTCTTGACATGGTTCGGACAACACTTTTTGGAACATAGTGTATACTTATTGTAGTGAAATGGAGAAAGTGTCATAGCAGAGTTAGTAGACAGTCTAGTGTCAGAGCAAAGTCCTAAAGACTGAAACTATGACACTATGACACCAACTCAATCTAAGTCCATGACACTCTGACACTAAAAGGTGCTACGATGAGAACAAACAGACTCGCACAATTCATTACGACAAGAACCTTCGGGCTCGCGATAGTAACCGCGATAGCGCTCGCGCTCTCCGCGGCGTTCACGCTCTCCGCATCCGCCGCGACTGCGACCGACTCCGGCGCCTCAGTCGGCGCTCTCTCCGAGAATTCCGCGCCGGAAAACGGCAAGGCCGCTTTCAGGAGCGCGTTCGCAAAGCCGCTCGTCTGGCGGGGCGATGCGCCTGTCGAATACTCCTTTAAGAACTTATCGAACTCTAATATCAGCATCGCCGCGGATGGCTCGGCGGCATCTTCATCCTCCGAAGCATCATGTGAACTCACCACCCCGTACAATACAGAAGCCCCTGTCACCGAACTCGTCGCGAACTGGTCATTCACCGGCAAGGTGACTATGGAAGTCAGCGTCACCGGCAGCTCCCGAGATTATATGAAAGTTACAAACGGCGTCCCGGCGCATTACCAGAAGTCCGCACGGGGTGACCGGATAAAGTGGCGCGCGACCATCGCTCCAAATAGCGCGCTTGCCGAAGTAAGGATATCGTACTCTGACGCCGCCGGCCTCGTTGGCGGCTTTGGAAGCGAGCTCCTCTCCGGATTCAGCGCAAGAAGGCAGATATATATAAAAGGCTCTACAGCGGGAGAATTATTTAATTACCAGATGCCGATAAAGATAGGGGAATCCGGTAAGTCCGCCGCGCCATGTGATATCAGGCTAAATGCCGGCATCCTGGCAGATTTTGCCGATATCAGGTTCACGCAGGCAGACGGCGAGACGCCGATACCTTATTATCTGGAAGAAGTCACAGGCCTGGCCCCTGACCGCGTAGCGTACTTCTGGCTCAGGATACCCCAGATACCCAAGACCGGCCTTCCTATATATGTGTACTACGGTAAGGCCCTGGCCGCGGACCTGTCGGATGCCAATAAGGTATTTGAATTTTTCGATGATTTTAACGGCACCGTCCTCGATCCTAAAAAATGGAAAGTGACCCTTTATGATAAGGAAGCGGGCAGGACAGCCGTAGCCGACTCCGCCCTTTCGCTATCGATGGCTAAGGTCACTTCAGCGGAGTATAAGTTTGCAAGCGGCCTGATAGAGTATAAGGCCGGCGCATCTACAGGCGGCGGGGTGAATATGATAATAAGGTCCGCCGCTTCGGAAAGCGACGACCTCACGGCCGGTTCGTCTATCACTGCCGCTTCGGCGCACGCCATATCGAAAGGCTTAAGCGTAAAAGAGAATGATCCGCGTCCGATAGTCCCGGGAGCATTCTATACATACAGGATATATTCAGGCGATGACGGGGCGATGGCGTTCCGCAGATACGATGAGTCAGGCACAGGCACGCCTCAGGCCGGTAGTCAGTATTCGGCCGGAACCTCGAGCGCCATGCCGATAGGCCTGTCACCGTCAGGGGTAGCTACCGAAGCGTATTATAAGTGGATACGCGTCCGCCAGGCGGTTCTACCGCCTCCGCGGGTCGATGACACAGGCGTCTCTTCCGGAGCTATAGAAGCGGCAAACCTGCCGGAGTTCTATAATGTAGCGACAGCTCTCGATGGAAGTCTGATCTCGGCGGATGGCATATCGGGCGGGTATTATATTTCAAAGCTCATCAGCCCGGGATTTGAGGCCAGGATACTGAAAGCGTCCTGGGAGAAGGCGTCGGGAGTAAGCGTCGGCGTATCGACTAAAAAAGGCGGGGAATATTATAAGGATTGGGAGAATGGAAAGAGGCGCTACGCGTCGAAGAAAGAGTTCGCCAAAGGCGCCGCGCTGAGATTCAAAGTCACCCTTCCGACCCCAACCTCCGTCATTGCGACGGGTTCAGCAGAAGGCCAAACCTCCGTCATTGTGAGGAGGCCGCAGGCCGACGACCTGTCCTCCGAAGCCCAACCCGAGCGTTTCGGTTTAAGGGCGAAGGAGGAATCAATCTCATCCTTTGCTCTTGAGTACTACCCCGGCAACATACGCGTGGTCCTGCCGAACGGCAAAGAGACTATCGCCCCCGGATCGAATTACATCATATTCTGGAGCGCCGAAGGATACGGGGCGGAGTATCCCATGGAAATATCATATGCCAATTCGAGCAAGATGAAGTTTAAGGTTATTGCACCCAAGATCAGTAATACCGGCGACTATTCGTGGAATGTACCGAATGAAGTGACCGATGAGGCCTTTGTGAAGGTGGCCGATTCTTTAGATAAAGCGGTCTTTGGAGTTTCAGAGAGATATTTCACGATCACCAAGGCCGATCCGAAAGTCGAAGCGCCGGTCGAAGCCGAAGTCGGCGTCATCGATAGCGAAATAGAGGAGACCGAGGCGGTCACAACGGCTGTCGAAGAAAAACTGCCGGTTGAGAAGAGGGCTCTTTATGAAATGCTCGTAGTAATGCCCGCCGATCCGTCCGATCCCGCTCAAGCCAAGAGGTCTTACGCGGAGGGCGATATAGTCATGATAAAGCCGGCCGGCTATCTCTGGGGTAAGGGTGAGCGTGAAAAGTTCATGATAGTTGAGGCCATGCTGACTGAGAAAGAAGCAGTCGAGCTCACAAAGCCGAAAGAGATAATAGAGACTGATAAGTCCGGCAAAAAGACGGTTAAGATAGTGGCAAAGAGAAAGTCCAGGCTTAATCTGACGAAAGCTTCACTTGAGAGTAGTAAATCCGACTCTCTCCGACCGGCTCGCGGCAAGCGCCCGGTCGTAAAGAGTGAGATGACGGAGGAGAAGAAGTGAGAGTTATAGTGGAGTTAGTAGACAGTCTAGTGTCAGAGTGTCAAAGTGTCATGGTAGAGTTAATAGACAGTTTAGTGTCAAAGCGTCAAAGTGTCAAAGTGTCAGAGAAAAGTCCTAAGGACTGAAACTATGACACTATGACGCCAAGTCCATCTAAGTCCTTGACGCTATGACACTAAAGATAGAATTCTGGCGACACTAAGGAGCATTAAAATGCGTAAATTAACGAAGCTTACAATTTTGGTGATATTCACTCTGACGGTCACGGCAGTCACAGCCAACGCCAACAACATCCACACCGACAATGTCGAGCTCTACGAGAGCGCGAGCCAGCCGGCGGGCACGATAGACATTAAGTTCGATGTCGCGTGGGACAATTCCTTCGGCCTCCCCGGCACGGATCTAAAGGACGGTAACGCGGCGTCCTACTTTGACCGCGCCTGGATATTCGTGAAGTACTATAACACCACCACACAGACATGGGAGCATGCCACATTGATGGCGGGCGGCTCTCTATCCACTTATAGCACTGTGACCTGCACAGGCGTAGTTAATGGCTTCACCACCACCGCTACCGCCACAGCGACTATATCAGGCGGCGCTGTCACAGGCTTCACAAGCTTAGTCGGAGGCACAGGCTATGAATCCGCCCCGAAAGTCCTTCTTACCGGAGGCGGCGGCGTAGGCGCTACCGCCACAGCGACAATGGTAGGCGGCGTTGTTACCGCTGTCAATATTGCAACCGCAGGCACGGGATATACCACCGCCCCCACAGTCAGCTTTAGCGTAGGTAAAGGTGCCTTCGCCGTGCCTGGCGTTAGCCAGACCGTCAGGTGGAATCGCACCGCCGACGGCCTCCTGTCTACCGACGCGTATAAAGTGCAGGTGATGGCCATCGAGATGGTGCGCGTGCCCACGGGCGCGTTTGATATAGGCGACGGCATAGGCGGCGTGGAGTCAACCAACGCCTTTCACGTGACCGACAATACGAAACTCACCATAAATACTACCCTTGTCGGCAGTATAAAAGTGGATGTTAATGGTTATGATGATGACCAGATAGAGTTAACCGGTATCGGAATAGACGGTGACGGCGGCCTGGACACCGATAATAACGGCACTATCGATAACGCTTCTTTCCCCACCGGCTACAACGCCTTCTACATCATGAAATACGAAGTCACCCAAGGCCAGTACCGCGACTTCCTTAATACGCTCACCCGCGCCCAACAGGCCGCTCGGGTAGCTACAGTCATAACCGCCGGCACGACCTCTGTCACAAATAGATATGTCATGAATAATACTCCCGATGCCGCTAATATCGCCTCAGCCAATAACTATCGTAACGGGATACGATGCGACGCTACTATCCATACCTCAAACCCCGTCACATTCTACTGCGATTACAATAATAATGGCGTTGGCAACGAATCCACAGACGGCGAGTGGATAGCGTGTAACTACATATCCTGGGCCGATCTCTCGGCCTTTGCCGACTGGGCAGGCCTCCGTCCGATGACTGAACTGGAGTTTGAGAAAGCATGTAGAGGAGGCGGCGTGACCGACTCCGTGACTGGTGTTTATGCCTGGGGCAATACTACTCTTGAAACTGCGACCTCATCACTTACCACCCTTAAGATCGGTACTGCCTTAGAGACTCCAAACCAGGGAAACTGTAATTATTCAAGCTGTACGCCTGACGGCCCATATCGCGTGGGCAGTTACGCCGATTCAACCTCCACAAGACAAAACTCCGGCGCTTCTTACTATGGCGTCATGGATCTCTCCGGAAGTTTATGGGAGCGTCCGGTAACGGTAGGCAATGGCACTTCCGGCACCGTCATAGGGGGCAGAGCTTTTACGGGAAGCCACGGAGATGGCGTACTTACCACTCTGACGAGTTATCAAGGCAATGCCACAAACCCCGATTGGCCTGGATATGACACGACCTATCCGACGAGAGGTGTTTTCGGCGCTGTCGGGTCGGGCTTTCGCGGCGGCAATTGGCTCGATGGTGCGGCGTACGCTCGAGCATCCGACCGTCGCTACGCGGCTAGCACGAATCCGGGTCGGCACTACTATAGCGGTGGTCGTCTAGCTAGAACCTCTCCGTAGTCTTTTGCTCTTTTGAGTCTTTTCGTCATCCTGAGGAGCCTCGCCACCAAAGGTGGCGGGCGACGAAGGATCTAAAAAATAGAAGAAGGAAATGCAAAAAATTACTCCGGTTGTTGAAAAACATTATAAGCTGATTCTGTGGATGCTTCCAAAAATTGCCAATTTTCCGAAAGACCAGAGATTTTTACTGGCGGACCGGATCGAACGGATTTTACTCGATATTCTGGAGCTTTTAATAGAAGCGGTTTATTCAAAAAATAAAAGGGAAATTTTGATCAAAGTTAATCTAAAATTGGATCTTTTGCGTTTTATGATGAGAATCGCGAAGGATATGAAATACGTCAATATAAACTCGTATGATTATTTCTGCCAATCCTCCATAGAAGTCGGAAAGATGGTCGGGGGATGGTTTAAGGCTTCTGTTCTTTAAAATATCCCAGAATCCTGATGTTTACGGATATCAGGAGCGGACCACAACAGGAGAGGTTCAGACGCTATATCCCTCTAAATGAGAAAAAAGGAAGCAATATCAGATGGAGAGAGTTCTCTGTTTGATATGAAAGATGGTAGTAAAAAGGTGCAGCGTCGTAAAAGCGCTGTCGGGTCGGGCTATCGCGGCGGCAATTGGAACAATGATGCGACGAACGCTCGAGCATCCGACCGTAACAACGCGGCTAACACGAATCCGAATCGGAACAACAATAACGGTGGTCGTCTAGCTAAAACCTCTCGGTTGCTGGGTTTGCAATGAATCGGAGCGTAAGGTGTGAAAATAAATAATATTTATACTGAAATTATATCAAAGGAGAATCTTTATCGTTCGGCCTGCATGGCCTCAAAGGGCAGAAGATATAGGGATACGACGGCGGATTTTAACTTTCATCTCGAGGAGGAAGTGGAAAAATTACATAGAGAGTTAGCGGATAAAACTTATCATCACGGAAAGTATCGCACATTTACTATATACGATCCTAAGGAGCGGAATATCGCAGCAGCGCCTTTTAGGGACAGGGTCGTTCATCACGCCGTGCACGATGTTATCGAGCCGATCATTGACAAAACATTTATCTACGACTCTTATGCCTGTAGAAAAGACAAGGGGACGCATAAGGCCGTGGATAGGGCGCAAAGCTTCCTGAGGGCCAACAGATTTTGCCTGCACGGCGACATAAAGAAGTATTTTCCTTCTATCGACCGCGGCGCGCTCTCGGGGATGCTCGCGAAAAGAATCATGGATAAGGATTTGCTGTGGCTCTTAGGTGAGATTATGGATTCGGCCTCCGCGATTAGTCCGGCAGGTGGCAGAGGAAAGGGGCTTCCCATCGGCAATCTTACGAGTCAGTTTTTCGCCAACCTTTATTTAAACGAACTGGACTACTTTGTTAAATTCGACCTGCGGAGCCGGTATTATCTCCGATACATGGATGATTTCCTGATATTTGGAAATGATAAAGAGAAGTTGGTTGAAGCGAAAATTAAAGTAAAAGATTTTTTAAAGAACAAATTAGAACTACAGATGCACGAAGGTAAGTCGCAGATTTATCGGACTAAATCCGGGATCAAGTTCCTGGGTTTCAGGATATATAAAGACTATCGAAGGCTGGCGTCGGATAATGTGAGACGCTTTAAAAAGAGGATCATGAAATTTGGATATTTGTTAGAGCGAGGACAGATCAGTATAGAGCAGATCCGCGATTCCGCGCGCTGCTGGGCGGCGCATAGTCGTTACGCGAACACCCGGAGCCTGCGTCTCGGCATGCTTAAAGAGTTCGCCGGAAAATACGGCTGGTCCGGCGATTTGCTCAAACCCGCGCTCTTGCCGGCATAGGGATTAAGAAGGGTTGAATAAGGATTAAAAAGGAAGCAGAGGAGGTTTTAACCTCCCCTGTAGCAGATAAGTGAAAGGGCACCACGATGCGCAATATAGTAAAAGCGGATATTTATAATAGAAAAGGACTAAGCGGCGCTCAGGCCAATTTCCTCGAGGGTAACTTTCTTAAGAGTGTTTTTGTCTCCAAATCGCTTGACCGCGTCAAGTATTTCAATTCCTGCCAGCTTACCCCTGGCGTCATAATCGGCCGCGATTCCTTCGCCGAGGTTCTTCGTAGTTACGGTCGCTTCTTCAAAGCGTATATAAAGAGCGTCTACCGCCGGGTCATATGTGATTCGCATTTTATCTCCTCCTTTTTGTCAAAAGTAATAAACATAAACGGTTATTACAACAATCTCATTCAATTCTTCCGCGAAAATAGGTCTTACTTGCTTAACTTTGTAAGATTTATTATTCCACGGTTTATTGAATGTAAAATCTTTTCGGCATTCCAGCCGATTCAATTCCGCGGGGGACCACTCAGATGTTCTGATAGTTTCAATAATTTCTTTTTCACTGGCTCCGCGGAAGATGAGCTGTCCGATGGCGTGCTCGCTGAGTCGGATCGGTTTTTCCATTGGTATAAGGATAGCATATTTTTTGGCGGGAGTCAATTGAGCCAAGCAGCAAGAGGCTGAAGCGAGACTCCGTCATCCTGAGGAGCCTCGCCACCGAAGGTGGCGGGCGACGAAGGAGATACTAATTTTATGGCAATAAAATTAGTGCCTACAGACTGTCTATAGACACGCGGGCTAAAAGACTGAAAAGGATTAGAGATGAAAGAGCTGCCTAAGTTTTTGAAGAGTTATTTTTGGGACACGGAATTTAAGGGAATAGACCCGAAGGAAAATAAGACGTATATTCTCAAAAGAATATTAAATTATGGAGACGAGATAGCGGTTAATTGGATGCTGAATAACTTTAAGAAAGCGGAAATAAAAAAAGCCTTATCAAATTTTCGCGGCTATTCCCAAAAAAGCGCGAATTATTGGGGTCTCGTTTTAGGCGTGCCCAGAAAGGAAGTATCGTGTTTGAAGAAACGCTCGTTAAGGGAGCTAAGGACATTCTGGCCGCATTAGGCCGCTCCGATATATTGAAGGGCACTTATTTGGCGGGCGGCACGGCGGCGGCGCTTCAACTAGGGCATCGCGTTTCCGTTGACTTTGATTTTTTTACATCCAAGGAGCTTATTCCGAAAGTTTTTTCCGCCAATCTATCGAAATTGGGATCCTTTAGAGTGGAGCAGGCAGATAAAGGGACTGTTTTAGGCGTATTTGAAGGAGTAAAATTCAGCCTTTTTAGTTATAAATACCCCCTGGTCTTTCCCGTGGTGAAATATCAGGCGTTAAGAATAGCTGACATCCGGGATATCGCGGCGATGAAAATAGACGCCATAGCTTCCCGTGGGGCGAAAAGAGATTTCGTGGATCTATATTTTATATGCGCTGCCGGATTTACATTACGGGATATTTTAAAAATATATTATAAGAAATATGGCAAGGCCGCGGCGGGTAATATTATTCATATTCAAAAGAGCCTGGTATTTTTTAATGATGCCGAACCCGAAAAGATGCCAAGGATGCTGAGACGCGCGGAGTGGGGAGATGTGAAAAGGTATTTTGAGACAGAGGTAAAGAAGCTGGCGGGATTGATAGGGAATAATAAGGATCAATAGGGATTGATAAGGGGCTTCGTCATCCTAAAGCGAAGCGAAGGATCAGATCCTTCGGCCTCAGGATGACAGTAGTGAGGAGCTTAAGAGCGCTTGACAGAATCTTGACAATCACTTGACCTGGCTCTGACAACTTATTTGTGAAGGTAGTGTATACTTATTGTAGTGAGATGGAGAGAGTGTCAAAGTGTCAAAGAGTTAAGCGCCGACTTCGTCATCCTGAGGAGGGCGAAGCAAAACTCCGTCATCCTGACCCTGAGTGAAACGAAGGGGAAGGATCTGAAGGACTGAAAAGGATCAGAAGGAAGTGAATCAAAATGATTAAAAAAAACGATATTACTAAGATAGGGTATAACAGCCTGATCAAAAAACCAGCGCACTTGCTAACTCGCGCGCCGGTAAGTCAGTATTCTGGCCCGTTGAAAAATGGAGTTAAAAAGTTGGTCAATAGGAAAAAGGATTACAAGGGGCTTGTTGAAGCCATAGGCGTTATACTGCGCAAGACGCGCCTAAAAGCGTTTCAACAGGTGGATCGTATTTTGGTGAACACTTATTGGGAGATAGGCAGGCATATTGTTGTTTATGAGCAGAAGAATAATGAGAAGGCGGAATATGGTTCAGGTCTTTTGGATGTTTTATCCGGAGATTTGAAATTCCGTTATGGGAAAGGTTTTTCACGCCGAAATGTTCTCAATATGCGTCGTTTCTATCTCGCTTACCCAAAATGGCAGGCAGCGACTGCCATTTTGTCCTGGACCCATACGCTAGCTTTGCTTTCTGTGGAGGATCCCCTGTCTCGTTCTTTTTATGAAAAAGAGTGTATTGCCAATCATTGGAGTACGCGCGAACTCGAGCGACAGATAAACTCTATGCTTTTTGAGCGATTGGCTTTGAGCAAGGATAAAAAAGGCGTTTTAAAGCTTGCCAGAAAAGGTCATGGTGTCGATGATCCGCAAGACGCGGTAAAGAGTCCTTATGTGCTTGAATTTTTAGGTATTCCGGATAATCAAAGATATTCCGAAAAACAATTAGAGCAGAAGATCATTGATAATCTTCAGATGTTTTTGCTGGAGCTTGGCAAGGGGTTCGCTTTTGTGGGGCGCCAATACCGCATTAGCTTCGGGAATAAGCACTATTATGTGGATCTCGTTTTTTATCACAGAATACTGAAGTGTTTTGTCCTGGTAGATCTGAAGATCGGCCATGCCGACCATTTAGATGTAGGCCAGATGAATATGTATCTGAATTATTTCAAGAAAGAAGAGACCTCCGGAGGCGACAAAGATCCAATAGGCATTATTCTGGCGGCGGATAAAGATGATGTTTTAGTTGAATATGCCCTTGGAGGAATATCAAGCAAATTGTTTGTGTCAAAGTATCAGCTTTATCTGCCGGAGAAGAGGCAACTAAAAGCGGAATTGAGAAAGCTGATATAGGGGTTAGCAGGAAGAGATCCTTCGCGATGCTTCGCATTGCTCAGGATGACAAGAGTAAGGATGGCAGTATAACAGGAGCATTCCGATGAAAACGTTAATGAGTAAAATATTGATAGCTACAGCCGCGGTACTTATCTGTACCCTGTACCTTGTACCCTGTACCCTGACTTACGCCAACAACATCCGCATACAGAATGCTACGCTCTATAAGGGGCCGAATCAGCCGGCGGGCACGATAGACATTAAGTTCGACGTCGTCTGGGATAATGCTAATTCCGACGCGGCGAACGGCCCAGTCGACGGAAACGGCCAGCACTACTTCGACCGCGCGTGGATATTCGTGAAGTTCTGGGATACGACGCAGATGACGAGCGCCCAGCCCTGGGACCACGCCATCCTTACGACAGGCGGCACGCTCTCTACATACAACTCAACGACCGGCGTCGGAGTAACTGCGGATGGCATGGGCGCTTTCGCCGCTCCCGGCACCGGACAGACCGTGCGCTGGAGCTATGACGGGACTCAGATCCCCGGCGCAGGCTACGTCCTGTCTACCGACACCGTAAAGGTGCGCGTGATGGCCATCGAGATGGTCCGCGTGCCTACGGGTCCGTTCTACGTCGGCGATGGAACGACTACTTCCGTTTTAGGCCAGTTTTGCGCCGGTGGCACCACGTCGCCTTTTAACGTTACAGGCGAAGGCGCGCTGACATTAGGCGGCGGCGGCGCGGGCTCTCTGGCCAATAATAACGCCAGCGGAATGTCCCCAGCAGATGATTTCAATAACGCTACGCCACAGACGCTTCCTCTCGCTTTTCCAAAAGGCTACAACGCCTTCTATCTCATGAAATACGAAGTCACCCAAGGCCAGTACCGCGACTTCCTTAATACGCTCACCCGCGCCCAACAGGCCGCTCGGGTAGCTACAGTCATAACCGCCGGCACGACCTCTGTCACAAATAGATATGT
>Ga0268280_1000447_pt1 | contig 35356 bp, 36 predicted proteins | sample saktaG_9_FD_190139 | JGI IMG/M metagenome (GOLD analysis project Ga0268280, IMG submission 190139) | Saline water microbial communities from Sakinaw Lake, British Columbia, Canada - sak_2011_5_24_40m | ecosystem: Environmental > Aquatic > Non-marine Saline and Alkaline > Saline ...
ATGCTTTCATAAGATTGCTTTCTCAAGTGATTATTTAAATTTTTTCGTGCGACGTGACTTCAACCGCGCCTGGTCACGCTTCTCATCCTATACTGGCGCGCTTGATGAAAATCTCGTCATAAGCAATATATTCTTCTCAATCCTTCGCGTATCTTTCGCTGCCAGCCATCACAGAATCTACGCCGATGGTGTCTTCGAATTGCTTTGGATAGCGAGTATAGTAGTAAGGATTTTTGTACACAATCCTTATGTGCTTAGCGCTATTCAGTCCTCCAAGGTCAAACGATGTCAATCTGCAGTTGGTTTGATCTCCTCCTGCATTGCCTTTGCCTAGATAAGTCCACTTGTCACCTTTGTTCTCCTTCGCGTAAAGCTCATACACCATGGTGCCCGGCTCCACCTCAGTCGTAAGTCTTTGTGTGAAGACGTCAAGGTCGTCGCCCTCCTTGTTCATCACCCTGTCGCTAAGCTCCAGGTCAAGGTTTCCGAGATACATCATCCTCGCCAGCTTTCCGTCAGGCGATCCGACAGCGTTCTCTGCGCTGATAACATCCTTCGTGCTGTCGATGACTTTGCCCGCATACACTGCGCCCGTGCCTCTGCCGTAGAGCGGAGTGCAGCTCAGATGAAAGAACAGGATTCCTGCTGCTAATTTTTTCCAAAAGACCATTATGACCACCCTGAGCAGGTGGAAAGATGATGTGATATTTAACTTTTTTCTTGCAAGGCTCTTTTGAGGCAGTGCCACGCTCGTAGCGCTTATGTTTACGCTGACGCAGTACGAGCCCCAAAACGCATCGCAGTCAGATATTATGACTCGCTAGGTGGCACTGTCGAGAAATGATGATTAAAACTAAAGATTATAATAATCTTCTAGTACCACCGTGTCGAGCTTGTCTAGGGATTTTACCTTGTAGAGACGGCCGTTGCTTATGCTTATCATCCTTTTTGCGAGTTTTGCTCCGTCTCCGTCAATGTTGATTCCTATGATGGATATCGTTATCTCGTCGTTTCTGGCGATGCTCACTGCCTTGAGAGTCTCTTCTTCCGGGCTGAGGCCTTTGGTCGGCAGCACATCTGTCAGCAAGACCAAGTGTTTTGTTCCTTTGATTCCGGAGAACATCTCTATGGCCTTGTTTATCGTGGCTGCAAAGTCTGTCTCTGCCCGTGACCTTATGTTCGCTAGGCTCATGAGCACGTCCTGGAAATTCAATGTCGGAAGCACAAAGTTCTTCACTTCTTCGTTGAATACTATCACTCCTACCTTGTTCTTCTCGCTGATAGCTTTATACGCAAGAGCGATGCCGGCAAGCTTTCCCATCTTTATCTTCTCCCCTTTCATGCTGCCGCTCGAATCCAATGCGTAGATGATGCTGATTCCTCCTTTCTTCTCTCGCTCATACACTCTCAGGTCTTCGACCTTCAGCTCAGTATGTGCTCGTCTTATGGCGGTCTTCACGCTCTGCTTCACAGCGATGTCACGATAGCGAGTCTTGTGGTAGCTTTCATAGTCCTTTTTGTCGCCGTAAGGGTCTTTTTTCCTCTCTTTTTTCTCTCCAAGCCCTCGCAGCTGTAACTTATCCAGTTCTTCCGTATACAATATGAGTGAGCTGAGCTTCAAGCCTTTGTTCGTTATCTCTCCTTCCTTGTTGATTAATCCTTCGTCTTTCAGCTTCTTGATGTTATCCTCGATGTTCTTTCTTATCTCTTCCCTGAACTCAGGAATCTTTAGGTTCTTGTCAACAAAGCTCGGGTCATAGCCTGTGAGCTTCCTTATCATGAACTCTCCGTAGAGCTGCTTTGCAAGCTTGTAATCATTCACCATGTTCTTCATTATCAGGTCAGGGACGAAGCTTGAGATGTTCTGGTTTATGCCTTCGGCAAGAAGCTTGCCGTTATCAATCTCCTCCTTGTCGTTCTCGACGACAGAATGCATGAGCTTGTTCTCCTCTGACTGCTTTGAGAGCTTTCCAGAAAGCTCCTCTGCCTTCTCAAGCTTAGAGACCTTCTCCTTGCCAGGCGTGTAATCTACCTCATCGGGGCTACCGGTAATCACCAGGACGCTCTGAGAATTTCTCGAATTCCTCCTTGATAAAGTCCTCTGAGGATTTCAGGAACTTTATGCTCGGTTTCAGGGTTATCCTGTGGCTCAAGACCGAGACTATGACTTCCTGTATGTCCTTTAGGGTGACTTTTTTTCTTGCGTTGACAAAAGCATTGCTCTGGGCGCGCTCGTAGAGGCCGATGCTGGCTCTCACGCTAGGCTTCTTTTCGACGTCATTATCAGCTCGAAGCTCGCGTATGAAATGAATGCACCTGAACAGGAGTTCCTCTGGGAATTCTATCAGGCTCTTGCCTACCTTCATGACTATCTGGATCTCCATGTCCAGGCTATCAGGATACTCCATGTAGATGAGGTCGAACCTGTCGAGGAATACGTCGCTCAAGGGCTCTGTGCTCTTATCATCAGGATTCATGGTCCCTATGAAGACAAAGCTGACGTCGAAGTCGAACGAGTAGCTTCCGATAGTCACTTTTTGCTCCTCAAGAACCTGCAACAATGCGTTCTGGAGCTTTTCGCTGCAGCGGTTGATCTCGTCAAAGAACATTATTCCCTGGTTTGCCTTGAAGATCTTTCCAGGAGTGAAGGCCTCGAGGCTCATAGGCCCGTATTTCATCGCCTTGACAGGGTCTATGTCGCCTATCAGGTCTTCTGCTGTGAGGTCTGGCGAACCCTGGATCCTGACAAATAATTCCTTTCCCTTGAGGACCCTGGTCTTTATCTTTTCCTTATTCTTTTTCTTCTCCAGGCATTCTGGGCAGCAGGGATTGTCAGGCGAGCAGTTGAAAGAGCAGTCGTTCACAGTCTTCTCTGGCATGAGAGCAGCAACGTTCTTTGCAAGCGTCGTCTTGCCGATGCCCGGCTGACCCACAAGTATTATGTGGCGCTCCATCAGCAAGGCTGATTTCAGCTGCTTTTTGACCCTATCCTGGCCGAGTATGTCGTTGAAACCTGATTCCAATAATCTCTTCTTGAATTCGTCGGATTGCATAGGAGGCTGGGTGAGCCCAGAGAGTTTATAAATTTTTAGTATGGCTTCAGGCATTTCAGAACTGCTTGACAAGGAAGCCGAATGCGCCGATGCCTGACATGACAATGACGGTCACTATGACGCTGGCTATGACCACACCGATGATGCTTGCTATAATGAATTTCTTGAATTTCATGCCGAAGATTATGGAGGCTAGCGCCGCGGTGTATACTCCTGAGCCTGGAAGAGGGACTCCGATGAATAATGCAAGCCCCATAGTTCCATACTTATCGACATACTTGCCGCTCTTCCTCTGAACCCGCTCTATTGTCTTATGATAGAAATTATCAACAAGCTTGATCTTCCTGAACCAGTGGATTATCACTTTCCAGAAAAAATATCCTATCGGAGCCACTGCGATATTGGCGATTATAGTCACTCCAAGCACAATCCACCAAGGCAGCCCGACTAATATGCCGTAAGGGATGCCGGCTCTCGCTTCCAGGAAAGGCAGGAATGACAGCAAGACTATGATTATTATCTCCTTTATCATCAGGGATTAAGAAAGAAACTGGCTTTTAATATTTAATGGATTTCGGAATCTGTCGGCATCAATTCGCTTTGATTTTTTTTACCCTTTCTTTTATGTACGCCGAGTTCATGAGCTCCTTCACCAGCTCCTTTGGCGTCATGTACTTCCTTTTCTCCTCGGCAAAGAGCCTTCCGTCTTTCTCAAACGTCTTCTTGTGCTTTTTTCTGAACATCTCTACGTTCGGAACTGCCTTCAGGGGTGGTCCTTCCCAGATTACTGTGGGTGAGAGCTTCTCTTTCTTCACAGCGTAATAGAGCGTGCTTTTCTTTGGCTCGAACTCCCAGTCACCCTCGAGCAGCTTGAAATCATAATTCTTTAGCTCGTCAATTATCTTCTCGTGGCATTTCAGGAGCTTTGTGCCTGCTATATCCTCGCTGTCAGCGGTCGGCACTGCGCTGAGGATTAACAGCCATTCATCCTTGTACTTCTTCCTGGCTGCTTTCAGGTCCAGCTTTTTTATCTCAAAAAATTCTTTGCTAGGTTTTTTTAGGAATTCCCTTGCTTTCTTCTTGAACTCCTCAAACGCCTCTTTTGAGAGCGCTGCGCTCGCGTTCCTGTCAGGTTGTATAGGATCGACGATTATGAGCGGAGACTCTGTCTTTGCGCTGTTCAATTCCTTCATCGGGTCTTTCAGATGATTCTCTATGTCGATTATCACCCTCTCACCCCAGACCGCTGCCTGCACGAGGAGTTTCTCGAACCCGCCGTAATAGATGATGAGCAGGTCGAGCACATGGCCAGAAAAGCCCCGTATGTAGCTCTCGGCGCCGTACACTCTCACCGCCTTGCAGAACTGCTTGGCAAGCCTAACCTCATCCCTTAGCGAGGAGTTTTTGTCATAATGCTTCTTCACGTAAAAGACATGGAGTGGGCTCATGTCAGTCACATTAACTGCTTTCTTGTAATCATCAATCATCAGCACAGGTATTATCTCGAACAATATACTCTTTTTTTTCAGATGGAAATAATCCCTGCTGCCATGGATGAGCTTTGGCTTGAGCGGCGCTATGGCCTTCGCAAGCAGCGTAGAGATGTCCTTCTCCTTGTATGAATAGTCGAAGCGCACGAATAGGTCGACGTCAAAATCATCCTTCAAAATGGTGCCCTTGGCGTAGCTGCCGGCAGCCACGCACTCAGCCTCAATCTTGTTCTTTTTCAGCAGAGAATTGATTCTCTTGATAGTATCATCTACTTCAGAGAACTCCTGCTTCGCAGGCTTGATCCTTGCCAGCGCCTCCTTCTGTATGCTCTCACTGTTGTTCATAGTCATATGTATTTCAATTCATTATATAAATTTTAGCAAGAATCGTCAATAATATGTGATTGATATGCTTTATTTCATGATGGGCGGCTTTCCTTCGCATACTACTCGCTCTATGTTGTATGTTCCGAGCTTGGGCGCTTCCATGAACCCTTCGAATGCTGCCTCTGCGAGTATGCCTCGTTCAAGCCAATCATCAAGCCATTCTGCAGTGAAGTCTGCGTTCTCTTGAGGGAAGCCGGTGCCCATCTCCATCAGCCATTTCTGGTTGTAGTACTCATGGGCTCCTATGGGTGGAGATATTATTATCGGCAGCCCAAGGGCTGCGTAGAAGCTGAGCTCGCTTGGTTTGCTCCAGAGGATATCTGTGTTGTGAAGCACATTGTTAAGGGTCTGGAAATAACTTGGTTTGTTCCAGGCAAAGATTATGGACAAGTTCCGACCAAGGCATTTCTCAAGCCCTAGCTGTATTATGTTCTGCCTATAATACTCTGCCACGTCCAGGCGTGTGCCTGCTGAGAAATTGATCACTATCTTATTGTCAAGCACTCTCTTCTTCAGGCTCTTCAGCATCTTGAGTCCTATCTCCCGTTGCGCTCCAGCCCCTCCTATCATGAATGTTATTGTGAGCTTGTGCTTGCTTTTTTTCTTGTAATACCTTCCGAGCTTTGCTTTGATCACTTTTTCGTATCTGCGAAGATAAGTCCTCCTTGGGTCGAGGTTTGGTAGGCGTCTTCCCAGATCTCTCTTGATGATGTGGAGATTAGCTCCGCCGACATTCTCCTTTGGCAATGGAAACCCAGTCATGATTATCCTGTTATCAGGCACACCGTATTGCCTTAGCCTCTTGACTGTGTGTTGGCATGGAGCCAGGTATATTATTTTTGATTTCGCAGGGTCCTTGGCAAGCCAAGCTCGATTTATATCTGTATCAGTTACGACGCAATATACTTTTTTTATTCCGTTGTAATCTGCTGCTAGCGCCGGCACAAAATGCGTGGCTACTATCGGAAGCTCGTTGCGTTTCAGATGCATCATCAGGCTTTTGTTTAATCCTTTTCTTATCAGCTTATCAAAATAGAGCGTCGCTATATTAGGCTTTGATAGGTCCCTGTAAGGATAGAATTCGTCTATTGACTGGAATTTATCATAAAGCCTGAAAATCCTCTTTCCGATTATCGGCAAAGAGACTAGGCGGCTTATGCTTTCATAGAATGCCTGTGTCTTTCTCCAGGCATTTTTTTCCTTCTCTGTCAGGAACTTGTCGCTGTTAGCTGTGATTATGCGTTCATAGGCGATGTCTTTCAGAGGATAGGCTGCCCGCTGATGCCCATACCCCATGTCGACGCTCACCACCCATGCCTTCTTCATAGGCAAAACCTCTTTTTTCAGATTATCGCTTGTTTGACGGGTATAAAAATATTGCCTTTATTGCCTCTTCCTGAGCTCAGAATTGATTATTCCGATTATCTTATCCGTGCTGCAAGTTATCTGCATCCTGTTTATGTTCTTCTGATAGCTCTCAAGATTCCTCAGGAAATGTGTTATGTCTTCCTTTTGAACTTCAACTATGGTGCCTGAGTCTCCGACCATTTTTCGCTTCACGCAGTCTGCGTTGATCTCTTGCTCGTATGTTCCGTTCTCAGATATCAGGAATATCGGCTTTTTCAAGAACAATGCCTCTGATGTCAATTGCTCTCCTGCGCTGGATATCACTGCCTTGCACCTAGCCAGGTCATGGGCGAAATTGGTGGCTGAGTGCTTTCTATAGACCACGTTTGTCATGGGCTTATGATTATTAGGCCTCTTGACATACATGATGAACTTTTCCTTAATTCCTTTCAGTTTCGGGATTATGGCTTTCTCCAGCGCATGCTTGACATAGACTAGCACGAAATCCTCTTTTGTGACGTGCTTCTTCAATTCTATTACCTCTCTTCTTATTATAGGTCCTACTGCGTGGATTGTTGTCTTGCCCAATCTTTTCTTTCTCAGATGAGGCTTGAACACAGATGCTATTATGCAATGCTTTCCCAGAGGATGCGACGAACTTACCATCCTTCTCGCCACCGCATAGCTGAAAGCATTCTTTTCATTGATGGCTCCTTTGGCAGGCTTCTCGAACATTATGCGATGCTGGTTGTCTATTGTTATTAAGGCAGTCTTGGTCTTCTTAGCTGCGCGCGGCGCGAATGGCTCGAAGTCGCTGATTACAAGGTCGATATTGTTCCTGCGTATTAGATTAGCCACTTTCTTGACTACGATGTCGCCGAACATTATGGTTGAAAGGTTACCTGAAGCGGTCTTTATATAATCCACTTTTCCTTTCTTGTCGTAGAAGAATTTGAGCCCTGGCAATCTTAGTAGTGAAGCATTCTCCGTCTTCACCATGGCTTCTTTCATCGGCTCATAGCTGTCCCCGCCTGTGAGGACTATGAGTCTGTGCCCATCAGCAGCGAGCCTCCTTATCATCTCATAGCTCCTGGAAGCATGCCCTCTGCCCTCTTGCGCCAAGGAATAGATTATATTTGCCATTTAATCCTCCTTCCTCTCAGAAGTATCCAACTCTTATATTAAATTATCTTTTTAAGTGAAGGTCTCCTGTCATTTCCTTCGCTTTCTCTCTGAAATAATCCAAAGCATAGCAGCTAGCCAAGTGATGAGTCTCAACCCTTTTTTTATGACTCCAGCAAGTCGGAGTCTCGAATGTGAGCACGTGCTCAGAGTGTTTGTTTATGCTGAGGAATTCTTCTAATGTCGCCGGCATGTATTCGTCCGGCGGAGCATCCAGCGGGGTCCATATCACTCCGTCTTCGCAATGATCGTGGTACACCTTATTCTTTTTGCAGGTCCCAATCCCTTGGGAGCTGAGAAATCCTATTATATCAGGCCCTATGCTGTGCTCCTTCTTTGATGTCTCATAAAGGTAGAATGCCCGCGGCGAATCAGAAGGCCTGAACCTTCCCTCTGATTCATATACGTTGTCCTCATGCAGGTTGATGACTCCCATGTATCTTTTGTGCGGATTTGACAAGAATCCCTTCATGAGCTCAGCTTCTCTTGATCTATGGTTATCTATGAAATCCCGGTTTATGTTTATCCTCCTGATGAACCGAGCATTCTTATGAATGTCTTTTTCATATCCTATCGGGTTTAGGCATGCGCATGCCTGGAATGATATATGTTCAGAATATTCTTGAAATATGCCTTCCTCGAAGAATTCCAGAAGCGCGTCGACCGAAGCTGGCTCGTTGCCATGGATGCCTGCAGTGAGAAGGACTGTGGGGGCATCCATCGAGTCCGCAGGCGCCTCTATGCTGTAGAGGCCGTAATATTTTTTGGAGAGAAGATGTTTTCTTATGCTTCCGATCTCCCGAACGATTCCTTGATTGTGCAGCCTCAAGAGCTGTTCTATGTTCATGAGACGCTTTACGACGCTTTCTTGATAATTCCTTTTTCTCATTCTCCCCATCCAGATCCTTTAATCCCACCAGATTGTTCTCTCCTCCGAAGTGGATACTTCTATTTAATCTTTTCGAACTCATTCGAATAAAATTTATAAATCACTTTCTTTTCTTCTCTTGCTAATTAGGGGTGATATAATAGGATTCGTCAAGGAGTTCAAGGAGTTTGCCATGCGCGGAAACGTCATGGACATGGCAGTAGGCATCATCATAGGCGGGGCTTTCGGAAAGATCATCAGCTCGTTTGTGAGCGACGTGATAATGCCTCCGATCGGGCTGCTTCTCGGCAACGTGGATTTCAAGGAGCTGATGTTCACGCTAAAGCCAGCCACTGAGACCGCTGCTACTGTGGCGATAAGGTATGGCCTTTTCATCAACACAATAATAGACTTCGTAATAATAGCCATTGCAATATTCCTCGCGATTAAGGGAATCAACAGGATGAAGAAGAAGGAAGAGGCAAAGCCAGCCGAGCCTCCTAAGCCCACAAAGCAGGAAAAGCTCCTGGTTGAGATCAGGGACTTGCTGAAGAAGAAGTGAACAGAGAGCTTGTCTAAAATTATTTCATTTTTTCTTTTCTTCTCTTTCTGGTTTTTCTTCTGATTTTTCATCGGGCGCGCCAGTATCGAGTTGTTCATCTGATGAAGGCGCGGTAGATATCAATTAGAAAAAGCAAATCACTAATTTTATAAACTTTTGAATTCGTGTTATCTCTATGCTTCCTGACTTTTCCAAGCGTCTGCTCGTCTCAATCACAGGCATCACTCACCATGACTGGCAGAGCAAGCTTGCCGATATCAACAGGAGAAAGATAAAGACTATCGCTCTTTTCCTTGAGATGTTCCTGCCAAAAGAGAGGCACGCCCTCTATAAAGCTCTGAAGAAGTCCTGCGTAAAGAAGATTCCCCTGGTCCACGCTAAGAACGACATGACCCTCTCCGAGTTCAAGTTCCTGTATGACAACTTCGGAGCGAAGCATTTCAATATCCACGAGAACAGCTTCCCGCATATGCATAAATGGCAGGGCTTCCACCACCTGCTCTTCCTTGAGCTGAATTATGACAACAATGTGCCTTCAGAGGTTGATATGGCTCGGGTCAAGGGCTTGTGCATAGACCTTTCCCATTTCGCTGCTGCGCGTGACAGGAGGGCTGCAGAGTATGATTTTATCATGAGGCGCAGGCGTGTAAAGCATTATTTTGAGCTCAATCACCTCAACGGCTACGATCCTGTTTCTAAAAAAGATGTCCATACTGTGCGAAGCATCAGTCAGTTCGATTATCTCAAGAGGATTCCTAAGTTCTTGTTCGGCCGCTACATCGGCCTTGAGATGTTCAACTCAATCCCTGAGCAGTTGGAGTACAAGCGCTACCTGGTGCAACTCCTCGGCAAGAGGTTTTCCCGCTGACCGTCGCCAGAAACAGTTAAGTTTATAAACAAATACTGTTTCTTTAGTCTTAGTATACCAGTTTGAGCCTAGAAATGGTTTCTCAGATGAAGTATAACTAACTAGAAAATAGTAGAATAGGTGAAATATACAATGGGATATGGCGGAAACAGATCGTTTGGTCCAAGAAATGACGGACCTAGAGAGATGCACAAAGCAGTTTGCAGTGATTGCGGCAAGGAATGCGAAGTTCCTTTCAAGCCAGCAGAAGGCAGACCAATCTTTTGCAAGGATTGCTTCCAGAATCATAAGAAGTTCTAAGCTTAACAGCTAAGAAGGATTAGGATTCTAGAGTAAGATTTTTAAAATTATTTCATTTTTTTTATATTCAATATTTCTTCAGCAATAATCCTATATGACGATGCAGCAATTAGATGCCTGACATGACAACAGCTCTTCTATAATCTCTTCTTCTGCTTATGGTAAAGTACATCGGCAAAGCTCATCTTCCTCGCTTTGGCCTCTTTCAGAAGCCCTTCCTTCACAGAATCCCATCTTTTCCCGGTCGGAGTCTTTGCAAGCCCTCCACGGGCTGTCTCCTTGAGCTCTTCGCTCATGCTGTCGCCGATTAGGTCCATAGCAGTTGTCACTTCGTCGAATGGTATATAAGACCTTATCCCGCTCATGGCCATCTGCGCCGCCACGAAAGCGACGCCGACGCAAGTCGCATTTCTTTTCCTGCAAGGCACTGACACTACTCCTGCGACCGGATCGCAGACCAAGCCCAGCATGTTCTTCAGTGCTATGGCTGCTGCGTTTTCCACCATCTCAGGGTTGGTCTTGGCATGGCTGTTCATGAGCTGCACTATTGCAGCGGCTGCCATCGCTGTCGCGCTTCCGCACTCTGCCTGGCAGCCGTCAGCAGCCCCTGATATGGAAGCATTCTTGACTATGGAAAGCTCGACGGCAGACGCTGCGAGGAGAGCCTTGTGCATCTCAGCCTCTGAAAGACCGTATTCCTCTGCTACTGCAAGGATGCAGCCTGGGACAATCCCTGATGCTCCTGCCGTCGGGCAGGCGATGACCTGCCCCATGTTGAGGTTGTTCTCAGTGATGGCGAGAGCATAAGTGCAGGCCTTGTGCAATGTGTTGCCTAGGATACGCACCTTTATGCGATTCATCTTCTTGGCATCCTCGTTGAACATCAGGTTGCGGAATTTATATTTTCCCTCAAGGCCTTTTTTGACTGCACTGCGAAAGACTGTGAACGAGCCCCTCAGCTTTGCCTCGACCTCTTTCTTTGATCGCTTGAAATGCTTGAGCTCATAATCAAACACTACGTCGCCGACAGTCTTCTTTGTCCTCGAGGCCTCTTCCACGAATTCGCGCAGTATGTAGTCAGTCATGGTCGATCATCTTTGATATCATTCTTCGTGTTCTTCTTATTTCCTTTCGTGGCGTTGACTTTGAACCTTCCGCCGCCAACAGACACACCTTTGAAGTGGTGCAGCTTTCCCTTGTCATCGATGACCTCTGCGAACAATGTGTTTGGATGCAATGTCTCATCTCTCTTGTGCACCCAGACTGTCTTGAGGTTGACTTTCTCGGCATGGGAAAACGAGAACGGGATCCTCGGGTCGTTGTCCTTCCATCCGAGAAGCCCTGCGACAAGAGCGCTCTTAGTCATATGTGCGTCGCCAGTGTCCGCGAGGGAATTACAGAGAGTGATATGGGCTTTTGCTATCCAGCCGACAGACTCCTTGATGCTCCTGCCAATCCTCATCACTCCGGCGGTGTGGCTGCTCGAAGGGCCGACAATCTCAGAGCTGACAAGATCCAGCGGGCTAACAAGAGATTTTTTCATGCATCAGAAGCTGGAATCAAGGTTTATATAATTTCCCATAACCATTTTAAATCAGCGGCTTTTCTTTTATCATCATGCGAATCATAAACCAGCTCACTTCCTCCGATGGCGCAGTCAAGCGCGTCCACGAACTTTCTGACGGCAACACCGTAGAGTCTGTTGTCATACCTCACAAGACCAAGACCAACATCTGCGTCTCGAGCCAGGTCGGCTGCAGGAGGGGATGCGTCTTCTGCGCGACAGGCAAGCGCTTTGTCCGTAACTTGACGCCTGATGAGATCCTTGGCCAGATTGACGTCCCTGTTGATTCTGTTGTCTTCATGGGTATGGGAGAGCCGCTCGACAATCCGGATATCATCGAGGCAGTGGAGCGCGTCAAGAAAGAGAAAGGAATCCCGTCAAGGAAAATTGCTGTCTCCACCTGCGGCATAATCGACAAGATGGATCTCCTGCTTCCGACAAAAGTCAACATCTCAATTTCGCTGAATGCGACAGACGACAACACCCGCTCAAGGCTTATGCCGATAAACCACAAGTTCAACCTTACGGCGCTCAAAGAGAAGATGTTCGAGCTAGACTCTAAGATTCCGGGCAGGCGAAGGCTTCTGATAGAGTACGTGCTCATCAAGGGAGTCAACGACAGCCTTTCTGATGCGGAGAGATTCTCTGAGCTGGTGCCGAAGAAATCCCTGATAAATCTCATCCCTCTGAACTCCATCAGCGAAGATTATGAGGCGCCAGACAAGCCTGCAGTGGAGGCCTTCAAGGCAGAGCTGATGAAGCAGGGCTTTGCCTGCTTTGTAAGAGAGCCGCGAGGAAAAGACGTGAGGGCGGCGTGCGGGATGCTCTCATCAGCCAGTCGTATGGAGTGAGACTACGCAGCAGCGTATGTCTCACACTAATGCCTTTCGTCAACCTTTGAGAGCGAGCAGCAGCGAGCGGGCGAAAGGTTGCACTGGACATCCTGCCGCAAAGCTTTAAAAGAGGAACTACTTAATGCTCTCTATGTCCTCAGAACGCGCTGTAAATGATTCTTTGGTGGATGCGAAGGATGAGTCTTCTATAAAGAAGGGTCAGACCATCTATTCTCATTCGAGGATTTCTACTTTTGAGAACTGCCCTCTCCAGTTCAAGTTCTCCTACATCGACGGTTTGGAGACTGAGATTGAGGAGTCTGTTGAGTCTTTTCTTGGCAAGAGGGTCCATGATGTCTTTGAGAAGCTTTACAAGGACTTGAAGTTCCAGAAGCAGAATTCTCTTCAGGAATTGCTTGATTATTATCATGATGATTGGAAGAAGAACTGGAACGAGAACATCCTCATCGTTAGGAAAGGCTATGACCAGGATAATTTCAGGAAGATGGGTGAGAAGTTCATAACTGATTATTATGAGCGCTACCATCCGTTCGACCAGGCCAGGACCATCGGCATCGAGATGCGCCTTCTCATAAAGCTCGACGCAATAGGCGAGTATGCTCTGCAGGGTTTTATTGATAGGCTTTCGGACGCTGGCGACGGAGTGTATGAGATCCATGATTACAAGACAGCCAACACTCTTCCAGAGCAGGAGAAGATAGATTCTGACCGCCAGCTCGCATTGTACTCGATTGCTGTGCGCGAGAAATTCCGTGACTGCAAGAAGGTAATCCTCATATGGCATTACCTTGCCTTTGACAAGGAGCTGAGAAGCGAGAGGACAGAGGCTCAGCTTGACCGCCTCAGGAAGGACACTGTCGAGGCCATAAAAAAGATTGAGACTGCTAAAGAGTTCCTTCCAAAGGAGAGTGCCCTTTGCGACTGGTGCGTGTTCCAGGAGCATTGCCCAAGATACGCCCATAAATATGTGACTGACAAGAAAGCTCCTGAAGAGTTTCTCGCGGATGATGGTGTGAAGCTCGTCAATGATTATGCTTCCTTGAAAGCTAAAGAAGAGGAGCTCCAGAAAAAGATAAAGGAAGTGCATGACAATATAATCCTTTTCTCCCAGCAGAAGAAGCTTGACAAGATCTACGGCTCAGATATAAAACTCACTGTCTGGAAGAAAGCTTGCGTGAAATTCCCGAGCAAGACCGACTTCAATTATTATGAGTTCGAAAAAACGATCAAGGAGGTTGGGCTCTGGGACAAGTTTTCTATGGTGGATAAGTTCAAGCTCGAGAAGTCTTTTGAGAACATCGAGATAAGCCCAGATCTCATGGAGAAGCTCGTCCAGTTCGGAAGGAAAGAGCTGATACAAAGGCTTTACCTTGCCAAGAGATGAGGGTCTGTGATCAAATGAATGGTTTTTCTGTGAATACGTCGCGAATCTCTTTCAAGTTCTCTTCTATGCGCCATTTAATGTATTCTTTTCCTAGATAGAGAGTGTTGATATTCTCGTAAACTTCTTCATCCAGCTCCCTAAAGAAGATCCTGGTCTTGAAGTAAAGACGGCGGTACCCATGAGCTTTCTCTTCCAATCCATTCCTCTTCTTTTCTGCAGCGGCAATCATTTTGTCTTGCTTTCCTGTTTTCTTGAGGATGTAGTTGGCGGCGAGCTTGGTAAAAGCCACCGGAGAGATGACAGGCTTCTTTGTGGCGAGAGCTATCGCGTAGCGTACGCTTCCCATCGCAAAATAGAACGCTCCGTAAAGCAGGGCAAGGTTCTCGAGACTCTGTACTTGAGGGATTATCTTCTCCACAATTGGTATGACGACCTTTGCCAATCCTCCCATCATGATGGCTCCGTCCACTATCTGTACCAGGCAATGGTATTTTGTCAGAGCCACGGCATCCAGCTTGAAAGGCTTGGCGTATTTCTCCTGGTCATTGGCAGGAAGGCATCCAAGCACATAGCCCAGTCCCAAATGCCCTGCAATCTTGCCGGGGCTGTACCTGCCAAGCTTCTCAGAATAGAATAATTGTTTTCCTTCTCGCTTCAGGATATTGACCAATTCGCTCATCGGTTGAGGGAATTTAGTCATCTATAAAAGGCTATTGGCTGAGTTCATCATCAGTGGTTGTTTGGCAATCTTCAGCCCGCAGGCTGAAACAGAGCCGCTACTCTGCATTAGCCTGCTGGCTAAAAAGTTTATAAATTCGCACGTAATCTTTTGTTTCATGCCTATATTTTGGAGAGCGGTCAATACTGTGATCAAGGATGCTGATATCCTTCTCGAAGTAGTCGATGCTCGAAGCGTGGATGAGACCAGGAATCTTGAGATAGAGGACAAGGTGAGGCGGGCTGGCAAGGTCCTGATATATGTCCTGAACAAGTGCGACCTCGCAGACCAGAAGCAGCTGGAGAAGGTCAAAAAGACCATGAGCCCATGCGTCTTTGTCTCCTGCAAGGATTATCATGGCATCAGGATGCTCAGAGAGAAGATACTGATTGCAGGAAAGAGGATTGGGGTTGAGAGGCCGAGGGTCGGAGTGCTCGGCTATCCTAACATGGGTAAGAGCTCGGTGATAAACGCATTGAACGGGGCTGGCAAGGCAAGGGTCTCGTCAACGTCAGGTTTCACAAAGGGAGCTCAGCACATCAATGCGCGCGGATTTGTATTGATAGACACTCCTGGAGTCATCCCTTATCTTGAGAAGGACGTGGTTAAGCATGCAATCACAGGCATAATAACTGACTCGAAAGATCCTGAAGAGGATGTATTGAAGATCATGGAATCAAAAATCGGGCTTATCGAGAATCATTACGGAGTTCCTATAGTCGAGGATAAGGAAGAATCGCTTGAGGCCATCTGCAGAAAGCTAAACCTGCTCATCAAGGGTGGAAAAGCTGACACTTTCAAAGCGAGCCAGAGTATTCTAAAGGCATTAAGAGATGGAACCATAAAATATTAGCTTATTGCTCATCGTTCTTCTAAGGCCGAGATGGATTTGATAGGGTAACGATATAATAGAGAAAAGGTAAAAGAAAAAAATAAAAAAAAGTAAAAGAATATTTGGAAACTATTTATTTCCTGCCTCGTGCCATCTTGGCGCGTGCTGCGTTTCCTTTCTTGTCTATGAAGTAGAGCCAGCCTTTCTGTCTCTTTATTCCGCACTTGAAAAGGACCTCTTGTTTCTTGGAGGTTTTCTTTCCTTTCCTTGCCATCTGGACTCTTGCTGCGTTGCCCTTCTTGTCTATGAAGTAGAGCCATCCCTTTTCTCTCTTTATTCCGCACTTATTCAGAACTTCTGCCATGTGTTATTCACCCCATGTTTATATTGTTTAACCCTTAACTTAGGTTTATAGAGGGTAAAAAAGGGATAGGGGTATATAAATGTTATTATTTTCCGAGGGAAGCCTAGTTTTGTCGACGAGAGCTTTTTTTTCTGATGGTTCCTAAAGATTTATATAGCTTGTTTCCCTCCGATGGAATCATGATTTTCAAGAACCTGACTCTGGACAAGTTCCAGGAGGATGCGGCAAACGCGGTCGAGAAGAACCATTCTGTCATGGTCTCTGCCCCGACAGGAAGCGGCAAGACCCTCATAGCAGACTACCTTATATCGGTCGCGATAAAGGAGCATAAGAGGGTGATATACACTGCACCGATCAAGGCCCTGTCAAACCAGAAGTACAGGGATTTTGTCGAAGACCATGGAGAGAAGAGGATAGGCCTCATCACAGGAGACCTAGTCATCAACCGCGACGCCCAGGTCCTGATAATGACTACAGAGATATACAGGAACATGGCCATAATGAAGGACCCGCTGCTTGACACAGTCGCCTATTGCGTGATGGATGAGATTCATTTCATCAGCGACTTTGAGCGAGGCTATGTCTGGGAGGAGTCGATAATCTTCAGCCCGAACCACATAAGATTCCTCTTCCTCTCGGCGACAGTGCCCAATGCTGATGAGTTTGCTGCCTGGGTAAAAAAGATAAAGGAACATGAAGTCCTTGTCGTGAAACACAGCCGACGCCCTGTGCCGCTGGAGAAGAAATTCTTTGATGCAGAGCTAGGGATTACTTCTATAGACCAGATAAGAGGCCAGAAGCATCTTGACGAGATGCCTGAATATAACCATAAGATGAGGCACAGGCCGTGGCAGCGCAGGTTCATCAAGGCCCCTAGCTACAGCGACCTCATCATGGAGCTTCATGCGAAAGACAAGCTTCCATGCATCTTCTTTGTCTTCTCAAGGGCCAAGAGCGAGGATTACGCAAAGAGGCTTTCCAAGAACAACAACTTTCTGGCCGCAGAGGAAGCCACTCGCATGAACACCCAGCTCTACAAAGAGTTCAGCATGATAAGCAAGGATGTCAAGGGCTTGAGCTCGGCGATAAATCTCAGGGAATGCCTGTCGCGAGGCATCGCGTTCCATCACGCAGGCATGCTGCCTGATGTTAAGCACATAGTCGAGCGGCTCTTCGGAGAAGGGCTCATCAAGGTGCTTTTCGCCACTGAGACTTTCGCCGTAGGAATAAATATGCCTGCAAGGACAGTCTGCCTGGACAGCCTGGTGAAATACACAGGAGCAGGATTTCGGTATCTCACTTCAAAAGAATATTTCCAGCTCTCAGGCCGAGCAGGGAGGAGAGGGATTGACAAGGAAGGATTGTCTGTTGCCATGATAAACAGGAGAGGGGCAGACCTGAAGAAGATTGAGTTGCTGGTGAAGGCTGACACACTACCGATAAGATCCCAGTTCAGGCTCTCGCCGAACACGATCCTGAACATGATAAATCTTCACGGGCCTGAGGAGATAGATGAGATCCTGACAATGAACTTCTTCACATTCCAGAAGATTCACCGCCAGACCAAGAGGCCTGTGCTCTTGAGTTCTATACGAGCAAGATATGACAACCTGGTGGCTACGCTTGAGCGCATGGACTACATCAAGGATGGGAAGCTCACAGAGCTAGGGCTTTTCACAACAAAAATATTCTCTAACGAGCTGGAGATATCCCAGCTATTCGCCGCCAACTTCAACTATGAATGGGATGAGTACAATATCATGCTGGCGCTAGCCGCCATACTCTATGAAGAGAGAAGAGAGGCAGAGTTCCATCACATCCGCGAATCAAAGAAGGTGAAGCAGCTCATCTCAGCGATACAGTCGCATCCTTATCTCAAGAGAGGCAAATGGCATAAGAACATCGAGCAATTGACAAGCCTGATACATCCATTCTTCGAAGGGATAAAGTTTGTGGAGCTGCTGAATTACTCAAGCCTTCCCGAAGGAGACCTTATAAGATTCTACATGCAGCTGCTTGACAAGCTGGAGCAGCTGCGAAGAGCCACAAGGGAGGAGCACCTGGCTTCGATGGTGGTCCGTTGCATCGACCTCATACGCAAATCGCTCGAAGGCATACATGTATTCTGATAGTCGCCCGTTGGATTGATTGTCCGATAAATTAATAAACCAATCTAATCCGGTTATGGCCATGGCCAGTACAGATTCTGCTGACGAGAAAAGCATTGCTTTGCAAGACCTCACTCCAGAACAGTCTGAGAAGACAAAGAGCTATTCTGTTGTCGAGGGTTCTGGCTATAACATAATGGTGGGCTTCAGCGAGCAGTACATAGTCCCATTCGCCCTTCGCCTCGGTGCCACCAACCCTCAGATAGCAATCCTATCATCAGTCCCGACTTTTCTCGGATCAATGTCGCAAGTCATCGGTGCAAGGCTCAGCGAGAAGTTCACCAGCAGGAAAAATGTTGTCGCCTCATTAGCCCTTATACAAGGGATACTATTGATCCCTCTATTCCTGATCCCTTTTCTCACAAGGAGCATGGTTGTGCTCACAGCACTTTTCTCATTGCACATGGTCCTTTCCAATATGTGCGCTCCTGCGTGGAACTCCATGATGGGAGACCTGGTGCTCGACAAGGAACGAGCATCCTATTTTGCGAGAAGGAACAAGAGCCTGATAACAGCCCTTTTCTTCTCAATCCTTGCCGCAGGGCTGATACTGCACTTTTTTGAGGGATTGAACATATGGGCTGGATTCGGGGTGCTCTTTAGCATATCATTCTTCGGCAGGATGATATCATGGGTATATCTCTCAAAGCATTTTGATCCTCCTCGCAGATTCCATTCAGCGAATCCGTTGCCTTTCAGGGAATTCATCAAGAACATCAAGGGCAATGCTTTCGGGAAATTCGCTCTCTTCCGCATCAGCATAGCTTTCAGCGCGATGATAGCAGTCCCTTTCTTCTCAGTCTACATGCTCAAGAACCTGGGATTCTCATACATACAATATAGCCTGGTGCTCCTGGCGCCGATGATAGTGAAGGCATTCACCTCCACCTACTGGGGCGCTTATTCTGCCAGGCTTGGTAACAGGAACATAATGTATGTATCAGCTCTTCTCGTCGCGATCATACCTCTCATATGGGCTCTTGCAGGATTCTTTTTCGAATCCAATGCGCTGATAATATTCTTGCTTGTGCTGCTCGCCGAGATAATAAGCGGCTTTGCATGGGGAGGATTTGAGCTGACGACGTTCAATTACATGCTCGACGCTTCTGAGAAGCAGGATCGAGCGAGGCTTTTCGCATATTTCAACGTGCTTTTCGGCTCTGCAGTGCTTGTCGGAGGGCTTCTCAGCTCATTCCTCGTAGGATACTTCGCTGCCATACAGATCGGAGTCGGAGCGATAATGGCAGTGTTCTTCATATCTTTCGTATTGAGGTTCTTTTCAGTCGTGAGCTTCCTGCCAAGAGTCCCAGAGGTTGAGAATCATCCTCATGTGAATGAGGGCAAGCTATTTGTGGAGATGGTCATCACAAGGCCACTTGGGTTTGTGGTCCATAACACGCTCTCGACTCTCACGTTCATCGAGCACGAGATGATTCAAGCAGGTGAGAAGACAACCCGAGTCATAAAGAAAGGGCTTTCCAAGAATAAGAAATGATTTTGAAAAGACCGGACCGTTTCAAAATATTTATAAATAGCAGTATTAATTGTCGTGTTGAAAGAAGAGGTGGTTTTGTTTGAAGATTATTCTTAAGAAGATACCGAAGAATCCTATCATAATAGAGGGCTTCCCAGGCTTCGGCCTTGTCGGGACCATAGCCACAGAGTTCCTTCTTGACCACCTGAAAGCAGAGCTGATCGGGGAGTTTGTCTACGAGGAGTTGAGCCCTATCGTCGCTATCCATGGCCATAAGCTCGTGAATCCCATGGCTGTCTGGCATGTGCCTGGCAAGAACATAGTGATTCTTCATACCATACTGAACATAAAAGGCTTTGAATGGGAGATCGCAAGCCAGATAATGGACCTGGCAAAGAAGATGAAAGCGAAAGAGATAATCGGATTGGAAGGAGTGGCCACCGATGATCCGAATCCTGATAACGTGAAAGTATATTATTATGGCAATGAGAAGATGAAACAGTGCGGAGCAGAGCCTGTGAAGGAAAGCATCATAATGGGCGTCAGCGCCGCGCTCATGGTGAAGCATAAGAAATTAAACTGCCTTTTTGCCACAGCCCACAGCCAGCTCCCTGACAGCAAGGCAGCGGCAAAGCTCATAGAAGTATTAGATAAGTATCTCGGATTGGGCGTCGATTATCAGCCTTTGCTCAAGCAGGCAGAGCTCTTTGAGACCAAGATCAAGAACCTCATGCAGCAGAGCAACAAGACACTCAAGGAAGCTGACAGGAAATCAATGAGCTACCTTGGCTGAGAGAATCATCTTTTCTTTCTATTTTTTGTTTTTCCTTTCTTTCTGCGCTTGCCTTTTGCCACTCTCTTCTTTTTAGAAGTTGCTTTTCCTTTTTTGGCTTTTCTGGCAGGCTTCTCGCTCTTGGCGTGCGCCGATACCAAGACCTGCTTCTCTTTTGCTCCTGTGTGCAAAAACTTTTTGGCGTGAAAATCCACGACGAATGACAGCACCAAAGAATATATTATGAACATCACCACGAGCTGAAGCACGATGTCAAGGCCGAAATAAGGATAGCTGGCAAGGACGAGCGCGACTGCTGCGAGAGCAAACCCCTTCGGCATGTTGAGGCTTATGAACCATTTATCCTTAGAGGTATAATTCTCTTTCTTCAATGAGAAGTGGACTGCCGCAGCTCTCAGGAGGATGAGGATTGCGAAGAGCAGCAATGATTTCAGCACGAAACCCACTGAGATGGAGATACGCACGACGATACCTAGCAAGATGAAAACCATTATCTCTAGCGCGTTGGCAAACATAGAGCTGAACTCCTCCAATTGCTGCTTTCCAGAGACGTATACGTTCCCGAAGAGAAAGCTCATGGCAGCCACTGCTATGATGCCGTTGGCGCCCAGCTGCTCTGCGAGGAGATAAGCTATCAGCACAGAGGTTATTATGGCCACTGGCGACATCTGGTGAGAATAATTTTTTTTCATATATTTTAGTATGACCAATCCGACCATTATTCCTACGCCGACTCCTAGCAATATCTGGTAGATGAACAGGGGGGTCTTGTCGATTATCGCCCAGAAGGCGCTCTTCGCCCCGAAATCCACGTCAACGATCAAGCCCAGGACAACGAATGGCAGCACCACGACAAATGGTGTGTTGAGGTTGGCCTCTGTCTCAAGGAAGATGAGGAGCTTGTCTGATTTTTCCTTTGCATATTCCTTGAACATGAGAAGCACACCGCCAAGGTCTGTCTCGATTATCATGACAGAGAAGACTAGTGAGAACAAGATGCTTGCAAAGCTCAATCCTCCGAAGAAGAGCACTGAAGTGAAGAAAGTAAGCACGACAGCAGACAGCAGCAGGAACCAGTTGATGAGCCTCAGGGAAGGCAGCGCTTGCTTGCTGACTTCGCTTATCTTGAACCTTGATACGCTGTCGAATGTCAGCATGAGAAGAGCGAGAAGGCTCAGGCCTATGACAAACTCGTTGTTGATGCTTATGAGCGGACTGCCGTTCGTGGAGATGGAACCCAGAAAGAGCCCCATCAGGATGAGAATAAGAGGAGACGGAAGCCTCAAGGACTTGGCAAACAAAGAGCACAGCATACCTATAAGCAGGATAACAGCGATATGCGTCAAAACAATAAGGGCTTCCACTCCCCACACCTCTTTTTGATGCTTATCTTATCTCAGGATATATAAACCTTTTTGTTGATGAGAAGAAAAAAAAATATGCACCGGCTGGCGCTCAGAAATTCTTACAGAATTTCTGGCGTCGCCATTAGTATCTCACTGCGTTCGATGCACCGGCTGGGAGTCGAACCCAGGCATACGGCTTACTTCTAGCTTTTCTAGTGGAAGGCCGCAGTCATACCGTTAGACCACCGGTGCGCCTGCATCATCGAAGAAAAGGACGATTTATATATGTTTTTGTTTGTCAGGCGTTTTCTGCCTTTTTCATTGGTTTTTTCATGGGGCGCGCCAGTATTGGCTGAGCATCGCGACCAGGCGCGGTCGTTGTCGTTTAACGTTTCTCTACCGAACGCTTTTCCCATAACTTTTTTAAAGCCGGTTCTGTTCTTTCCTCCTATAATGGTGCTAGACAAGCTTTCAGACTCGCTGAAGAACACGCTGAAGAAGATAACCGGCGCAGCTTTCATAGATGAGAAGCTTGTGAACGAGCTTGTCAAGGACATCCAGCGGGCGCTTCTCCAGGGTGACGTGAACGTAAAGCTAGTCTTTAATATCACCAGCAAGATAAAGGAGCGAGCGTTGAAGGAGGAGCCTCCGAAAGGCATTACAAGAAAGGAGTTCCTGGTAAAGGTCGTCTACGACGAACTGGTGAATTTTCTGGGCGGTCCAGGCTCAAAGATTCTCATAAAGGGCAAGCCTTTCAAGATAATGCTCGTCGGGCTCTTCGGAAACGGAAAGACCACGAGCGCCGGCAAGCTTGCCAATTTCTATAAGAAGCGCGGCTTGAAAGTGGCAGTCATCCAGACCGACACCTGGAGGCCTGCGGCTTTTGAGCAGTTGCAGACTCTCGCAGCCAAGGCGAGCGTTGATTTCTTCGGCATCAAGGGAGAAAAGGATGCTGTCAAGATATACAAGAAGTATGAGCCTGAGCTCAATAAGTATGATCTTGTCATCATCGACACTGCTGGCAGGGACGCGCTCAATGATGAGCTTATTGAAGAGCTGAACAACATAAATGCTGCTGTAAAGCCGAGCGAGACTTTGCTGGTCATAAGCGCTGACATAGGCCAGGCTGCTGAGAACCAGGCAAAGAAGTTCCACGACAACTGCAAGGTCACTGGCGTCATGATCACAAAGCTTGAAGGCACCGCGAAGGGCGGTGGGTCGTTGATCGCCTGCGCAGTCACTGGCGCTCCTGTGAAGTTCATCGGAATAGGGGAGAAGATTGATGCGCTCGAGGAGTTCAAGCCTGAAGGTTTTGTAGGTAGGCTTCTTGGCATGGGCGACTTGGAAGCGCTCTTGGAGAAGGCAAGAGAGGCCATAACCGAAGAGGAAGCCCAGGATCTCGGACGCAAGTTCCTGAAAGGAGAGTTCAATCTTATCGATCTTTTTGAGCAGATGAGCGCATTGAAGAAGATGGGGCCGCTCGGAAAAGTCATGGAGATGATCCCTGGCATGGGACAGATACAGCTGCCAAAAGAAGCACTTCAGGGCCAGGAGCAGAAGCTTGAGGTCTGGAGGCATATGATGGGCAGCATGACAAAAGACGAGCTTGAAGACCCTGAGATCATAACCACTCAAAGAGTTGATAGGATCGCTAAAGGCAGCGGAGTCGAGGCAGTCGAGGTGCGAGGACTGCTCAAGCAGTACCGCCAATCAAAGAAACTTGTCAAGATGATGAAGGGCGCTGATTCTGAGAAAGGAATGCAGAAAGCGATGCAGCGCCTGCAGAAGGGCGGCCAGATGGGATTCAAGATGCGCTAGCAATACAGACATTTCTTTAGACCACTCTGGAGTGGTGCTGAATCAAAAGTTTTTTATACCCCTTCTTTCTAACAGAGCATGTTAAGGTGTTTAGGGGGATGAGTGATTCGTTTTCAATACAGTCCGCGGCAGTGCTCTTCATACTGAGCGCTCTGCTACTACCCATGATCCTTCTGACGCCGAATATTCTCTCAGCAGGGTTCTACATCGCATTGTTCATAATAGGCCAGATAGCATTGCTGTACTTCTTTCATAGCGAAGAGTACGGCTTTCAGTCATGGTATGCTTTCATCGCATCAGTGACAGGGCTCTGCTTCATGCTAGCGATAGTGCTGTTAGGAAGAGGGCTGCAGATGGAATACCTTGGATTTCTGCTGTTCCTCGGCTACTGCATAGGAGGCCTTGTATTCCTGTCGCAAAGAAAAACAATCACTCAAGGGCCTGAAGCTGAAAGAAAGAAAGCCTACCGTGAGTTCTATAATCTGGATGACAAGGATCTCTCTGATTTCAGGGAGAAAGACGAGCTTGGAAAATTGGTGCATGAGTTCAGCATCCAGCCAGCGCCAAAGAAAGATGATTTTGGCATCGAAGAGAAATATGATTTTGACGAGATATTTGAGGGAAAGAAGCCGGCTGCTTTCACAGGTGACCTGGCAGAATCAACCGAGGATGAGCCCTGGTCAGGAGAGAAAGAAGATGCTGATGAGCAGCAAAAGGCTGATTCATCTGAATCATGGGTGGGTGTCAAGGATGATGACAGTGAGGATTATAAGATCCGGTTGCTGAAGCAAAGGATTGATGAGGAAAGAAAACCGGATGTGCATCCTGATAAATTCCCTAAAGAATACCCAAAATTCTCTGATTACTTCAAGACCCAGCACACTTATAGCGAGCCAAAGGAGGTCCATGCTGAAGAGCTAAAAAAAGAAACGCCTCAGGTGAGCTTTAATCAGGTGAAGACGCACCTGGAGACTATAGATGACGGTGTGAAGAGGATCAGCGACAAGATCCGCGAGATAGGAGAGAAGGCCATCAAAGAGGGTGAAGAGAAGAAGAAAAAAGCAGTCGTTACAAAAATCTTGGCAGATAAGAAGCCTAAGCCGACAGAAGTCTATGCTTCCAACAACGGCACAAAATACCATCGTGACAAGGCCTGCGCAAGCCTCAAGCGCGTGAGCAAGAGGAACATAGTCACATTCAAGGACCACAATGAGGCAAGGAAACGAGGGCTGAAAGCCTGCGGGCTTTGCAAGAAGTGATTACCACTCGCTCAAGCTTTTCTGATCTTTATTATACCGTTCCAGCCTTTTCGGCGCGTTGACTTGCCGCCATTCAAAGTTCCACTTCTTGAGCATCTCAAGCGCGTTTGGGCTGATTGAGGGGCTTGCCATCACTCCTTTCACTCTTTTTATAGGGAGTCCTTTCAGCTCGCTGATTTTCTCTACATAGCGTCGGAGTTGGGTGACGCATTGCAGGCTTGCAGTGTATCTTTTACATTCGACAATCACCATGTTTCCTTTCTTGTCATGGCCGAATACGTCGATGAATCCAAAAGTCGTGTGCTCTTCCCGCGATAATGGCTTGAAGTCAGGGCTAATCAATTCAGGATGGTCTTTTATCATGTCGCTCATGTCGCGCTCATTGCCGGCGAGCTCCTGTTTGAGGCCGTCTTCGAGCTTATGGCTCATGAAATCATGAACCCTGAATATCTCTACGTCAAGGTAGTCTTTGCTGTCCATGTTCTGGGCTTTGAGAATCAGATGGTCTTCAAGCTCCTGCAGCTCGAGCTTGCTGCCAGGCCTTATATAATTCACTGGAGGCCCTCCTTCTGGTTGGTGGACGAGAAGCGTGTTATCTGATTTGACGATGAGTATCCGGTCGCCGCGGGCAAGATAAGCCTCGGCTCGTCCGCTGTAGACTATCTCGCAGCTGCAGAAGAAGACTATGGAATCATTCCTCGCAAAGGCTTCCTCGAACTTTACCTTGAAATCAATCAGCTCCATGAAGAACAGAAGGATTTCCGGTGGGAATAAAAAGCTTTTGGAAAGGTCATTTTCGTCTTGAAACCTGACATCTACCGCGCCTCCATTGAATGGCAAGCGCAATATGGCGCGCTAGATGCCGTCAGAAACTCGTCAGTTTCATCTGAGTCCTAGTTCGATGCAAAAGAACACTCTTCTTCAAAAGCGGCTCTGCATCCACTCCGAACTTCTTCTTAACAAGGGCTTTCACATACTTGAACATCAATTCCTCTGAGTCAAAGTTCATGGGCTTTCCCATCATGGTCTTTCTCACAGCCTCTCGCACCACCCATACTCCGAGCGGAGCATAATACTCGCCTGTTATGAATCGGAGAAGTATGACTGTCGCCTGCCTCTTATGCTTTTTCAAATACTCAAGCACGCCGAGTCTTGCAGCATAATAACCTCCTGCGGTGTCAAACGCGTATTCCTTCCTACCATCGTAACCTTCATGGTCAGTCATGACCGTCAATTCATCCGAATCATGCCAGGTGCTCTTGCCAACATAGCTCTCAAAGAGCTCATAGCTCCAGACTTCTGGCAGGAAGATTGCTACGTAATAATTGCCTAGGAATCCTCCGAAGAGAACTGAATAATCATGCTGCTGGTAATCCTTCACCTCGCTGATCATCTGCTTTGCAAGAGTATCATCAACAGCGACAATTGACCAGCGGGTGGGAACAAGTTTCCTCTGGGTCTTTACTCCAAGGTTTCCTGTGCTCAATAGCTTTGTCAGATAGTGCTCGTCGAACTCGCTCTTATGCAGCTGCTTCAATGCTTCGCCTGCTTTCAAGTCAATGTCGCTCACCACCTTGTCAACTTTCTGCGGAATCTTAGGGTTCTCAGTGATGCGCGCCTTCTTCAGCCTGATGCTAGGGCCGTGAGGCATGGTGTCCTGGGCGAAGCTGAGATCAAAGACAGGCTTCTTCGAAAGGTTCACCTCTACATCGACAGGATCCTTTGCCATGCTTATCTCCTGGCTCATGTTGAGGAATCGCTCCTTGAAGCCGGTTATCTGCGCCTTGAAGTTAGAATTCACAAGGCTGCTGCGAAGGTCGATGATTCTCGCGATGTCATAATTCTCTTTTGACCAGAGCAAAGGGTTGTCGTGCTCCTCGTACTCCTCGACACCGAGGATTCCTACGTTAACGTCAGGGTAGCCATGGCGTCCGACAAAGACATTAGGGCTCTTGCCAAAGAAATCCTGCTTAGCAGAGATGTTCACTTTCTTCTGGGCAGAGATCTTCGCGATTATCGGGCAGTAAGTTCTCCCACAGATAGACGGGTCCCGGCCCTTGCACTTGATGCAGCGGATGTTCATATACTGAAGAACTTAATAAGAAGATAAAAAGGTTTTGCTTGGCTGGAAGTTTAAGAATAAGATTATTTCTTGATATACGCCTTGTCAGCTGGCTGGGTAATGAGGTTTACCATCTCAAGCTTTCGTTTCTCTACTTTACTAACATATTTTTCCTGGATGTAATGGTTTCCTGTCCCTGCATTGTACATGCTTGTCGCAAGCCTGCTGTTTCCGCCAGCAGCTATCCAGCATTTTTTGAAATAGAACGCACCCATCCTTGATTGTAGTGATTCATCGTCGAGGATGCTTTCAGGGAGCTCTGCTGGAAGATATCCCTTGCCTGCTTTTCTCATCCAATTGAACACATCCTTCTGAGTAAGCTTTCTCATCTGGATTAATCCTTCAGAATAATTCGTCCCTAGGTTCAAGTCTCCTTTAACATTCTTGAAGTTGCTCTCCGTCGCTATGTGAGCTATATATGCCAAGACAGGAACTCCCTCTGCCTTTGCATCCCTGTAGAAATAACGAGCAAGCTTCGTGCTCCTTCCAGGCTCCATGCTTTTTCCTGTGTTGGTTCTATAGGCCGTTTCTATGTAAGGAGCTATCAGGCTGAGGTACTGGTTTATTGGCATGTTGTCCAAGGTCCTGTCGAGCCCAGGATCGAAACTGACTGTTCTCACAGTCTCTTTCTTGGCCTTAGCAGGGATTATTTTCTTCTCAGGCGCTTTCTTTTCTTTTCTATGAGTCTCTTTTGTCTCTTTCTTGCTGACCTTTATCTTTTCCTGCGCCTGCCGAGGTTTCTCTTCTTCTTTTTCTTCCTGCCTCTGTTCATTGACCAGCATGAAGAAATCGTTGTTCCCCAATGGGTTCTCTTCTTTCACTCTGGCAAGTATGGTCTCAAGGCCCATGTGCTCTTGAGGGCCGACAATTGTCCTATAGAACTTCTCATTGTTTTTCATCACTTCCTGGATACTCACGTTATCGTAGCCCATGCTCATCAATCTTGCAGCGTTGATTTTTGCGTATGTTTCATTCTTGGTTGAAGCCAGGACTATGCCGCAGTATGTACTCTCTGGTTTCTTCTGGCTGATGCCTTTTTCTGGAGTGACGCCAGCCTCCAATGTGTAAGGAAGCACTGCGTTCGCGCCCACGGCTAGCAACGTGTAGAGTGCTGCGCCCGCAAATGTTTTTTGTATAATTGATCCTAGTCCCATAGACTTCTTTATGGTAAACTCTCTTTATAAATCTTTCGTTTTTTTAGCTACTTTTCAGTGACAACAGATTAAGAATTAGTTTCTAGCTCACTTAACTGGTATCGGCCCTTTCAGCCTGAAATCATTCTCAGGCCAGGAATACTGCTTTCCGTCGAAAGAATAGGATGTCGCGTACTCGACTGCAGCCTTTGCCTTATCCGAAGAAATCCCCCGACCCTTAAGCTTCAGGGCAACATCCTGTCGCTCAAGACCCTTCCTGAAGGCAGGAGAACCCTTATAACAGAACTTACTGAAAAAATCCCTGTTTTCCTCATCAAGGATAAATTTGGTATCGTTAGTTCCTGCTCTCATACCATCAAGCTTGATGCTATAAAGGCCGTCAAAAAGCCGGGCATAAGTCTCATTCATGAAAACCCTCTGGATGCTCTGGCCAAATGAATATCTTGCAAATCCAGCCAGCTCTTCGATAGGGACCCCTAGTTCATGTATCTTCTTTAAAGTACCGTTCTCCATTATGGCGAAGAAAAAACCATCGCTTGCCTTTCTCGATACGATGAAAAGGTAGGGCATCTCACGGAACATATAATTCTCGCTCCCATCTGTTATCATCAGCGGCATAAGGCTCTTTTCCTTAAGATTGTCAAAATACTTCCTACCCATCGCCTTGAAGAAATCCCTTGTCCTCGTATCGTCGAGGCTGTCGACCGGGACCTGGATGCGGCTTGTATTCTTGATTATGTGGAGCATCCTATTATTCTGGTTCTCAAGAATTCGGCGGTTGTTGTTCACAAGCGCATCGTACCTCTTGAACCTCTTCTTTTCCAAAGAGAAGTCATGCGTCATGAAACGGTCTATGCCTCCAAAACTCTCCTTGAAAAAATCATAGTAACTATTAGAGTACTGTCTTTGGACTGTTTCAAGCATGCTTCCATACGCGCTTGAGCCTGACATGCGTGCGACATTCTTCCGCATATCATCTATGCTAGGCCCGGAATAATGCTTTGAACTCATGAGACCGAACTCGCTATCTATAAGCCCATGATAGAGCTCATGGTCTAACGCGTCCAGGAATATCTTCATCTCGTTTTCCATGGAACCCATCTCAGACGAAAGCCATTGTTCAATTAATCGTACGGCGTTAGGTGGTATCCCATCCCAGTCTATGCTCCGGCTCGGCCGTTCAATATGTAAGCACGACAATATGTTTTTCTGCGAGATATCCCCATAATAGACATCCCTTATCAACTCAGCAAGATCCTCTTTGCTCTTATGGACAAAAGGAATCTCTATCCTCCTAAGGCCGATGTTATACCTGCCAAGGTCGCCACCTGAGTTCCTATGCACGAGGCCAATATTATCTACAAAATCCACAATCCAGTCATCATGCTTGCGTATCTCACGCTCAATGATTTTATCATCAATGGTATAACAGTTCTCGCTCAACTTTTTCCAGAGTCTATCCGCCTCCTTTGAAGGATAAGATGGATCGATGAAGAATGGATACTGGAATTTTAGTCGCTCTCGCTGCGCCAGGAATCCAAACGCCGCCATTCCCCCTTTCCTCAGAAAATCCCTTCTTTCCATCCCCAACCGACGAAGAGATATCATCCTGCTTATTTAAACTTTTTTGCGCCTAATCACTCCCGAGTAGACCTCTTTTAAGGTTAAATATATAAACCTCCTCCTTTTCCCAAAATTCTGCAACGGTTAATACTGATATGATCATATGATGCGAGGTGGCATTATGAGATACACTCAACTGATAAATTTCAAGGAGATCGGCGAGAAAGGGCAGAAGTCCCTCTCAGAGAAGACTGTTACTCTTGTAGGGCTTGGCAACATCGGCTCTACCGCGGCAGTCATGCTTGTGAGGTCTGGCATCAACCTTAGGATTATCGACAAGGGTAGGTGTGAGGTAGAGGACCTGGCAGGCCAGTGCCTCTACATAGAGGATGACAGCACCAAGTTCAAGGCAAAGCAGGCCAAGAAGCGACTCGAGGAGATAAATCCGGGAGTGAAAGTCAGGACTTTCCATGAGGACCTGAACAAGAACAACCTTTACCTGCTCGACGCTGATGTGGTTATAGACGCCACTGGCGAGAGAAGCGTGAGTGAGATGATATCTGACTACACCAAGAAAAAGAAGATTCCGCTGATATACGCGCTGGCCTCTGGCAGCGAGGGACTGATACTGACCTCTGACAAGGGGATTAATTTCGCTAAGGTCCAGAAGATGATTGACAAGATGAAGCCTGTGGCTGAAGCCGGCCTTATAAACCCGACGACTCACATGGCTGCTGCTATCATAGTCAAGAAAGCGATGAAGATAATCCTGAAGAGGCCCTATCATAAGGACGCGGTGACATTCAACATCTGGACTGACAGCGTTAAGCGGCAGAAAATATGATAGCTGATTTTTTAGAGGATGCTTTTTATGGGACTTACTGATGAACAACTTGCAAGGCTAAGAGAGCTTATACATTCTGCTGTCAGGCCGCTCATACTCTTTGACGACGACCCCGACGGGCTGACAAGCTTCCTATTGATATACAAGCATGTGAATGATGGCAAGGGCATGCCTGTGAAGAATGCCAAGGCCATAGGGGCTGAGATGGCGCTGAAGGTGAATGAGTACGACCCAGACCTGGTAGTGATCCTTGACGTGCCGATGATGAGCCGTGATTTCATAGAGTCTGTCCGGGCAAAGATTGTCTGGGTTGATCATCATCCTGTGCAGGAGAGCTTTGGCGCAGAATACTTCAACCCTAGGTCAAATGATGATTCTGATAACAGGCCTACGGCTTACTGGGTGTACCGTGCCCTTGAGGAGAACCTCTGGATAGCGATGGTCGGCATAATCGGGGACTGGTTCCTGCCAGAGGACGAGATAAGGAAGAAGTTCTCTCTTGAGTATCCAGGACTTTTGCCTGATGATATCACAAAGCCCGAGGTTGCGCTTCATAATTCAAAGCTCGGAGAGCTCTGCAGGATATTCTCATTCAACCTCAAAGGCCGTGTCTCTGAGGTCATCAAGTCAGTGAAGGTGCTGACGCGAATAAAATCTCCCGAGGAGATACTAGAGCAGACTTCTGCCGGCGGAAGGTTTATTTTCAAGAAATACTCAAAGCTTCTCGCAGAGTATGATGAGCTCCTGAAGAAGATCAGTGTGAAGCCTGATGACAAGCTGCTGCTATTCGTCTACAGCAGCGAGAACGGCTCTTTCTCTGCAGAGCTGAGCAATGAGCTGATATACAAGCACCCTGATAAGGTAATCCTCGTCGCATGGGAGTACGATGGCGAGTACAAGTGCTCTCTTCGCTCGACAAAGGCCAACCTGCCAAAGCTGATAGAGAAATCATTGGAGGGGGTGTCTGGCTACGGCGGCGGGCACGACCACGCTTCCGGCGCCTGCATAAAGACAGAGGATTTCAATCAGTTTGTAGAGAATTTCAGGAAGAACATCTGACGGCTGCAGTTAAAGATACCACCGATTCAGTTCTTTATCAAATATGCAGATGCGCGGCACATCCGAATGAATGCCTGTCCTTTCTTCCTCATATATCTGCACATTGTGGTTTATGGAGTCTGGCAGTATTATCCCGAAGTAATCTATATTTTCAGCGCATTTCTCGCTCTTTACCTCTATCTTGGTATAATTTCCGTTCTGCTCTCTCCAGCTTATTCCACCAGGTCCAATTATCCCGTTGTGATGTGTCTTGTAGGTCGGTCCGGTCTCGATTATGGCTGTGAGCATGCCTTCCAGGACCAGCTTCCTTTTTGGTTTCCGCTCGTGCTCTTTTTTCATCTGTTCGACTATCTTCTCCACTCGTTTGGCATTCATCTGTTTTAGGAGCACGCGTCCGAACTTAAACTTGTGTAACTACTGCTTAATAGTGTTAGAATCGAAACATTTAAATAGCAGTACCACTATACAATGGTTATAATGGTTTTGTGGGTGATACTTGTATCGCCCACGAGTAGGCGGCACAGGGAGTTCGTGAATTCTTCAAAAAATTCACCTCACCCACCCTTAACCCCTTTTCTCTCTGTGCCCCAAACCATTTTTTCTAAACGAAAAACATCAAACATAGCTTGCACTATGTAACTTTTATAAATACACCATCCATACTTCTTGCCATGATAACCAAGTTCGAGGCATTCGAGCTATTGAAAGCATGGCTGGCGACAAGCGTAGCCTTCGGCATAATAATCTATTCAGAGAAGAACAGCATGCTCTTCAGCGTGCTGGTGGCAGCCTTCACAGTAGGCTTGGGCTTTGTCGCCCACGAGATGAGCCACCGATGGTTTGCCCATAAGTACCATAAGCTCGCAGAGTTCAAGGCTAACGACCCGATGCTCATCCTGATGTTGATCATGAGCTTCTTCGGTTTCATAATAGCAGCTCCAGGAGCAGTGGTTATCTCTGGCTTTGTCAGCAGGAATGAGCGCGGCATTATAGCAGCTTCAGGCCCAGCAGCCAACCTTGTTGTCGCATTGATATTCCTGCCATTGCTCTTTGTCATTCCAAGGATAGCCTTCTACGGCCTGATGATAAACGCCTGGCTCGCGCTCTTCAACATGATACCAGTGCCTGGCTTTGACGGGGAGAAGATACTCTCCTGGAGCAAGATAGCATATTTCGCCATCCTAGGGCTTGCGCTCTTGCTGAACGTGATAAACATACTGGTCCAGAACACGACCACGATACTAGGGTGATATTCATGGCTAAATGCGATGTATGCGGAAAGAAGATCGAGACTACATTCCTGAACAAGCTTGTGGGCACAGTGATGCGAAACGAGAAGGGCAAGAAGAAGAACGTCTGCAGCCAGTGCCAGAAGCAACACTCCAAAGAAGAGCTGAAAGAGAAGCTCTCATAACGCCTCTGTAGCTCAGACACTCAGATAATTTTATAAATAGAAATTGTTTCTATATATTATGCCCTCGTAGCTTAGTGGCTTGAGCAGCAGATTAGCATAGCTGAACCTCGTAAGCTGCAGGTCGGGAGTTCAAATCTCCCCGAGGGCTTTTATTTTTCACAAACAGGGAGTATGATGAAAAACAAAAACCCTCTTGAAACCGACCCTGCAACTAGACGAGTGTTCTTCACCACTAAAGAAGCCAGAGAACAGTTTTTTGATGTTCTTAAAGGCAAATTCGGCACATGGAAACAATTTAACACGCATTTCAGGATATACAAGTCAAAATCAGAGAGATTCAGGAATGGTATTGTTTCAATCCCGCATCATACATTTGCTAAATTTCTCTCTTGTCTAATTGAAGAAGAAAAGAGTTCCTTCTCGAAAAAAACCTTTGAAAAAGAAGCTGATTGGGGAAGACAAAAAGGAGGCGTTGCGACCGCAAAAAAACATCCTGATATATTTGAAAAAGGCAGAGAAATTGCGAATAATAATTTGAGAAACAAATATCATTTTGATTTTGAAGTCAAACTTGATGATGATTTATGCGAATTAATAGGCGCTTTTATAGGAGATGGATTCACCAATAGATACGGCAATTCATACACCATACAATTCGTAGGTAATGCCACGCTTGATTCCGAATATATGTCTGAGAGATTATACGGAATAATAAAGAAAATCTCTCTCGATTCAAACCCCCTGCTCTTCAAGAAGGACAATTTCATTAGGCTCACAGTACACGCCAAAGAGTTTTATGAGCTTTTGACTAAAAGATTCGGTCTTAAAGCAGGCAAGAAAGTCTATTCTGTGACAATACCTCTCGAGATAATGAATTCTAAAGAGAGAAGCCATGCAAATGCTTGCATAAGAGGAATATTTGATACTGACGGCACAGTGTTTTATGATAAAAGAAAGAGCTACAAAGAGCCTTATATCAGGATGGGACTACATATGGAAAGCAAAGAACTGATCAAACAGGTGCACAAACTCCTAAATGACCAAGGAATCAGATCTACCGTGACTGCTGACTTCAAAAGATTGCAGATAAATGGAGTTCATGAATGCAAGAAATTTGTCAAAGAGATAGGATTCAGTAACTCACGGAATTTGAACAAGATAAAAAGACTGTTAAAATAGGGGGTCTCTGTTCGAACTCCCTCCGAGGCTTGCTTTTCAGGTCCAAAAAATTCCTATTCGGCCGTATTCACGAAAAGAGTTTTAAATCAGTTTCAATTTCTAACCTTTTATGAATGAAGATGACACTCTTAATGAGGATTGTATAGAGGCTTTGAAAAGCCTTAAAAAATGGTTTCATGAGGAATCTAAGGTACACGTCGAAATTGACAATATTATACTTCTAAGATATTCTATGTTGTCTGATGAAGAGAAGATTGGTTTACCTTTCTCAGATTATTACATGACTTATAGATTAATTCTTCAAACAAAATACGAGGAGATGCTTGAAAAAGCGACGAATCAACGCGAACTCATAGATGAATTGGCCACTCATAATGAAGAATGCGTTAATGAACCTCAAATTTCTTCTTTCGATATTAATCAATCAACTCTTTGTATAATATGCAAAAAACAAAACAAATCTTTTGATGATACTTCTTTTTGCGTATCCTGTATTAATGAGTTAAAAAATGAAGCTCAGAGCATGTATGATGATATTTTAAAAAATGAATGTCAAAATCCAGAGTTACAAAATAAATCATTACCAAAAGTTTCAGATTACATCGATCAAAAGTATAGAAGCGAAAAGAATAAAAATAAATTTTTGTATTTATCCAAACTAGCAAAACAGATTCATGCCAGAATAAGAATAGTGTTTGAATAGCTCTTATCGCGAAAGTGATGTAAATGAAAACAAAAATCGCTGCATTATTTCACCAAGGCGGGTGGAGATTAGATTCTGACAAAATCACACTGAAAGATGGTGTTGAGTTGATAAAATTGTCTGGAAGTAAGATTGAACAATTGTACCATAAATTGTGTTCTGAAGGATTGGATAATGGCGATCCATTTGAATATGATATCTGTGCAATCATACCCGGAAGTTCTTATTTTGGTTTCGCTTCGGATAATCCTTATTCTGTAGTTGCTCGTATTTCTTCAGTGTTGAGTGTGTGTTTAAATCAACCACTAGGAATGTGCCGCACCATCCAATCTAATGATGATTTCAAATCATGTACAGATACTGATTGGGCTTACAAATATACCGCTCAAACTGACGAATTTCTTTCTCAAGATAAAACCATTTATGATTCTGATTACCCATGCATATCTGAGAATAATAAAGATGTAATTGTGGCTTGTTACGATAATCTGTCGAAAATGGATATTAAAACGAATATATTCAGAGCCACTCAATATTTTTTTCTTGCCCAAAGAAATCATTACTTAGAGCGAGCGTAGCGAGCTAGGGTTTAAACCCCCGACCTTTAGGTCGTAGTTATTCTTTTCTATAGAAAAGTTTATGTTGCGGCTTCGCCGCAGATTGTTCTGCGGGCGAAGTTGCGCAATC
>Ga0268280_1000448_pt1 | contig 35287 bp, 28 predicted proteins | sample saktaG_9_FD_190139 | JGI IMG/M metagenome (GOLD analysis project Ga0268280, IMG submission 190139) | Saline water microbial communities from Sakinaw Lake, British Columbia, Canada - sak_2011_5_24_40m | ecosystem: Environmental > Aquatic > Non-marine Saline and Alkaline > Saline ...
GCGATCATTAAGGCGTTCTGCGGGCGCGAGGCGTTCATCCAGCGCAGCAGCGAGTTGCCGGCCGCGATGTACTCGAGCTTGTCCCAGTGCAAGTGCCGCATCGTGATGGTCGAGTCCACCCGCAAGCCGTCGGCGCGCAGCTCGTTCAGCCAGTGCAGAATGTTGTTCTGCAGGAACCAGCGCACTTCGCTTTTGCTGAAATTTGGCCGGTTGTGGCCCCAGTACGTGTGCCATGAATTCCACGGCGCGGCTTCGTCGCCGCTGCCTTGCGGCGCTTGTGGATAAAAAAACATGCCGCCGTCCTCGGGAATGTACTGGGAGCATTTGCCGCACACATTGCCGAGCGGATATGCGCCGTACTTGCCGTTCCACTGCCACAGAAACTCGCCGCCGCTGGTGTGGTTGTAGACCACGTCATTCAACACCGCGATGCCATTCGAGTGCAGCGTGTTCAGCATCCGGCGCCAGCCGTAAAAGCCGCCGTAGACGCTCTCTGGTGCATAGTACCCTTCGGGATTGTAGCCCCACGACAGCTCGCCGCCAAATTCCGCCGACGGCATCAATTGCACCGCGTTGATGCCCATGTGCTTCAGGTAATCCACCGCGTTGGCAATCCCGTCAAAGGTCTGGTGAAACGTGCCCGGATGCAATTCGTACAGGACCATGCCATTGAAGGCCGGGCGCGTGAACGGCGTCCAGCCCGTGCTGGTGTCCACAACTTCAGCGCCGCCGCGACTCCAGTCCAGGTGCTTGGCCCACGGGTCAAGCCGCTCCGTCCGCGTGCCCTGATCGTTGACGACGACATATTTGTACACCTGGCCGGTCAGGACCTGCGCCAACTCAAGCGACCAATACGACGCACCAAAACCGGACGGAAAAGCCGTGTCCTTGGCCAGCGGCAAATTGGTTTTGTTCCAACTGTTGAACGTGCCCGTCAAATAGATGTTTGAGCATTCCGGGCCCCAGACGCGAAACGACGTGCTGGTCGGCGTGACCTTGGTGCCGAAATGGTCAATCTGGCTGCTGGGCGCAACAAAGGCGGGCAGCGCGCAGAACGCTCGTGCCGCCAGCAGCACTCCCGCAGTCATGATCAACAATGTCTCGCGCATCATTCGTTCCATCGGTTCGCAACCATACATCGCTGGATTCTCTGATTATCTTATCATATCGCCACCCGCATGTCAAGCATCGTAACGTTACGAACCGGAACTTCTGCGCGAAGGGCGGGAGCGGGCATAGCACTGCCCGCCCCTGCAACATTGTGTGCCACTGATGTGTTCGCGGCAAACAACGTACTAAACACACCATGCTTACCTCTGTGCAGAGACCCCCATGACCGTGCGGCGTGGGTCAATGAGATTGCATGAAAACACGCCGGCCTTCTTTCCAATCTATCCTTCCATCCCGCCAGCGGCGCATGCGCGTCAACTTTAGCTGATTGTACCCGCATAGCTGCGGGTTTCTCCCAACGCAGACGCGTTCCCGCCCGCGGCAGTGGCTATAGAGTGGGAGCGGCTGGTGCAGCGTGAATCTGTGATGCCGCTGCGCGCAGCGAAGGGAACGCCGATCGTCCCGCCGTTGACGGGATCCACGCCGCTGGCGGGACTCCAAGCAGCTCCAAGCAGCCAGATCGGTTGACGGTAGCTGCGATCTCCCGATCGCAGCTGCTTGCGCCTGCGCGGGATATGGAAATCCCGCATCCCTTCAGCGGCACGGGCGTGCCGCGTTCCCCTCGGCGATGCCGACACTGCGCGACGACAGAAGCGTTTGCGCCACTACGTTGACGCGCATGCGCCAGCGGCGGGATCGGCGCGAGGCAAGTATCAGAGAGCCCCGCGACCTTGTGTCCATGCGCCGCGCATGGCTTCTGGCGCACTCACTTCGCCAGGCGGAACGTGCCCGAGCCGCGGTAATCCTCGCGCGTGTACCAGCCTGGCCGCCACCACCACTTCTGCACGGGCCCGTGCGCAGCGTCACAGTCGTTCACGGTGATGTTTAGTCGGAAGGTGCGCCCTGGCCTACCGAGTAACGCCATCGGCACGGCGATCTCCGTCACATAACCGCTCGGTGTCGCCAGGCATAATGCCGCGACACCCGCCGGCATTTTCTCGCGCTCAAACCAGACCATGTCGTTGGTGCTGCGACCGGGACTGAACGCGAGCAGCAGCTCGTTTGCCTGTGCTTCGTTTGCCTGCCGAACGCGCCACGGATCGCCCATCACGCGCACCTCCACCCCGTCCTGATTCCACGGATCGACGCCGGGTTTGGCCACGCGGTGGTTATCCGTCACCACGACCGCAATGTAAAGATAGGCATCATCGTGCGCCGTGGCAAAACGATAGAAACAACTCGGCTTCGTCCCGCCGGCAATCTGCGCGGGCATGCCGGTGATGAAGGCCATGCCAGCCCAGTCGCCCAAGGCGCCGTCCACCATTTTCGCGCGGGTAGTGCGCGGGCAGGTCTGCTGTCGGGTGATGCCGGCGCTGAGCGTGCCCTGAGTTTGCATCGCGCGGCGGCCCGGCGCATTCATGCGCAGGTGCCATGGCAGCGTGATTACACCGACGGGTTCGCGCAGGGTGCGCGTCAGGTTGCGCACGGCCAGCTTAACATTACGCTGCGCACCCGGCGCGAGCGTTTCGTCAATCGCGCCCGGCTGCACGCGAATGGCGCCGCGCACCTTCACCGGCGCCGTGAAGGCAATCGGCATGTCAAGGCAGTTGCTGATCGTCAGCGTCAACACGCCGGCGCGAAACACGTCGGTTTTGAGCAGCAGCGGCGGCAACTGTATGCCGGTCGCGCACATCTGCGCCGCCAACGCCGCCGATTCTTCCGTAATGATGTCATCCGGCAGCACTCCGCCTAGACTCACGTTCGCCACGACCGGCATGCCGCTGCCGACCGTCACCCAGGCGAATTGGTCAAACGTACCGGCATACACTCCCTCAATGCCACTGGCGCCGCCGCTGGTGGCCAGCGTGTAGTAGGGCGCGCCATTGCGTTCATATTTCTGGTAGGTATGCACATGCCCGGCAAACACCGCATGTGGCCGGTTGCTCAACGCCGCCGCGATCGTCTGCCACCACGCCGGCACGTCTTGTTCGAGCCAGACCGGCTTGTGCATGAAGACCAGGGTGCAGCGTGCGGCACGATTTGACGCCAGCACGGCGCACATGTAGGCCGCCTGCGCATCCAGTCCGCCGGGGATGTGGCCCTCTTCAGTGTTCAGCATCAGGCACAGCACATCGTCAAACATAAAATGGTAATAGCGCGGGCCATAGCGCCGTGTCCACCAGGCCGCCATGGCCGGATTGGTAATGTCGTGATTGCCCGGCAAGCGGTGGAACGGCCTGCGCAGGCGCTGCAGCACGCGATCGAGCTGCGCCTGCTGATTGGTCACGACGCATTCGTCTTCGCTGTAGCCCTCGATCATGTCGCCGACACAGACAACGAAATCCGGCTGCAGCAGTTCGACCTCGTCGAGCACGCGCGGAAACACGCCCGGCCGCTCGCCACCGGTGCGGTCCGCCAGAATCGCAAAGTGAACGGGGCGTGGTTGCGTCGGTGCCGGCAGCAATTCGCGGTGTCGCGCTTCAGCATACGCGCAGCCACAAGTCAGGAACAGTACTACACTCGCCGCCATCCGCCATGCACCATCTCGCTTCATCGTCGCTATTCCCCGCGTGGTGAAATTTTATCATGGCAATTATACACTTTTTGATATACTGCGAAAAACGCACTACGCAGCCTGGTTCGATTGCAGACGCCATTGAAACACATTGCCCAAGCACACGCCCACGGCGACACACCACCACCACGACAGCGGCCGTGTCAGGAATAACTCGCGCCCGCAACCGTCTGCAACACGGCATACCCGCGCATCATCAGTTCCAGACCATTCGGCGCAAGGCGTGATCCGCCCATTGCACTTGCCATGCCGCGTGATCCCTGGCCAGGCTGCGCAATTACTGCTCTTCTCTCTGCAATGTCAAGCGCCCTGGCCTTAATTGTCATATGGTTTGACAACGCAAAGCGGCTATGCTATAGTCTGAATTTCATCAAGCATGCACAATGTAGAATAACAATATGATCTTGTCGAGTTGCTCCATCCCGACATGGTGTGGCCGTGGCCACCAGATAGCGGTGCCCATGACCCAGCGAGCTGGGTGTTTCCTCAGGGACGCTTCCATCGCGAACGGTGGAAGTCAGGCTGGCAGGAGCTAATTCGCACTCACGAACTCGTCCACACCGTCCAACACACAGTTCGGATCAGTGTGTCTGATGAGGGCGACGGGCGGGTTTGCCCTCGTTGACGTCGATGCTCTGTGGCGGCGCCGCGCCGACGGCCAGCCGTTCCACGGGAAGGGCAGCGCGTGCAAAGGCTACAGTGGCTGCTGATCTTCCACACGAGACTGCTAGAGCACGAGGAAACACGAGGCCACCCGACAAGCGGATGAAGCTGACGAAGCCAGCGCGCGCGTTGGAGCTTCGCAGCCCATCCGCACGGTAGGGCCATCAGCAACTGCATCCAAGATCATCCGCGGCGCAGGGGCGCCGGAAACAACAAGGAGAGCACAACATGGCACCAGAGAACGGCGCGCATTATTCTGCAAACATGATGGGCATGCTCGAGGCGCTGTGGGGTGAAGGATTCCTCTCGCCGGGCGGGCCGGACGAGGTCGCGCGCATCATCGGCGACCACAATCTGCGCGGTGTGAAGCTGCTGGACATCGGCTGTGGCGCGGGCGGCATCGATATCGAGCTGGTCAAGATGCATGGCGTCGCCCATGCCACGGGTATCGATGTGGAAGAAGGCGTGCTTGCACATGCCCATGCGCTGGTTGCCCGGCACCGATTGGACGAACGTATCACGCTGGTCAAAGTGGCGCCTGGGCCACTGCCCTTTCCTGCGGGCGCATTCGACGTGGTGTTCTCCAAGGATTCCATCATTCATATCCACGACAAGCATGCGCTCATGGCCGAGGTTTTTCGTGTCCTGAAACCCGGCGGTCGATTTCTGGCGTCGGACTGGTTGATCGCAACCGAAACCGTCTCGCCAGCCATGGCGGATTTCATTGCGGCGGAGGGACTGGATTTCCAAATGGCCAGCCCGGCCCGCTATCGCGATGCCATGGAAAAGGCCGGTTTTGCAGATATCCGGATTGTGTCGCGCAACGCCTGGTATCGCCAGCAAGCCCGCGAAGAACTGGCGCGCCTGAAGGGCTGCGTGGGGCACGCAGCCGCTGCAACGTTCGGTCGCGCGTTCATTGCCTACAATATCAGCGGCTGGGAACGGATGATCTCCGTGCTGGACACGGGGGAACATTGCCCGAGCCATCTGCATGCGCTCAAGCCGCTGCTTGCCATGGCGCGGGGCTAGCCCGCAGCCGGCGCAACACGAGCAGCACAACCCACACACAGCCCGGCTCCGGCACCAGCGTGCCCGACGCCACCAAGTAATTCAGCCGCGCGCGCTCGCCGTCGTCCACCGCCGGATTGAGCCCGTTGGCTTCCTCATATGAATCGGGGATGCCGTCATCGTCCCGGTTGGCCGCCAGACTCACGCCAAAATTACCCGCGCCTTGCATTTCCACTTGTTCGGTCAGTGTTTGCACGCGATACCCGCAGCGCAGCAACCGGGTTGCATAGTTGCGGTTGTAGCCCTGCACTGCCACGATCTGTTCCGGCAATTTCCGCTTCTGCGTTTTTGTCATCTTTGCTTATCGTCCGTTCAGTCCTTATCACTATCGCTCTCCGTTCCTTGATTGCTATTCCCCTGGCGCCGGCCTCCTTGTCACCGGCGTTTCCATCATAGGTTTTTCGCGCACCTTTTATCGCGAGGCAACCGCTCCTTTTTTTGCGTACCTTTTGCGTGAGGCACATTGGCCACTTGACAAGTGCCGAATAGTGTTGTATAATTATTACAACAGCCGTGGCGACTGTGCAATGAACAAATCAAAATCCGAACCGTACCGTTTTGGCAGCTTCTTTGAGGCCGTGCGCCAACGGCAACGCCTAACCCTGCGCGAATTCTGCAAGCGCGCCGGCGGTCATCCGGCAAATATCAGCAGGATGGAACGCGGGTTGATCCAACCGCCCAAAGGACAGGTCATTCTTGCGCGTTACGCAACGGTCCTCGGCATCAGCTCCGGCAGCGATGATTGGTATCGTTTTTTCGATCTTGCTGCTGCAGATCAAGGCATAGTCCCCGCCGATATCATGCAGGACAAAGACCTGGTGAAAGTGTTGCCCGTCTTCTTCCGCACCTTGCGCGGTGAGAAGCCAACAACAACAGAATCGCGGCGCATCGCCGAGAAAATCAGGCGGGCTGGCGAACAGTGATCGTGCCCGAACGTTACTAACCTATGACGACTGCACCAATGATCTCATTTGAGTGCGCCTTGGCGCGCATCCGGCAGGCCGCCGTCACGCTCGGCACCGAGCCCGTCACGCTGCGTGCCGCGTGTGATCGCGTGCTGGCTCAGGATGTTCTGGCCGACACCAATGTGCCGCCCTTCGACAAATCCGCGATGGACGGCTATGCCTGCCGCCGCGCTGACCTGCACAAGCCGTTGCGCGTCATCACCACGATCCACGCCGGCACGGTCCCGACCGTGCGCCGCATTGGTCCTGGCCAATGTGTCAAAATCATGACTGGCGCGCTTGTCCCGCCCGGGGCCGATTGCGTCATCATGCGCGAATTCGTCCGCGTCCTCGCTGACCACACGATCCAATTCACCGGCCGTGCCACCGCGCCGAACATTTGCCGGGCCGGCGAGGACATCCGCAAGGGCGCGCTCGTCCTGCGCGCAGGCACATTGCTCAAAGCCCCGCACATCGCCACGCTCGCGATGCTGGGCTGCACCCGGCCGCGCGTTTACCGGCGCGCCCGGGTCGGGATTCTCGCGACCGGCTCGGAGCTGGTGCCGCCCGGCCACACCATCCACGGCGCGGCGATCCGCGACAGCAACAGTCATCAATTAATGGCCCAGGTCGCCGCAGTCGGCGCCGTGCCACGCCATTATGGCATTGTCAAAGACATTGAGAACAAAATGGTCGCGCGGATTCGCACCGCCCTGCGCGCCTGCGATCTGCTGCTGATTACCGGTGGCGTCTCGGTCGGCGATTTGGATCTTGTGCCCGATATTCTCAAGGCGCTCGGCTTCACGTTGGTGTGTGAAACCGTGGCGATGAAGCCCGGCAAACCCATGCTGTTTGGTACGCACGCCAACGGAAACTTCTGTTGCGGCCTGCCCGGCAATCCGGTTTCCACCTTCGTCGCCTTCGAACTACTGCTGAAACCGTTCCTCTACAGATTGATGGGCCACGACTACCGGCCACCCGTGATTAAGGCCACCTTGGGTGCGCGCCTCCAGCGCAAGAACACGGGGCGCCGCGAAGCCATCCCGGTCACCTTCACCGAAGCCGGCACAGTTGTTCCCGTTGAATATCATAGTTCGGCGCATATTAGTGCGTTGTGCCTTGCCGATGGTCTGGTCTTCTTCCCCGTGGGCGTGAGCGCGTTGAAAAAAGGCGCGCTCGTTGCCGTGCACCTGCTGGGCGCATTGCATCCCCCTGCATGATAGCGCCGCGCCGGCGCGCGCTGCTGGTTGGCAGTTCCAGCACGGCACTGTGGACCGTGCTGCCCGGTGCCTGCGTCGTCAAGCGCGCGGTGGGCGGCGCGATCACGACGTAGTGGGTTGAGCAGCTCACCGCGGTGCTTGCGCAGGAGATGCCCAACGCCACCGGCATGGAGTGCGGCAGCAACGACCCGCATCAGGAGGTGCCCGCGGCCGACATCATTGCGAATCACGCGCGCGTCTTCATTGACGACGGCGTGCGGCTCTACTGCTGCACTGCGCGTACTGCTTAACCATTCCGCAATAAGAGAAAGACCCGCAGGGGTGGCGCGGCGCCGCTGCCGCTGTGGCCAAGCCGCCCGGCGCGGTCTGCAGCATCTTCCGCGGTCCCGCCATGTGGCGCAGCGGCACCTACCGCATTGAGAAGATTGCCTGTGCCTGCATCCGCGCATTTCCGTCACTGCTGTGCGGCGCTTGACAGCCCATTCTAAATATGATATAGTATTCACATTCATATTTATGGACACTGCTGACACCATGAACCGCACCAGATCCCACCCACGCACTGCGCGCGCCACAACCGTGCGCACACCCCAGCAGCAGCGGGCGCGCGCCAAGGTCGCGCGCATCCTGACCGCCGCGGAAACATCGTTCAGCACGCACGGGTACGCGCACACGACCATTGCCCGCATCGCGCGTCAGGCGCGCGTCTCGGTCGGCACGGTCTACGCCTATTTCGTTGACAAAGACGATGTGCTGAAGCAGTTGTTGACCCACCATGTCGAGATGCTGTTGCAGCCGGCGGAGACATTTCTGGCGCACCTGCCACACGGCGCCGACATGGCCAAAACGCTGGCGACGTTGCTGCGCGATTCACTGCGCACGCACGCCGCACATGCCGGCCTGCATATGGTGTTTACCGAGCGCATCATGCAGGACGCCAAGTTGCGCCAACTGGCCAGCATCTTTTACGAGCGTGGTTTGCAGTTGGGCCGCACTCTGATTGCGCGCTTTGGCGGCGCGCGCGCCAAGGCGGATCGCGAGGCATCCGCCCATGTGCTGGTTGGCTTGCTTGACTTCTGCACGCACATTGGCATCTTGTACCCCTCAAACGTGACCGCCGAACGCGCCTGCGCCGTGGGCAGCGCCATGCTGTGCGCCTACTTCAACGCGTGACCTGTCTCGCAAGCAACGCATGACCCCGTTAGCCATCAATTACAAGCGCCGCGCGGTTGGTTGCGCCCTGCTCGTGCTGCTGTTGATCTTCAGTGTGGCCTTTGGCATCGCGGTCGTCACCTTTGTACGCCAAAAAATGGCGCCACCGGAACTGGCGCCGCCGCCGCCGGTCCCACCCTTGTTCGTGGTTGCGCCGACGAATCTGGTACGACTGCGCGCGTATCCGGCCGAGCTGCGCGCGGACAAGACGGCCGTCTTGAGCGCCGCCGTGGACGGCGACATCACGGCGGTGTGCATCGAGACCGGTGACAGTGTGACCCAGGGCCAGGTGCTGGTTGAGATTGATCCGCGCTACAAGCGCATCACCGTGGATGAGATGCGTGCCATACTCCTGCAGACACAGATTGCCTACACTAATGCCACGCTGGATTTGTCCAACAATCGGCGCTTATTCACGTCCAACGTGATTGGTGACGATGCGCTGCGCAAGTCGCGCCTCGCGTATCATGTCGCCAAGGCCTTGCTGGAACAGGCGCAGGCCGCGCTGGAGCGCGCGCAAGAGCAACTGGTGGATTGCACGATCCGCGCGCCGTTCGACGCGAAAGTCAGCGCACGCGCGGTCGAGCGCGGCAATCGCGTCAACACGATGGGTGGACCGCAGGCGCTGCTGAACGTGGTGGATGACCGGCGCTTGCGGCTGACGTTTTATGTGGAGGATCGCGACATCCTTTTTGTGCGTGAGGACGCCCCGCTCCTGTTCACGGTCGACTCGCTGGCGAACGGCACGTGTACCGCGCTGGTCGCGGTGGTGGGCACCGACATCGAGCCGGAGACGCGGATGTATCGCGTCGAGGCGTTTTATGACAACCGCGCCGGCACGTTGAAGCCCGGCATGATCGCGCGCGTACACATTCCGATTCGCACGTATACGGCGGCGTTGTTCATTCCTTTGTATGCCGTGCGACCGCTGGATAACGGCGATTTTGTCACGGTCTATTTGCCGCCCAGCAATCGCCTGACACGCGTGACGCTGGCGGATGAAGTCGACGATCTGGTGCGGGTCACCAGCGGCGTTGCGGCGGGTGATGCCCTGCTCCTGCAATAAGGTTTACCGCTCCTGGCGCGCCACATGAACCCCGCCGCATTTTCCATTCGCCAACGCGTGCTGATCAACATGCTGGTGATCACCCTGCTGGTTGCCGGCGTGTTCTCGTTTTTCAACCTGCGCCGCGAGATTTTCCCTTCGATCAGCGCAAATTTCATCAGCGTTACCACGTTGGACGTGACGCTCAACGCGCCGGAGGATGTCGAGCGGCTGATAACCGTGCCGCTCGAAGACCAACTGCGCAACATCGAGGAAATCTACCGCATCACCTCGGTGTCGAGCCCGAACCTGGCACGCATCTTCATGGAGCTGCGCGAGGAAGAGACGGATGTGCAGGCGGTCCTCAACGATGTCCGGCAAAAAGTTGATCAAGCCAAGCGCGACCTGCCGCAGAGCGCCGAGAATCCGGTGATTGAGGAAGTCGACTTTCCCTTCCCGGTGCTGGTGGTGGGGATGACCTACAGTCCGCGCGCCGACCGGATTGCGATGAAGCGTCTGGCGGACGATATCGAGAACGAGCTGATGACGATCCCGAGTGTCGCCAGCGTGGTGGTGGCCGGTTTGAGCGACCGCGAGCTGTGGGTTGAAGTTGACCCGTACCGCGCGCAGGCATACGGCTTGTCGCTGGCGCAGATTGGTGAAGCGCTGCGCGCGCGTAATCTGGACGTGCCCGGTGGCGTGCTGAAGACCACCACGGCCGGCGAATTCACGCTGCGCACGCTGGCGCAGGTGCGCGAAGGCACCTGGCGCACCCTGGCGGACGTGGTCGTCAAGCGCAGCGGCGGGCAAACCGTGCGCGTGCGCGATGTCGCCACGATTCACAACACCTTCGAGGAAGACAGCACCTTGGGCCGCGTCGACGGCAAACCGGCGATCACGTTCACAGTCAACAAACAGGAAACGGGCGACACGATCAAGATCGCCGATCGCATCCGCATGGTGGTTGAGCGCGCGCGCCTGCGTCTGCCCAGCGGCGTGGATCTGCTCTATTTCAGCGATTCCTCAAAGTATGTGCGCAAGCGCCTGCAGACGATGATCACCAACGGCATCCAGAGTCTGCTGATCGTCAGTGTCATGCTGTTGCTCTTCATGAACTGGCGGGTGGCACTGCTGGTCTTGCTGGGCTTGATCTCGTCGTTTTTTGGCGCGTTCACCTATTTGTACATGACCGGCCAGAGCTTGAACATGATCTCGCTCTTCGCCCTGATCCTGGTGTTGGGCATGCTGGTGGACGATGCGGTTGTGGTGTGCGAAAACGTGTACCGCTATATGGAAATGGGCCTGCCGCTGCAGCAAGCCACGATTCGTGGCGCGAGCGAAGTCGCCTGGCCGATTGTCGGCACGGTCTTGACCACGATTGTGGCCTTTGTGCCGCTGTTGCTGACGCAGGGCATCATCGGCAAATTCATCCGGGTCGTGCCGCAAGTGGTGGCAATAGCCCTGCTGGTCTCGTTGTTCGAGGCGCTCTTCGTATTGCCGTCGCACATTGCCGACTTCGTCCATCCCGAGGAACACAAAATGCGGTTGCTGACGTCCGGCGTGCATCATTCGCTGTGGGAACGGATCAGCATCGGCGTTGGCAATCTGCTGGCGCGCGCGCGCATGACCACGGATCACGGCTTCAGTCGCTTGACGGAACTCTACTTGTATGTGCTGGGTCGCCTGCTGCGCTGGCGCTGGCTGGTGATGGTTGCGGCCCTGCTGGTGTTCATTTCAGCCGTGGCGCTGCCGGTGACGGGCTTGCTGCGCTTCAAGTTTTTCGGCGGCGATTATGTGGATCGCTTCTTCATTGAACTGGAAACGCCGCTGCACTACCGGCTCGAGGACACCAGTACTGCGGTCCTGGCCGTCGAGCGCGAGATCCTGGCGGAACTGCCCTCCAACGATCTTGCGGCCGTCATTACCAGCATCGGCTCGCGCCTGGTCAGCGGCAATGAATTCATGATGAAGCTCGGCAACAACCAGGCGATGGTCACGGTGGACATTGACGAGGAAAACAAGCGCTGCCGCCCGCCGGACGTGATCCTGGCAGACCTGCGCGCCATTGTGCGGCGCCACAACGCGTTCATGACCGCGCGCGTCTCGAAGGAAGAGGGCGGGCCGCCGGTCGGCAAAGCCGTGACAATCAATGTCCACGGCGATGATTTTACGGTCTTGCGCCGGATTGCCGATGACTACAAGGCCTACCTGGCGACACTGCCCGGCATCGTGGACATTGTCGACGATTTCGAACAAGGCAAGAAGGAAATTCACATTGCGGTGGACGAGGGTCGCGCCGCCTTGGCCGGCTGTGATGCCGAGACGGTCGGCATGGCGGTGATGAACGCGTTTCAAGGCGCGGAAGTCTCGGTCTTCCGCTGGGGCAATGATGAAGTGACGGTGCGCGTCAAATACGCCGATGATTTTCGCCACAATCTCGAGGATGTGCGCGCATTGCGGATTGTCAATCGGGCGGGCGCGCGGGTGCCGCTGAGCGCGCTTGCCACCATTACCCACGCGCCCGGCTTCGCCAGCGTCAACCGCCAGAATCGCAAGCGCGTCATCACCGTCACGGCCGACGTGGACGACCAGCGGATCAACTCGCGCGAGGCGAATGTCAAAGTGCAGCAAGCCTTCCGTACGCTCGAGACCCGCTACCCCGGCTACAGCGTCACGTACACCGGCGAAGAGGAGGACACCAACAAGTCGATGAAATCCATGGCAATCGCCGGCATCATCGCGCTGGTGCTGATTTACGCCATTCTGGCCGGCATTCTCAATTCGTTTTTCCAGCCGATGTTGATTATGGGCGTCATTCCGATGGGGCTGGTCGGTGTGACCTACGGCTTCATGGTGTTTCAATTGCCACTCGGCTTCATGGCGTTGATGGGCACGATCGGCCTGGCCGGCATCATTGTCAACGACGGCATTGTGCTGCTGTCGTTCATCAATGATTACCGACGCGACTGGCAACGCCGCCACGGCATCGGCCTGGAGGTGCCCGCCAGCACGCACCAGCATGTCACTCGCTACATGCGCTGGTCGTCGTTGCTGCGCAGTGGCGCGACACGCCTGCGTCCGATTTTTCTGGCCGAAGCCACGACCGTCGCGGGTATGTCCACCATCGCGTTTGTGCGCAGCGGCCAAGAGCAGTTCATTGCGCCGATGGCGTTGGCAATTGTGTGCGGCTTGACCTTTGGTGTGGTGGTCACGCTGGTCTTGCTGCCCTGTCTGTACGGCATGCTGGATGACGTCATGCATTACTTCAATGGGCCGGGCGAGCTGCCCGGGGCGACTAGCCAATGATGAATCCCGCCTTTGACGGGACTCCGAGCAGCAAGGAATGTTGAAGGATGCAGGGGCAGGAATCCGGTGACACCAGGGCATCAGCAAGAGATCTGGGTATTCAGTATGCGGTCCGGCATTTGCGACCAGGTCTGATGTAGCCGCGGGCGTTGACCGCGGCAGCAGCCGCCGCCCTCACCGCGGGCGACTACAAGTGCGGGGCGACCCAAATGCACTTGCCGTTGCGCGATTGCGCCCCTGCGTGTTTTTTGCTACACTATAGCAGTCTAATGATGCACGGATTCACTGAATGACACGCCCGTCCTGCGCGTCATATAGATGAGACATTTGTTAATTGGAATCAGGAGAGCATATGAACTGGATGAGAAGCACTGGCTATCGCGCGCTGAGCGTGCTGTTGAGCATTGCCCTGCTGGGCTGCACAGCGACGGAGGAAGGCACGACGATGGGCACGGTCGCCGGCGCCGGCTTGGGCGCAGGCACCGGCGCGATCATCGGTAGTGCAACCGGCAACGCCGGCGTTGGCACGGCAATTGGGGCCGGCATTGGCGCGCCGATCGGCATGGCCATGGGCTATGCGATTGGCAAGGCGAACGACGCGGAAAAGAAAGCCGAGGCGGCCCAAGCCGCCGCGGCCCAAGCGCCTGCCACCGCCTATCCGCCGCCACCCGGCGTGTCGGCGGGACAGCAAGGCATTGTGCGCGCGCAGCCGGTGCAGAAGCAAGTCATTTATCCCTGTCCGGCGTGCAATACCAGCGTTGATATCACCGGGTTCAATGTCGGCGATCGTGTCCGCTGCCCCGTCTGTGGCACGCAGTTTGACGTCCCCAATTGAGCGCGCGTTGCTCAGCCTCCGTGCCGCGAACCTGCCGCAGCAATCGCCGGATGGAACCGGCTCCCACATTCTGGCAGCGCCTGCGCCTGCAGAGTGGGAGCGGCCTCCGTGCCGCGAAGCTGTTTCTGGAGATATGAACACGCTAGACCGATGCTGAACCTGACCAACACCTTGCTGCGCCAGGCGCAAGCGTTCGCGCCGTTGACACCCGGCCGCGTGACGATGTACACCTGCGGCCCAACGGTCAATAATTACGCCCATATTGGCAACTTTCGCGCCTTCGTTACTTTTGACCTCGTCAAACGCTGGCTGCGTGCGCGCAGTTTCGCCGTCACGCATGTGATGAACATCACCGACGTGGATGACAAGACCATCCGCGGCGCGCAGGCCGCCGGCACCGCCTTGCGCGTGTTTACCGACCGCTTTACTGATGCCTTCCTCGACGATTGCCGCACGCTGCGGCTGGCACCACCGGAGGTCATGCCGCGCGCGACCGAGCACATTCCACAGATGATTGATGCCGTGCGCATTCTGCTCGACAAGGGCTTTGCCTACCAAGCCGGCGACGGCAGTATCTATTTTTCCATTGCGCGTTTCAGCACGTATGGCCGCTTGTCGCATCTCGACACGCGCGAGTTGCGTCACGGCGCGCGCGTGGACAACGACGAATATGACAAAGAGCACGTCAGCGACTTTGCCTTGTGGAAGGCCTGGACGCCTGCGGACGGCGACGTGCACTGGCCGAGTCCGTGGGGTGACGGGCGGCCCGGCTGGCATATCGAGTGCTCGGTCATGGCGCGCCAGTATTTGGGTGACACGATTGACCTGCACATGGGCGGTGAAGATTTGGTCTTCCCGCACCACGAAAACGAAATCGCCCAGAGTGAGGCGCTGACCGGCCAGCCCTTCGCGCGCTGCTGGCTGCACAATGCGCATCTCCTGGTGGACGGCAAGAAAATGTCGAAATCGCTCGGCAACTTCTACACCTTGCGCGACATTCTGGCCAAGGGCTGGAGTGGGCGCGAGGTGCGCTATGTCCTGCTGTCGGCGCACTATCGCCAACCCTTGAATTTTACCTTCGCGGGATTGCACGCCGCGCGCAGCGCCTTGCAGCGGCTGGATGCCACCCGCGCCGCGCTGGCAAGTTATCCCGCGCCGACCGGTGCCGCGGTAGCGCGCGCGGACGTCGCGGACGCCATTGTTGCCGCCGAGAACGCCTGGGTTTGCGCCTTGGATGACGATCTGAATGTCAGTCCGGCCTTGGCCGCCATGTTCGCGCTGGTGCATCTGGCCAACAAGTGGCACGCTGACGGCAGTCTGACGCCTGCGGACGCACGGGCACTGGCGCACTGGTTCAACACCTGCGACGCCGTCTTGGCGATGGCGCCGGATGCAGCGCAGGTGCCCGACGAAATGCAAGCATTGCTGCAAGAGCGCCAGCATGCGCGTGCCACGAAAAACTGGGCGCGCGCGGATGAAATTCGCCAGGCGCTGGCACAGCATGGCTTCGTCGTCGAAGACACCGCCGCCGGTCCGCGGCTTATACCGCTCACGCCCTCAGCATGACCCGCCGCCCATGACGCCCCTCCTGCACAAACCGGCCGGCAAGGGCATCTTCATCACCATTGAAGGTCCCGACGGTTCCGGCAAGAGCACGCAGATTGACTTGCTGGTCGCCTGGCTGCGCGAGCGCACCCAACCGGTGCTGGTGACGCGTGAGCCGGGCGGCACGCCGGTCGGCGAAGCCATTCGCGCAATTTTGCTGGATCCCGTGCGCCATGCCGCGCTGGCGGACGAAACCGAGTTGTTCCTTTTCGCGGCCAGCCGGGCGCAGCATGTGCGCGAGCGCATTCTGCCCGCCATGCAGCGCGAAGAAATCGTCGTGGCCTCGCGCTATGCCGACGCCACTGAGGCGTACCAGGGCTTTGGTCGCGGCCTGCCACTCACCTTGGTCACCCAGGTGAATTTTCTGGCAACGGGCGGGCTGATGCCCGATTTGACGCTGATCCTCGACATCGATTCTGCCGAGGGCCTGCGCCGCGCCCGGGCCGTCGCCAAGGAAACTCCGTCCGGCGAAATGGATCGCATCGAAGCCGCCGGCCTGGCCTTTCATCAACGCGTGCGGGACGGCTATCTGACCATCGCGCGCCGCGAACCCGGGCGCTGTGTGGTCATTGACGGGGCACGCCCGATCGCCACCGTCGCAAGCGCCATCCGCGCCTGCGTCACCCCACGCCTCGGCCTCTGACGCGCCCACCCATGCGGCCCTTCGACGAGATAGCCCAGGATCAGCCGCATGCCGTCGCCTGCCTGCAACGCGCCATGACGCGCAAACGCCTGCCGCATGCCGTCGTTTTTGCCAGCCCCGGCGATGTCGGCGAGGATGAGCTTGCGCAGCGCCTTGCGCAGACATTGTTGTGTGAGCAACCGCTGGGGCCGTTTGCGCCGTGCGGCGCCTGCCACGCCTGCGACACGGTCGCGCGCGCGCTGCATCCCGATCTGCATGTCGTCCGGCCCAAAGGCCTGCTGCGCGCAATCAAAACCGAAGACATGCTCGCACTGATCCAAGCGCTGCAGTCCACTGCGCTGAGCGGCGGCGCCAAAGTTGCCATCATATATCAAGCCGAGACCCTGCGCAAGGAGAGCGCCAATCGCTTTCTCAAGACCCTCGAAGAGCCCACGGCAGACACCTATTTCATCCTGGTCACGACCCGGCCGGAACGCCTGTTGCCCACGATTCTGTCGCGCTGCCAGATGATCCGCCTGCGCCCGCTCAGCGCGGCCCGCGTGCACGCGCGGGTGCAAGCCCTGCTGCCCGCGTGCGCGCAGGACACCGACCTGATTTGCGCCATTGCACGCGGCCGTTGGAGTCGCGCCGCGCTGCTCGCCGAAGATTGCGCCAGCTACCGCGCCGTGGTCGAGGCTTTGCTGGCCGTGCTGAGCGCGCGCCAGGACGCCGCGCTGCCGGCGGTTGATTTCGGCAAGCGCTTTTCCGGCACGCTGAAAGATGAGCGCGCCGACTATGAGGCGCACGTGAAAGAAGCGCTGGCCGCACACGCCGAGTGCTGCAAGGATTACGAAGCCAGTGTCCGGCGCGACGTGCTGTCCGCCGCCGAAGACGAACTCGAAGCCGCGCAAGCGGCGCGCGAACGCACCATCAAAGCCGGGCTGTTCGAAACCCTTCTTGATCTCTGGCGCGATGTCTGGGTCTATCAAACAACCCGCGCGACGGACGCCTTGCTGCATCGCGGGTATCAGGCCCAAATCGCCCGCGTGGCGGAACTCTACAGTCCGCATGAGATTGCGCGCAATATTCGCGACGTGGAAACCGTGCGGGGTCCCACCGTCTTTTTGAACACCCGCGTGGACATTGTCGTGCAAGGCCTGCTCGCCGGCGCGACCGCACCCGTGCGCGAGCGCGTCCCCTTGCAGCGTGCGCTCATGGCCACCGGTCTGTAATGTACAATTTGAATTTGAAATTTAGGATCTGCAATTTTAGATTCTGCAAACTGCAAACCGCAAACTGAAAACCGATCACCGACCATCGACCACCGATTACCATATGGATACTTCTCCTGCCACCACCAGTCTCGCCCGGGTGCGCCTGCGCGATCACGGCCAGATCGAGTGTTTTCATTGTGCGCCGGGCACCGCCGCGCTGGGCAACTGGTGCGTCGTCAATTTTGATCGCGGCCAGGACATCGGCAAGCTCATGGCGCTGGGCGTTGACAGTGACGACGAGGTGCCCGAGCGCCAAGCCGTCGTGCGGGTCTGTCATCCCTGCGACCTGCGCCAGCTCGAGCTCAATCGCAAGGAGGCCCGCGAGCAAATCACCCCCTGCCGCGAAGAAATTGCCAATCACAAACTGGGCATGAAGATCATTGATGCCGAATACACCTTTGATCGCAGCAAGATTGTTTTTTATTTTGCCGCCGACGAACGTGTTGATTTTCGCGCCTTGGTGCGCGACCTGGCGCGGCGCTTGCACATTCGCATCGAACTGCGCCAAGTTGGCGTGCGCGACGAGACCAAAATCATGGGCGCGATTGCCTGCTGCGGCCGCAAGGTTTGCTGCTGTTCGTGGCTCTACGAATTCCAGCCGGTCAATATTCGCATGGCAAAATTGCAGCAGTTGCAGTTGCACCCGGCTAAATTGTCGGGGGTCTGCAATCGTTTGAAATGCTGCCTTGATTACGAATGCGAGGCGTATCGCGCGCTGCAAGACAGCCTGCCACTGCGCGGCCAGCGCGTGCGCACGCCGGCCGGCACCGGCGATGTCATTGATGTCGCCCTCTTGACCAGCCAGGTCACCGTCCGCCACGATGATGACGCCATCCAAACGTTTCCCGGCGCCGACGTGACGGTCGTCAGCCGTTCGAAGGCGCGCGCCAAAACGCGCGCACGCAAGCGCCGCCAACAGCGCACCGCGCCTGGCGCCGCCGGCCAGGATGACGCCCCGGAGCACGCCGGCGAGGCGCTCTCCCCGCGCGAGCTACAACTGGATTCGCTGCGGTGACGATTGTTAATGGCATTGCCAGTTTCACGCCACCCAGCACCCCGGTCGCGTTGACACTGGGTTTCTTTGACGGCGTCCATCGCGGCCATCAACAGCTACTGAGCACGCTGACCGACGTGGCGCGCACGCGGCAAGCCACGCCGGTCGTGCTGACCTTCGACAGTCACCCATACCGCGTGGTCTGTCCCGACAAGCTGCCGCCGATGATCATGACCCTCACGCAACGGATCGCGCTGTTCGAGCGCATGGGCATCGCGCATGTCATTGTCCAGCCCTTTGACCATCAGTTTTCAGAGATTCCGGCGCGCGCGTTTGTGCATGACTTGCTGGTGCGCAAAATCCATGCGCGCAGTATCGTCTGCGGCTATGACACCCATTTCGGGCGCGCACGCGAAGGCACGCATACCTTGCTGCGCGAGATGGCCGCGACCGAGGGCTATCTGTGCGACGAGGTGCCACCCTTGCGCGCCGGCACCATCATTGTCAGCTCGACCGCGATTCGCAAGGCGATTCAAAGCGGCGCGCTGGCCAGCGCACGCGCATTGCTCGGCCGACCCTGGTCCATTTGGGCGCATGTGGTCGAAGGGCTCGGGCTCGGCCGCCAGCTCGGCTTTCCGACCGCCAATCTGGACACGGGCTACTTGGTCGTGCCGGCCAGTGGCATTTATGCCGCCTACGTGCACCTGCACAACGCCACCTATCGCGGCGTCTTGTATGTCGGCACCCGGCCGACCGTGACGCCCGACGTGACGACCCGTACCTGCGAAGTCTATATCATGGATTATAGCGGCGACTTGTACGAAGAATGGATGCTGGTCGAGCCGGTCCAGCGCCTGCGCGACGACCAACTTTTCACCACCGTGGACGAGCTGCGCGCGCAAATCAGCCGTGATGTGCAGCAGGCCAAGTCACTCCTACAAACTGATTATGTCTCCCCCATCATTTTTCCCCGCCATTATGACGAAGTTGATCGGCGGCATCGCGCTCGCGCGCGCTGACGCCCGCCAACTCATGACACAGATCATGGCCGGCGAATTGACCACCGCGCAAATCGCCGCGCTGGCCGTCGCCCTGCGCATGCGCGGCGAGACGGCCGACGAACTGCTCGGCTTCGTCCAGGCAATGCGCCAGCAGGCCGTGCCCATCCCGGCCCCGCCGGCGCTGACGGTTGACACCTGCGGCACGGGTGGCGACCGCCTTGACACGTTCAATATCTCTACGGCTGCCGCGCTGGTCGCCGCCGGCGCCGGTGTGATTGTCGCCAAACACGGCAATCGCGCGGCTTCCAGCCGGAGCGGCTCGGCGGATGTCCTTGAAGCCCTCGGCGTGCGGCTCGATCTGACGCCCACCCAGGCGGCCCAAGCGCTGCATCAGATTGGTATCGCGTTCCTGTTCGCCCGCGCGTATCATCCGGCCTTGCACCATGCCGCCGCCGCACGCGCCGAACTTGGTGTCCGCACCATCTTCAACCTGCTTGGGCCACTGACCAATCCGGCCGGCGCGCGCCGGCAATTGGTGGGCGTGTTTCCCGGCGCGGACGCCAGCATGATCGCCACCGTACTGCGCGAGTTGGGCACGCAGCGCGCCTTGGTTGTGCGCGGGCACGACGGCATGGACGAACTCACGCTGACGGCGCCGAGCGACGTCACCGAACTGCGCGACGGCGCCATCAGCACGTATCAGCTCACACCCGCCGACGTCGGGCTACCCGCCTGCACGCTCGCTGATTTGCGCGGTGGTGACGCAACCGCCAACGCCGCCATCATTCGCCAAATCCTTGCCGGCGCCGGCGGCCCAGCAACTGACATCGTTCTGTTCAACGCCGGGGCGTGCATCTATCTGGCCGACCGCGCCGACTCCATCGCGGATGGCGTCGACGCCGCGCGGTCTGCCATCGCCTCCGGCGCCGCCCACGCCAAGCTCGAACAGTTACTTGCTTTCGGAACGACGCACTTACCCTCTAACTCCTTGTGAACGATGCGCACGATTCTCGACAACATTGCGGCCACCAAACGCGAGGAAATTGCCGCGTTGCGCCGCACTGGCGTCAGCGGCGAACGCACCGATGTGCCGCGCGGTTTCCTGCGCGCGTTGCAGCATCGCTCCCCTATCGGCTTGATTGCTGAACTAAAAAAGGCCTCGCCGTCGCGCGGCGTGATTCGGCCCGATTTCCAGCCCGAGTCCCTGGCAGAAGCCTATCATGCTGGTGGCGCGCATTGTTTGTCAGTTCTTACTGATCGCCAGTATTTCCACGGTGAACCGGCCTTTCTGACCCGCGCGCGCCGCGCCTGCCCGCTGCCCGTCTTGCGCAAGGATTTCATTCTCGACCCGCTCCAAATCAAGGAAAGCCAGACCCTCAACGCCGATGCCATTCTGCTGATCGTCGCCTTGTTGGACGGCACCCAGCTAGACGATCTGTTCCATGCGGCACGCACTGGCGGCCTGGATGTTTTGGTCGAAGTGCACGACGAGCATGAAATGGAGCGGGCCTGCGCCTTGGCCGCGCCGTTGGTCGGCATCAACAATCGCAATCTGCACGATTTCAGCGTCACGCTCGACACGACTGCCCGCCTCGCCCGCTATGCCCTGCCCACGATGACGTTGGTCAGCGAAAGCGGCATTTTCACGCCGGATGATATTGCGCGCGTCAAAGCGGCGGGCGCAACGGTCGTACTGGTCGGCGAAGCATTGATGGCGCAACGCGATGTGACCGCCGCCGTGCGCGCATTGCTGGCGGCCTAATCATCCGTCGCCCACACGCGCGGGATGTGCTGCGGGCGGGCTTTGTTTATGTCAGTGGCAGATTGGGGTACAACCGGCGCACGCAGTCCGGGCACAAGCCGTGCGTAAACTCGGCGTCACTGTGCTCATGCACGTATGTTTCCACTTGCTGCCAGTAGCCCTGGTCATCCCGGATTTTCTTGCAGGATGCGCAAATGGGCAGCAAGCCATGCAGTGTTTTTTTCAATTGCGCATTGGCACTGTGCAACTCGGCTTCCGCGCAGTCACGGCGGACGCGGGTTGCCGCCAGATTGGCGGACAACGCGTTGAAGGCATCAATGAGGTTGTCGAGTTCATCGCCGGTGCGCATGGCAATGCGTTCGTCAAGCTGGTTGTCGGCAATGGCGCGGCAGTGTCCGATCAACGTGCCGATGGGGCGTGTGAAATGGCGCGCCAGCACGCGGCTGAACACGAATGCCAGAATCAGCGACATGCCCAGGGACGCCAGCCCGATCATGCGCAGCTGTTTGAACTTCCGCCGCACTTCCAGCGCGCGCATGTCAATGCCCACCAGATACTCGCCCACCCCGTGTTGCAGGGGCGCGTAGCCCGACATGAACGCACCCCACTCATCCTCGTAGATCCTGCCGTCGACAGCGGCCGTCGAGAAGCCGTGCAGCAGCGCGGGCGGCACATTGGAGTAGACGCTGCCCGGCCGCGCTTGACGGACGGTCTCGTCGGAGTCGACCACAAACACGACATTGCTGCCGATCCGGCGCATCAAATACAGATAGGCAATGTCCGGGTTGGTTGTGCGACATTGCCGCAGCCGCGCCAACACCGCGAGATAAGTCTGATTGCTGACGGCCGCCGGCTGATCGAGCCCGCGCAGGTCACGCGCGTCAATGACCTGACTCAGCAGCGCCGCGCTACTCTGCAGCCGCGTCTGCAAACTGCACTTCAAACTGTCGTAGGCACCGACGTAGAAAAACGTGCCGATGCTGCCGGACACGAGCAATACCGCCAAAAAGTGGCTGGCTAACAACTTGCGCTGAATGCTGAGCAATCGCGTCATGACGCTCCTTACCGGTTGGGTTGGCACTGATGTTCACGCGGCTGTCGCGAAGCCACCATCATGTCCTGCGTTTCTTCCAGTATAGCATACCTTCCGTGGCGCCGCAATGGTCCGGCGCTGTGTTCCGACGCCGCGCATACATGGAGATGTTGTGCGGAATTCAGCCGGTGTGCTATAATGGGCGCCATGCGCACACGACCGTACAATGGTTCCTATGCGGGCGAGTATCTCAACTATGTGGGCATGCCCCTCGGCGGCATCGGGGCCGGCATGATCTGCTTTGAGGGCACCGGCGCGCTGGGGAGCGTGTCGCTACGCAACGCGCCGGCACTCGACTTCTCACCCTTGCTGTTTTCCGCGCTGTGCATCAAAGGCCGGACACCGCTGGCGCGCGTGTTGGAGGGGCCGGTGCCGCCGTGCCGCTGGGCGGCGCAGGCGAGCGACACCGGGCGCGGGCGGGCCGACGGATTACCGCGCTGCCGGCAGGCAGTGTTTCAGACGCGCTTCCCCTTTGCCACCGTCATGTTGCGCGATCCGGCCTTGCCGCTCAGCGTCAGCGTCACCGGCTGGAGCCCGTTCATCCCGGGCGATGCCGACAATTCAAGTCTGCCGGTGGCCGCGCTCGAATATCGCTTCAAGAATCGCAGCGCCAAGCGGGTTGACGCCGTCTATTCGTTGCACGCCGAGAATTTCATGAAGACCGGCGGCGCGGAAGGCGACCGGCGTGACGCGGTGCGGCGCATACCCCATGGCTTCGCATTGTGGCAGGCAGGCTCGGCCGAGGCGCCATGGGAACAGGGCGCGTTCAGCGCCCGCGCCATGGGCCAGAAGGCCTCCGTCAATTGCGCCTGGTTCCGCGGCAACTGGTTTGACGCGCTGACGATGGTATGGCAAGACATTGCCACCGGCGCGGCGCCGGCACGCCCGCCGCTCACGAGCGGACTGCCCAGTCCGGGCGGCAGTCTCAGCGTTGCGTTCTCGCTCAAGCCGGGACAGGCCATCGTGATCCCCGTGATGCTGGCCTGGCACGTGCCGTTCACGCAACTCAGCACTCTGCAAAAAGATTGCCATGGCCAGGCCTGTGACTGGGGCGTGGCGCGCCCTACCCATCAACCGTGGTACGCCGGGCGCTTCCCCGACCTGCAGGCGGTCAATGCGTATTGGTCGGCGCACTATGCTGAGCTGCGCGCACAGAGCCAGACATTCAGCCAGTGTTTCTATCGCACGACGCTGGCACCGGAAGTGGTCGAGGCGGTAGCGGCCAACTTGACGATTCTAAAATCGCCCACCGTGCTGCGCCTGCCGGATGGCCGGCTGTGGGCATGGGAAGGCAGCAACACCAGGAGCGGCTGCTGCCACGGCTCTTGCACGCATGTCTGGAACTACGCCCAAGCCGTGGCGCACCTTTTCCCCGATCTCGAACGGTCCTTGCGCCAGACTGAATTTCAGGAAAACCAGGACGAGCACGGCCATCAAAATTTCCGCGCGGACTTGCCGGTGCATCCCTTGGCGGTGCATACTTGGTTGCCCGCCGCCGACGGCCAATTGGGCGGCATCATGAAGGTCTATCGCGAGTGGCGGATCAGCGGCGACACGTCCTGGCTGCGCGCACTGTGGCCGCGGGTGCAGCAGAGCATGCAGTATTGCATTGACACATGGGACCCGGATCACACGGGGGTGCTCAAAGAGCCGCACCACAACACCTATGACATCGAGTTCTGGGGCCCGGACGGCATGCACATGACCTTCTATCTGGGCGCGCTCCGGGCGGCCGGGGAAATGGCACGGGCACTGGGCGACACGGCGGCGGCGTACGATGCCCTGCTGGCCAAGGGCCGGGTGTATCTCGAACGTGATTTGTTCAATGGCCGCTACTTCGTGCAGAAGATCATGTGGCGGGGCCTGCACGCGGGCGATCCGACCGCCGCCCCAAGTCTGGCGACCAGCTATTCGGCCGAGGCGCGCGCGCTGCTGCACCATGAAGGACCGAAATATCAGTATGGCGACGGGTGCCTTGCCGACGGCGTGTTAGGCGCGTGGGTGGCCGCCATGTGCGGTGTGCCCGCCTTCATGGACGCGGGCAAACTCCGGCGTCATTTGCGCGCAGTGCATGCGCACAACCTGAAGCGCACGTTGGTCACGCATGTCAATCCCCAACGTCCGCACTTCGCCCTCGGCGATGAAGGCGGCTTGCTGTTGTGCACCTGGCCAAAAGGTCAGTCGCTGTCGCTGCCATTCCCCTACAGCGATGAAGTATGGACCGGGATTGAATACCAAGTCGCCACGCATCTTATCTTGCTTGGGTGTGTGAAGGAAGGGCTGGAAATCGTGCGCGTGTGCCGCGACCGGTACGACGGCCGGCGGCGCAATCCGTTCGACGAGATCGAATGCGGCCATTGGTACGCGCGGGCCCTGTCATCCTACGGGTTACTGCACGCGCTGACCGGCCTGCGCTACGATGCGGTCGAGAAGACCCTCTACCTTGCGCCGCGGATCAAGGGCGATTGCAAGTGCTTCATCGCGACGGCAGGCGGGTACGGTCTGGCAGGCGTGCAGCGCGGCAAGCCGTTTCTCAAAGTGTATCACGGCGCGATTGACGTGCAGCGCATCCGCTACACGCCGCATACATACTAATGAATGCGCTTACTTGGTGTCATGCCAATTGTGGCCGCGGGCGCTGACCGCGGCTGCAGAAGCCGCCCTCACCGCGGGCGGCTACAAGGACGCTGCAAAGTAGAAAGCGCATTCATTAGTAACAAGAATTGCGGTCACGCAACGCACCGTGTGCGCATGCTCCTTGCGCCGATGGCGCGGCAGGCTAATACTGGATGGTCGTGTTGCCGACCGTCCTGGCGCGGTAGGTGGTCGTCTGCGAGAAACCGCCATCGCCACCCAAGTTCAGCTTGACGTTGAAGTTGAAATTGGTCTGATGGGGTGCCATCGTGATCGGCAGCGCCTGGCCGACATTGTGAAACGACAGTGCGCCACTCTGGAAATTCAGCGACATGGCCTTGGTGCCGTCGTTAAAGGTGTAGCGCTGCGAGCCGGTGCGCGCCAGCGGCACCGTGAAGATCAGATCCGCAAAGGAGGAAATCGTGCCCTGGCCGGACACCGTGATGGTCGCATTGATCGTGTCGGGCAGCGGGCCCGGGGCGTTGTACTTGCAGATGCCGGTCAGCATGAAACTGTCGGACGTGGCGCTGGCGTATTTCAGCTTCGTCGTGCGCACGAAGAAGAAGTCGCTGGCATACGGTCGCGTGCCGTTGCGCTGATAATTGACAAAGTAAGGTGCCTCGCTGCTTTCAATCCCGCCAATCTGGAGGGTGACCGGATGGTAGCCGGTCCGGTTGGTGACATTCAAGATCAGCAAATTGACTTGCTGCATGGCGATCTTGACGCGCTGCCGCCGAAGGTTGAGATTCATTTTCACGAGCCCAACATTCTGAATAATCTGTTTGTAGTTGAATTGATTCGTGCCCTGGCGCTTCCAGAAAAATGTGTCGCTAATGTCGTTGGTCTGGTTGAAGACATACGTGTAGCCTTCCACCACCAGCGAGATCGGCACGGTCAGGACATTGGGCCAATTGGTGGAGTTATACGAAAAGGTGGTTCTGAGGGTGCCCATCTGCCTGGGTCTGATCGTGAACGACTCATACCAGACGCGATCCGCGCACGCCAGCGTGGCCGCGCCCAGCACCAAGAGATACATCCGCAGACGTGCAGTCATCATTGTTGTCATGTCTAAATCCGTGGCAAAAAGTGAGCATGGGGTGAATGAGGGGATTTGAACCCCCGGCCTTCTGAGCCACAGTCAGACGCTCTAACCAACTGAGCTACATCCACCATAGGCATAGGATATTTTAGTTTATCCCGGCCGAATTGTCAACCGCCAGGGCGTCCGTTCCGGCGACGCTAACCTCTCCACCGGTCCCGCCAGCGGCGGGATGGCAGGAGAGATTAAAAAGCGCGCCGGCGTGTTCCTTCAATCTCATTCACCCACGGCACAAGGCCGTGGGGGTCTCTGCGTACCCACCCGCAGTTCGCCCAGCTCGGTCTTTCAGCGACCAAACCCCTCCAACCACACGCATTTATGGTACTATAGTAGCAGGCCATTCCTTGCATGCCATGCCCATGACCCATGACGAGAAGAACCACATGAAATCGTTGAGCAAATCTGACGCGAAGATTTTTTCTTTCTGGCTGCTGTGTTCCGCGCTGGCGGGAGCGTTCTGTACAGTGTTGTCCGCCAGATTCTCGCGCGTGCTACTGTGGCCTTTTAATCGTGCGCTTGAGATGTTCAGCCCTTATCATGCGCAGGATGGGCCATTCCGCACGTTTTCGCCAGGAGTGGGCTGGTCTGTCCTGGCGCACTTCACTGCAATAGCCGGTGTGGTCTTATTGCCGCTCTTCTATATGAGTTCGATGCCGCACAGAATTGCGGCATGGATTGAAGGAATGTCTGCGAACACTCTCTTGACGTGGCTTCTGGCCATTTTCCTCTTGCTGATTTTGTTGCTCTCTATATTGGCGATATTTCCGAAGGGCATGATGTAAGGTCCAGATCCGGCGGTGCAAACACAGAAGCAAAGGCAACTCTAAGTAAACACGACGAACGCAAGCGCACACTCGTGGTGCGCAGAGACCCCCACGACCTTGCGTCGTGGGTGAATGAGATTGAGTAAAAAGGCACGCCGGTGTCCTTTTCTCAATCTCTGCTTCCACCAGTCCCGCCGGCGGCGGGATCGGTGGGGAGCAACACCCCAAATGAACCACCGCGCCTGGGTAAGGCCCCGTCATCCAGCACACCAGTGCCACACCAGTTCCGGCAACTCGATGAGCGCGCAGCGCCGCGCGTTTTTTGCTATAATCTTAATACTGCAATGATGATTCTCTTTAATTGCCACTAAACACTGGATGACTGCCCCGTCGAAATACACTGAGGCTGGCGTCAATATCGACACCGGCAATGCCATCGTGCGCGACATCAAGCAACGCGTGCGCGCCACCTTCACGCCCGAAGTGCTGACCGACATCGGCCTGTTCGGCGGGCTGTTCGACGCCAGTGCGTTGCCGGATCAGCAACCCGTGCTGGTTTCTTCAATTGACGGGGTCGGCACCAAGCTGCACATCGCCGCCGCGCTGGGCCGTTTTGGCGGCGTGGGCCACGACATTGTCGCGCATTGCTGCAACGACATCGCCGTGCAAGGCGCGCGCCCGTTGTTTTTTCTGGATTACGTCGCGGCCGCGCGCCTGGCGCCCGCGGCGGTGACCGCCATGGTCGCCGGCATGGCCGAGGAATGCAAGGCCAATGGCTGCGCGTTGATCGGCGGCGAGACCGCCGAAATGCCGGGCACATACGCCGACGGCCAGTACGATATTGTCGGCTGCGTTGTCGGCGTGGTCGCGCGCAGCAAGATCATCAATGGTTCGACCATTCAGCCGGGCGACGTGGCGATCGGGATCAGTTCCAGCGGGTTGCACACCAACGGCTATTCGCTGGCGCGCAAAGTATTGCTGCAGGACGCGCACTTGGCGCTGGATGCCGTGCCGCGCGGGTGTAAGCGCAGTTTGGCCGACATCCTGCTCGAACCGCACCGCGCGTACGCCGCGCTGACTCTGGCGTTGGCCACCCAGTTCACACTAAAGGGCCTCGCGCACATCACCGGCGGCGGGCTGCTCGAAAATGTGCCGCGCATTCTGCCGGCCACGGTGGATGCCGCCTTGGACGTACGCGCGCTGGAGATTCCGCCGATTTACCGGCTGATCGCGCAGTTGGGCGGCGTCGCGCCGCGCGAAATGTTTCGGGTCTTCAACATGGGCGTCGGCCTGGTCATTGTTGTTGATCGCGCGCAATCCGACGCGGTCTGCTCGCAGGCGCTGCAGCTGGGCCACACCGCCATGCGCATCGGCGAAATCGTGCCCGGCACGCGCACGGTGCAACTACGCCACCTGCCGGACACCCTCTGACGTATGCTGCGCAACCAACGCCACCTCGACTATCAGCCGGGCGACGAAACGCTGTGCGCCGGCTGCGCCATTTGCTGCGACTGGCCGGGGGATGTCCTCTTCGAACCCGGTACGTTGCCGGACATCGCCGCGCATCTTGGCCTGGATGAGCGCACCTGTGCCGAGACCTTCTTCGATCTGACCGAAAATCGCTGGCATCTGAAAGTGAAACCCACCGCGCACGGCGGCTGCTGCTTTGTCAGCGCGCAGGGCTGCCGCGTCTATCCGCATCGCCCGCAGCAATGCCGCACCTTTCCGTATACATGGCGACGCACCGAAACGAGTTTGATGCGGCAGTGCCGCTTGTACCAAGCCGTGCGCGCACGCAACGACAACAACCGATAGGACCTGTTGGACCTATACGACGCATTTTACTATCACACAAGACACCATCATGCCACGCAGCCACAAAGAGATTGAAGAAGGCGCAAAATTCGCCTTGGACTGGAACAAAATGAGCAAAGTCGTCGCCTGCGGCCAGCCGCTCGTGCCGGTCGCCGTACAGGATGCCGACAGCAAGGACGTGTTGCTGGTCGCCTACGTCAACAAGTTTGCCTTGGATCATACCCTGGCGACCGGCAACGCGACCTTCTGGAGCACCTCGCGCAATGAATTGTGGGAGAAGGGCGCGACCTCCGGCGATTTTCTGAAAATTATTGAAATCCGGGTGAACTGCGAACAAAATTCACTGCTGTACCTCGTCCGGCCCGCCGGCCAGGGCGCCTGCCACACGAAGGGCAGCGACGGCGCCGCCCGGCGCGGCTGCTATTATCGCACGCTGATTAACGGTATACTGGAAACAAGTGACCATGCGTAAAACAATTCTCGCCTGCCTGATGCTGCTGACGTTGTGCTGCCCCGCCGCGCCGTACTTGACCAACAAAGTCTGGCTGGTCATCTATGATCCGTTCCCGACCAACAGCGGCGTGCAGCATTTGTGGGAAGTGTATGATCCCCCGGGCACCTGGACCTTGTGGAATGATCCGAACCGGCAGAACATTGACTTGACGACGCTGCTGACGATGGACACCCACACCAACATTGCGTTCATCTGCACGCGCACCAACATTTTTCGGTTTTTCCCGCGCTTGACCAACGGCAAGCGCTATTATTACGACCAGACCGGCGCGAACGAGACCAATAATTATCATTGGTCCTACGAGTCGCCGTGGGTGCAGCGGCCGTGGCCCAATGCGATGCTGGACTATGACTGGATGTTGACCAACGATCTTAACGCCGAGGCGGCCATGGGCACGGGCGAGTGCGACGACATCTGGGTCTGGGCGCCGCCGATGAGCGGCGCCTACGAATCGCACATGTTCGGGCCGGGCTCGTGGTGGTGCAATTCCGGCGGGCATACCGGCAACAACGGCTATCGCGCGTATCCGCGGCGTTTCATTGTCTATTGCTACAACTATGAGCGTGGCACCGACATGGCCAATCATGATTTTGGTCATGCCATGGAAAGCAACATGAGCCATGTCAACAGCGGCGGCCATTGGAACTACGGCACCTGCATGAACGCGACGATTTGGACCGACAACTACTGGACCACCTTTGCTGCCTTTGACCAGGCCATGCCCGGGCGCGCCAGTTGCGGCGATAATCATCGCATGCCCAACAGCACCAACTCCTACGAATATCGCAGCAGCAAATATGTCTGGTCGTTCAAACGCAACTGGGAGGGCACCAACTGGTTGAGCTGGCCGCGGATGTTCATGTCCAACTCGATCAACTACACGACCTGGAACAGCCAGGCGTTTGAAGACAGCATTTACGAGAGCGAGGGCGAATGCTCGCACCTGCGCTGGTGGTTCCAGCATATGCCGCACGAGCAGCCGGACAGCGCCGCCTACATGACCAATGGCTTGCTGATGAACTGGTACGAGTATCTGTGGAACTGCAACTCGTACGGGTTGCCGCTGCAGAATGGCATTGAGCGCTACGACGGCCCGCTCTGCGATTTGCGCGGGTACTCGTCGTATTATATTGATGTGCCGGCGACGCACACCAACCGGCTGGTGATCACCACCGACAGCAACCGCAATGTGGATTTGTATCTGCGCAAGGGCTACGTCGCCGTGCCGCAAGACAACGGCGTGACCTATGGCGTCTGGGACGCAAAAACGCAAACCGCCGGCGGCAATGAAACGATCGAGCTCACCCCGACCAGCACGCCGCCGCTGACCGCCGGGCGCTGGTACATCACCGTCAGCGCGCCCTATCAAAGCAGCGTCGTGCGCGGCTGGCTGCGCGTCACCGCGCAGTTCTCCAGCTTTCTGCCGCCGCCGGTGATTCAGGTCCCGGTCCTCGTGCCGGCCGCCAGCAATGGCATGTTCATCACGACCGTGGCGTCAAACATAGTGATTCAAGGAACCAAGGCCACCGGCATGTGGCTGGCCGTCAACGGCAGCACCAACGATGTGGCGCAAACACTGGCGGGCGACGCATGGCAGTATGCCTGCGCGCTGCAGCCGCTGCAGACCCGCACGCTGGCATTTACCGTACGCGACGCAAGTGGCATCGTCAGTGCGGCCACGCGCTTGTCGGTGCAGACCGGCAACGGGCCGCATCTCTTTGCCTACGACGGCATGGACTATGGCGAGGGCGCCTTGTTGGCCGGCGCCAACGGCGGCTTCAACTGGCTGGGCGCGTGGGGTGGCAATAACATGGTGGCGACGCCCGGCCTTGCGTACTACAACAATTTGTATGCCCTGGACGCCTGCGGCAATTGTGTGCAGATCAAGAGCTGGCAAGGTGAATCACATCGGCAAATCGGCAGCAGCGCCTTCGCGCACGCATTTGTCGGCACCAATCTGGCGCCGGACGGCACAAGTATCTGGTGCAGTTTCGTGTTGCGCCAGGACGACCGCAACGTTGACAGCTGCTTTGGCGGTTTCTATTTGAAGAATGCGCTGGGCAGCGATAATTTGTACATTGGCAAGCAATGGGCGACGCCGCATTGGCGCATCGAAGGCAGCCCGTCCGGCGGCATCACGATCAGCGCGTCACAGACCACCAACAATCAAGCAACGCTCATCGTCCTGCGGCTCGATTTCAAGGCGGGCAATGACGATATCCAGATCTGGTTCGATCCGTTGCTGGGCGGCGGCGCGCCGGACGATACCAATGCATATTTGTATAACAGCCTGGACCTGCGCTTCAGCGATCTGTTTATCGCCGCGGGCGGCGCGACGTTCTCGTTTGACGAGCTGCGCATTGGTGACACGTGGGCGGCGGTGACGCCGGCAACGCCCATCCCCGAGCCGGCCGGGCTGCTGCTACTCGCCGTGCTCGCGTGCGCCTTCTCTCAGCGCCACCACCGGGGCGGCGCATGACCACCCCACCTTATGACGCCTTTGCCGCGCAGGTGCGCGTCGGCGCCATCATTCCTGTCTACCGCGAGTTGCTGGCCGACATGGAGACGCCGCTCGCCCTGTATGCGCGCGTCTGCCGCCGTGCGCCGGCGTTCTTGCTCGAGTCGGTCGAAGGTGGCGAGCATGTCGCGCGCTATTCGTTCATCGGCGTGCAGCCGTTGCTTGAATTCAGCGCGCGCGGCACGCAGATCACCATCCGCGCGGCCGACGGCGAAACCACCACCACCGTCGCCGACTCCCCCATCGCCGAGTTGCGCCGGCGGCTGGCGGCCTATCATGCCGTGCAGCTGCCGGGCTTGCCGCGCTTCTGTGGCGGCGCTGTCGGCTATATCGGTTACGGCGCGGTGCGCTTCTTCGAGGACATTCCGCAAGCGAATCCCAATGACCTCGCGCTCCCTGATCTGCATTTTATGTTCACCAAGGCGGTCATCGCCTTCGACCATGTCCGTCATCGCATTTTGGTGATTGCCAATGCGCACTGCGACGGGCGGCCGGCCCGCACCGTCTACGACGCGGCCTGCGCGACCATCGCGCAGGTCATCCAACAATTGGCGCAACCCGTGCCGGTGACGCCCGTCGCGCCGCTCAGCCCGGCCGGCATGCAGGACCTCAGCGACCGCCAGCCGCCGTCGAATATGACGCCCGAACGGTACATGCAGATTGTCGAGCGTTGTAAAGAATATGTGCGCGCCGGGGATGTCATTCAAGTGGTGCCGTCCCAGCGTTTCGCGTTTCCCACCACGGCCTCCGCCATGGATTTGTACCGCGCCTTGCGCTGCGTCAATCCATCGCCCTACATGTTTTTGCTGCAATTCGACGGCTATGCCCTGGCCGGTTCAAGCCCGGAGTTGATGGTGCGCGTGCAAGACGGCACGGCCGAACTGCGCCCGATCGCCGGCACGCGCCGGCGCGGCGTGACCGCTGAGGAAGACCTGGCCTTCGAGCGTGAACTGCTGGCCGACCCCAAGGAGCGCGCCGAGCACATCATGCTGGTCGATCTCGGCCGCAATGATCTCGGGCGGGTCTGCACGTTCGGCAGTGTGCACGTCTCGGAATTGATGGTGGTCGAGCGCTATTCGCATGTGATGCACATCGTCTCGAACGTCAGCGGCACGCTCAATCCCGGCCAGGATGCCTTTGCGGTGCTGGCCGCGACCTTTCCGGCCGGCACCGTCACGGGCGCGCCAAAAATCCGCGCCATGCAGATCATTGACGAAATGGAAGCCTGCGCGCGCGGGCCGTATGCCGGCACGGTCTGCTATTTCGGCTACGATGGCACGCTCGACTCATGCATCACGATCCGCACCATGGTGATCAAAGACCAGACCGTCTATGTCCAAGCCGGGGCCGGCATTGTCGCCGATTCCGTGCCCGCACTCGAATACCAGGAAACCGTCAACAAGGCGCGCGGTATGATGAAAGCCATCACGTTGGCCGAGCAACTGCATGGCAGGATTTGAAATTTGAAATTTGAAATTTGAGAAATGAATATGCTGATCATTATTGACAACTACGATTCGTTTACCTACAACCTGTATCAGTATCTCGGCGAGATGGGCGTGGTCATGCACGTTGTCCGCAACGACAAGGCCACGGTCGCGGAGCTGGCGGCGCGCAAACCCGAGAAGCTGCTGGTCTCGCCCGGGCCGTGCTCCCCGACCGAAGCCGGTATTTCCTGTGCAGCCATCGCGTATTTCGCCGGCAAGATTCCGGTCTTCGGCGTCTGCCTCGGGCATCAGTGCGTCGGCCAGGTGTTCGGCGGCCGGATCGTGCGCGCGCGGCGCTTGATGCACGGCAAGACCTCGCCGATTCGCCACAACGAGCGCGGCTTGTTTGCCGGCATACCTAATCCTTTTGACGCCACGCGCTACCATTCGTTGTTGATTGATGCGTCCACCTGTCCGGCCTGTCTGGAAGTGACTGCGCGCGCCGATGACGACGAGATCATGGCGGTGCGCCACACGACGCTGCCCGTCGTCGGCGTACAGTTTCACCCGGAATCCATCGCCACAGAACACGGCAAAACCTTGCTAAAGAATTTTCTGGCAATGTAACTGACCATGAAAACCACGCATACCGAACCGGCCATGTACGAACCGGCGCTGACCGCCCACGAGTTTTCCTTGAAAATCTCCGCGCTGGGCATCAAGAAAGCCAACACGGAAGGCTGGCAACTGTTCCTGCTGGCACTGCTGTCCGGACTGTACATCAGCATCGGCGCGCATCTGTTCCTGGTCGCGATCGAGCAGGGCATGGGCCGGATTGTCGGCGGCGCGGTCTTCAGCGTCGGCCTGGTGCTGGTCGTCATTGCCGGCGCGGAACTGTTCACCGGCAACATCATCATGCTGGTCGGCGCCGTTACCCGCCTGTTCTCCGCGCGCAACGTGCTGCGCAATTGGCTGGTCGTCTATCTCGGCAACTTCGGCGGTGCGGCGTTGTTTGCGTGGGGTGTGTGGCATGCCGGCCTGCTGGGCACACCCGACCAGTTGAATAAGCTGGGCGAGCTGGCGGTCAACGTGGCCCACAATAAAATCGCCTTGAGTTTCGGCGCGTGTTTCCTGCGCGGCGTATTCTGCAATATGCTGGTGATTCTGGCGATTATCATGGCCACCCTCTCGAAAGACATCATCTCGAAAATCGCCTGCTGCGTGTTGCCGATCATGGCTTTCGTCGCGTGCGGCTTCGAGCACTGCGTGGCCAACATGTATTTGATCCCGCTCGGCTTGCTGGCTGACGGCGCCTCGCTACCGCAGCTGCCGTTGTCCCTCGGCCTGTGGCACAATCTCGTGCCGGTCACACTCGGCAATATTGTCGGCGGTGTCGTCATTCTATTCATGCACCCGAATCGCATCCGCCAACTGCACTATTTGTGGCACGGCCACAAGCACCCACGCTGAAATCCAGAGACCCCCACGATCCCGCCGCTGGCGGGATCGTGGGTGAACAAGATTGAATAAAGCTACGCCGCCCCTGCTCCCAATCTCCTCTTCCACCGACACAATGTCGTGGGCGTCTCTGAATGCAAATAATGGGAGCGGCCTCCGTGTCGCGAATGCTGCTGCCTCTGCCGTAGACGCGGCGGCCCGCCGCGTTTTTAAGACAAGCGTTTTCTTTCTCTATTTACCAGCGCACAATAGTGCTCGCATACAGCATCGCGCATCAATAAGTCGCCCATGGTAGCACACACAACAATGATTTTTCCGTACCAGCCCGACACGATGAACAAAATCAACATTGCCGCGAAAAACAGCAGAAATCCAGCAATATACTGCCAGTTCTTACGGTAGTAAACCCAATCAACAAACTCATTTCACAACTGCCACGTGCGCGCCGCACTGCGCGCAGGCGCCGTCCACCCGCAAACCCACCGCGCGCGTGTGATAGCCACGCCGTTGAATGACCAGCGTGCCGCAGTCGGCGCAGTGCGTGTCTTGCTCCTCGCCGGTATTGCCGACATACACATAGGCGAGTTTCTCGCGCATGAGCGCATGGGCGCGCGCCAGCGTGGCCGCCGGCGTGGCCGGCGTGGTCATCCGGTGCATCGGAAAATAGCGCGATAGATGCACCGGCGTGCGCGGCCCGCACTGCGCACAGATCCAGTCGCGCATCGCCCG
>Ga0268280_1000449_pt1 | contig 35266 bp, 27 predicted proteins | sample saktaG_9_FD_190139 | JGI IMG/M metagenome (GOLD analysis project Ga0268280, IMG submission 190139) | Saline water microbial communities from Sakinaw Lake, British Columbia, Canada - sak_2011_5_24_40m | ecosystem: Environmental > Aquatic > Non-marine Saline and Alkaline > Saline ...
CTGGGGCTGATGATCGGCACCATCTCCCACAGTCTGAAGGGCTGTCTGACCGGCCTGGATGCCAGCCTATATCTCATCGAAACCGGCTTTTACCGCAACAAACCGGCTCGTATCGAGGAAGGCATCGATGTTACCAAACTGATGATTGACAGGATCCGCAAGCTCGTGCTGGACATCCTCTACTACTCTAAGGAGAGGGATTTAAAGCTTGAAACACTTGAGGTGTGGCACTTTGCCAAGGATCTGGCTGAATCCATGGAGGCACGTATCCGGGCAGCCAATATCGTTTTTAAAACCGATTTTTCAAAGGATATCGGGGATTTCAGTGTTGATGGCAACATCCTGCGGCTGGCCCTGATCAACATTCTGGAAAACGCTATGGAGGCGTGTATCGAAGACCAGCGGCCCCCGACACACTGGATCCGTTTTTGCGCACACGGGGATGCCGATAATGTCATCTTCGAGATTTCAGACAACGGTCCAGGCATGGACGACGACCAGATCCACCAAATTTTCCAGCTTTTTTATTCGTCCAAGGGGACCAAGGGCACCGGTATCGGGCTTTTTGTTACCCGCAAGGTGATTCTCCAGCACGGGGGATATGTTACTGTGGAATCTAAACTCGGGCACGGGGCCCGCTTTGTCATCACCCTGCCACGCCAGATGAGTGCCGCACTCTCTCCTTGACCGTGCCCGATACCACTGCCTGAAACCCAGTGAAACTGCCATCTACCAAAGCCAATCGCGCGGCCCTGCCTGGCTGTCGGACTGGAGCCAGACGGCCGTATTATTGGGTTAACACTTGAACCTATATTGCGAATGTTCCTTGTTCGTTCTTAATTTTCGAATATTACAGGATAACTGCCCTGTCGATTATGATGTTTATTTTATCCTGTTTGACATTTGCAGCCGCTGTAACCGGGTCGTGTTCGAAAAAAAGAATCCAGTTCTCTTCAAGCGCCCTTGTAAGATATTCTTCCTTCTCCTTTATTATGGTCAGAGGATAGTTATCATACGCCATGCGCCATGAGACAGGGATGTGGGCCGATGTCGGAATGAGATCGGCGCAAAAAAAGAGAGAAGCTTTTTTTCCTTTTACAAGAGGATGCTGCTGGCCTTTCGTATGACCGTCAGTTACGAGAATTTCAATTCCGCTGAAAAGCGTACAGGGACCGTCGAGCATTTTCAGAACACCCGATTCTTCAAGAGGCACAAAATCATCTCTCGTAAAGCTTGAAGCTTCCCCGGGTCCCGGATTGATCGCCGACTCGAATTGTGTTTTCTGAATGTAGTATTTTGCATTCGGAAAAGCGGGGACCGGCTTTTTGTATCTGATTGTTGTTGATCCGCCGGCATGATCGAAGTGGAGATGAGTGATAATTACATCGGTTATGTCGTCACATGTCAGGCCGTGTTTTGACAGGGAAGCATTTATGTCTGTCGAATGGTCGTCAATCCCGTATATTTTTTTCATCTTTCCGGACAACTTGCTCCCCGGTCCGGTATCAACCAGGATGTTTCTTCCGTTTCCCCGTATCAGAAGGGATCTTGCTTTCATCGGGATAAGATTATTATCGTCAGCCTGGATTTTCTTTTCCCACAGCTTTTTCGGAACAACGCCGAACATGGTACCGCCGTCTAGAAAAAAGTCTCCCAGTTCTATGGATGAACACTCATAGTCGGCGAATTTCATGAAGGCCTTCCAAGTAAATACCAGACGGATTTTTTACGAGGCCGTCAACTCTTTTCTCTGTAGCCGCATTCTACGGTTATACAGTAATCGTAAGAGCCGCTTTTTTTGGTTGTTTTTTCAAGAAGAAATTTTGCCCCGCATGACGGGCATTCCTTTGCAACAGGTTTGTCCCATGTTGCGAATTTACATTCCGGGAACCGGCTACAACCGAAGAAAGTTTTACCTCTTTTAGATTTTTTTTCAAATATTTCACCGGAGCAATTATTTTCGGGGCATTTGATTCCTGTTGTCTGTGTCCGTCCGTTTGTATTGGACGACTGGGTATTCTTGCAATCCGGGTATCCGGAGCAGGCAAAAAAATCCCCGTACTTTCCATGCTTCAGTACCATTGGTTTATGGCATTTCTCGCAAACCAGATCTGTTGCTTCACTTGAGGGTGGTGAAACCGGCAGGATCGCTCCCTTTTCATCCCTCTGGTAATCCCTGGAATAGGAGCATTCCGGATAACTGCTGCAGGCTAGAAAATGGCCGTTTTTCCCAACTTTAATTTTAAGCTCATTACCGCACTCGGGGCATTTGAGACCGGTCGGAAAGCCTACGCCCTTTACACTGAGCATCTCTTCAGAGGCTTTATCCAGCTCCTTCTTGAAGGATTCGTAAAAACGGCTCAGAACATCAAGCGCTTTTGCATCCATGCCTTCTATCCGGTCAAGATCGTCTTCCATTCTGGCCGTGAAATCAACGTTGAATATATTCGGAAAGCTTTCTACAAGGAGATCGTTTACGATAAATCCGAGCTCGCTTGGTCTAAAGTAACCTTTTAAAAAATCAACATAGCCTTTTTCCCGTATCGTTGAAAGAATAGCGGCGTAAGTGCTGGGGCGTCCGATTCCGTTTTCCTCAAGCTCTTTTACAAGAGATGCTTCTGAAAATCTTGGTGGGGGAAGAGTGAAGTGCTGCTTTGGTTCAAGTTTATTCAGTGTTAAAGCCATGCCTTCGGAAATATCAGGCAGCATTTTTTTCTTTTCTTCTTCCACATCGTCATCGGCCGATATATAAAGGGTCATGAAACCCGGAAATCTGACTGTCGATCCGTTCGCGTTGAAAATATATGGTCCGGCGGATATCGATACAGTAACTTTGTCTATAATAGCCTGTGTCATCTGGGATGCCACAAATCGCTTCCATATGAGAGTATAGAGCTCAAGCTGGTCTTTCGAAAGATGCGGAGCAACTTTTTCAGGAGTATTGTAAACTGAGGAAGGGCGTATGGCTTCATGAGCATCCTGGACCTTTTTCGTATTCTTAAAGAACCTAGGTTCCTTAAGAGAATATTTATCTCCGAAAGTCTCATTTATAAGACGCAATGCCTCTTCAGCCGATTCCTTTGAAATCCTGGTCGAATCGGTTCTCATGTAAGTTATAAGCCCGACCGGCTCACCGGGGCCAAGATCTATTCCTTCATAAAGCTGCTGGGCAACCGTCATGGTTTTTTTAGCAGAGAATTTTAACTTTGTAATGGCCTCCTGCTGCAGCTTGCTTGTAATAAAAGGCGGAAGGGGATTTCTTACAGTAGATTTTTTTTGAACTTTTTCAGCAATAAACGAGGTTTTGTATAATTCATTTGTTATACCAGATGAAGTCTCTTCATTCGGAATATCAATCTTTTTCCCGTTTTTCTTAACCAGCTTTGCGATAAACGCGGATTTGTCATCTGTTTCGAGATGAGCTGTTATTGACCAGTATTCCTCTGAGATAAAAGACTGGATTGAGCGCTCTCTTTCACATATGATACGAAGAGCAACGGATTGAACGCGCCCTGCGCTTAATCCTCTTTTTACCTTTTTCCAGAGAACAGGGGAGACCTGATATCCTACCAGCCTGTCGAGTATCCGGCGGGTCTGCTGGGCTTCAAATTTGCTTTCATTCAGTTTCTCAGGAGCGGCAATCGCGGCAAGTATGGCATTTTTTGTCAGCTCATGAAAAAGGACCCGGTGAAAAAGCCTTCCCTTCTTCTTTAATACATCCGCGGTATGCCATGCAATCGCTTCGCCTTCCCTGTCCGGGTCTGATGCAAGATATATATCGGTAGAGTCGCCGGCCTCTTTTTTAAGATTGGATATTACTTTCTGTTTCCCCGGAATAGATACATATTCGGGCTCAAAACCCTCTTCAATATTTATTCCGATTTTATTCGCGGGCAGATCCTTGATATGTCCCACGGTTGAAACTACTTTGTAATCATTTCCAAGGTATTTTTTTATTGTTCTGACTTTTGTGGGGGATTCCACAACAACAAGCGGTTTGTTCACGTAATATTCCTTTTTATGATTTTTGTACAGATACGAAAAATATCAGCTATCTTTCTCCTGCTTTCGCAGTCGAAGAAAATAATTTTCCGGGTGATTGTTTTACAAAATCCCGCAGTTCAAGTTTTAAAAGTATTCCAAGAAGTTTTCCTGAGTCGAGTTTAATTTTACGAGCAAGTTCGTCAATATGGATCGGATAAGGCTCAAGAGCTTTTAATACCTGCGATTCATCCGGCGAAAGATGCATATTTTGATATGCAGTTTTATCTTTTCCGGGTTCTTCCATGATATCCCCGGATATTAGAATATGAGAAAGCTCGTCAATGATATCCTTTGCATTTTCAACCAGTTTTGCGCCCTGCTTTATCAATGTATGAGTGCCGGTGCTTTTAAAGGACTGAATGCTCCCGGGTACGGCAAAAACCTCCCTGTTCTGATCCGCCGCAAGCCGGGCGGTAATGAGTGATCCGCTCCGTTTTGTAGCTTCAACGACAACAGTTCCGAGTGAAATGCCGCTAATTATCCTGTTTCGTGCAGGAAAATTGAATGCGTCAGGCTCGGCCATAAGAGGAAACTCAGATATCACGGCGCCGTTTTCGGAAATCATTTTAAAAAGCTTCCTGTTCTGAGCCGGATAAATCCTTTCAAGACCGCTTCCAAGAACCGCTATTGTTCTGCCTTTTCCAATCAAGGCTCCTTCGTGAGCGGCTGTGTCTATTCCTCTTGCCATGCCGCTTACAACCGTTATGTTATAAGAAGCGAGATCCGCGCATAATATTTTTGTCATTGAAACGCCGTAATCAGTTGCATTTCGCGAGCCGACAACGGCTATGTTGTTTGACGAGCTATCCAGAATTCCGGAAACATATAAAAAGGGAGGCGGATCGGGTATTTCCAGGAGGAGGGGAGGATAATCCGGGTCTGCCATGGTTACAATTCTGAAGCCTTTTTCCGCTATCAGATCAATCTCTTTATTAATATCTTCAGATACCCTGTGCTTTTTAATGGCGGTTGCGAGCCTGTCCGAAACGCCCTCTATCTGCGCAAGCTCATCGCAGGAAGCTCTGAATACGGCCTCCGGTGATTTGAATCGATTGATTATCCTCTTATAAAGATGATTCCCGACACCCGGAACACTTTTTAAGGCAAACCATGGCAGAATATTTTCCATAAAGTGGTGCTGCGAGTTAATAATACGCCTTAAACTATAATTGATATATTATCTTCTTTTTTTATTTTTTTCCTGCCATGCAATAAGAATAGGGCTTGCAACATACACCGACGAATAAGTTCCGACGGATATTCCTACAAGCAGGGCAAACGCAAAGTCGTGAATAATCCCTCCTCCCAGGATAAACAAGGCCGTAACAACAAGAAGAGTCGTTCCTGATGTAAGAATCGTACGGCTTAAAGTCTCGTTAACGCTTCTGTTAATTACAACTATAAAGGGGCTTTTTATGTGTTTTTTCAGATTTTCACGGATGCGGTCAAAAACAATTATGGTGTCATTCAGTGAATACCCGATTATGGTAAGAATGGCGGCTACTATCGGAAGGCTGAATTCCTTGTCAAATATTGAAAACATCCCGACTGTTATCATTACATCATGAGCAAGGGCGACAATTGCCGCCATTGCATATTTTAAATTAAGCCGCCAGAAAATGATAAAAGTAACCATAAGAGCTGCAACTATCAGGATTGCCATGTTTATCTTCAAAAGAGACAGGAAGTAAACCGATCCCATAAGTAAGGCAGCTGTGATTCCACTCAACACCCATTTGAATTCGAACCGGCCGGATATGTAAATCGAGATGAAAAGCAACGAATAAAATATCGCAAACAGCGCTTTTTCCTGAAGATCTTTTCCGACCTGCGGGCCTACCATTTCGATTCTGCGGATTTCAGCGTCATTCCCGGTGGCTGTTTTTAAAGATTCCCCAAGCGATTGAGAAAATTCCTTGTTTGCCATTACCGGGGTGTTGGTTCGCACCAGGAATTCATTATCTTTTTCCTCACCGAAGAGTTGAACGGATGAGTTTGAAAGATTTATTGCGGAAAGCCCCGACTTGATTTTACCGATTTCGACAGGAGAGCTGAATTTAAGCTGGATCAGCGTTCCTCCGGCAAAATCGATTCCGTATTGAGGACCTCCCCGTGCGATAAGGGAAATAATACCTATGATGATCAATAATCCTGATATGGCGAAAGCGATATAGCGCTTGCCGATAAAATCTATGTTGATACCCCGTTTAATAAGCTCCATTTATCTGTTGCCTCTGATATAAGTTTGTATGCTGATAATAAACAATTCTTCCCTCCCGGTCATATGCTCAGTTTTTTAATTTTCCTGTAGAAGAGAAAATAATCGAATATGATTCTTGTCATGACTAGCGCTGTAAAAACGCTTGAAATGATTCCGATGCTGAGTGTAACTGCAAATCCTTTTACAGGGCCGGTTCCGAACTGGAAAAGGACAAGGGCTGCGATAAGTGTTGTAATATTTGAGTCCAGAATGGTCAATGTTGCCCTTTCGTAACCGGCAGCTAGCGCCGCTCTGGGCGTTTTTCCGAGTGCCGACTCTTCCCTTATTCTTTCAAATATCAGAACATTTGCGTCAACGGCCATGCCGATAGTCAGAATTATTCCGGCAATACCCGGAAGGGTCAGGGTTGCCTGAAAGGCCGCAAGTGTTGCCGCAATAACAATGATATTAAACATAAGCGCAATATCGGCTACAACTCCCGCCCATTTATAGTAGAGCATCATAAAGATTATAACGAGCAAACCTCCGATCCACATGGAAAGCAGCCCTTTGTTGATTGAATCCATACCCAGAGAAGGTCCGACAGTTCTTTCCTCAAGGATTGTTACCGGCGCAGGAAGAGCTCCTGCGCGAAGAACGATTGCAAGATCGCGAGCCTCTTCGGTTGTAAAACTTCCCGTAATCCTGGCGTGACCTCCCGAGATCTTTTCCTGTATTACCGGAGCCGAATAAACCTTGTTGTCCAGAACAATTGCAAGGCGCTTTTTGACGTTTTCTTCCGTAATATTTTCGAATATCCTCGCGCCTTTTTTATCAAAATCGATGGAAACGTAGGGTTCGTTATACTGGGAATCTATCTGGACGGATGCATCCGTAAGATACGAGCCGGTTAAGAGAACCCCTTTTTTAACGAGGTAAGGTCTTTTGATTACGCGTCTGGTCTGGGCATCTTCCCTGGTCTCGTAAAGGATTTCGGAGCCGGGAGGAGCGCCTTCCGAGAGAGCAGTTTCAGGATCGCGGGTTTCATCAAGCAGCTTGAATTCGAGAAGGGCGGTTTTGCCTATCAGCTCCTTTGCCCTCTGGGTATCAGTAATTCCAGGAAGCTGGATAAGAATCCTTTTTTCGCCCTGCATGCGGATATCCGGTTCGCTGACGCCGAACTGGTCGATACGGTTTCTAATGGTTTCAAGAGCCTGGGCTGTCGCCAGTTTCTTTATAGTATCGGTCTCCTTTTCCGGAAGATCCATTGTTATCTTAAAAAGATCGTTATCTTTGGTGCGGGAAAGAATCCGAAGTTCCCTGAATTCCTTGTCGAGAATCTTTTCAAAGCCGTCAATATTCTCCTGGCCCTTCAGCACTACCAATATTTTTGTTTTTTCCGTGCGTTCAATGCCGGTAAAGCTGATATGCCCGGACCTTAATATTCCCTTAAGATCGTTTGATATGCGCTCGATCGTGCTTTCAACGGCCTTTTCCGTTTCAACTTCAAGAACAAGGTGCATGCCTCCCTGTAAATCAAGCCCCAGGTTTATTTTTTTATGAGGCCATACGCCTGGCTTTATTGTAGGAAGAATGTAAATTATCGCGGCAATTATTACCGCAACAGACAAAATCAGTTTCCATGAAAAAATCTTCAATGATCAGTTCCTTTCATTTAGTAAGTAAGAGATTATTTCCTGCGTTTTTCTGACCCTCAAGAGGGTACTGAAAAGAGTACCCCTCAAGGGGGTACTGAAACGAGTTGCAGGAAATAATATCGTAAACTTACTTATACCCCTCAAGGGGGTACTGAAAAAAGTCCCGTTTATCGGGGTTAAGACTTCAGACAGTCTGTATTATCATGCTTTGTTGTGCCCGCCCGCCGGGCATGGGGGTTAGTACTAAAAAATTATCAGCCAGTTTTATCTTTTTAAGCGTCCTTTACTTTTGCAGGCTGAACTGGTTGTGATGTCTGTGCAAGGCCTGCTACATTTCCACGGCTTACCTTTACGCGCACTTTTTCGGCAATCTCAACCGTTATTGTATTATCTTCCAGGCCGGTTATAGTGCCGTAAATGCCGCCGCTTGTAATTACCCTGTCTCCCTTTTTGAGGTTGCCTATCATTTCGCGGTGTTCTTTGGCTTTTTTCTGCTGCGGCCTGATAAGCAGGAAATAGAAAATGACGAACATGAGAATAAGCGGAATGAAATTCATAAAACTGCTGGCGCCGCCGGAAGCTGCTCCACTCTGGCCCATTGCATATGCTATACTTGTCAAAATAAAACCTCCTTATATGAATAAAATAAAATTATATATTCAGGGTTATGAAAAATTAATGATAAAAAAAATTAACCCTTGCTGCTGAAAACCCTGTCAAAAATGGTGCTGATATACTTTAAATGATATGTTACGTCAAATATTTCTTCAATTTTTTCCTTTCCGAGCAGACCGCATATTTTTTTATCTTCGGTAATAAGTGCTTTAAAATCCTTTTTCTCATCCCATACTTTCATGGCGTGAGCCTGTACCATCTGATATGCATCTTCACGGGATACACCCGATTCGGCAAGGGCAAGAAGAATCTGCTGCGAAAAAATAAGCCCCTTCAGCTTGTTGAGATTTTCAGCCATTCTTTCAGGGTATACGACAAGATTTTTGATTATGCCGGCAAACCTGTTAAGCATATAATCCATAAGTATGGTGCTGTCCGGCGCTATGATTCTTTCAACAGACGAATGGCTTATGTCCCTCTCATGCCATAAGGGTATGTTCTCAAGGGCTGCAATTGCATTTGACCTTATCACTCTTGCAAGGCCGCACATGTTTTCAGAGCCCACAGGGTTTCTCTTATGAGGCATAGACGACGAGCCTTTCTGCCCTTTCGAAAAGTGTTCTTCGGCCTCAAGGACTTCTGTTCTTTGAAGGTGCCTGATTTCAAGAGCCATCTTTTCAATGGAGGATGCCATTATGGCAAGGCTTGTGAAATATTCCGCATACCGGTCTCTCTGAATAATCTGGGTAGAGGCCGGAGCCGGCTTTAAGCCAAGGCCCCTGCACACATATTCCTCAACCTCTGGAGATATGTTCGCAAAGGTGCCGACAGCGCCTGATATTTTCCCGTAACTTATGGTTTCAACCGCACTTTCAAACCGTTTTTTATTCCGTCTCATTTCATCATACCATACGGATAATTTAAGGCCGAAAGTGATGGGCTCTGCATGAATTCCGTGGGAACGCCCTATCATCATGGTCTCTTTGTATTTAAACGCCTTTTCTCTGATAGCAGTCATGAGATTATCGCAGCCGGATAGAATTATTCCTCCAGCTTCTTTAAGGAGGCACGCCATGCTCGTGTCGAGAATGTCTGATGACGTGAGTCCTAAATGAATGTATCTTGAGTCAGGACCGACATATTCCGCAACATTCGTAAGAAAGGCTATGATATCGTGCCTTGTAACCTCCTCGATCTCGTTAATTCTGTCGGCTTTGAAGTCAGCCTTGCTTTTAATGGCGGCAACAGCAGATTTCGGAATCCTTCCGGCTTCAGCCATAGCTTCGCAGGCGAGTATTTCAACCTTAAGCCAGGTTTTATACCTGTTTTCATCGGTCCAGATGTCGCCCATAACTTTTCTTGTATATCTTTTTATCATAATTACCCGTAATAATTATTTATGCTGCCTGATGACAGATTTTCTTTTCCCGCAAGTTTTGTCTTTGATACAGGAATCAAAAGAGGGTGTCAACATCACGTCTTTTCACTGATGATTTCAGATTCGCCCGGAAACATGGTATTGCTTCCCTCGATGCGTATGCTTAAATTACGCCTCGTCTCGAGATCAAGTATTTCTTTGCGCTTTTTATTTAACAGATAATCTGCGACATTAGCCGGAACGGTTCCTTTTACGCCGGCAAATTCGTCCTTTAATGTTTCAAGATTAAGTTTGCGCAAAAAACTGAGCCCCTGGGTTTCAGGAGATGGTGTTACTCCTTTTCCACGGCAATGTTTGCATGGTACAAAGCTTCCGAATTCGATTGACGGCCTTATTCTTTGCCTTGACAACTCCATTATTCCGAACCTTGAAATCTTGCCGAACTTAATCCTGGCCTTGTCGTCTTTGACAAAAATTTTAAGATTTTTTTCAACTTCAAGGTTATGTTTTGAATCTCTCATATCTATAAAGTCAATAACTATGAGGCCTCCTAAGTCCCTCAAACGGAGCTGGCGCGCTATCTCTTCAGCCGCTTCAAGGTTTGATACAAGAGCCGTCTGTTCAACGGATTTTGTCTGAGTTGCTTTGCCTGAATTGACATCTATGGCAACAAGGGCTTCCGTCTGCTCTATAACTATGGAGCCTCCCGATTTGAGTTTGACCCTGCTCTCATAAATGGAATTAATCTGGCTTTCGAGCTGAAATTTTGTGAATATCGGTTTATCTTCTTTATACAACTTTACAATCATTGAATGCTTCGGGGATATTATTTTTATAAAATCTTTGGCTTCGCGATGAACGGCCGGGTCATCTATGAGAATTTCATTCACATCTGGAGTAAAATAATCGCGGATCGACCTGACCACGAGATTTCTTTCCTTATACAGGAGAGCAGGGGCTTTAACTTCCATGACATTGCCCTTTATATTTTTCCAGAGCCTTAAAAGATAGGCAAGGTCTCCGGATATTTGCGCTTTTGTGCAACCTATGCCTGCTGTCCTGACTATAATGCCGAATCCTTCGGGTATTTTTATTGAACTTATTATTTCTTTCAGTCTTTTACGTTCTTCTTCATCATCGATTTTACGGGATACTCCAAGCCCTTCGCTTCCAGGCATCAGGACTATGAATCTTCCCGGAAGGGAAATGAAAGTGGTGAGCATGGCCCCTTTTTTCATAAACGGATCCTTCGTAACCTGCACCAGAAGTTCCTGCCCCTGTTTGACGATGCCGGTTATTGAACGGTTTCCCGAATCGCTGTCCTGAAAGTAATCGTTGTGTATTTCATGTTTTTGCAAAAAGCCGTGACGTTCTACTCCGTAATCGATAAAAACAGCCTGCAGGCTGGGTTCTATGCGTACAATAATTCCCTTGTAAATATTGCTGTGCGTGATCTCTCTTGCAGCACTTTCAATATGAAATTCTTCAAGTTTGCTGTCTTTTACCTTTGCTATTCTGCACTCGGCCGGATCAACCGCATTTATCATAATCTTGCTGCTCATCTATTTTTCCTTGTATATCTTAGTTGTATCAGTTTAATTTAAATCATTATTCCATATATAATTGGAACCCGCTGATTTTTTACCTGAATATGTAATTGCCATTTGTAAGTCAAACAAATAATTTTGATTTTCTCCCAAAAATATTCCCCCTTCCTTGCTATTTATATTATATTATGGCATTAGAAGGCACTGTTTTAACGGTCAGGTCTGTTATTACATTATTTAAAAATATAAAGCCATTAGAATTTGGTGTATTTATTATGAGGTTCTAACTGCAATGGAAGAAAAGTATGATCCGGGGTTTATAGAAGCAAAGTGGCAGTCCAGCTGGGATAAGTCCGGCCTGTTTAATGTCTCTGAAGAGCTTGAGAAAAAAAAATATTATCTTCTCGAAATGTTTCCATATCCTTCAGGCAAAATTCATATGGGGCATGTAAGAAATTACACCATAGGTGATGTGGTGGCAAGATATAAAAGGATGCGGGGATTTAATGTGCTGCATCCGATGGGATGGGATGCTTTTGGCATGCCGGCTGAAAATGCGGCAATAGCAAACAAGACACATCCCGCAGCATGGACCTATATGAATATCGACTACATGCGTATGCAGCTCAAACGGATGGGTTTTTCGTATGACTGGGACAGGGAAATCGCAACCTGCAGGCCTGAATATTACCGTTGGGAACAATGGCTCTTTTTAAAGATGTATGAGAAGGGGAACGCATACAGAAAAGAGTCTTTTGTTAACTGGTGCGAGTCATGCTTGACTGTTCTTGCCAATGAACAGGTCGAAGCGGGTATGTGCTGGAGATGCGGAAGGCAGGTTCGTCAGAAAAAACTGAAGCAATGGTTTTTCAGAATAACAGAGTATGCCGAGGATCTTCTTTCCCATTGTGAAATGCTTCCCGGGTGGCCGGAAAAAGTAACGACCATGCAGAAAAACTGGATAGGAAAAAGCATCGGCGCCCGTATAAGTTTTCCTGTTCAAAATTCGGATGAGAAAATTCCCGTTTTTACAACCAGGCAGGACACCGTTTTCGGAGCTACATTCATGTGCCTTGCTCCGGAGCATCCCCTTGTGCTGAAGCTTTCAAGGGGAACGGATCAGGAGAAGAAGGTTCTGGAGTTCGTCGAACGGATATCCCTTCAGGACAGGTCAAGCAAGTCGATCGATAATTATGAAAAGGAAGGGGTTTTTACTGGCGCTTGGTGCATTAATCCGTTGAGCGGGAAGCGCATGCCGGTATACACGGCCAACTTTGCCTTGATGGAGTACGGCACCGGCGCTGTCATGTCAGTCCCTGCGCATGACCAGCGTGATTTCGATTTTGCAAAAAAATACGGGCTTGAAATTATAGTCGTTGTTAAGCCATATGACAGCGACCTTGATCCTGCAACAATGACCGAGGCATATGCCGGTGAAGGTATTATGGTCAATTCCGGGCAGTTTAACAGCATGAACAGCAGAAAAGCCCTTGATGAAGTCGCGGCTTATCTTGAGAATAATGGAACCGGGGAAAAGACAGTCAGTTACAGGCTGCGCGACTGGGGCATTTCAAGGCAGCGCTACTGGGGCGCGCCGATACCTGTAGTTCACTGTAACAACTGCGGTATTGTCCCTGTTCCGGAAAAAGATCTTCCAATACTGCTTCCTGAAGATGCGGCTCTGCTGGAAGGCGGACAGTCTCCCTTGCCGGCGCTTGAATACTTTAATAGAACGAAATGCCCTCGGTGCGGAAGAGAGGACGCAGCAAGAGAGACCGATACCATGGATACTTTCGTTGAGTCTTCATGGTATTTTGAACGCTATTGCAGCCCGAAGTTCGGGGAAGGGCTTTTCGATAAAAAAGCTGTTGATTACTGGATGCCTGTCGACCAGTACATCGGCGGAGTCGAACATGCCATACTGCATCTTCTTTATTCAAGGTATTTTACACGTGTTCTGAAAGATATGGGGCTTGTCGGGTATAAAGAGCCGTTTACAAGGCTTTTAACCCAGGGCATGGTCTGCAAGGAGACCGTTTCATGTCCTGAGCACGGGTATTTGTTCCCTGAAGAAGTTGCAGGGGAAGCCGGTAACCGCACGTGCACAAAATGTGGAAAAGATGTAGTTACCGGACGCATTGAAAAGATGTCCAAGTCAAAAAGGAACGTCATTGATCCCAACTTCCTGCTTGATAAATACGGGGCGGATACGACAAGGCTTTTTTGTCTTTTTGCTGCTCCTCCGGAAAGGGATCTGGAGTGGAGCGAGCAGGGGGTTGAAGGCGGATATCGTTTTTTAACCCGTGTATGGAGGCTTGCAAGAAATTGGATTGACACGATAAGATATACCAAACCGTTTGACGGTGACCCCGGGCTGCTTGAAGGCGGCTTAAGGGAATTGTATAAGAAGACACATCAGACGATATCAAAGGTCACAAGCGACATAGAAGAGAGGTTCCACTTCAATACGGCAATAAGCGCAGTAATGGAACTTGTCAACATGATGTATACTGTGGAGATCAAAGAAAATACTCCTGAAAAAGCGGGGGTAATCCGTCTCGCTATGGAAACAGTCACGCTTCTGTTGTCGCCCATTGTTCCTCATTTTGCGGAGGAGCTGTGGGAAGTCCTCGGGCAAAATACAAGCTTGCTGCTCGCGCCGTGGCCCGAATACAGGGAAGATGCGCTTATAAAAGATGACCTTCTTGTTGTTGTTCAGGTTAACGGAAAGCTGAGAAGTAAATTTAACATAAACCCGGACGCAGATGATGATGCAATAAAAGAGAGGGCAATGTCGGATGTGAATGCAGGGAAGTTTATCCAGGGCAGGCAGGTCAAGAAGATTATCGTCGTGAAGAAAAAACTTGTCAATATAGTAACATGAAGCATGACGGCTTCGTAAAAGGTCATTCTGTAAGCATGGGAGGGGTTATTTTGACGAAGATACGGTTTGCGGTAATATTCCCAGTTGCGGCAGCATTATTATTTTACGGCTGTGCTTACAGGTTTGCAGGAGGGGGCGATCTGCCTGCATCTGTTAAGAGAGTAAGCATATCGGTTCTGGAAAATAAAACTGCCGAAAGCGGCATTGAAAACATAATCACAAACGATCTTATCTATGAATTTACTAGAAACGGCAGAGTTGTGGCAAAAACAGATGATGCCGACGCATATTTAACCGGGGTAATCGAATCCGCTAATGATGAGGCAATTTCGCATAAGGGTGATCACACTTCTCTTGAAAGGCGCGTAAAAGTTGTTCTTGGCTTGAAATTAAAAGACAGGAGCGGCAATATTATCTGGACAGGAAAGGATATTGCTGCAGATCAGGCGTTTGCCGTTATGGCGGACAAGATTGAAACCGAAAATAAGAAGCGCACGGCTATTGCAGTTCTTTCAAAAAGGCTTGCAGAAAACGTTTATAACAGGCTGACTGATAATTTTTAACTTGTTTAAGCCGTCGTTCAAAAGGATCAAAAAAAGTACAGGTTATTTAGTAACGGCTCCTAAGGAAAATCAAATGTTTTACCGGGAAAACTTCGAATATCCCGGCAAAACATAAAATTATGACTTTGTGTTGTTTACAAGTTTTGAAAGGCGGGATATTTTCCGGGAGGCGGTTCTTTTATGAATCACACCTTTTTTTGCTGCCTTGTCAATAACGGATTTTACGGAATCGAGGTTCTTCAGGGACGATTCCCTGTTTTCACTGTTGCCTGCCGCAGTCCTCATATCTTTTACGATATTCTTTACCTGGGTTTTGGTAGACCTGTTGCGCATGCGCCTGATTTCATTTTGACGTGCACGTTTTAATGCCGATTTATGATTTGCCAAATTTTATAACTCCTTTTCTTGATTTTTTTGAAGGTGTCTATTTACAAAATAGTATGAAACCTGTCAAGAACTATTAGATTAAATTGTAATAAGTTTGCAACATCTTTTTATTTATCCGCCCGGATAGATGGAGCGATCGGAAAATATTTATGTCCGGAACTGAAAAAACACTTCTGACAAAAGCCGCGGCAGTGGTGGGCAGCGCTACACTGATTAGCCGCATATTGGGCTTTGTAAGGGATATTGTCATAGCGTGGTACTTTGGCGCAGGACTCTGTTCCGACGCTTTTATTGTGGCATTCAGGATCCCAAATCTTTTTCGAAGGCTGTTTGCCGAAGGATCGCTCAGCATCTCTTTTATACCTGTCTTTTCGGAATGCCTCACAAAACAGGGAAAAGATGAAGCAAACAGGCTTGCCGGGTCAGCAGTGCGGCTTCTCTCTTTAATACTCATTGTTGCTGTAATTTCAGGGATATTATTATCCCCTCTGATTGTAAGGCTTATAGCTCCGGGATTTTCGGATACAGCCGGGAAATACGCGCTTACCGTATCTCTTACAAGAACAATGTTTCCCTACCTGTTTTTTATATGCCTTGCGGCGCTTTTTATGGGCATTCTGAATGTGCTGGGCCATTTTGCTGCGCCGGCTTTTGCGCCGGCTATATTGAATATATCAATGATAGCCGCGATGCTGTTTATTTCGCCTGGCGCCGGTGAACCAGCAAAGATTCTTGCAGCAGGCGTGCTGGCCGGTGGCTTTCTGCAGCTCGCTGTCCAGATTCCATTTCTCATGAAAAACGGGGTATATTTCTGGAAGGGCTACGGTATATATCATCCCGGCTTAAAAGAGGTCGGAACCCTAATGCTGCCGGCCATATTCGGGGCAGCTGTATACCAGATAAACATCCTTATCGGTACGCTGCTGGCCTCGTTTCTTCCTGAAGGGAGTGTTTCTTATCTGTATTATGCCGACAGGCTCGTGCAACTGCCTCTGGGGATTTTTGCAATTTCTGCCGCAACGGCGATATTTCCAGTTCTTTCCCGGCAGGCTTCCGGAAATGAAATGGGAGCATTCAGAGATACTTTCGATTACTCAATTAGAATGGTCATGTTTATCACAATTCCCTGTATGATAGGCCTTATTGTTTTAAGGGAACCGATTGTTGTGCTCCTTTTTAAAAGAGGGGAATTTGATGCACAAACCGCAGCATTGACTGCCCAGGCTCTTTTATATTATAGTATGGGCCTGTGGGCGTTTGCTTCAGTCAGAATTGTCGTTTCGATGTTTTATGCGCTCAGGGATACCAGAACTCCTGTAATTACGGCTTTAATATCTTTTATGGCAAATGTTGTTCTCAGTCTTTTGCTGATGAAGCCGCTCAAACATGGAGGGCTTGCGCTTGCGACTTCATTGTCTTCAATGCTGAATGTTGCGCTTCTCTTGCTGGCGCTCGATAAAAAAATCGGATCTCTGGGGATAAAGAGGCTGAAAGAATCTGTTTTTAAAATTGCAGCGTGTTCGTTGATTATGGGAGGCATAGTCTGGGGTCTCGCATCATTTATTATGCCTGCTGAAAATTTATCTTTCAGAGGACAGCTATCAGGTGTAACCTGTTGCATAATAACCGGTATTGTTTCATACGCTGTTTTATCCTTTTTAATTAAGAGTCCTGAAATAAAGAGTCTTGTTGCTTTGGCCGGAAGGGGCATAAAAAAAGGTGACTAAAAAGCATAAAATACTGTTAAGTATTGGGATGGCTGTAATTTTTTCATTTTTTCTGCTGGTTATTTTCGGTGATAATGCCCTTCTTGAACTGAACCGGATCAAAAGAGAAAGGAATATCCTTATTAAGAAAAATGAAGAACTTGCGCGGGAGAACAACTCCATGTATACCGAGATAGAACGGTTGAAGCATGATCCTGAATACATTGAAAATATTGCCAGAAGGGAATTGGGTATGATCGGGAAAAACGAGATTATTTTCAAGGTCGAAAAGAAAATAGATTCCGGCGCGGCCGGTAAAAAACAATAAGAGAACTCATTGTCGTTCGCATATAATCATATGTTTCATGTAGTTATCATTCTGGAGGAATACACGAATGGCTGATGATAGCGATTTCAATACTGTTACCATGGCAAAGGTATTTGCCGGACAGGGATTATACGATAAGGCAGCCGGAATATACCATAAATTGCTGGAACAGGATCCGGACAGAAGTGATCTTATAGAGGCCCTTTCAGAGCTTGAGAAGATCAGGTCAGAGAAGGAGAAAGATCTGAAAATAACTCTCTTCCCGTTATTTTTCGAATGGTTTGATCTTGCATTAAGCAATAACAGGATTGAATTGCTTAATAAACTGAATAAGAGGCGATAAACCGTCCATTACAGGAGTATATGGAAGACAACCTGTCTGTTTCACTTAAAGGACAATTTTTGCTGGCCATGCCTGACCTTGCCGATTTGAATTTTTCACGGACGGTTACTTGTATTTCGGAACATAATTCGGAAGGGGCTCTTGGCATAGTTATAAACAGGATGAGTTCTTCGATTACAGGAAAGGATATTTTTGATGAACTCAGGGTTGAATATGTTCCACGTGCGGAACCGATACCGGTATTTATCGGAGGACCTGTTCATACGGGTGAAATATTCATTCTTCACGGATCGCCGTTTACCTGGAAAGGATGTTTTATGATTACCCCGTTTCTTGCCATGAGCAATACAATTGACATCCTCAAGGCAATAGCCGAAGGAAGAGGGCCTCAGTCCTATATAATTGCCCTGGGGTGCGCGGGGTGGGGGCCCGACCAGATAGAATCGGAAATAAAGCAAAATGCATGGCTCACATGCTCAATATCGGAGGAGATTATTTTTAAGACAGCGGTTGAATTAAGATGGGAGCAGACGGCAAAAAAAATGGGAGTAGATCCCATTCTTCTTTCTTTAAAAGCCGGGCATGCTTGATATTTCCTGTTATACCTCTTCCTTCGGTTTTGCTTTAGGCTTTTTCTTTTTCAGGCAGATCCTGTCCTTTCTTACAAATGCGCATAGCTTCGGATTATAATATTCTTTGCAATTTAACGGATTATATAACGGACATTCAGGATGTTTTTTTGACATAACCTGTTATTTCCTTCTGATTGTATAATTTTTCCAAACTAAAGCAACCCCTCGAAGCAATAATTTGTACCCTGCTTTACTGCTTAAGTTTGATCTGTAAATCCTTTAACATAAAATCTTAAAAGTTACAAGCTATTACCTTAAGGCAAATAATAATATTTGGGACCATCTCCAAATTAGTTGGTGATTCTGGACCCCCTTCTCCCATCTTCTATTCCGGATTCCGGCTCATGAACCGAAACAGTGAGCGCATCCCCCGCCGAAGGTTCCGCCAATCAGTATGGCTGGCGGACTTGCGAAGGGGGATGCGAGCGAATTAAAAACAGACCCTATTCCATATGGTCGATGATTCCCTGCAGCAAGCCGCGGGGAGCTTCAATATCGATTTCATAGCAGATACTGACACGTTATTCAGGAAGCAGCTTGCTCAGGTTTGTTTTTGCAAACTCTATCGAAGGATCAAGTTCAAGTGCCACCCTGTAATAATATACGGCTTTTCCCTTTTCGCCCATATCCCGGTAGTTAGATGCCATGTTGGCGTAGTCGATCGCCGAGCCTGGATTGATTTTTAAAACCTTCCTGAAATTATCTATGGCCAAATCATGCTCTTTCAGCTTGAAGTGGCAAAATCCCATCAGGTTATAGATGTCGGTTCTTTCCCTGTCGTATTTTTCGCCTTCTTTCAACACGGCAAGGGCCTGCCGGTATTCTCCCATATCTTTGTAGCAAATTCCCATGTATGAAAAAATGCTGGGCATATCCTGCTCCGGAGGTGTGAGTTCAAGGGCTTTTTTGAAATAAGACAGGGCTGATACCGGATTATTCAATGAAAGATAAGATTGTCCCATATAAAATTTTATGTAGTATTTTCCCGGAAGTATTTCGTCAATATTATGCAGTTCACAAAGAGCTTCTTCGGGTTTCAGGTTCTCAACAATAATTTTTGCGCAGAACAAGCCTACGCTTGTGCCAACCGCCCTTTCCCTGAAATGGGCTCCCGGTACAATGGTATAGAATGCCGGTATCTGAAGCTTTGGATGCATGGTATTGACGACTATAACTTCCATTCCGTTTTTTGCGAGAGCAGCGATCAGGTTTTCCACCTCATTTTTGATGTTGTTGTCGGAGAGATCCGGCAGGCTTTGAATACTTGTAATTGTGTCGGCTTCAATAATAAAGCGGGCTTCATCCATTGTTTTAAATTTTGGAAGGCCGCTTGCGACATAATTTGATGATGTGTTGAAATCGCCGGCAAGCTGGGCTGTTTCAGTAAGAGCTCGGCTGAGAGACTTTTGAGGGTCGGGGGTTGTTCCGGCCGTCCATACAATTTCACTATTATCAGGGAAGGTAGACGGGTCGTAAGCAAGTACTCCGACTGTTGGTATGCCGAGCTCCATGGAAAAATCTGAGATAAAAAGTTTAATTCCCGCCGAGCGGTATTTTTCCAGCATTTCGACTACCATGGGATCAGTTGCCGAATCAGGATTGATTCCGGGAACCAACAGTTTGTTGTTGCCGATTATTGACGAAACATGCCTTTCAACTATTTCGCATATCCCCTGGCTCAGGGCTTCTTCAACACAGTTTCCGGCTGACGGGCCGTTGAATTCGTTAATCATGTAAAACCAGTTGAAAGGTATAAACACTTCCTCTTTCCTTGTCAGGTTATAGGCCCATGTCCATTTCAGCGTAAGGTTTTCAAATATTTTGCGGGTTATTCCTGTATCTTCGGAAGAATCATGAACAGACTTTGCAATCATATCAAAAGGAATTACGGCCTCCCTGATATTTGAATATTTTTCATAGAAAAAATTTTCTGGATTCCTGCAGAAAGAAAAAAAACTGAATCTTTCCGCAAGTTCCATGACGGCGCTTGCTTCGGCCTGGGATGGAGTGGCTCCTTTTCCCATCTGTTTTTTCGTTCCTGTGACAACGGAGGCATCCTTTCCGCACCTGCTGAAGTAGACTGGTATATCGAGTCTTCCGTTATCAATTCTTTCTGCGCTTTGGAAAATATCGAGATTGATGGTTTTCAACTTTTCCTTAAAGATTTTTATGGTTTCTTCCGGTGATTTAATTTTATCCTGGTCAAGCGTAAAACGCTTGAAAGCGTCATTCAGAATAACCTTGTAACCCATTTATTAGTCCTCCTGCGGTTTCAAAAATAACGGCTCTTTTATAACAGGCCTTCGATCGACTTTATCACCTTTTGGTATAAATATAAATTTTTTTAAATTGACCGTTTCTTTGTAATTTGCTAATAAACATGAAAAATGTGGGGATGTAGCTCAGTTGGGAGAGCGCGGCGTTCGCAACGCCGAGGCCAGGGGTTCGAACCCCCTCATCTCCACCAGATATGTGACAATAAAATTATAGGTTTGCTTATGGAACGCACGGCCAATGTTGATCGCAAGACAAAAGAGACTGCAATAAATTTAAAGCTCTGTCTGGACGGAACCGGGAAGCACGAGATAAACACGGGCATCCCCTTTTTTGATCACATGCTTTCTCTTTTTTCAGCCCATGGTTTTTTTGACCTGTTTATCACCGCAAGGGGCGATATTGAAGTCGACTACCATCACACAGTTGAAGATGTCGGCCTGGTACTTGGGGATGCTCTGGACAAGGCGCTTGGAGACCGAAAGGGCATAAGGCGTTTCGGGTATGTTACTGTTCCAATGGACGACGCCCTGGCTTCAGTTGCGGTTGATCTGTCGAACCGGCCATACCTTGTTTACAATGTAGCAACCATGCCGTTTCCGGGGGGAAATTTCGATATAAGCCTTGCAAAGGAATTTTTCAGGGCTTTTTCCACACGGTGCGGTATGAATCTTCATATCAATGTACTTTACGGCCAGAATGAACATCACATAATCGAATCTGTTTTTAAAGCCGCAGGAAGAGCTCTTGATCAGGCAACTTCATTTGATGAACGTATAACCGGAATATGTTCAACAAAAGGGATGCTTTAAGCCGTCGTTCAAAAATAACTGTAGCATTGAAATGCAGTGACCGACATAAGGAGCCATAAGCCGTGACAGGTATAAGGAGCCGTAAGCCTTGACAGGCATAAGGAGCCGTAAGACTTGACAGGCATAAGGAGCCGTAACAAAATAGCCAGAAATGTAATTGTTATTTTGTAACGGCTCCTAACAAAATAGCCAGAAATGTAATTGTTATTTTGTAACGGCTCCTAACGAAATGGTCAGAAATCTAATGGTTATTTCGTAACGGCTCCTAATCAGGAGAAAACCTTTAATTAGTCGTTTCCCGGGATCATTATGAAAAAGAAATCCTCATGTTTAAAATCATGCTACCTGCTGCTTTTCTTTATTTTGATGCTGCCAGCCTGCAGCGCTCGCAAGGTTGCACCCGAGTCGGCATCATTGCCTGAAATCATGAAAAATGTTCTCGTTTTGCCTTTTAAAGACATCTCTGCATTGTATGGTGCGGAGAACAACTTGAGATGTCCTGTGTGCGGGAAGGTGTTTCTGACCGGTAAAGTTGAGGAAGGCGCAGATGTTATGATGACGAAACATCTTATCTCATTGCTTAAAAGCCGGACAGGTTTTAAAATTATATATCCCGGTGAGGCATGGATGCTTTCTAATGGTTTCAATGGCGGCAACGAAAATACGCCTTCCGAAGTTAAAAAAATAACTGAAAACGGACGATTACTCGGAGCAGATACCATCATAATCGGACACATATATCGTTTCAAAGAGCGGGTCGGAACAAGCTATTCGGTTGAATCGCCTGCTTCCGTTGCCTTTGATCTACATTTCATAAGCGTATCCGACGGAAGTGTAGTCTGGGCAGGGTATGTGGATGAAACCCAGCGTCCTCTCAGCGAGAATCTTTTTGAGATAGGCTCTTTCATTAAACGGAAAGGAGAATGGGTTGCTGCCGAGGACCTGGCAACTTCAGGTCTTGAGAGTATGCTTAGGATGTTTTTTGCAAAATGATTGTAATACCTGCAGTAGATATAAAAAATGGAAAATGTGTAAGGCTCCGGCAGGGGGAAAAGGACCGCGAGACGGTTTTTTCGGTTGACCCGGCCGCTATGGCAAAAAGATGGGAGAATGAGGGGGCAAAATTAATCCATGTTGTCGATCTCGACGGGGCCTTTGAAAAAGGTCCTCGAAATCTTCCGGCCATCAAGACAATATTATCACGGGTAAAAGCCGATATTCAGATCGGAGGAGGGATAAGAACCGAAGAGACAATCAAGATGTTTCTTGATATAGGTGTTAAAAGGGTTGTCATCGGAACTGAGGCTCACAGGAATCCCGGACTTGTAAAAAAAGCATGCAGGCTCTATCCGGGAAGAATCGTGGTCGGAATTGATGCCCGGAAAGGTCTGGTTGCAATAGAGGGATGGACAAGAACAACGGATATGAAAGCCGTAGATCTTGCAAGGATTTATGAAGATTGCGGAGTTGCGGCGATAAATTTTACGGATATATATAGAGATGGAATGGAGACAGGGCCTAATCTTGAAGAGACCCGCCTCCTCGCGGAATCGATATCAATACCAGTAGTTGCATCAGGTGGTGTTTCAACAATAGAAGATATAAAAAATCTACTTTCCCTCGAAAGCTGCGGAGTTGTCGGAGTTATCACAGGCAAAGCCATTTATAGCGGAACACTTGACTTTAAGGAAGCCGTCGCAATTGCCGGAAAAATACAGTCAAACCAATCTTATTAATCATCATCAAAATTTTCTCAAAATAGATTGACATAAGTTGTTGCGGTGATTAAATTAAAAATTTAATTATAGGGATGGTTTTTACGGCTTATCGCAGGTCATTATAATTCAGTTCGTTATAAATATTTACTTGGAGACCTTTGAAGAATATCCGGTTTCGGCTAAGTACAAGAAAGGCAATAATAAAGACTCAAGTTTTTGGTTTTCAGTTCCTGGTTTCTGGTTAAAAGATAAAAACCAGAAACAACAAACCAGAGACCGAAAACAAAATCTTTATTGTAATCGGGCAAAAGGGAGTGTTATTCAAATGTCTTGCAGGTAGCAGGTTGTTGATAACCATCCCTATTGTTTAGGACCTTCCGTTGCCAGGTGTTATTTCTGTTCCATAAATTGGAGGGTGCTCTTCTTGGCGTTTTTTATTCCCGAAGAAAAAATTACAGAAATCAAAAATGCGGCGGACATCGTGGATATTATTTCCGAGTCTGTGCTGTTAAAAAAATCCGGGAGGAACCATCTCGGTTTATGTCCGTTTCATGCGGAAAAAACACCGTCTTTTACAGTAAGCTATGAAAAACAGATATTTTATTGTTTTGGTTGTGGTGCCGGGGGAAATATCTTTGCTTTCCTGATGAAGAAAGAGGGGCTGACTTTTCCAGAGGCGGTAAAACAGATTGCTGGAAAATACGGAATTGATATTCCGGCAGAATCCATGACATCGGAACAAAAAAAAAGAATAAGCGAAAAAGATAACCTGCTTTCTGTCAATAAACAGGCTATGGATTTTTTCTGCAAATCTCTTTTTGAAGGCGGTTCAGGCAAAAGGGCGCTTGATTATCTTAACAAAAGGGAGATATCTGAAAAAACCATCCGGAATTATCATATAGGGTATGCTCCGGCAGGATGGAATACTCTGTATAATTATCTGATTAAAAAAAAGATACTGCCGGGACTGATTGAAAAAGCCGGATTAATTGTTCAAAGGAGCAACTCGCCTGGTTTTTATGACCGTTTCAGGGACAGGATAATTTTTCCAATATTTGATCAAAACTCACAGGTTGTCGGTTTCGGAGGGCGTGTCATGGACGATTCGCTTCCCAAATACCTTAATTCACCTGAAACGGCTGTATTCAGCAAGAGCCGCTCTCTTTACGGTCTTGATGCCGCAAAAAGTGAGTGCAGGGTTACTGAAACAGTTTATATTGTTGAAGGCTACTTTGATCTTCTTTCTCTCCATCAGCATGGGATAAGAAACAGTGTAGCCACATTAGGTACCGCCATTACCCCTGAACATGTGCAGATGTTAAGGGGGATCATCGGGAAAGACGGCAAATTTATACTTGTATATGATTCGGATGATGCAGGCATAAAGGCGGCGTACAGGAGCATTGAGGTATTCGACAGAGGATATGCGGATGCAAGAATTCTGGTACTTCCTTCGGGATACGATCCTGATTCATACCTTGTAAAGTTTGGCGCGGAATCTTTCAGGAAAGCTGTGTTAGGATCTCTTGGAGCAGTCTCTTTTTTAATAAACAGCGCGATAAAAAAACACGGTTTGTCGGTAGAAGGAAAGATCAGAGTTATTTCGGAGCTGAAAACCGCCCTTGCTTCAATAGCGGACGGAGTTGCGAGGTCTCTTTATATAAGGGAACTTGCTGAAAAAATCGATATTGATGAATCCGCAATTCATGAAAGAGTGAAAGATGCGCTGACGGGCAGGAAAAACGGAAAAACGTTATACTGGTCAAACGGAGACGGTATTAAGGCGAACAGTGGGGCGGAAGGCTCAGCGGGATGGAATGGTTCTGCTTCCGGCATGAGAAAAGGAAGCAGGCTTGAGCGGCAGATAATAGCTATGATGCTTCAATTTCCTGAAATACTTCCGGAGATACAAAAACGTGATGTGTTGAACAATTTTACCGATGAAGTTTTAAAATCGATGGGAAAAGCCATTATGGAAAAGAGGAGTTCACGGGAGATAAAAGCACCGGCTGTAATGCAGGTCTTTGATGATGACGAGAAAAACCGCATAGCGGCCTTTCTTGCCATTAAACAAGAAGCATGGACAAGGGAAGATTGCATAAGGCTGATGACACAGTTTGAATACAGCCGGAAACGGCATAAAGATACAAGCACAAAAAAAATAAAGGCGGCTGAAGAAACAAAAGATGAAAAGCTGCTGTTGGAATTATTGAGGGAAAAGCAGATTCAGGCACAGAAAAAAAAGAAATATAACCTGAAAGCTTCGGGAGGCGAAACTCTATGATAAGGAAATCCGCTGACAAAGGGGAAAACAAAAAGAAAAAAAATAAAAAGACCGGAGCAAAGGCGCCTGTCTCAAAAACGAAAAGTTCTAAATCTTTAAACAAGGAGGGCTTCAACGGTCTGATATCAAAAGGAAAAAAACAGGGATATTTAACCTATGGTGAGCTTAGTGAAGGCATGTCCAATAAAGTCATTTCTATAGACAGGATAGAAGAAACGCTTATGCTGTTTGACGAACACGAAATCGAAATCGTTGATGATGGTAAACATAAGATAGAAGGCAAAAAAGGGATAAAGGATAAAAAGGTAAAGCGCGTTGAATCTGCAGCGGCAAATTTTGGAACAGTGACTGATCCCGTCAAGATGTACTTACGCGAGATGGGTCTTGTTACCCTTTTGAGCAGGGAGGGTGAAGTTGAGATAGCGAAGAAAATTGAAGACGGTGAGCAGGAGGTTTTAAGAGCCCTGATTGATACGGTGCCCGGGGTTGAATGCATTATAGATCTTGGAATGCAGATTGAAAGCGGATCCCTCCGCCCTAAACACGTTTTAAAAGATTTTGATGAAGGCGATACCTATGTCGACGAGATGATCCAGGTTGATAATTTCATCAAGGCGATCCATTCCATTAAAGATATACATGAAGAAAACAAAGCTTTACGAGAGAAGTTTTATTCACCAAAAATTGACAGGGAGGAGCAGCGCAGGATAAAAAAGCTGATATCCGCAAATAACAATAAAATATTTGAACTTCTGAAAGAATGGCGTCTTGAAAGCGGTGTTCTTGACAGGATTGAATCTGCCATGAAAGGACATATAGGCTGGTTCGGGTCTACGGAAAAAAAGATTATGAGTTGTGCGGAAAAAACAGGTTCGTCGCTGTCAGAGCTCCGCGCCAATATTAAATCAAAGAATCATTTCACCAAATGGGCAAGGTCCCGCTGCAAGCTTGGGAGGGATGATCTTTCATCGCTCTTTGATGAGATCAGAAAAAATCATGAGCTTATTGAAGTAAGAGAGCTTCAGATTAAATCCAATTGCCGCACATTGAAAAAAATCATGACCTCTGTTGCGGAAGGGAGATTGAACGCGAAGCTCGCCAAGAGCGAACTGACAAGGGCCAACCTTCGCCTTGTTGTCAGCATAGCGAAGAAGTATACGAACAGGGGCCTCCAGTTTCTTGATCTGATCCAGGAAGGGAATATCGGCCTCATGAAAGCCGTCGACAAGTTTGAATACAGGCGCGGCTATAAATTCAGCACATATGCAACGTGGTGGATCAGGCAGGCCATAACAAGGGCTATCGCTGATCAGGCGAGGACTATCCGTATCCCGGTGCATATGATCGAAACGATAAATAAGCTGATTCGGACATCAAGATACCTTGTCCAGGAGCAGGGACGCGAACCCTCTCCCGAGGAGATAGCGGAAAAAATGGAAATTCCGCTTGAAAAAGTCCGCAAAGTTCTGAAGATAGCAAGAGAGCCTATATCTCTTGAAACTCCTATAGGAGAAGAGGAGGACAGCCATCTTGGAGATTTTATAGAGGATAAAAAGTTCATGCTTCCTTCCGATGCGGCGATAAATCAGAATCTGGCCGAACAGACAAGAAAGGTGCTTGCAACTCTTACTCCGCGCGAAGAAAAGGTTTTAAGAATGCGGTTCGGAATCGGGGAGAAGGCCGATCATACATTGGAAGAGGTAGGCCAGGATTTTCAGGTGACACGTGAGCGTATAAGGCAGATAGAGGCCAAGGCATTAAGGAAACTGAGGCATCCTACAAGGAGCCGGAAGTTAAAAAATTTCATTGAAATGTGACGGGATGCTTTTTTACGATTCTGCCAAATGTAGTGCTTGACAAAGTATTCTTATAAATATAAAAGTCAGGCGCAAAGATGGTTTAAGGGCCCATAGCTCAGCTGGTAGAGCCACCGGCTCATAACCGGTCGGTCCCTGGTTCGATCCCAGGTGGGCCCATACCTGTTAAGCCGCTGTAAAAAAATAAAGTGGTAATCTGGACGTTAAAAACGGCATAAGGAGCCGTAACGGAATGGTCAGAAATGTAATAGCTATTTTGTAACGGCTCCTAACGGAGAAGAAGGTGACTTGCGGCAATAAAGGTCATCAAAAGATGGTATATTTGACTTGCTTCAAAAAAAAATCGGATATTTTTAATTAAAGGCGTGGTTGAATGAAACCACGCCTTTTTTATGAAATTTAAGGTTATAGTATAGGAATTCACTTTTTAGCCACTGATGAGCGCAGATTGCCAAGATTTTAAATATAGACTGAAGGTGGATAGGCTGAAGGCTGTTTTTCAACCTTCACTCGAACCCTCGAATCCTTGAAACCTTTTTACTTAACATCTGCGAGTACCGGCGAAAATTTGCGTCCAAATTATTTACGATATCGTTAATAATTAATAAAGGGTCATCAGAATGATGATATTTCACAATGTCCGCAACAGTATCTGATGTTGCAAATTTAATTGAAAAAATTGCTCCATTCAGGTTTGCTGAAGAATGGGACAATCCGGGCCTTCAGGTAGGCAATAAAGATTGGCCGGTAAAAAAAGTATGGGTTGCACTTGATCCAACCCCCGATGTCGTTGATGCTGCATGCAATAGCAAGGTCGACCTTCTGATCACTCACCATCCCCTGATATTTAACCCTGTCAAATCGATAGATTTCGCCTCTCCGGCAGGCTCTGTTATTCATAAGGCGGCAGTCTGCGGGCTGACTATTTTTTCAGCGCATACCAATCTTGACAGCGCTGAAGGGGGCCTGAATGATCTTCTTGCCTTTCGCATAGGCCTTAAAAACACCAGTATACTTTGCGGGTCGTGCGAAACCGGGAAATGCAAGTTTGTTGTATATGTTCCGGCCGGGCATGAACAGAATGTAATTAAGTCTCTGTTTGAAACGCGAGCCGGAATAATCGGTTCATACACATGCTGTTCTTTCAGAAGCACAGGAAAGGGGACTTTCAGACCCGGATCTTCGGCAAGGCCTTTTATAGGAGAGATTGGTGAAATATCAGATGTGGATGAGGTAAGGATTGAGGCGGTAGCCGGGAAAACGGATATTCCGGAAGTCATTGCCCATGTCAGGAAAAGCCATCCCTACGAAAAAATGGCATATGATGTTTATCCGCTCTGCGATTATGATAGAAAGTCGGGTATGGGCCGTGTGGGTGAGCTTGAGGGAAAGACGGAGCTTTATATATTTGCTGAAATGATAAAAAGGAAACTTGCTTTAAAGAATGTAAAAATTGCGGGCAACCCTCGGCTTTCCGTGACCCATGCTGCCGTTTGCGCTGGAAGCGGGTCTGGCCTGCTGAAGGATTTTTTCAAGTCGGGCGCCCAGGTTTACATTACCGGTGATTTGCGTTATCATGATGCTAGAGCCGCGGAAGCGGAAGAACGGGGTCTCATCGATATAGGCCATTTTGCCTCCGAGCATATTATTGTTGAAGAGCTGGCCAAGCGACTCAAAGTGATGACAAAAGAAGCCGGCTATGATATTCTGATTGAGGCTTGCGGGATTGAACATGATCCGTTTGATGTTTTATGAAACTGGGGATGGACTTATTGCGAAACCGTAATTGTTGTTTAACTCGTAATAAAGTCTGAATTCAGACGGGAATGTAAAAAGCTCTCCGCCGCAGAGATTTTTACAAAGCCGTCATTAACTTATTTATACTTATGAAAAAAATGATCAATATGAGAGAACAGATAGGAATTTTGGTTCAGCTGCAGGAAATTGAAATTGAAACAAAAAAGATTAAATCCTCTCTTGCAGGTGTGTCTGGCAAGATAGGTAGTCTTGATGCCGAGTTAGGCGAGGCCGGACAGAAGATAGAAAAAGAGAAATCACTTATTGACGAGTTGAAAAAAAAATACCGCTCATGCGAGTCGGATTATCAGGCCAACCTTTCATTGTTTAATAAAAGCCAAGAGAGACTTTCGGCAGTTAAAACGAACAAGGAGTACCAGTCGATTTTAAAAGAGATTGACGACACAAAGATGAAAAACTCCCGAATCGAAGAGGAAATGCTGAAAGATCTTGACGTCATCGAAGATGCTGAAAAAGAAGTTTCCAGGTTGAAGAAGGAATTCCTTTCAATAGAAGAAAGGATAAACAGGGAAAGGGAGATTTTAACTAACGAAACCGAGCAGGATAAGACGAATCTCGCGGCGCTTGACGAAAAATGGGGAAGTATTTCGAAAAACGTCAGTCCCGAGCTGATGCATAAGTTCAATATGGTAAGGGAGCAGACAAGGGGAATTGCAATTTCGCCGGTAGCCGATTCGATTTGCAGTGGATGCAATATGAATATACCACCCCAGATGTATAATGAGCTACAGAGGTTCGACAGCATAAAATTCTGCCCTCACTGTCAGAGAATAATTTACTGGGGGAAGTGAATCTCACCGACTAATTGATTAGGTTTGCAGAAAGCATGTCAGGCTGGAACTATAACAAGATGTTATGCGAAGGTTTCTTTGCGGGAAGCAGATAGAGCATAAAGTACGGCAGGAGCAATCTAAACGACCGCAGGACCGGATTCCGGTCCTGAGGAAAGTCCGAACACCGCAGGGCAGGGTGCTCCATAACGTGGAGTCGCGGCGACGCGAAGGAAAGTGCAACAGAAAGGATACCGCCCCGCTTCGGCAGGGTAAGGGTGAAAAGGTGCGGTAAGAGCGCACCAGTTCTCCGGGTGACCGGAGAAGCTTTGTAAACCCCACCCGGTGCAAGACCAAATAGGGGAGTGTTTGAGGGCTGCCCGTCCGAGCTCCCGGGTAGGTCGCACGAGGTGCAGAGCAATCTGCATCCTTAAGATGAATGGTCGTTGTCTGTTTCGGGGTAACCTGAAACGGAAACAGAATTCGGCTTACGGGTTGCTCCGGCCGTAATTAAATTATATGGAAATTTGTATTTTGGCCGCTGATAAAAGCAGAAGTTTAGACTTAATACTGTCAGTCTGTCCGCCACGCTCATTGGCGGATTAGCTAACAACCTACAGCCTGTCTGTCTGCGGGTATCGGCGAAAATCCGTGTCCTAATTAGTGTCCATCCGGAAATAAATTAAAGACACTATAGCGTTTCCAATTCGGAAATAGGCAATTTTGGGCAAGCTCAAGAAAATCAAGGGATTGTGCTTAAGGCATACGCAATGTATGCCGCACAAGAAATCACGCAGATTGACGCCGAGATCGCACAAAAGGGCCATTTCCGGATGGAAACTAATTAAGTTATGAAAGATATTCTTGGCAGCTATGCAATTGCGGGAAAATACCATAGATGGCTCTTTTGCCGAAAAGGTCGGGATATTCTCTTACGATTTTCTTAAATGTTGTTCTTCGCTTTTAAGCCTGGAGGATCCGAAGCGGCTGCTTGTTAAAAAGTTCTTTTCCTCTTTTATCTCTTCTTCACAGCTTCTTGAGGATTTTCTCGATTTTCACGGGGCAAAAAACAGCAAAATTTGGTATTATTACAGGGAGCTCTCGGCTGCAGCAAGGCATTTGAGCCTCGGCTGTTATTCGCAGGCGCATATTTTGAACCGGCTTGATTTCTATGACCTGCCTGTGCTTGGGAACTTCAGGCATGATGGGAAGGTCACCCTGGATTTCTTTACCGAAACCATTTTGAAGATGGCTCCTGAGATAATCAAGGAGGCACGCCGCCTAGGCATTCCGATCCCAAAGAAAAAATTCAGTCTCGCCGATTTTCCAAGCGTATCAACCGGTGAAAAGCTCGAATATGATATTGACGATGAAAACAGCGACCAGCAGAAGGAGAATATAGTTAAAATAGCGAGCGAGTTCCTGGATATCGCCGCCAGCTTTGACCATTACGGTTTTGATGAACCGTATGATATCGGTGAAATACGGGCATTTGTTCCGGACAGGATAAATGAGGTTGAAATAAGGCGTTTTGAAATGCTGGTGCACAATCTTCAGTCTTCTTTTGATACCTATGTGATACATGGAGGATACGAGTTCGGGAACAGGAAATTAAAGCAGCTCCGCGGCTTTTTATCAGTGGTCTTTCATCTTCTCCAGGTAATCGGCAGGCTCCTTCATTTTTACGAAAGGCATCTTCACGATGCCGGTTACAAGAGCATTTATAAAAAAACCCAGGAGAGACTTTCACTGATTGTTGATCCGGATATCCTTCTTGACCGTACGATCAATTACTGCCTCTATTATGCATGCCACTTTTTAACAAACGGGAAAGACCTTGCAAAAGAGATACTGAATGAGAATATTGAACGTTCATCGGTTACGGTAGGGATACCCGTATCCCTCGGTTTTCACAGCAGGCCGAGCCTTCTTGTCGCCAAAGTTGTGCAGCATTTCGGAGGCCAGGTCGAACTATGTGTTGGGTCAGACAGGTTTGATGCAAGCAATGTACTTGATATACAATGGGCCGGAGGGAAGATTCAGAAAGAGAAAATAGAAAAAGTTACCTTTGAAGGCGATACGCGTGCCCTGAAAGATATAGAAATTCTTGCAGGCGTCAATTACGGTGAAGATTCTATGGGGAAAGGCATTCCTCTTCCGAAAGAGCTTAAATACCTCAGGTAATATCTATGGTTTATGCAGTCATAGTGGCCGCAGGAAAAGGCATTAGAATGAAATGTACGACCCTCAAGCAGTATCTTGAGCTTGAGGGAGTTCCTTTGCTTTCAATTACACTTAAAGCATTTGATAAGTGCTCTTCCATTGATAAAATTATCCTGGTTGTTCCTTCAGGTGACATCGGGTTCTGCTTGGAGAAAATAATCAATCCCGCCGGTATACAAAAAAAAGTCACTCCTGTTGCAGGCGGTTTAAAAAGGCAGGATTCAGTCTATAACGGCCTTCTGGCTGTAGATGAGAAAGTAAGTACGGTCGTAATACACGACGGAGTCCGTCCTTTTGTAAAGCCTTCAACTATTGAGGAATGCATACGAGAAGCTTTAATGAACGGGGCATGCATCCTTGGCCTGCCGGTATCCGACACATTAAAGCTTGCAGACGGTTCCGGATATATCAAAAAAACCCTTGAAAGGGATTCCGTATGGCTTGCCCAGACACCCCAGGCTTTTGATTACGGCCTTATAAAAAAAGCCCACGACATAGCAAGAAAAGAAGGATTTAAAGGAACCGATGACGCATCTCTGGTGGAAAGGATAGGAGGAAAAGTCAGAATAATAAGAGGCAGCATAGAGAACATCAAGATTACAACACCTGAAGACCTTGCAATCGCAAGAGCGATAATTGGATCCAGCAAATTATGACTTCTTCGTAAAAAGTCGAAATATGCTCACTTAATGAGCTTTTTGGGAATTTTTAAATCACCTCGCTAAATCACAAGAACTCGGGCTAACGACCTCAAACAGCTTGTGATTTTTAACGCTCAGTAATTTAAAAATCTTTTTCCCAAAAATCTCAAATCCGTTCGCATATGACTTTTTTACGAGATCGGCAAATCATAGCGATTTATTACTCACTGCATCCCAGAAGAAATCTTTTGTTTCCGTCAGTTTTTGTTATCCCTTTTGAGATCACAAGCTCTTTTCCGATATTTATTCCGTCCTGAAGAACATTCCTGTCGCAGCCTGAACCTTTTCTTGAAATTGTGACTGTATGCGGATACCTGTATTTTGCATATTCTTTCAGCAGGGGGTCATCAGCTTTTATCAGCCCATATACTGCATGAGATTTGATCCGGCTGTTTGATTTCAATTTTCCGGTAAAACCTCTTATTATGCCTGATGCAAAATCTGTCTTCCGGTAACGGTTAAGCTGGTTCTTCCTGTTGTATTCAATCCACCGGCTTTCAATGTAGCGTCTTATAAACTCATAGACGTAAGAGGCTATTGATATGTTATCCTGGGTCCCGCTTAATTCAAGAACGCGTCCCATTTTTTCTTTTTCAATGACATATGCCGGTACCCAGATTGTCCAGACAAAATAATATTCCCTCAATAGCTGTGCGAGATCATATTCTTCCCGCGGATGTCTGAGAGCCGGAGTTCCGGCAAACACGCTTATGAAATTCCTTGAAGTGTTTTTTGAAAGGATATCGATATTGTGTTTTGCCGACAGCTCATGAGCTTTTCGCATGGCAGATTCAGCTTCATTCCGGTTACTGCTCTCAGCGAGAGCAAAAAGTTTCCTGATCCGCTGCATTCTTACAGAGTTTTCCTCATCGGGGATGTAGTTTTCAGAAGCCCTGTAATCGGCCCTTAAGAGATAACAGGCTTTTTTGAACAGAGGCCCGTGCGGAGTTTCCGTTTCAGAGCCAAAAGCCTGTTCGGCAAGCTGATGAGCCATTTCATGAAGTAATATTCTCCTTACAGAATCCCAGCTGCCGGATAGCGCAAATTCCCGGTTTATACAGATCTCTTTCTTTTCGCCTGACCAGTATCCAAGCCTTCTTTTCATATCTTTCAGGCTGAACGCTGGCATACTGATAAGTTTGCGGTATTTCGAATCAAGAAGATAGAGGGCGTTTTCCCATTCGAGGGCAAGGCCGTGTAATATTTTTCTCTCAAATTCCGTTCCGGTCATTTCAATCCGCATCCATCCAGGCCGGAAAGGATTTACGGTATTCCTGCAAAGCCGTATAGGAGAGAGAAGCGGTGAAAACAGATTCTTCGTCCTGTTTTCTGAAAATGATAATGCCGGCAGGATCGATTACGGAGGAATCCCCGCTGTGATAATAGCCGTTTCCGTCATCTCCCACCCGGTTTAAGCCTATGACGTAGCACTGGTTTTCTATCGCTCTTGCAGGAAGAAGGGTTTTCCAGTGTGAGGTGCGCTTTTCAGGCCAGTTTGCGATAAATATCGCAACATCATAGGAGTTGTTGATATTCCTTGTCCAGCAAGGAAATCTCAAATCGTAACAGATAAATGGCCTGATTCTCCATCCTTTCAGTTCAACCGTAATATTTCTATCACCTGCACTGTAGACCTTCTCTTCTCCGGTCATCCGGAAAAGGTGCCTTTTGTCGTAATGGAAAAGAGTTCCGTCCGGCTTTGCCCATAACAGACGATTGAAATATTTCCCGTTCTCACTGATGATCATGCTGCCTGTTATATCGGTCTGCCTGCTGTGGGATTTTTCTCTCAGCCATCCGACCGCTTTCCCGTCCATCTCCTGAGAAAGCTTTTCAGCATTCATGCTGAATCCTGTTGTGAACATCTCGGGAAGAACAATAAGATCCGTTTCATCCCTGATGCTGTCTATCTTTTCATCAAATAGACAGAGATTCGATTCGATATTCTCCCAGAAAAGTGAAGTCTGTATAAGTGTGACCTTTAGATCCTGCATAATTTTTCCGCTGCCTTTTCAAGCGTTTCGTCTTTTTTCGCAAAACAGAAACGAAGCGTCTTGTTATCATCATTCTGGTGGTAGAATACGGACGGTGGGATTGATGCAACACCATGTTCAACAGTAATCCGCTTTGCAAAGACGGTATCCGGTTCATCCGATATGGATGAATAGTCAAGCATTTGAAAATATGTTCCCCGGCACGGAACCGGTATAAACCGCGAGTTTTTCAGAAGGGACAGGAATCGGTCTCTCTTTTCCTGGTAGAATCCGGACAAGCCGAGGTAAGCATTCTCATTTGTGAGAAATTCGGCATATGCATACTGAACCGGTGTATTGGTCGCAAATGTCAGGAACTGGTGCACCTTCTGAAATTCGGCCGAAAGGCTTTTCGGGGCAAGGCAGTATCCAACCTTCCATCCGGTTGTATGATATGTCTTGCCGAAAGAGCTTATGACGAAACTCCGGGAGGCAAGATCGGTATACCTTGCCATGCTTTCATGAGAAATTCCGTCAAAGATAATATGCTCATATACTTCGTCGCTGATAATAAATATGCCCGTTTCGAGG
>Ga0268280_1000450_pt1 | contig 35223 bp, 37 predicted proteins | sample saktaG_9_FD_190139 | JGI IMG/M metagenome (GOLD analysis project Ga0268280, IMG submission 190139) | Saline water microbial communities from Sakinaw Lake, British Columbia, Canada - sak_2011_5_24_40m | ecosystem: Environmental > Aquatic > Non-marine Saline and Alkaline > Saline ...
TCTCCATATACCAAATCCTCCGGCTACATTCGGCATCGCGTTAAATTTACTCCACGCCACCCTATTGCCTATGAAGGACCTGATGTATTCAAGGTTCTGATAGGCCAGTATGGGTTTATATGAGAAACTTCTATCGATTATCCTGCCGTCTTTAACCTTGATGCCGTTCGACATGCCAAAATAGCTCCCCGCCCCCACAATGTGCCCGGGATCTTTTTCGATATGAGCCATAACCTTGATCAGGGCATCCGACTCTATAATGGTGTCCGCATCAAGAACGCATACGTACTCGTATTTAGCGAGATTTAGTCCGGCGTTCACAGCGCCCGCTTTTTTAAGGCCTGCGGCCGATTTAGAAATAACGGTAACATTCGGATAAATTTCTGACTGTAGCACCTTTCTTACCATGCCGTCTTTGTAATGTTTAGGATAAGAGATATTGATGGGTTTTAGTTTAAGCATATCACCCAGGATCTTAAGCGTGGCGTCTGTAGAGCAGTCATCGACCACTATGACCTCGAATCTGGGGTAGTTTAGATTCAATACAGATAAAAGACAATCCCGTATCCACTCCTCTTCGTTATGGGCAGGGATTATGATGCTGACAGAAGCTGTAAAAGACGACAGATAAAGAGATGCGTATTTTTCGTCATCGCTCTCGCGTACCCTCTTGCGCGTCTCGAACATTCCGATCAGCGCGAGTATCAGATAGTACAGGGTCAGGATTATAAAATAGGAAAAGAATACCAGGAATGCCGTGTAGGCGAATTTATCATCAGTGAATGCGGATGTCATTTGGCTTTTTTCCTTCCGGTCTCTTCGAGCGCTTCCGAGCATATTCTCTTTGCCATCTTGTCGTCCCCTGACAGTATCGTATCTATATAAGGCTCCGCGGCGCCGATATGGGCGACCATAACTGTTTTTACGGCAGCCAGCACAGAGAGCGAGCTGTCGGTTATAAGTTCCATGACTTTCGGCAGGCATTCCTTACCGAGAAGCTCCGATAGCGCTTTTACTGCCGCTGCCCTTACGCTCCACGTGTCGTTTTTCATCGCCGAGCATAATTCATCGGCAGCATCTTTATTTTTGGAGAACCCAAGGCATTCGCAGGCGGCCACGCGAACTTCATTAGACGGGTCTTTCATCAATTTTGATGCCTGCGCGGTGTATTGAGGATCCCTTAGTCGCGAAAGAAGCCTTAATCCCCATAGTCGCACCTCTGTTTTCTTATCGCTTAGAAGGTTATCGATGTAGGCCGACAATATCTCCGGAGGAAATGTCTCTAATATGGATATTAACTTATGTCCGGAAAAGATATTATCTTTGATAAGATCTATAAGCACGCTGGCTGCATGCCCGCTCTTTATCTGTCCGAGCGAAACGATAGAGAAATATCGGATATCATCGTCTTTCGAGAGTGACGCTTTTTTTAGTATTTTTACTGAATCAGGAGGATTCAGATAGCCAATACTGAGAAGCGCTTCTATCTTTCGCCACTTATTCCGACTTGAACGGGCGGTTTTTTCAAGGGCTGCCATATTTTTTGGAGTGGCGAAACAGGCTTTGAAAGCCTCCTGCTCAGACTTATTGAAGAAAACAGTGTCGCGGTTCGTTTCGACGTCTATGAATTGTCTGGGAGTAACTCCGTCGGCGAATGGCATACAAACGGCCTTCGACGTTTTTTCTCCCGACATAACGAGCTGGTATACGTTTTTCTTGATATTTAAGAGGGCTGTATTTCGTTTATACAGGAAGCTTTTCTTCAGGATCGTATAAAAGATTATCAGGACCGATAGCAGAAGCGCGGCTATGAGGAGGATGAAATCTACCCGTATTATAGCGTCCGTGAAGTAGTTATTCATTTAGAATTTGGCCGACAAGCCAAAGCTCAGAGATCGTTTTATGAACTTCGGGTCTTCCATCGAATAGGAGTAGCCTACTCTGGCATTTATGCCTTTATAAATTTTAGCGTTAAGGCCTATTGAGAGTATGTATCCGAACTCTTTAGATGGCGCCAGGCCGTATATATCATATAACCATTGGCCTACAGCCACGCCGGAATAAAGGTGAAGGAAATCAGTTATCGCGAAGTCACCCCTGAAGTTCCCGAAGTTTCCCGTGCCGCGCCCTTCTATCCATATGGCGCCGTAACTGGCCGACAGATAACTATCGCCGAAGTAGTATATGAGTCCCGGATAAGCTACGTGGGTATTCCCTGTCCCATAGCTTCGGAAATTATAGCCCATTTGCCAGTAAACGCTCTTGTATAGCTTATGGCCGTATTCATTCAGCACAAGAAAATTATATATGTAATCCCTATACCAGCCGGCTCCGATCTCGCTATGGACATATGAATCCGGAAAACTGAAGTAGGCGCCGACGTTGGCTGTAAAGTCGCGGTTTGAAAACCTTTCGTATCGGGTCACGGAACCATAGCCGCGCACTTTGTCGTGAGTATATCCGTAGGTCGCTGTCTCTTCCGACCAGTGGCCGGTCCGGCTGCCCTGCAGTACATCGCTCGGCTCGTAGTAAGCGTCGAAGTACATCTCGTCCTGTGCGGTGGGTTCCTTAACTATGGCCAGGGACGGAGTCATTCGTCTTAAGAGGCGCTCAGTGTCGACCTCCGCGGCGCCTGCAGGCTGCGATAAAAAAGCGGCCATAATTACCAATCCGGCCGCTATTGAATGAAAAGTATTTTTAAACATAACTATCTTCGATTTAGGGAGGATGTAGCTATAGCAGAAGTTATCTTGTCTATTTCGATTTGCAGATCATTTGTTTTCAGGATGAAGTCGGTAGCGTTGAATTTATTGGCTATATCGCGCCGCTCTTCGTTCGAGAAAGCGGTCATCATGAATATAGGTATAAGGGGATTTTCGGCCCTTATTTTTTTCAGTATATCCAGGCCGTCGATTCCCGGCATAAGTATGTCGAGCATGACCGCGTCGGGTTTTTCTTTGCGAACCAGTTCGAGCGCTTCTGAGCCATTAGATGTCATCTTCACGACATAACCGTTTGCCAAAAACCTCGTCTTCATTATCTCGAGGAAGTCTATCTCATCATCGATCAGGACTATCTTTTTTTTAGCCTCAGCCATTTATCCCTCGATCTTTAGAGTAAAATCCTTTACTCCGTCGTTCAAAATCACGCCGTCGGCCGTAATGCTGACTACCGTGTTCGGCCCTATGCGGCCGCCTTTACCTATCACCTCGCCGTTTATCATTGCTTTAAGATTTGGAGCGCTTCCGAGTATTCCGCTTAAAACAAGTCCTGAAGAAGAGCCCTTAACCCCTTTTGGTATGAATGGGCTTCTGTTCCATGTTTTGAATGAGCTTAATTTTGCGCGCCGCCTTATCGGGGCAGCGAGTTCTGCGGATCCGGAAGGCAGTGGTGAGAGTTCCATATTTTGCGCGGGTAGTGTTTTTGCTTTCGGACCGGAGGTCACTCCGTATATCAGGCTTATTACGGCCACTATGCCGAGAACGATGAGCGCTATTATCTGCTTTTTATTATTCATATTTTCTTCCGGAAAGATAAAGGTCTATTACTATACTGGCTCTAAGCGTCGATGGATCGTCTTTGTTTGGGATTATATTGAATGACTTTACCTTTACCAGACCTTTTTTGAGGGTATCGAGAGCTCCTAGAAAGTCGGAAAATTTCTGATCCGTCGACTCTATATCCATCTCTATGGACATTATCTTGTATTTCGCTCCCTGGACATCCCTGGCTTCGCCCGGCTTTATCGATACGAAATTTATGCCCATCTGCTTTCCGTATTTTGCCAGCTCATCCATGGCGCGGCCGACCTCGTCCTCTCTAGTAAGGACCCTGTCTCCGTATATCTTCCCGGCAGTTGTGATCAGGGCGCGGGCTTCCCTGGCGTCTTTCTCGATAGTGCAGCATTCTTTGTTTTTAGCCTGAAAGCGCGATAAGAGTGGCATATATAATATGGCAAACACCGCTATAGCGATCACCACAGCGCCTGCGCCGTAGGCGATAACCAAGTTTTCCTTCGTCAGTTCAATATTTCCGATTTTCAAGTGGCGCGTCCTCTATTCGTAGTCTACCCAGCACTTCAGTTCAAACTCTATGCCGGCTTTGTCGCCGAGGTCTTTCGACTCTACAAGTTTTACAGTACTAAATATGCCGTTCTCAAGAGTAAGCACGAAATTAGATAATATCTCCTCCCCGTCCTGAGCGGCGACTACGCCCTTGAGAGTCATTATGTTGTCATTCATGCTGAAATTTGTAACATGAACAGGATCGGGAATAAGATTCGATAATTCCTTGAAGACATCCTCCCACTGCGGCTCATCCATTAATACCGAGCTTGCCAGCGCCTGCGCCTCTGCCTTGGCAAGCTGCGTCGCCATGCTAGAAAGTTCCAACTTAGCGACCGATATGCGCTTATCGAAATTCGTAACGCTTATACGCATCCCGGTATACAATAAAATCGATAGTATAACGACGGCGGTAACGATAGCCTCAATCGCGCCTCTTTTTACGAAACGTGCCTTCTCGTCTTTTATCGCTATAGGCAAAAGATTTATACTATTGTCAGCGCTTAAGATCGCGCCTATGGCCGGAGCCATTCTATGGGAGAATCCGGCCGATTTGGCCATGACCGATTTCTCGCTCTTTACCAGTGAGATCGGATCGGAAAGCCTGACGCTCAAACCTAGGTTTTCAGATAGATATCCGGTCAATCCGGATAGCGACGCCCCTCCGCCGGATAATACGACGGAGTCGACCCTCCCATGGCCGCTCTCCTCCCTATAATAATCAAAACACCTCTCGATCTCGCTTACGAGCTGCTCGGCGGGGGTCCTTATCATGGAAAGGATTTGCTGGGCGTTTATCTTGCCGATCAATATGGAATTATCGGAGTCCTTAGGTATCCCTATCTCCCGCTTTACCGTTTCGGCTTCAGTCGTGGATAATTGTATCTTGCCTTTATCGGAGACAAGCGCTCCGGTTAATGATTTTGTAAAACCGTCTCCGGATACGGGTATTTTTCTGGAGAATACCATATTGCCGCTTTTTATTATCACAAGTTCCGTGTATTTGGCTCCGATGTCGAGATGGGCCGTGGTCTGGTCTTTTTCCTTAGGCGAAATTCTGGCAATCTTCTCAAGCGCGTAAGGGGTGGTAACAAATGAATTTGGCTTAACTCCCGCCTTTTCCATTATCTTTACGTATTTATCGGAAGTCTCGGCGGGACAGACCGCCACCGCGACATCATATTTTCTTACGCCTTTTTCTATAAGGTCGCCCGTGATCTCAAAATCAACGATCGCCCCTTCAATAGAAAAAGGAAAGTAGCTCTTCGCTTCGAGAAGTATTCCGTCACGGAGTTCGCTCTGCGGCATATACGGCGCGGTTATCTTCTTTATGGAGGTCTGGGGGCAGTTTATGTTGACGATCGTCTTTGCGTTCTTCAGGTCGACTCCTGAGGCGAGGCTCTTTATGGCTCTTGCGGCTTCTTCGGTATACTCACCGCCCCCGAGTTCTTTTACTTCGGATCTTATTAGCGTCAATCCAGCGTCGCCGGAAGAAAACAATACCATCTTGATCGCGGCGGAGCCGATATCGATGCCGAGGATGTAATCCTTCTTGAAGAGCTTAGATATTCCCATATTTGTCTTATTATATCCCAAATCCGATTCTTTACAACCGAAAAGTGCTATTCAAAGTTCTCGGCGCGGTAGCCGACGCTTGTCGCATCACCCACAAAGTTGGTAAATGTCTTCGTTCCGGAACTTCCGCGGATAGTGTTTACGCGGAAATTACGGTTATTGACTCTCGCCAGCGAATTTATATTGAAGGCTGTCCCGGCATAGCAGAATTCGGTTGTCCTCGAACCGGTGACCGTGCCCGGCGCGCTGACAGGCGGCAGTATCGAAGCGTCCGCGTTATTCAGCACCTCCAGGCGTTCGGTGGCGGTAAGATACGCTCTGGCGTTAACGAAGTCAAGGAAGTCGGTGGTGACAGCGGCATTTGAGCTGTAAAAACAGGTGAAAGGCGTCGCTCTCGCGGCAATAATATCGTTGGCAATACTCGTGGAATCTCCCGCGCCGAGAGTCAGGGGATCAAAGATAGCCTTAAGCACCGCGAAAGGCGCGGTATTTATATTGACCGGCGCGCGCGCGGCCGTAGGACGGTTCGCATTCGAATTTATAAACGAATATACTGTAAAATAATCATGCGCAGCCGCATAGTCGGCTGCCGTGATGCTTGCCACGCGCTGCAGCTCCTCTACTGAATCAAAAGGATTTGTTAGCCCCGCGCCTCTATACGTTACTATGTCGGCGGCTTTCGTAGCGGCATTCGCTATTCCGCCTATATTTGTCAGGAGGTTCTGTATGAGCGTTTGTGAGGCGTAATTTAGATGGACCTTTGCCGCTTCATCGGTTATGACGGCCGATTGTATAGTTCCGCCCCCGAGAGTTATCGGGAATAGAGCCGTATAACTCGCGTTTTTCCAGGATTCGGTCAGGGTGTCGATGCCATAGGTTACGCGCAGGTACATGGCGCCTATCAAAGGATTTCTATTGCCAGTGGTTTGCATGCAGCGAAGCCTGAAGTTAGGGCTCATTATCTGGCTCCATGTAAGCCCGGTTATCGCCGTTCCCTGATAATTAACAAGCGTTGCAGAGTTTGGTAATATCTGGGTCAATACGGTAATGTAATTTACCCCGTCTGTTGTATAGGAGAATTGAATAGTTGCTCCGGATCCACCGGTTGTCCTGCCTGCCTGGACCCACGGGACGACGGAGATTATACGGGTGTTCGTATAGTTAGAATCAAATGTGCGTATTATGGCTTGGTCGGCGACATTATCTATAGTGGCGAAAAGAGTATCTATATAAGACATATTAGCGGGATTTGTCATCGTCAGTGAAAGAGCGGTATCACTACCGCGCAGATCGGCAATACCTGTCTGTGTCGAGGTGGCGTAGTCGTCTCTCAGCGCGCGATAAGCCCTGTCGACCCCCGCGTCCGCAAGATATAATAACTTCATATCGTCGCCGCCGGCGCCGGTATCCTTGACCTCGTAGGATGCCATAAATAGAAAGCCCATGACCATGAGTGTTAATGCGACCATGAACATGAAGGTCAATATCAGTATGAAGCCGCGCTTGTTATGCATATTATAGATTCCGAATGTCGAAGTTTGTTCTTAAGGTAAAAGACTCGTTTCCTTCTTTCACCGTTACATTGATCGAAACGACCCTGACCAGCGATGGGGTCGTAGTGGCTATATTGCTGGAGTCGTAGTATGTGAACGTGAGGCTCGATACGGAGCGTATCGCCGGGTCCGTAGTGGTGGATGCCGGGACTGTAGTTATGAGCGTTCTGTTAAGCGGTGCTCCCGAAACTCCGCTCCACGCGTATTGAACGATATCGTTCGAGCCGTTACCGTCTACATCCGCCGTAAATGTCAACGTGGTCGCTGACGATGTGGTTACGGCTGTAGCTATGCGTAGTCCTCTACCCATGTAGGTAAGCGCCCTGCCCGCCTCGCTCTTTAAACCGGATCTGGTCCACTGAGATTGGAATGAGCGGGACCCTACATTGTAAACAACCCACACGGCCCCTACCAATATGGATATAAGGAGGACAGATATTAAAAGTTCTATTAGGGTAAGGGCGCTATTTTTACGCATTGGATGAGTATGTGACTAGAGTCGTGCCTATCTCTGTCCCTTTAACTGTCCAGTATGTTGTGACGGTGATCTGCTTTAAGTCTGTTTGAGGAGTAGTAACGGCCACCTGCCGCTGAAATGACGGAAATCCCGATACCGCGGCTTTCGCTTCATTTACTATCGAAGCGTAAGCCGTGTTCTCGAGAGATTCCATTTTTTCAGCAGCGAGGTTATAAGCTATGAGCTCGGATTCGTTCACGCCGCCTGAAAAGAGGCCTGTCCCGATGGCCTGGAGAAGGAATACCGACCCCGTGACCATCAGGACCACAGCCAGAAGTACCTCTAATAATGTGAAGCCTTTTCTATCCACCGGATGAAACGGTGCCGTTAGAGACATATATATCGTCTCCGGCAGCTCCGGTAAGGATACCGGTATTCGCGATACCAGTTACTGTTGCCGCTCCTCCGGGACCGGCAGACCAGGCGATGTAATAATTGCCATTAGGCGATACGCCGTAACCGTAAGCTGCGGCGGTGAACGGATCGTTCGGGACGGTCGCCATTATCTGCGGCACAGCGGCGCCTATAGTCGCTGTCGTGATGTCGGCCGGATAAGCGTTGGTGTGGATCTTGATGCTCTCAACGGCGGTCTGAATAGACCTCAGTTCGCCTTTAGCCTTCGCGTAGTTACCTTCATCCTTCATGCCTTTAAATCTCGGCAGCGCAATGCCTACGAGGATCGCTATGACCGCTATTACGATCAACAGCTCCAATATCGTGAAGCCCTTTCTTCCATGCAAAAATCCAAACATACACCCTCCTTAGTTTAGTGACCGTTATAGTGAATAGTGATTAGGTGATAGGGAATAGTGATTAGGTGATAGTAAATCTATAGACCGACCTATTCCCTGATTCCTATTCTCTAGTCCCTGTTCCCTGTTTACGGTGTTGCGTCGATCGGTGTTCCATTTGTCACATAAATACAGCTTCCGCCGTTCGTCTCCGTTACCGCTCCGAGCGCCGTTACAGTGGCCGTGCCGGCCGCCGATCCAGGGCCTGCGGAGTAGATGACATAGTAAGGGGCAGCCAAAACATAGCCATATGCGGCTCCGCTGAACGGATCTGTTGGCGCTGTGGCGATGATTTGCGGCGTCGCTCCGGTGAGCGCTGCGCCGATGTTTGCCGGATACGCGCCGTTATGGATATTGTAGCTCTCCACAGCCGTCTGAAGAGTCCTGAGTTCCCCTTTGGCTTTGGCTATGCTGCCTTCATCTCTCATACCTTTAAATTTCGGCAGCGCTATCCCGACGAGGATCGCGATGACCGCTATTACAATTAATAGCTCCAATATCGTGAAACCTTTCTTCGATCTTAGAAACATACCACCCTCCTTTGTTAGTGAATAGTGATTAGGTGATAGTGAATAGGTGGTAGGGAATAGTAAATATATAGCCTGACCTATTCCCTATTCTCTAATCCCTATTCCCTATTTCTTCAACGCCATATAAAAAACTATAATGCTCAATATCACAAGTATTACCCCGCTCATCGCGTGCGCCGCGCGCATCTTATCCTCGACCGGCAATACGCTTGTGTTAAGGAAGTCAGATATCTTCTTTACGACGTTCGGCGCCATTAATAAGAGGCCTCCGAATACTAATAATATTATTGCCGAAACGATTAAAAATATATCCATATACTCACCTCCCCCTTTTTATTTTAATGCCTCAGAGTCTTGACCATGTCAAATATCGGCAAGAGCATCGAGGCCATTATTAGCCCCACCATGCCGCCGATCACCACTAGAAATATGGGCTCTATTACAGTAGTAAGTTTTTTAACGGCGTAGTTTACCGTCATATCGTAAAAGTCAGCGATCTTAGCCAACATGCCGTCGAGATTACCCGTCTCCTCTCCCACTGAGACCATCTGCACCACATCGGCAGGAAACTCCCCGCTAACCTTCATCGGCTCGGCCATGCGCTCGCCTTTTTCGACATACCCGCGGATGCTGGATATAGCTTGCTCCAGGATGACATTGCCGGCGACATCACGCGTTATATCGAGAGATTCCAGTATTGGAACTCCGCTCGAAAGAAGAGTCGAAAGCGTCCTGGTGAATCGAGATATCGCTATCTTCCTATATAACGGGCCGGTTATAGGAAGATTTAGTTTTAGGGAATCAAGCAGATATTTTCCTTTAGCCGTTCCGACATAAAACTTAAGCGCGACAGCGATGGCGAGCGCAAATATTATTAACAGATACCAGAAGTTCTTTATAGTCAACCCTATCCTGTAGACTAAAAGCGTCGGCCCGGGCAGCGCTATTCCGGCCTTAGTGTATATCTCGGCGAACTGGGGTATTACGAAAGTGATTATAAGAAGCATTACCGATATTCCGGCTGTCATAAGTATCAAAGGGTAAAAGAGCGCCCCCTTAACCTTTTCTTTTAAGTCCTGCTGGCGCTCGAAGAAGTCGGCATATCTCATAAGGACCGTGTCGATCTTTCCGCTTGCCTCCCCCGCCCTTATCATGTTTATGAATAGTCCGCTGAACATGGATGGATATGAGGCAAATGCCTGCGATAGTGTCGAGCCTGCCTCTACGCGTCTGGAAACGCTCCCGATAGCTTCTCTTAATTGCGGGTTCTCGGCCTGTTTGGCGAGGGTAGATAGGCTCATGAGTATCGTTATGCCTGCGCTTATCATATTTGAAAGTTGGACGTAAAATATGAGCATATCGTCCGACCCTACGCGTCTGAATCTTTCTAACATGGAAGACATCTTGAAACCGGTTTTCGCCTCAGAGGCGCTTGTCGTCATATAACCCATCTTGTGCAGCTTATCTATGAGCTCTGTCTTAGACTCCGCGTCCATGGTGCCGGATATCCGTTTTCCCGCGGCGTCGCGCGCTTTATATGTGAAGGTTGTCATCATCCCTCTCTCGTGACTCGCAGAACTTCTTCGATGGTGGTTATTCCGGATTTCGCTTTCTCGATCCCGTCTTCCATTAAGCTCACCATTCCGGATGATTCGGCGAGCTTTCTTATCTCGTTCGAAGGAGCTTTCGATATTATCGCGTTCTTTATCTTTTCATCAGGGATCATAAGTTCGTATATGCCTATCCTTCCTTTATAGCCGGTATTCGAGCATTTCGGGCAACCTTTTCCCGTCCAAAATTCAATTTTTTCTTTACCCTCGCTGAGGCCGACATCTCTAAGCGCCTCTTCGGTCGGCATATACTTTTCCTTGCACTCCGGGCAGATCTTTCGCACAAGCCTCTGAGCGAGCACTCCTATCATGGAGGAGGATGCGAGGAACGGCTCAAGCCCCATATCTATGAGGCGCGTGATGGCTCCGGGCGCGTCGTTAGTGTGAATGGTCGAGAATACCAGATGTCCGGTCAACGCCGCCTGTATCGCTATCTCGGCAGTTTCGAAGTCCCTTATTTCGCCGACCATTATTATATCGGGATCCTGACGCAGTATCGAGCGAAGGCCGTTGGCGAATGTCAATTTGATCTTATTCTCAACCTGTGTCTGGCGTATGCCGGGAAGCTTATATTCCACAGGATCTTCTATTGTGATTATATTCTTCTCAACGGTGTTTATCTTGGACAATGATCCGTAGAGAGTGGTCGTCTTCCCGCTACCCGTAGGTCCGGAGACGAGTATTATCCCGTGCGGCCGGACTATCAGCTTACTGTATTTTTCAAGGACTGCCTTTGAAAACCCGAGTTGGTCCAATCCCAGCACGGCGCTCGAGGCATCGAGAAGCCTCAAAACAACGTTTTCGCCGTATATCGTCGGTATAGTCGAAGTCCTTACGTCTATCTCCTTACCCTCCATCTTTATGGTGAATCTTCCGTCCTGAGGAAGCCTGCGTTCGGCTATATCCAGGTTCGCCATGATCTTTATCCTCGATATTACCGCCGACTGCAGGTGTTTAGGCGGCGAATCTATCTCGTGCAGCATGCCGTCTACCCTTAATCGTATTTTAAGTTCGTTCTCCTCCGGCTCGATATGTATATCACTGGCTTCTTCCTTCACAGCCTTCATGACTATCAGATTGACGAGTTTAATAACTACAGGCTCCTCCACTATACCCTGGAGTTTTTTCAGGTCGGGCTCAATTTTACTGTTAATGCCCAATTTTTCCTCGTCTATCGATTTTATAAGGTCCTCCATCGAACCCTTGGCGCCGTAATGCTCGTTAAGAGCTTTCTTTATCTCGGCCTCGGTCGATACGGCCGGCTCCACTATAAGATCGGTAGCGCCGCGTACTTCATCTATCGCGAATACATTCCAGGGGTCGGTCATGGCGCAGGTAAGGCGATTTCCTATCTTAAGGACCGGCACGATGCCGTATTTACGCGCGAGCGTCTCGGGAACGAGCTCTATTATTTTGGGATCGATCAAGTAGTTGGATAATTCCATCCTTGGTATCCCCAACTTATCGCTTATGAAACGGACAAGGTCTTCTTCATCCATAAACCCTAGTTTTACCAGAGCTCCGCGTAGGCGCTGGCCGGTCCGTTTCTCTTCGTCCTGAGCTTTCTTCAGCTGTTCCGCTGTTATTATGCCTTCATCTACGAGGCTCTCACCCAGGGACTTTCTCTGTTTTGCCATTATTGGCCCTCTTTCAGCAGTTCTTTTATCTTCGCGAGCAGCACGTCGGGATCAAAAGGCTTTGTTATGTAGGCGTTCGCGCCGGCTTCTTTGGTAAGCGCAACATCGCTCTCTTCGGCCCGGGCCGTGAATATTATTATCGGTATTGCCGAATATTGCGCGTTTTTTTTCAAAAGCGCGCAAACCCTGTACCCGTCCATCTTTGGAAGCATGAGATCAAGTATTATAAGGTCGGGCTTAACTTTTTTTACTTTTTCGAGAGCGTCCATTCCGTCATAAGAAGTGACGACGTTATAGCCTTTCGATTCAAGGCGGAATGATACTGTCGCGACCAGGTCCTTCTCATCGTCCACCAAAAGTATTTTTTTCGGCAATTTTTCTCCCTTTATTTTACGATCTTTTTTTCAGCCAGCGACAGGGCTGTCTTTAGGGCCGGCAGAACTTCCGAATAAGCGCTTAGTTTAGGTATGAAAGCCGATATGCCGAGATGGGCCGCTCCTTCCATCGTGTTTGTGTTCGGATAGGCGGTGAACATTATAACCGGCATATTACTGCCGGACTTTCTTATGCGCCTCAATGTCTCGATCCCGTCCATTCCGGGCATCATGTAGTCAAGGATCATTATATCCGGAGCGTTTTTTTCCACCGATTCAATGGCCGCGCTTCCTCCTGAGACCTTGGTCACCGCGTACCCCCAACTCTCTATCCTGAGGCTCATGAGCTCCAAAAAATCCGGCTCGTCGTCGACAATCAGTATCTTTATCTTACTCATTTGGTTCCTCCTTCAGGAGTTTTTTGACTTTTGGCAGAAAAGCTTCCGGCTCAAAAGGCTTCACTATATACTCGTCAGCCTTAACGTCGGAGGCCATCTTCTTGTCTTCCTCGCCGGCCCTTGCCGTCAGTATTATTATAGGGATCCGCGAAAAGTTTTTGTCGAACTTTAGCATTCCACAGACCTTATATCCGTCTACCTTCGGAAGCATGAGGTCCAGGATTATAAGATCCGGAGACTCTTTTTTAGCTTTTGTGAGAGCTTCCAGTCCATCAGTCGCCGTTATTACTGAATATCCCTCCTGCTCGAGGATATTCTTTACGATCTCCAGGATCGTAGGACTGTCCTCCGCTATAAGTATCTTCTTCATCCGGATTTAATCTCCTTTTATCGCGCTTATAAGCTCTTCGGCTATTCTTTCGAGCGGCAGTATCCTGTCGATAGCTCCGGAATCTATAGCCGCTTTATTCATCCCAAACACTATAGATGTCTTCTCATCCTGTGATATCGTCATGCCGCCCGCCTTCTTTATCGCCTTTATTCCTTCAAGTCCGTCGGATCCCATGCCGGTCATTATAACGCCTACGACCTCGCTTCCGTAATTTTCGGCGGCCGATTTCATAGTAGCGGTTATGGAAGGCACATGAAGCGCGTTCTTGTTCAGCTCTTCCTTAAGCAGTATGCGGCCATTTGTGTCTATGAGCATGTGATAACTGTCCGGAGCCAGAAATATCATTCCCGCGGTGACCGAGTCGCCGGTGTTTCCGACTTTAACTTTGAGATGGGATGTTGTATTTAGCCACTCCGCCATCCCCGAAATAAAACCTTTTGACATGTGCTGGACCACGAGTATGCCTGCGTTAAAATCTGCGGGCAGTCTGGATAGCACCACTTCCAGCGCCTGCGGCCCTCCGGTAGACACGCCTATCGCCACTATCTTCGAGGCGGGTCTCTTGGTATCGATGCGGCAAACGTCCCGTGCCGGACTCTTTTTAATTTTAAGGCGTCGCAGAGGCCTTACCCGCGCGGCGATAAGTATCTTCTCGGACAGTTCTCTTGAGATGAATTCAATATCTTGAGTTACAGAGACGAAGTCCATAGCGCCGAGCGACAGGGCCTTCACTATTACTTCCGTATCCATGCCGCTAACCACTATGATCGGTATTGGGCATTCCTCCATTATGCGCTCTATCGCCTCGATCCCGGAAAGTAGAGGCATCTTCAGGTCCATAGTTATAACGTCGGGCCGTAACGCGAGCGCCTTTTCTACTCCCTCTTTGCCATCCTTCGCTATGCCTATGACTTCTATAGACGGATTCTCCTCCAGGAGGGATTTAAGCGCCTCTCTCATGAGCGCGGAGTCGTCTACGATAAGAACTCGAACTTTATTAGCCATATTTTTTAATTTCTCATTTCAAATTACCCGATGAGCCTCTCTATCGTGTTTAGTAATCCCTCAGAAGTAAACTCACTCTTCAAAATATAAGCGTCCGCGCCGGCTTCAAGTCCCCGTCTCTTATCGGCGTCACTCTCTCTGGTAGTTACGATTATTACGGGAATGTCTTTATATAACTTGTCATTTTTAAGATGTGTCGTTAGCTCAAACCCGTCCATCCTCGGCATCAGCACGTCCGTTATGACGAGATCAAATTTTTCCTGCGAGGCTTTTTCGGCGGCTTCTTTTCCGTCTCGGGCTATGACTACCGAGAAGCCGGAAGACTCGAGAATGTTCTTCTCAAGCATCGCCGTAGACATGGCGTCTTCAGCCAATAGTATAGTTTTTTTGCGTTTCTTTACCGGCGCAGCGGTTTTTATCGCCAGATCGTCGCGCTTTTTTAAGACCACGCCGCCTTCAAAGGAATCTATGATGGACGATATGTCGACTATCAGTATGACCTTTCCGTCGCCCAGGATCGTCGCGCCTCCTATATATTTAACATTCTTGACCGGGTCACCGAGAGGCTTTGACACTATATCGAGCCGGCCCAGCAATGTGTCGACCAAAAGGACGATGCGCTTTTCTACCGACTGGACCACGATGGCCGAGAAGAATTTACGCTCGACTATACCCTTGGCCTGGATATTGAATATATCGCTTAAGCGCACCAGCGGAAGTATCCTGCCCCTTACAGTTATTGCCTCTCTCGCCTCGACGGTCTTTATTCTGGATAGTTCGATCCGTATCGTCTCTATAACGGAATCGATCGGTATGGCGAATGTTTCGCTTCCCGCGCTTACCAGCAGGCACTCGGTTATAGCAAGAGTAAGCGGCAATTTTATCGTTATAGTCATGCCGGAGTCTTTTACGGAGTCTATCTCTATGGTGCCTTTAAGTTTCGCGACGCGCTCGCGCACGACGTCGAGCCCGACGCCTCGCCCGGATGTCTCGGTCACTTCGGTCTTTGTGCTGAAGCCGGGTATGAAGAGGAACTGAAAGACTTGTTCATCGGTAATTGTGGCCGCGTCATCTTTTTTTATGAGGTTCTTTCCGACGGCCACAGCTTTGACCTTCTCTACGTCTACGCCTCTTCCATCGTCCGATATTTCTAAAATTACCTGGCTTCCGACCTGATATGCGTTAAGCGTAATGGTCCCCGTGCCGGGCTTTTTCTTTTTAATTCGATCTTCCGGCGTCTCTATGCCGTGGTCGACGGAGTTTCGGAGTATATGCATTATCGGGTCTCGCATCTGGTCGATGATCGCCTTATCGAGATGCGCGTCTTCGCCCTTTATTTCGATGTCTACCGACTTACCGGAGTCCGCGGCCAGGTCGCGCATCGCCCGAGGGAATAGATTGAACAGATACGACACCGGAACCATCCTGACCTTCATCACCTCGTCCTGTATATTTGAAGAGACGAATTGGATATTCTCATCGACCCTCTTAAGTTCTTTTACGAGCGTCGTAAATGTCTCGCCTGTCGTTTCCCTGGATTCGGATTTAAGAACGATACCTTTTACGAGCTCGTCGAGCCTGACTTTCGATACCGTGAGTTCTCCGGAAAGGTTCATCAGTTTATTCAGTTTATCGATCTCGACTCGCATGCTGTCTTCCTGGATCGCGGATTGGTTTAAGGTTTGCGGAGCCTCCTGTTTCTTTGGCTCTTCCGGAATCTTCTTCGGTGTATGGCTTTCCTGACTTTCTTTCTTCGCTGCTGCGGTGCCGGACCCTGAGAATGCGGCATCAACCTCCGCGCATAAGTCATCTACATACGGGCGCGCTATCCCTTTATCTTCCCAGGTCAGCTTGTCTTCGAGTAACGGGCCTATGGAGTCCACGCATTTAAACAGCATATTGAAGTGTGCTTTTTCGAGCGCGAGTTCTCCTTTAAGAGCCCTCTGTAGCCCGCTCTCCATCCGGTGCGCGATATCGGTTATCCTCTTAAACCCTAGCATACTGGCCGAGCCCTTTATCATATGGGCTTCGCGCATCATCTCGTCGAGAAGCGTTTTATCGCCGGGTTTCTTCTCGAGTTTCAGAAGCCCTTTGTTCAACTTCTCGAGATGCTCCCGCGTCTCTACCTTAAACTGCTCTATGAACTTGGATTTATCAAATGGCATAGTTATGTCTTAAACCTGTTTGTGGTATCCTTAAGTTCACTTGACAGCGTGTTAAGCTGTTTTGCCGCGGCCTGCGCCTGGCCGGCTCCGGCGGCTATCTGCTTCATCGCCTCATTTATATTTAACATCGCGTCTGCTATCTGCTTGGAGCCAGAGACCTGCTGGGTGGCGCCCATAGATATCTCCTTGGCGCTCTCAGCGGAATCCTGCGAAAGTTTTACTTCTTCGTTGACGTTTACCACCGACTGCTCCATCGCCATAATAGCGTTCGACATCTCGTGCTGGATTATCTCGATAAGCGCCGTTATGTCTTTGGTGGATTTTGCGGTCGAGTCGGCAAGTTTTCGTATTTCGTCCGCTACTACGGTGAAGCCTCTTCCGTGCTCTCCCGCTCTTGCTGCTTCAATGGCAGCATTGACTGCCAGAAGGTTCGTCTGATCCGCTACGTCGTTTATAAGGTCGGTTATCTTTCCTATCTGCTGGGATTTTTCGGAGAGCGACGTTATCTTTTCTCCGGTTTTTCCTATTGCGTCCTTTATCTTCGCCATTCCGGCCAGGGCGTGCGCGGCGGCGAGCGATACCTGTTTTATATTCTCACCTATCTGCTCGGCGCTCTTTGAAAGCTGGGCTGCTGCCGAGGTCGTCTCGTTGACGGCCGATGACTGCTCCCTGGCGCTTGCTGCCTGCTGTTGACTGGCGGATAGTATTTCATTAGAGGCGGAGGTAATCTGATTTACGGCTCCGGATATTGTATTGACCAGATAATTTGAGGCGAGCCATGCGATTATGACTACAATTAGGATCACCAGAAGCACGACAAATACAGTGGTCAAGCCAAGCTGCTTTACCGACGCGAAGGCTTCGCTTGCGTCCATTTCGGCTATTATCGTCCAGTTGAGGTCAAATTCGTTATTAATATCGGTTCCTTGGGAGGAACTCAGTTGTAAAACGCCCCTGTAATCGGGCTGGATCACTGTCATGATCTTATGCTCTGTCTGCATTGCTTTTGTTAGCGAGTTTTCCACTCTCTGTTTAAGGATGGCCCCTTTTTCATATTTCGCTTCGGTGATCATAAAACCGTCTTTATTCACTATGTAAACCTCTCCGGTCTTGCCGAGCCCTTCAGTCTCTGAGACTATTTTATTGAGCGCGACAGGCTGAAGCTTGCCTATAAGAACGCCTATGGCGTCTTTTCTGTCTCCGGTCTGGCGGTAAACGGGCACCGCCACGCCGTAGTAAGACTCCCCTGTCTTCTTATCCATAGTTATATCAATTATATGTGCCTTCTTTAGTCCGATTATGAATGCTTCATCTTTTGACATATCGATTCCAATATCATCTGTGTGATTTGAAAGGCATACTTTACCGTTTATATCTATCATTGAGATCTCAAAAAATGGAGTCACGGATATTACGTCCGGGATCTCTTTTGAAATCAGGCTCTCGCGGGCGTCTTTCAATTCGGCCTCATTTATAGTCTCGCCGGCTACTTTACTATTGCTAAGCTCCATGAATTTCTGGGTGATCCTTTTGAAAGAGAATATTTCCGCCTGCTGTATCCGGAGGGTTAAGAGCGTAATTATGTGCTGCTCCCGTGAATCTGCGGTCGCGGTAAGGTTATCGATTGCCATTTTCGATATAGTCGCTTTGCCGGACGAATAACTTATGATTCCGATCACGACGATCGGGATTATAGAGAGGAGCAGAAACAATGTGATCAGCTTTGTTCTCAGGTTTCCCGACATGATACTTTTCATAAAGTTACCCTTTCTTTAGATTTTCCATTTCGTCGCAGTTCAATATCTTTTTTAAGTCCAGGAGGACCGCTATCTTATCGCTTAATTGTATCTGACCGATTGTGAATTCCGCGAGTCTTCCTTTAATAGTGGCAAGGGGCGGCTGTATGGATGCTTCCTCTATATTAAGGGCTTCGTCGACATCGTCGACCATTATTCCTATCGCGTTTGACTTTACGTCCGTTACGAGCGCCTTAGTCCCGCCAAGGCCCTCTTTCTGTCTCAGGCCTAAAAAATATCTTAAGTCTACCAGCGGTATAACTTCGCCGTGAAGGTTGGTGACGCCTATCACGAATGCGGGGGTGTTCGGAACTTTAGTCATGGCCTGAGGTATGAATACTTCCTTGGCGGAGGTTATGTCGATGCAGTAATGCTCAGTGTCAAGCCGGAAGACCAATATGCGGACCGTTTTTTTAGCCTGCTCCTCGGTAAATGCGTCCTCATCCGCCTCTATTATTATTCTGTCTAATTCGTTAGCCATTAACCCCTCTTACGTATCTCGACTTTTTTATGCAGCTCGGTTATGCCGGTCTTATCTTCACCGGACAAGAGTCTCTTCATATCAATAATAAGAATAAGCCTTTTATCGACTTTGCCGACTCCGACAAGGTAGTCCGCTTTTTTCAGGAGTTCGTCAGGCGGCTCGATAGCCGATTCGTCGATCTTTAATACTCCTATGATGCTGTCGACTACAAGCCCTATCGTATGGCCGCCTACTTCCGTTATGAGCACTCTGTTGAGGGATGTTTTTTCCGCGGTCGCAAGGCCGAGCTTTTTCTTAGTGTCGATTATCGGGACGACCTTACCGCGTAAACTGATAACGCCTGCCACCGACTCCATAGACCTGGGGACCGGGGTTATGTTCCTAACGCGCCGTACCTCGCGCACGGCCGATATCTCTATCGCATATTCTTTTTCGCAAAGTGTGAACGATATCAGATTCATGAGGCTCCTTAGTGAATATCTTTCATTCGGCCGTCTTCAATCTTTCGATGTTGCTTTTGCAAACGCTTGCCAGAGTCGCGGCGTTGAACCCGCCACTATAGGCAATTATATCATATATCTGACTTTTTGACAAAATATTGAGCGTATTTCGATATTCACGTATTGCCTCTTTATGTTTTCCGTTATCCCTGTAAACGTTCGCAAGCGAGAAGTGCGCCAGAGAGAATCCTTCATCGAGGTATATAGCCTTCCTGAAGTTCTTCTCTGCGCCGCCGCCGTCTCCTTCGACCAGCGATAGTGAGCCTAGCAGATAGTGCGCCGGAGCGAACATCATGTTTTTATCCAGGGTCGTCTTTAAGTCCTCCCTGGCCTCTCCTATCTTTCCCATATTTGCCCGTATTTCCGCGGCGAGATAATACACCTCCGCGGCGTTTTTATCTATTGCCTTCGCTTCTTCGACCAGCGAAAGGGCCCTATCGTATTGTTTCGCGTACAAAGACTTCGTAGCTTCGAGGAGCGTTTCCTGGAGCTTCGGTGATTTTTTAGTCGTTTGACTGGACTCCTCGCGCTCGGCCTCTATCTCGGCCTTAGACATCTCATCCAGCACTTCTTCAAGCGTCCTTGTGGGTATCGGCTTATCCTTTAGGCGTTCAAAGCGGCGTATGGGCTCTCTGTCTTTAGTCTTAACGTAGAATATAGCGTCCTCGACGCTGACCATCTTAAATTCGTCAGATATGAACTGCAGGCTCTCCGAATAGCCTATAAAAAGGTAACCGCTATCGTTCAGGCTCCCGGCGATCTTTTTCATCACTCGCATGGTGGTTTCGAGCTCGAAATATATAACTACGTTCCGGCAAAATACTATGTCGAAGCCCCCCGGATACTCGTTATCCATAAGATTGAAGTAGCTGAATTTCACCATCTTCTTTATTTCGTCGTTTAGCGCGAAGCGCGCTGCCTGCCCGGGCCGCCTGGTCTCGGAAAAATATCGCCCTAAATGATCCGCATCCACGAGCCTCATAGCATTGGCTCCGTAAATCCCTTTTCGAGCCTGTTCGAGCGCGTCGTTCGACGCATCTGTAGCCAGTATCTCTATCTGCCAATTCTCGGTATCGGCGATCACATCTTTTATTATCATCGCTATAGTGTAGGCTTCTTCTCCTGTGGAGCATCCCGCCGACCATATCCTTATGACCGGTTTTTCCGCGTGTTGTGTTCCGTTCTCTGTACCCTGCCCCCGGTATTCTGTACCCTTTTTCTCGATGATCTCCGGCAGTATATTTTCTTTCAGCGCTTTGAACTGCGCTTCGTTCCTGAAAAAATATGTATGATTTACCGTGAGGAGATTTAAAAGCTCTCTTAGCTCGTCCTCTCTCGCTTCCGAGGCCGTAAGGCGGGAGTAATAGGCCACGCCGGAATCCGTCTTAAGTTCCGTCATCCTGCGCGATATGGCATCCTCCAACCCCCTTAGGTCGTAATCCTTAAAGTACAGCCCCGTGCGCTCGGTTATGAATGTCTTGAGCCTGGATAGCAGTTCTTCCGGGAATGAGATCTTTGTAGTAGTCATATATTTAGTCCGTGTTTTGCAACCTTATAGTTAGATGTAAACTCCCAGCCGACCATGTTATTCCGTCCTTGCATTATAACTGTCATCCTGAGGCCGCAGCCGAAGGATCTAGATTCTTCGTCGCCCGCCACCTTTGGTGGCGAGGCTCCTCAGAATGACGAATGTTTATTTTTTCTTCGAAAGCTTATCTTCCAGTTCTTTAACTTTCTCTTTCAGTTCCACCATCTTCATCTCTCTTCCCACTGCGGCGTCATTGAACTGTTTTAGCTGGCGGTTCTTCTCCAGTAGCTCATCATATATTTTTCTTATGCGCAGCATGACCGCTATCTTCGCGAGAAGCTCCCTGCTGTCTTGAGGCATGTAGAAATATTCCTCAGCCCCGGCGCTTAAAAGCGCTTCCATTTTCGTCTCCATATCCTGGAATGTCGCCGAGGCGCATATTATGGGGACGTACTTTGTCTCGTTGTCGTTCTTAAGCCTTCGAACCATCTCGATCCCACCCATCTCCGGCATCGAGATATCGGTCAGGATTACATCCGGAGATTCCGATTTGGCTTTTACGATGCCTTCCTTGCCGTTATTTGCGTCGACAACATTGTATCCCGCCATCTCCAGTATGTCCCTATAGATAGCCCTCTGGGTCGAACTGTCGTCCACTACAAGTATTTTAGCGATACCCATCTTAACCTCCTTTATTTATTAGGCGTTAGGGAATAGTGATTAGGGAATAGGTTAGTCTATAGACTTACTATTCACTATCACCTATTCCCTATTCCCTGTCTTTATTGGCAATGAAAAGCTGAACGTCGAACCCTTGCCGGGAGCCGAATCGACCCATATCTTGCCGCTATGCGCGTCGACTATCTTTTTAGATATCGCCAGCCCCAGCCCTGTTCCGCCGACCCGTCTGTCGCTTATCGACTCGATCTGCGAGAACTGCTCGAAAAGCTTATGCAGGTCCTCTTTCTTTATCCCTATACCGGTATCTTTTACGGAGACTACGATAGAATCGGCCGTATTGGATGTCGATACGGTCACCGACCCCGCATCCGTGTATTTTATGGCGTTGCCGATCAGATTGATCAAAACTTGAACTATCTTATCTTTATCGAATCTTGTTTTCGGTATCCTACCGGCGAGTCCTAGGGAGAATGTCAGATCTTTATTCGCGGCCAAAGGAGCCATATCTTTTACCGCATCCTTTATGACGCCGTTAATATCGTTTTCTTCGAAATTGAATGTCTGCCGGCCGGATTCCATCTTCTGAAAGTCCAGAAGGTCGTTTATGAGCCTGGTCAGCCTGTCGACATTTCTTTTCGAGATATTAAGAAATTCCTTCTGCTTATCACCGAGAGCGCCCGCGGTTTCGTCGAGGACTATCGCGATGCTCTCTTTTATCGCGGCCAGCGGAGTTCTCAGTTCATGCGAGACCGTAGATGTGAAATCGGATTTCATCTTCAAAGCTTTTTCGAGGTCATTTGAGTATCCTTCGAGCTCGGCTTTCGAGTCGGTAAGGTCCTCGAGGATGTTAAGGGTAGCCTCTTGAGTATTTTTCAGGTCCGTAGTTCTTTCCTCGACCTTCTTTTCAAGATTTTCGGAGAATTTTTGCAACTCTTTCTTAGCCTCCAACAATTTCTGCCGGTCATTTTTTATGCTCAGGATCATCGTACGAAAGTCGTTAGCGAATTGCTCCAACTCGTCTCCGGTATGAATATTTATAGCGTAATCCAGCTCTCCCTTGGAGATATGTTCTGCGGCTATGCTGAGCTTCTTTATAGGCTTCATAAGTCTTCCCGCTACCAGAAAACCGATCGGCAGCATTATGATTATCAATATCCCCGCTATTATAAGAAGGTAGCGCATGAACAATATGATCGTTTCGAGAGATTCGTTTATGTTCTGGGATATCACAATGACCCATCTTATCCCGTATTTTAATAAATATGGAGACTCAACCGCGGCGAATGCGGCCAATAAGCGGTAATTGTGGATCTCGGATAGCGGCAATGCGATCACTCCGGTATTTTTACTGCGCCATGGCTGTAGTTTATTCAGCGCGTAAAATTTCTTCGTCATAGGCACGATGCCTGTGTGAAAAATTATATTGGAATTCGAGTCGATCAGCGTGGCGTGGCCGGTATTGCCTATGTGAAGATTTTCCAATACCTGGAACAGACGGTAAGCCGATATAGATTGTTTGCATATCCCGACCACGGCGCCTTCGCTGTTCTTCATCGGCGCGGCCATCGATATAGACCATGTGGCGCTGGACTTGTCGAGCTCGATGTTACTTATATATAGGTCTCCTTTTCCGTTGTTAAAGGCCTTCTGCCACCATTCTTCATCGGCTTGGTAGAAGTCGGTCGTTTTACCTGAAGCGGCTATGAGGCCCCCCATCCTGTCGGTCACAAATATCTCCGCCACATTCTTCCTTATGTCGAGTATAGCCTTCATAGAATTGCCGATGACGTTATCCGTATAGTCCTTTACGAACGGCTCGGTTGCATCGGCCGCTATCCATTTTTTATCCATTTCGGCAAAATATCCAAGGATCTGGGGTTCGGTCATCTTTTCGTATTTAGGATTTGCCTTCTCTACAAATTGGATCCATAATGGCCTTGCCGCGTATGTCTCTATATCTTCAACTTCGCCGGTTACTTGCTGTGAAACTTCTGAATTCAGAAGATCAGCTACCTGCAGCATCTGCTTTCCCGCTGAAGCGCGCAAAATACCGGAACCGGACAGGTAGACTAATCCGAGCAATACGATCATTGCCACAAACATAGAAAAACAGACCATAGTGGCGATCTTTCGCTGTAGTCCGATTTTTTGTTTCGGCGCGCTGATTTTATTCATCTTTATTTGCTGGGCCAATTTTCCTTTCGAGCTTCGCTATCTTTGACTTCAAGTCCTTCATTCGTAATTCACGGTCTATCGTAATTTTCTGGAATCGCTCAAGCTCGGACATCCTCTTAGTCAGATTGATTTCAGATCGTTTTTGCTCGGTTATGTCTAAGGTAAATCCGATTACCCCTAAGATCTTTCCTTCTCTATCCCTGTAAGGTACCTTGTCGGTTTGAACCCAAAGTGTTCCGCTTTTACTTTTCATAGCCTCTACGATACCTGTTTTAGGCTTGCCTGATCTTATAACATCCAGGTCATCGGCCCAATATGTGTCGGCATCCTGTTTTTCATAAATGTCGAACAGGGACTTGCCTTCCAGCTCTTCTTTTGACATTTTCATAGCCTCCGCAAAGGCACGATTGACCTTTATAAATCTGTTGTCTCTGTCTTTATAGAAGATCCACGCCGGCACGGAATCGAATATGTTTTCATACTCTTTTTTTTCTTTAGCTATAGATTCCTCTATCTCTCTGCGCGCGCTTACATCGGCCGCCATGTGTATAGATCCGAGCAGTTTGCCGGCGTCGTCGAATATTGGGGTAGTCCTTACATAAAGCCATTTTTTAAGCCGCGGCTCGTAGAATTCGCTCGAAGCGAATTTTCCGGTAAGCATAGTTTTGTTATGGGGGCATTCGTTTACTGGCGAACCCTGATCGTGCACGACTTCGTGGCACTTTTTTGATAAAAAATCGCTTTTCTTTCCTTTTGTAAAAATAAGGAAGCTATTATTGACATCGACTATATTGAAGTCCCTGTCTATCAGGAATACAAAATCGTCCATTGTATCGAACGCCGGAGACCAGAACTTTTTATAATCTATGGAATTACCCTTGCTTGCCATGAGGCGCTCCCTCCGATTAAATAAAAAGCGACCCTCTTATTTAAAAAAGGTCGCTTTCGGATATTGATTAAAAGTATAAAGACCAGGCCTCAAACATTCACCCCACTATATAATAATATAATAACGATATAACAGGGTAAGTATACCTGCGAAACCTGCTACTGTCAAGGCGCCGGGTCTAAGTTTTACTCGTATTTCCGCTTGAGTTCTGCCAAATATATGATATGTTTCTTCTCTTCTTCAATGAGCTCGCGCACCTTATCGGCTCCGGGCGTCTCCATATAGCGGAGAAGTTCATTAAAAAGAAGTATCGCGTCTTTTTCGAACCCCAGGCTATATTGTATGGCCGAGCGCGCCGTCTTGACGTTTTCCCCGAACTCTTTGGCCGATACCTGGTTATAGAGCTTATCATCAACGAGCGCTTTAATATAAGCGCCGAACTCTCCCTGGTAGGATTCGGCTATCTCTTCACCTTTTACGCTGTTTCGAATGGCCGTGAACTTCTTTATGTGTTCATCTTCCCAATCTCTCAATTTCAAAAATAGATCTTTTAAGTCCTTCTCTTTAAATTTCTCCGCGACTAAAGCGTAAAAATCGCGTCTCTTCTTTTCCTTCTCGATACCCATGTTCACTATTTCGGCTGCATTGAATACGTTCGGCATGTTTATAATCCTCCCTTTTCTTGATGACACTATTATACGATTTATGTTGGATAAGTCAACGTATCCGAATATAATATGAGGCATGATTTATGACAGATTTCAGGAAGAAGCGATACGCTACATAAACGAAGGCCACTCGGTCATAGTCTCCGCGCCGACAGGCGCCGGGAAGACCGCTATAGCCGAACACGTCATAGAGACCTGTCTGGCCGAGAACAGGAACGTCATCTATACGGCTCCGATAAAGGCTCTCTCAAACCAGAAGTTCCGCGACTTTCAAAAGCAGTATCCCGACAGGATAGGCATTCTTACAGGCGACGTATCGCTTAACGCCGACGCCTCCGTCCTTATAATGACGACCGAGATATTCCGAAATAAGATCCTCGATAATCCGGAGAGTCTCAAAAAATATTCCTGGATAATATTCGACGAGGTCCATTATATCGATAACGAGGAGCGCGGCACCGTCTGGGAGGAGTCTCTCATATTCATGCCGAATCATATGAACATCCTCTGTCTCTCGGCGACGATACCCAATATCGAGCAGTTCGCCAAATGGATAGAGTCGATCCATAAGAAACAGGTCCGGGTAGTTATCGAGGAGAAGCGCCCCGTGCCGCTCCACTTTCTATTTCAGTGCCAGAATCGCGTGGCTGATAATCTGAACGCTTTCCGGAAGCAGCGCGGGTTCCATCCTAATAAGACGAATGCTCTTATAAAATACGTGCAGGACAAGGATGGTCTTCCCTGTATTTACTTTGTATTCGGGCGCAGGCGCGCCGAGTATCTGGCCGCGGAACTCTATAACCATAATTTCTTAAAGCCTGCCGAAAGGGACCAGATCTCCGCGATGTATTCCTCTCTGTGTGAGAAATTTGACTTAAAACACGAGAGAAGCGCGGTAGCGATGGCGCCGCTCGTTGAGCGCGGCATCGCGTTCCATCACGCCGGGATGCTGCCTACTCTTAAAGAAGTAATTGAGCGCCTGTTCACGAGCAAACTCCTTAAAATAATATTCACGACCGAGACTTTTGCTTTGGGGATAAATATGCCGAGTCGATCGGTTATATTTGACGAGCTTTTAAAATTTTATGGCAGCTATACGCGAGTGCTGAAGACGCGCGATTTTTACCAGATGGCCGGACGAGCCGGCAGGCGCGGCATCGACACCGAAGGATTTGTTTACACCAGAATAAATCCGAGCCGGATACGTATTGACGAAGTGCGCCGCTCCATATACGGAAAGCCCGAGGAGGTTCGGAGCCAGTTCAACGCGTCTTACGCGACCCTTCTAAATTTGTACGAAAAATACCGCGAGGATCTTTTTAAAATATACCCCCTATCCTTTCACTTCTTCCAGACCAAACCTCAGCAGCAGAAAGCGGCTGTTAAGTTAATGTGGTCGAAACTGAATCTCTTAAGAGAATTTCGGCTTATATTGGGAGAAGAGCTGACGGATAAAGGCAGGTTTGCGAAAGCCGTATACGGTTACGAACTTCTTCTTTCCGAACTTTACGCTGAAGGCGTCTTTGAGGAACTTGACGAAGCCGGCCTGGGCGTCATAGCCGTATCGATACTATTTGAACCGCGTAAAAACCAGAAGATCGAAGGCATCTCAAAGATGGCCGCCGGAATAAGGGAAGTATGCGAGAAAGCTCACGAGAGGATAAGGAAGAAAGAGATCCAATATCTGATACGTCCTTTAAGCAAGGCCCCCCATTTTAATCTGGCCAGGGCGATCGAGGCCTGGATACGCGGCGCAACTTTTCCTCAGGTATTACGGCTTACCGACACCGATGAGGGCGAGGTTATAAGATACTTCAGGATGGCCGTGCAGATATTGCGCGAGATGAAGGATGCGCCTATCTCGCCGGAACTTTCGAATCGCGTAACCAACACTCTCCGCCTTATAAACCGCGGTATCGTCGATGCCGAGAAGCAGCTCCGGGAAGAATAAAAAAATCAGACACTCTTTGTTACCTAGTGACATGCAACCGCGTCGGTTGTTGTCTTAAAGCGACATGTAACCGACGCGGTTACGATTCAAGATGTCTGATCCATGTCATAACCGCGTCGGTTGCATGTTGTTTAACCTAAAAACCGACGCGGTTGATTTTTGTGAGGATATTTCTTCTATAATAACATGTCTAAGGATTACAGTGCGGGATTGAAATAGCCCATTCGCAGTTTCGGGAACTCTTTTTTCAGTAGCTCCATCTCCGTGTTAATACCTATCATATCCGACCTATTTACGCTTACCTTAAGCACGTCAAAATACCGCATAGGATCGTAATTCAAATTCCGCCATTGGATCATATCTGGCTTATTCTCCGCCAATAATTCTTTAAATGAAGTGAATTCATCTTTTGAATCAGTAAATCCCGGCATCGTCAGGTAATTCAGTGATACAAAGGCGCCTTTTTCCTTCGCCGTTTTAATAGACCTCAAAATTTCTTTGAATGAATAATCAGACGGACGGTAGTAGACTTTGTAGTATTCCTCACGAGCGCTGTTCAGGCTTATCCTTACGCTATCGAGCCCGGCATCGAAAAGTTTCGCTAGCGCATCCGGGCGGCTGCCGTTTGTATTCATGTTTATAGTTCCCTTGTCGGTGGCGCGCCTTATATTCTTTATAGCCTCTTCGATAACGACTGCTTGTGTCAGCGGCTCACCTTCGCATCCCTGTCCGAAACTCACGATAGCGTTCTTGGTGTTTTTTATATGGTAGACAGCGATCTCGGATATCTCTTCCGGGGTTGGAATGAAACTTATGCGCGGCTGGGATGGCTTGCAATCTTTTTTGGACTGATACGATATACATCCGGCGCAGGCGGCATTGCACAAAGGCGCAGTCGGCAGCGGGCACTCGAAGCGCGACAGGAAAAAATTCTGCGCGTTAGGGCACCCATATGATACGGCGCATCTTTCGAGATGAGGGATAAGGCGGTTATTGGGAAAGAGCTTCCTAAAAACCTTGAAGTTCTTTTTTACTTTCGAGATGTCGATCAGCGTCGAGTCGTGGCGTATGTCGTTATCGACTTTAATTGAAGCGATACAGGTTTCGCCTTTATGCGATACGACGGCGCAATATGAGAACAAAGGAAGGTCGACCGGCGAACCGGATTCCACATAGGCGGCGTTAAAAAGCGTTGTATGCGCGGGCGCCGTGAAGGCCGCTACGGCCAAAGCGTCGTCGATCGCGATAAATTCGTCCGTGGTCCTATCGTATCCGACCGGATGCCTGTCAGGCAGAGAGAATAACTGACTGCCGGCTGGAAGTTTTACGAGGTCTTTCGGATCCAGGCGCAAAATATTTCTGGCCTTCATGCCGCATCCCTCGAGCGTCGGATGCTCGAATATCTTCCCTTTCTTATCGGACAATAGCAGTTTCATATTATTTACTAAATCTCTTTTTGGGGAGGAGTTTGGACGCTTCGTCCATCCTGCCGAGTTTTATAAGAGCTTCAAGCACGTATTTTTTATTTTCCGGATCCTTATGCTGAATGAGCGCCCTTTGAAGTTTCCTCTCTCTTAAACCTTTAGCGACATAGACCGGCTTATTATTGAATGGATCGGCCTCTGTGTAGTACATCGCCCCCGAAACTGTCATCGGAAGCGGTATAAAGTCCTGGACCTGCTCCGGATGTATATCCATATCCTCGAGCTCCAGAGCCATATCCAGGGTTTCATTAAGCCCGGCGCCGGGATGGCCGATTATGAAATAATTCACAAGATACTGCTCTTTGCCGCAGACTTTATTCATCTCGCCGAAACGCTTTACGAAATCCCGATAGCCATTAAAACCGGGTTTAGCCATAAGGCCAAGTACGGTTGGCGATGTGTGCTCGGGGGCTACCTTTAAGCGTCCGCTTATATGTGCCGCGCAGAGGGTTTTTAAATACTCATCCGAGTCCTTATCTAAGAGAAGGTCGTATCTTAATCCGCTGCCAGCAAAGATATTTTTTACGCCGGGTATCTCCAGCGCTTTTTGCCAAAGTTTTATCGATTTTTCATATCCCAGGTTAAGGCCGGGGCATTTTTCAGGATAGAGGCATTTTTTTCCTTTGCACGGTCCTGGGGTCTTCCATAGTTCGCAATCCGCGCCATATAGATTAGCGGTCGGGCCACCTATGTCTGTTATGGTTCCCTTAAAGTCGGGCTGCGATGCTATCTCTTTTATCTCGGACAGGATTGAAGTTTCGCTTCTCGATTGGACTATCCTGCCCTGATGGAAATATAAAGAGCAGAAGTTACAGGCGCCCGGGCATCCTCGGTGCGATACCACGGAAAATCTCACCGTCTCCAGGCCCGGGACCCCGCCTTCTTTATTGTAAGAGGAATGCCATGCCCTTTTGTAGGGCAAGCCGTATACCTGGTCCATCTCTTCCGTAGTCAATGGGGCTGCCGGTGGAAATTGCACTATAAAGCGGTTGCCGTGTTTTTGCGCTAGCGTCCGTCCGCCTATCGGGCTTGCTTCAAAATACGCCGCCTTAATGCTTTCATTGAATTTTGTTTTACTTGCCGAGATCTCTTCAAAAGACGGGATCATTACGGCTTCCTTGATCCCTTCGACGGAGTTCCTGATAACGCATGTTCCGGATATTCCGGATAACTCCCCTATCTTTTCCCCGCCGGATAAGCGCTTGGCGATTTCAAGTACCTGCCTCTCCCCCATACCGTATACCAGAATATCGGCTTTGGAATCCAGGAGTATCGAGCGCCTTACCTTGTCCTGCCAATAGTCGTAATGACCGAGCCTCCGCATGCCGGCCTCCATGCCGCCAATAACGATCGGGGCTCCGGAGAACGCCTCGCGGACCTTGTTGGCGTAGATCATGGTAGCCCGGTCGGGCCTTAGTCCCGATCGGCCGCCCGGGGAATATTCGTCATCGGAACGCGGAAGTTTATTGGCGGTGTAGTTTGCTATTAGCGAATCGAGATTTCCGGCGGTGATTCCGAAAAATAGTTTCGGCCGCCCGAGGCGCTTTATGTCGTCCGGGTCTTCAAGGTCAGGCTGGGCTATGATGCCGACTTTGAATCCGGCGTTTTCAAGGACCCTGCCAATAACGGCCGCTCCGTATGATGGATGATCGACATAAGCGTCTCCAGTAACCAGGATGACATCGAGAGAGTCCCATTTTCGGAAGGCCATATCGGCTTTTGAAACTACAAGGAATTCGTTACTCATGATAAACTCATTATCTTTCTGTATACTTCTTTAAAATCTCTCGTCCGACAATTATAGTCGGATATCTTTGACAGATCTTTACTTGTGGAATTGAACGCTATCGAGTATCCGCACGAGCGCGCCATTGGTATGTCGCCCTCGCTGTCTCCGACGCTTATAGCTTCGCCGGGCTTGACATTGAACTTCTTAAATATCCGCGATAGTATCTTATGTTTCGCGCCGTGGTCGAGATTGATCTTAACACCACCGGTCAATTTTCCGGATCTTACTATGAGGCGGTTGGATATGGCGTAATCGAACCCAAGTTCTTTCATTATGCGTAGTGGCATGAATTGAAGCCCCGTAGATACGCAGGCCAACTTAAATCCGGCGCGTTTAAGTTTTTTGATCGAGCTTCGCGCGTTTTTTGAGTATTTAACAGAATCGAAGATCTTGCGGATCCTGGATTCACTCAACCCTCTCCAATGGGCGGAATCGAGAAGGCAGAACTTTCGATAACTGATCCTTCCGGCTAAGAAATCCTCCTGATATTGGAATGCTCTATCCTGCCAAAGCCCGAGTTTTTCGTGAATGTAGCGCCAGGAACTTATGTGGGTGGTGATGGTGCCGTCGATATCGAAAACGATGAGCTTGTAGCGCATAATTGGCTATCGGCTTAATATTTTCAGCAGATTGAGGCCCGTCTTCGGGTCGATCGCCTTTGTAGCGCCAACGCCCTTTAATTCGAATACGATCGCTTCAATTACGAGAAAGACGCTGGAGGATTTCCGGACGCAACCGGTCAGGACTTTATTCTTCTGCCCCATCGAGGTGTGTATATGTATCTGGGGGCCGGTCTTATTGGTGAATATCGTCCCGATGCCCATGGCCTCCCAGGCGTTCTTAAATTTCGCCCAGTTCGGCTCCGGAGGTATGACCGGTTTTTTGGGGCCCGTGACTATGTCGCCTTTTTTAAGAGCGCCTATAAAAACGAATGCCGCCGATTTGAGCCGTTCTTTTTTGGCGAACTTCGCGATCTCATCTATGAGAATATCGTCGTCCTTGAATTTCAGGACGAATACCCTGCCTATCTTCCCGGTCGTGTATTCCACCGTTATTTGGGCTCCGCTTTAAAGGTTATCTTAAGTTTTCCGCGCACAAGCGACGCTAACTCGAATTTCTTCGTAGCTTCAAGCGCTTTTTTCGGGCATATATCCACGCACTGGGCGCAGTAGATGCATTTGCCGAGATCTATATCGGCCTCGAACTCTTTATCCGCTATCTTTCGGATCGTTATCGCGTTCGCCGGGCAGTCGCGCATGCACATCTTACAGCCGATGCACATCTCGGGATGGAAAAGAAGCTTTCCGCGAAACCTGTCCGGCATATCCAGTTCTTTCTTATGGAATGGATAGCGTGTTGTAGCGGGTTTCTTAAATATTGACCCGAGCACCTGCTTTAACATTTTACCGGGCCATATCATCGCAGTATGAATCCTTTCAGGGTGAGATTCAGGACTATCTGGACGAACGCCAGCGGCGCCAGGTATTTCCAGCAGAACGACATCATCTGGTCTATTCTAAGGCGGGCGAATAATGTGCGTAAAAGCGACATCGCCGTTATTATGAAGAGCACTTTTAATAGATATATAACAAATCCAATAACGGGATTGAAGCTAAGGCCGAACGGCAGATATACAGCGGCCAAAAGCGAAGCTGCCGCTATCGCTTCCATATCTATCGCCAATTTAAACATGGCCATCAGGCGCCCCGAATATTCGGTGAATGTCCCCGCGACTATTTCTGTCTCCGCCTCCGGTATGTCAAAAGGCACCTTCTCCAGTTTGCCCAGAAGTGTTATTAGCGATATGGCGAAGCCGGGTATGTTTACAAGCCAGTACCACGGATGAGAAGCATAGAACTGCGATATTCCGGAAAGAGACCATGTATTCGCCAATAGGCCAGGCGCCAGTATGCTCATTAGAAGCGGCACTTCATAAGCGAAGAGCTGCGTCAGGGCCCGAACCGCCCCTATCTTTGAATACAGGGATGTGGAGTACCATCCCCCCAGAAAGAACGTCAGCGTAGGTATAGTTAACAGGTAGAGGACCACCACAAGATCGCCCTTAAAAGTATATAGCGCTGTGTCTCTCCAGAGCGGTATATAAAGAATGCTCGTCGTTATGGCCGTAAGAGCGAATATCGGCATAGCTTTGAACATCCCCGGATTGGCCTCATCCGGAACTATATCCTCTTTTGCCGCGAGCTTTATGAAATCGGCCGCGGGCTGATACCATGGCGGACCTATGCGATTTTGAAGACGGGCGTATATCTTCCTATCGATAAACTGGCCCGCGAGGCCGGCCACCACCAGAAACATGAATCCCGGAAATATGAATATTGAGATCAAAGACGCTAACATTTTTTAAACCTTATTGGCTTTCTTAAGTTTTTCATTCAGTTCCGAAAAATCTATCCCTTTATTCTTATACCAATTTATGCCGTGCGCTCGAAGCTCATCCCATGCCATCGCGCCATGTTTACGGCTTCCGGCGCGTTTTATGATGGTCATCCTGTCGGTGCAGGAGAAACAAGGGTCTATGGCCGCGATCACTATCGGCAGGTCCGCGAGTTGTCTGTCCTCAAGCATCTTCGCTACGGTCTGAATATTAGCGAGCGTCGGAGCTCTCACCTTTACGCGCTCGGGCTTCTCGGTGCCGTTCGACTTTACGTAATGCAAATCTTCGCCGCGTGGCGCTTCATAACGGCTTACGGCTTCGCCCGCTGGTATCTTGCGAGGAGCTTTTACGGATATAGGGCCTTCCGGCATATCTTTTAATGCCTGGCGTATTATTTTATAAGCCTCCATAAGCTCCCCCACCCTTACAAGAGTTCTTCCGTAAACATCGCAGTGGGCGTCCGTTATAACTTTAAATTTTATCCTGTCGTATGCCGCGTACGGGTCGTCGCGTCTTGTATCCCGATCTACGCCGGAAGCCCGCGCGGTCGGACCTACCGCGCCCAGCCTTACGGCATCATCATGCGGCAGGAGGCCCACCCCGGAAAGCCTTTCGATAACGGTTCGCTCGCTTGTAGCTACCGTGATATAGTAGAGCGTCCGCTCTTCCAGCTTATCCATTGCCTTTAGTATATTCTTCTTCTGCTCCTCCGAAATATCGCGTCTCACCCCGCCGATCGTATTCATCCCGTAGTTGACGCGGTTTCCGGTGATCTGCGCGAGGATGTCCATCACTATCTCTCTATCGCGCCACGTGTACATGAGCAGCGTATCGAACCCTATCTCGTGACCGGCGACGCCGAGCCATAATAAGTGGCTGTGTATGCGCTCAAGCTCCGAGATTATTGTTCTTATATAAGATGCGCGATCCGGGATCTTTATTCCCGCTATCTCTTCGACAGCTTGAACGAAAGCCGTGGAATGCGCGTGCGAGCATATGCCGCAAATACGTTCTGTCAGATAAACATTTTGGGTATAGGATCGGTCCTCGCAGGCCTTCTCTATTCCGCGGTGATTGTATCCTAGCCTGGCGCTGAACGCCATTATCCTTTCGCCGCTTAACGTGACGCTGAAACTCTCCGGTTCTTTTAATGCCGGGTGCTGTGGACCTATGGGGATGACGACTTTGCGCATTTATTTACCCTCCGGCTTCTTGTCTTTTTTTACCCAATCTTTTCTAAGCGGATACTCGCCTTCCGGCCAGTCGTCTGAGAGAGGATATCTGTTTCCCTCTCCAAGTCCGTCTATTTTTACGCCGAGCAGGTCCGTAAGCTCCCTTTCAAATATTTCTGCGCCAGGGAACTTATCCGTGATGGTCTTGACCCTCGAGCCATCCCTCGGGGTGTAGATCTTTATATTCAGCATATCGCCTTTAGGCCTGGCCATGTGATAGATAAATTCGTAGCGTTTTCCGTCGTCAGAGCCTGTTATCGCGCAAAGGACTGAAAAGCCGAGATCTTCCGACGCGAAATCGAGGATACGGTCGAAGTCCTGACCGGCGTCGTCAATGAATATGCGCCTTTCTCTCTGTATCCTTACAAGATTTTCAAGAAATCCGAACTTTTTTATTAAAGCCGCTTTTGCCACTTCTTCTCTGGTCATTTTTCACTCTCCTCCAAACTCTGTAAAAGTTTAACTACCCCGTCTATAATGGCTTTGGGTGAGGCCGGGCATCCCGGTATATATGCCGATACCGGTATTACGGCATCGATACCGGATTCGACATTGTAACAATCGTGAAATACTCCGCCTGAGCATGAGCAGGTGCCTACCGCTACCACGAATTTCGGTTCCGGCATCTGGTCATAAACGCGTTTCAGCCGGTCCTTAGTCTGTTTAGTGACCGGCCCGGAACAGAGAATGATATCGGCGTGGCGCGGCGTGCCTTTTAACTGCACTCCGAATCGCTCAAGGTCGTACCTGGGAGTAAGCGCGGCCACTATCTCAATATCGCAGGCGTTGCAGGCCCCGGTATTGAAGTGCAGCACCCACGGCGATTTAATGCGCGCCCAATTCACGATCTTTTTTACTATCGACATAATACACTATCTCCTGAACAGAATGGACAAACCTACTATCGCTCCGAGTATATAGATGACCGCTATCGAAAACGATTCCATGGTCTCCATCGGAACGGTGGCGATCATAAGCGTTATGACGTGCAGCACAGTAAAGAAGAACGCGAACGGGAAGAACTGGCTGTAGTCCGGCTGC
>Ga0268280_1000451_pt1 | contig 35080 bp, 48 predicted proteins | sample saktaG_9_FD_190139 | JGI IMG/M metagenome (GOLD analysis project Ga0268280, IMG submission 190139) | Saline water microbial communities from Sakinaw Lake, British Columbia, Canada - sak_2011_5_24_40m | ecosystem: Environmental > Aquatic > Non-marine Saline and Alkaline > Saline ...
GGGGGAGAAAAAATATTATTTCCTATTTCTTTGTTTGAACTTTAACTTGTAGGCATTCTCAAAAATTGAAACTAACATTTGGTTATGAGACCCGAAGGGCACGAGCGGAATGTAATGACCTCGTGAGTTTTTTACGAAGTAAAAAATTTGGGAAATTGTTGCAGGCAATTTCCTCATAACTGTTGTTGCTTGACCCGAGGCGAAGCCGAGAGCCTGCAAGGCGTGGCAAGGAGTGAAGCGACGCAGAGTTTTAATTTTTCTTTTCAGGTTGGGGGAGGATGGTGGGACGACCAATATATTAGAGAGATAAGCCCGCTTTTTGTTTCTTTTTTCTAAAAAGAAAAGGGGGAGTTCCTTTTTGCCTTTTTTTTTAAAAGAAGTTTCTAGTATTCTCTAACATTAAAATCATTTGCAGGGCAATAAGTTGTTCCGAAATCATCTTTAGAAGTTGTTGAATAAAAAATATTTCCTGAATAATCTGTTGATGTTGAATCTAAATAATAATATTTTTTTCCGTTGTAAGTTAAATATCTCTCTGTGCCATCTAAAGTAATTCCATCTACTAATTCAATTCCCACTATTGCGTGCCAACTTCCCGACGGGTCTGAACAAGGTCCAGATAAATAATAAGCATCGTAACCCATTTCTCTTAATAGTGCAACTGCCATAACTGCACTATCAGCACAAAGCCCTTCTTTTTTGATTATTGTTTCCATTGGGAAATTTGCCCAATCTGGCAGAGGTTTATCAAAATCTCTTTTTGTATAATCATAATTAAAAGAACGGGAGAAAGCAATAACCATCATTAATTTATCTGCGTCGTTGTATCCTTCTGCATCTGCTAAATTATTCATAGTTTGTGCAACTTCTTTTAATTGAAAGTCGTCTCTACTAATCAATTTATCTTTAGACATTTTTTCATAAGAAGCAACAACATCCTCACTAACACTTACATCAAAATTAAATTTCTTTGTAAAAATTAACCATTCTTTACCATAACGCCAATCATAACTATATGTTCTCGGTAAATATTCGTGTAAAGGATGATTATCATAACCATCTAAAACTGAATCGCTATCGGTGTCTGAATTAAATCTATCTGTTCCTGTTTCAATTTCTAAATAATCTGGGAAAGCATCATTATCACTATCATCAGGGTTACAAGAATGTTGAGAACTTTCGCAAGTGTAATATTGCGGACAAGATTTATCTTGATATTGAAAATCATTGATACAACAATCAAAAGGACATTCGGGTTTTACACATTTGTTTAAATTTGCATCACAAACTAAACCATTAGAACAACCAGCATCTAAACAACAAGTTTCGCTGGTTTCTCCTTTGTCTTGATAACCATCACCACAAACAAGAGTATAACATCCAAGATTATCTGATTTTGTTCTATCGGGCGAACAGATTTGGTCATTTTTACAAATACAGTTTGAAGGAGCATTTAAACAATTTTCACCTTTATTATATTTACAAGAATCGTCTTCTTCAAATAAACTCCAAGATGATTTTTTCCCTTCTTCTCCGTTTGTGGTGGAAGAAGAATTATTTTGATAACTAAAAAATAAAATAATTAAAAGAACAACGATAACAACAGGAATAATAAATTTAAGATATTTTTTAAAATCCTTGTTTTTGGATTTTCGTGCCATTTTTGATATTTTAGTTTATCTCAAATGGATAGTTATAATGGCAATTACAAGAACAATAACAACCACCACTAGATTTACTATAACTATCTAAACAAGAAAGAGTTTCCTTGGATATATCGTTCTCTAAGCCCGCATTCTTTAATCCTTGCTTAACATTCTCGCAAGACCCATGTTGCTGATTCCATGCCACTTCACACCTCTGGATACATTTTTGGTCCTCAAGTTTTTTATTAGTTTCATTTAATTTTTCCGAATAATTATTATACATCACAAGCCCAACAATTACTAGAACAATAATCACTACAACTGCAAGGGTAATCCATAAATTATTATTTTTCTTTTTAGCCATCTTGAAATAATAGGGAAAGAGAAGTTTAAAAACCTTACTTCGCTTATAAAAATATGAAAAAATTAAATATAATTTCAATTTCTTTAATCTTCTTAATGATAGTTCTTCCAGTAGTTTCTGCGGCAGAATTTGATTTTGATACAGAATGTTTTCAAGGGTGTGAGGGTGGAATTGCAAACCCAGATAATAATATTATGTTGAAGGTTACAATAAAAAATAATTTTGATTTTTGGGTTAAGATAGGTTCAGACAATAGTGATGCAATTAATCTCAAAATTTTGGTAGAGAATAAAAATTTAGGGAGTTATAATAGCAATGGGAAAGAAACAGAAAACCATAAAATTATGGGAAGCCCCTCATATATTCCTCCGAAAAGTGAATTTAAATTTTACATTCCATTAGACGCTTATAATAATATGGAAAGAGATAAACGAGTAAGCGACTGGGTTTTAACTCCAACATTGGAACTTCAAAATGTTAAATATTATCAAAATCCTTACAACGAAGAGGAAAATGTAAATATAAAATCCTCTTATCAAATTCCAAATAGTATTGTGGATAACCAAGTAAAATTTGAAGGAAAATTAGACGGTGTTGAAGTTAGACCAAATTCTTTTTCTGGAATTGTAAATTCCATTAAGGGATTTTTTAGTAATTGGATAGGGTGGATAATTGCGACAGTAATTGCAGGAGTTTTGATTTGGGCATTGACTGGAAGAGGGAAAAAGAAAAGAAGATAAAATTCTTTCTGCGAAGCCGAACTATCTATCCGAAGGATTAGGAACTCCCCATATCAATGAAAAATTTGCGTGAGTAAAACGAACCTTTTATCCTTGGTTATGCGAAATTTTAATTTCGTTTGTTTTTGGTTTGTGGTCGGATAAAAGAAGTTTTTCTATTTTGTCGAAGACAAAAGCTATTTGTCCGAAGGACTGCGGGCTTATCTCTCGTCTCGTTGGGGTGGGAAGAAAAGAAAAATTAAAATTTGGGCGAAGCCAAGCAACATCCCATACAACCAACTTTAGTTGGTTAAAGATACCATTATGGGATGTTTACACAAGTTTAAATAAATATCTGCCTTGAAATAATCATGGAAGGCTTACTTGAAAAGCTGGAAAAGGAATTGAAACTGCGAAACTATTCTGGGAAAACAATTAAGGGATATATGAACTCTGTTAAGCACTTTTTGGAATTTTCTGAGAAATCAGGGAGGGGATTAAATGAGGGGGTTTTTGAAGAGTATGTTCTTATAAAACTTAGAAATCAAAACCCTTCTTCTGTTGCAAGAGCATCTTTTGCAATAAAGTTCTTTTTTGAAAATATTATTCATATTTCTTTAAAATTAAAGCAAATTAAAAGAAACAAAACACTTCCAGACATATTAACAATTGAGGAAATTAGAAATTTAATTAATTCAACTTTAAATATTAAGCATAAACTTATTATCAAATTGCTTTATGGCTGTGGTCTTCGTGTTTCTGAGATTGTAAGTCTAAAAAAAGAAGATGTTAATTTTAATGAGGGACTAATTAAGATTAAATTAGCCAAAGGTAGAAAAGATAGATTTGTCAAGATTCCTGATTCTGTTAAAGAGGAAATAGAAAGTTATTGCAAGTTAACAGAAGGGGAAATATTGTTTTCATCTGCAAGAGGGGGGAAGCTCACAACAGCTACAGTTCAGGCAATTTTGAAAAATTCATCAAAAAAAACTGGGATAAGAAAAAGAGTTTATCCGCATTTACTACGGCATAGTTTTGCGACTCACCTTTTAGAGCAAGGAACTGATTTGCGTGTGATCCAAAAATTACTTGGGCATTCTTCGATTAAGACTACACAAATCTATACTCAAATAAGTCAGGCATCAATTAAAAATGTAAAATCCCCTTTGGATAATTTATGATAAATCAAAAAACAGCAATCCAACAATTAAAAGAGATAAAGAAGTATGTTGATAAGGATGCAAAAGAGTTGAGATTAGCAGCAGAGTGGGAAGAAGATTGGAAAATACTTATTGCGACAATTTTATCTGCACAAACGAGAGATGAATTAACTATTGATGTTTGCGAGAATAAACTTTTTAAGAAATATAAAAATTTAAGGCGGCTTGCTAATGGGAAATTGAGTGAGATAAGGAAAATCATCAGGCAAATTAATTATTATAAAACTAAGGCAAGAAATATTAGAGAAAGTGCAAAAATTGTTGTTGAAAAATATAAAGGAAAGATTCCTGAAAATATTGAAGAACTTTTGGAGTTGCCTGGGGTTGGGAGAAAAGTTGCTAATGTTTATCTTGTTGCAGCCCATAATGCTGATGCTATAGGTATTGATACTCATTGTGCAAGAATTTCCAGGAAGCTTGGCTGGACTAAAAACAAAAATCCTCATAAAATTGAGAAAGATTTGGAAAAGCTATTTCCTAGAAGGTACTGGAATTCTATTAACTGGATTTTAGTAAGGTTTGGAAGGACTTACTGGACTAAGAAGAGGGATGAGGATGCAGTTTTGGATAAAATAAGAAGAGTCTAGGATTGCGCTTGGTCTATTCTTCTTAAGGATACACTTTTTATGCCTTGATTGCAAAGAGCCTCTTGGAGTTCAGTTTCTGTTGCTTCTGACCTAAACAGAATATCTGTAACAGCGTGATAATTACAAGCAGTTGGGTGGTGAATTCTTGTATCTGCTAATGGATAGCTCTCAAAGTCAAGACCCATTGCAAGCATGCCCCTTCTTGCTCTATTTGAACTTTGCTCTCTTGCTATTCTAGAATTTTGCATACCCGAATCTGATCTTGCTGTTAATATGTAGTTGTGTGGTTGACTATTATCCATAGTAGACGTATCCGCCCAGCATTTTTAAGTCTTTTTATTACAAGAATAGCCCCACTAATTACAAAAAATATTAAGATAAACTTTATAAATCAAGATAACTTGGAATAATTATGGCTGGAGAATTAAGCATACCTGGATTTGGCGGGTTAATGAGATATAAGGAAGAATATGATTCTAAGTTTAAGTTTGGACCTTCTGCTGTTGTTGTTATGATAATTGCGGTTATTGCTTTTGTTGTGGGTTTGAAAGTTTTTTTTGGGTGATTTAGTAACATGAAACAAATTTATGAAGAGATCTGGGAGTTAGCTAAGATATATTATCAAAATGGTCGCCCAATGGACATTGACCATGTTGAGTGGATGATGAAAGAAGCACTTCTTGTTTGTAAAAAGGAACAGATTGATGATTCGTTATTGCTCCCTTTAGTGATATTGCATGATGTCGGCTATGCCGAAGTGCCTAAGGGCAATCCGTTCGAATTGAATCTAAGAAAAGCTCATATGAAGGAAGGGGCCAAAATTGCTAGAAACATTTTAGAAAGATTAAATTATCCTTTTGATAAAATTGAGAAGATTAAATATTATATTTCAGTTCATGATAACTGGGCCTTAGGAGATAATGAAATTTATAAGAAAGAACTAATCTTGGCAGTATTTACAGATTTAGATTTTATGTGGATGGCAACGCCCGAGGGTTTTTCTGCTTTAATGAAGATCCTTAATAAGAATAAACAAGAAATGCTCCAGTATTTAGAAACAAATGAAAAACTGAAAAATAGGCCTTTCTCTACCAAGACAACCAAAAATCTTTATGAAAAATATCTGAAGCTAAGGCGAAGAGAAATCTAATCTAATCCCTAACATTTAAATACATAAACGATTTTTTAAAAATATGTTCGGAGGAATAAACCCTAAACAGTTGCAGGGGATGATGAAGAAGATGGGTATTGCCCAGACGCCTATAGATGCGAAAAGAGTTATTATTGAGTGTGAGAATGAAGATATTATAATTGATGACCCCTCTGTTCTGAAAGTTAATATGCAGGGACAGGAAACATGGCAGATTACTGGAGAAACAAGAACTGAAGAGAAAGGTGGAGAAAAATTTACAGATGATGATGTTGCCCTTGTTGTTGAGAAAACAGGAGCTTCTGAAGATAAGGTTCGTGAAGTTTTAGAGGAAAATGAAGGGGATATTGCTTCTGCTATTCTTGAGTTGAAGGAGTAAAATTTATAACTTGTCCGTAACTTTCGCTTCTACGCCTCTTGCCTGATAATAAGACCAGACTTCTGTTGCAACTTGTTTTGCTCTCCATTTCCCTGAATGATAGTATCCTCTGCATTGAACGTAATCTCCAACTTCTCCGCCAGTACAAGTTTTAGCCTTAAAGCGAACTGAAGGAACATTACCTAAAGGTGAAGGCAAAAATCCCCCGGTATTTTCAACCACTAAACTAAGACTTAAGGGGCTGTTACCACAGGCTTTTATTATTCTTCTTGATGCTCTATCCATTTATTTCTTTAGTAAAAAAGGTTATTAAACATTTATATCCTTAGAAATATACAAATAACTATATACCTCTTTAGCCTCTTTTATATATGGAAAAAGTAACAGGCTAGCTGTTTCGAGTTTCCAATCTCACAAAGGACTAAAAATGGAAAAGTATACTGAATTGTTGGAAGAAGCGAAAAAGCACTTTAAGATTGCAGACCATCTTGCTTATGTAACCTTTACATTGTTAAAGGAGAATAGGCTTATTATTAAGATATTAAGCGAGTTGTCTGTTTCTGCTTCATGTTTGATTAAGGCTTTTCTTTACTATGAATATGCGTTTAAAAGGATAAAGATATCTGGTGATGCTCAGAAGAATCTCAGGACTTTTATTAGCGATGTTGCTTTGAAATATATGTCTGGAGAAGATTTGAAGAATATTATTTATATCCTTGAGGTAAATAAGAAACATATAGATTCTCATATTGAATTTGTCCGAAAGGATAAGTTTGTTATTTTATTAGGGGATAAGTATGAGACTTTGGATATTCAAAGAGTAAGAGAGCTTTTGCATTCAACAAGGAGTTCTATTAAGAGTTTTCCTGAAATAGCCAATTAAATATATTTTTAAAGCTTGATTTTTTATGATTATAAGGGACCCCGTAGGCTAAAGTAACATACAAGATGTTTCATAAAGCTAACATGGTCCTAAAAGCACAGACCCCGTAGGCTAATGGTAGACCCTCTCGTTTACACCGAGAAGGCGCAGGTTCGATTCCTGCCGGGGTCATTGTATCGAAGCAAGCCGAGGCGCAGGCGAGTAATTTGCTTTTTCAAACTAATTTTAAGATATTGAAAAAGTGAATTATGAGCAGAGCAATTTGCTCTTGACTATTTTTATTGTTATTCTTACAAGAGTGAATTGCGAGTAGATTCCTGCCGGGGTCATTGAATCGGAGCAAGCCGAGGCGCAGGCTAGCAATTTGCTTTTTCAAACTAATTTTAAGATATTGAAAAAGTGAATTATGAGCAGAGCAATTTGCTCTTGACTATTTTTATTGTTATTCTTACAAGAGTGAATTGCGAGTAGATTCCTGCCGGGGTCATTCATTATGACTGGCTATTATATAACTGAACCGCTTTATTTATTGAGTCTCTTCTTTCCTGACTCAGTTCTGAATAAATTTCATTTTTATCTTTTTCAGGCAAGTCAATAAATGTTCTTATAAACTGGGAGGTTGGTAAAAATCCGTCTTTTCCTGCAATTTCCTTTAGAAAGGAAATACCTTTTTTCTTTAAAATATAAGTATTTGCTTCTTTTTCTGTATATTTACTTTTACTTAAATCTAGAATGTATAGAAAAATAAAATCTTTCGCCACGCCCTGGAATAAACCAAGGTTAACATTTAGGGAATTTCCAGTAACAAAAGAATCGTCTAGAAATAATAGTTTTTTATTTCTTGCTTTTTCAATATTTTTTATTTCTGGGATGATTGCTTTACGTTCATCACCTAAGTCATAAAAGTCGTCTTTATTATAATTGAACTTTAATTCCCCATAAATTATTGGAATCTTCAATCTTTTGGATATATTTTCGGCTATTATCATTGGGCTTTTTTTGCAGTATTCAGTTATTGGAGCTTTGCTAACTGTGTAAAGAATATATTCTTCTTTTTCACCAACAAGGTTAACAATTAATCTAAGATATAGTTCCTCGTACTTCTTGACAATCTCCGGGTCTCCTAATTTAAGTTTAGAGTATTCTTCTAAGACCTCAGGGGTTGGTTCTTTGTATATTTTAATTGCTTGCATTAAAGAAGGTAAATCTTATTGAATAAAAACTTATCTATAATCATAACCTATTATGTGCTCCTTACAATTAACTTAATAAACCCATTTTTAGACTTTAGTATATGGAGACAAAAAAGAATTCTTTAATCGAAGGAAATATACTGAAATCTATAATATTTTTATCTATACCTATTTTAATTGGAAATTTATTGCAGAGTTTGTATAATCTTACTGATACTTTCTGGGTTGGAAGGCTAGGGGCAGAGGCTGTTGCTGCTGTTTCACTAAGCTTTCCTGTAATCTTTCTTATAATCGGTCTGGCTGGAGGGGTTGGTCTGGCTGGAATGATTTTGGTCGCACAACATAAGGGAAGGGAAGACAAGGAAAATATAGATAAGGTTTCTGGACAGACCTTTTTAATTACAATTATTGCTTCTCTTGTTTTAAGTGCAATTGGATATTTTTTAACACCGAGTATTATTGGATGGTATGGTGCTGAAGCCGGGGTTGTTTCCGGTGCTGTTTCTTATATGAGAATTTCTTTTATGGGATTAATATTTGTATTTGGATATTCAATTTATCAGTCCTTGGCACGAGGAGTTGGAGACGCTAAAACTCCTGTTTATATTGTTCTTGGAACTGTTCTATTGAATTTCTTGTTAGATCCTTTGTTTATCTTTGGATGGAAATTTATTCCAGCTTATGGTGTTGGGGGGGCAGCAATAGCAACTTTGGGAACACAGGCGGTTGCATTGATTGCTGGATTTGTTGTATTGAATAGTGGAAGAAAGGGGATTCATCTTAAAATGCATCATTTTAAACCTGATTTTATACTAATTAAAAAGATTGTTAAATTAGGGGTTCCATCTTCGCTAGAACAATCTTCAAGATCAATTGGATTTATTTTAATGGCTGGAATTGTTGCATCATTTGGAACGACGATTCTTGCTTCTTATGGGATTGGACAAAACATTATTATGCTTGTGATAATTCCTGCACTATCTTTGTCTATTGCAAATTCAACTTTGGTTGGACAGAATATGGGTGCTGGAAAACCAGAGAGAGCTGAGAAAATTGCAAGGATGAGTACTTTGCTTGGTTTTATATTTTTGACGATGATTGGGATTTTATTATTTATTTTTGCACCTTATGTCGTTCAGGTTTTTGTTCCTGGCGAAACGGAGGTAATAAAATATGGGGCGCAGTTCATAAGAGTTGCTGCATTGTTCTTCGGATTTATTGGAATTAATATGGCATCCTTTGGAACTTTAAGAGGTGCTGGAAATACTTCCATTACAATGAAGATTGCGTGGCTAAGTATGATTATACAGGTTGGTGCTGCATATTTCCTTTCAAAGTATACTCCTCTTGCTCAATATGGATTATGGATGGGATTTCCCATCTCAAGTATAATCGGAGCTGCGATAGCCTTTACGATAATGATGAAAGGTGACTGGAAGAAAATAAAAATAATTGAACGTCCTAAACAATAAATGGAGAAGAAAATATTATTTTGGATTATTTTGTTGCTGTTGGTACTTGAGGTTGCGATTAACTCTTATCTTGTTTATCAGGATATGACGAAATCTAATTCTGGAGTCTGTGTTATCGGGAATGCCTGTGAGAGTGTTCAGGACAGCTCGTATGGGAAAATATTAGGAATAAAACTTGCTTATTATGGGCTTGTTGGTTTTGTTCTTTTGCTAGCTTTGTTTTTTATAAATAGAAAATTGTTTTTAACTGGAGCGATTTTTGGAACTTTGGCTTCACTGTATTTTATAAGTCTTCAATTATTCGTGTTGCAACAGTTATGTTCTGTTTGTATGGTCATTGATATTTCGATGATTATTATCTTAATTTGTTCTGTTTATTGGGTGATGAAATAATTTACTACCAAAAACCTTAACAAAAACATTTAAATACATCTTTTAATAAAATCAATTATGACTGAGAAACATAAGACTTCAGACAACTCTTTTGAGGAAAATCTTTCTAATGACTATGTTCCAAAGGGAAAATTAGGCGATTTGCCTGTTTCTAATGGGATGGATGAAACCTTGAAGAAACAAATGGAGAAGACAAAGGAAGAGATTGAGAAATTTAAGAAGGAGTTGGTAAAGAAATTTAAGTATATTGAAGCAATTGGAATTGTTCCTGCTCAGGCTGCTGCAAAGATTGAGGAAGAATATGAAGTTCCTGAAGAAGATTGTAAGAGAGGGCTTATTCATGTTTTATGTGTAATTCCTGAAGACCAGTTTAAGGAGATTGGAAAAGTTAGAACAGAAACAATAAGACTTGCTAAAGAAATTAATAATAAGTTGTGGGTTCATGTGATGACTCCTGTTGATGTATGGAATTTGGCACTTGATTCTAAGTTTGAAATTGTTGAGGCATTTGCAATGTCTTTCCCTGTTTTAGACAAAGGTCTTTTAGGTGCTTTGAGAGTTTCTGAAATTCATAAGACTTTGGTGTTGAAGAAATTTGAAAAATATGTTTCAGGATATATTATTGCTGGTTCTTTGACGAGGGGAGAAGTTGTTCCTACTTCTGATGTGGATGTTTTTATTATTATTGATGATACCGATGTTAAAAGGATGCCAAGACTTGAATTAAAAGAGAAATTGAGAAGTATTATTTATTCGTATATTCAAGAAGCGACTGCAATTGCGGGTGTTAAGAATATTCTAAATGTTCAGACCTATTTAATGACTGAATTTTGGGAAGCTGTTAAAGATGCTCACCCTGTTATGTTTACTTTTATTAGAGATGGTGTTCCATTGTATGATAGAGGGACATTTTTGCCATGGAAATCTTTGTTAAGAATGGGAAAGATTAAGCCTTCACCTGAAGCAATTGATATGTTCATGTCGTCTGGAGATAAGCTAGAGGAGGCTATTGATAGAAGATTGTTGGATATTGCGGTTATGGACATTTATTGGGGAGTTTTAACACCTTCACAAGGGTTGTTGATGCTTTATGGACTTGCTCCCCCTACGCCTAAGGAGACTATTAAGTTAATTAGGGAAGTATTTCATGAGAAGGATAAACTTCTTGAAAAAAAGTATGTAGATATTATTGAGAACATAATTACTTTTTATAAGAAGTATGAGCATGGAGATATAAAGAAGATTTCTGGGACCGAATTGGATAAATTTGCGAAAGATGCGTTGGATTATATGAAAAGATTAAAGGAGTTAAGAAAACAGATTGAGAAAAAAGTTCAGCAGAAGTCGATTGAAGAAGTCTACAAGGATGTTTTTGGAATGCTTGAGGCATTATTGAAGAAGAAATCTGAAGCTGCAGTTATAAAAGAATTTGAAGATAAACTTATAAAACAGGGAAAGTTTCCGCAAAGATTTTTAGAAGAGTTAAAGTTTATTGCTAAGACTAAGAAAGAAATGGAGAAGGAAGATAAGCCAAAAAAGAAAAAGGACGATTCTAGTTCTGCAAAAGAAATAAGAGATGTTGAAAAATCTAGGAAGTATGCTGCAGAAATTACAAATCATTTGATTGAGTATACTCAAAGATGTGATTTTATGGCTATGGATAAGACAAGATTTATTCTAAAAGCTAAGGAAAGAAAAGCTGAGGTTTTCTTTTTAGAGAATGTTTTTGTTGTTGAGGGAAGTAAGATTTCAAAGGTTGTTAATAATAATTTCCAAAACAGCAATACTGAAGAGTTGAAGAAACAGTTGCTCGAACAGAATGGAAAGGAAACAAAGATTGATTTTAAGGCGATGGAAGTTTTGAAAAAGAATTTTGGTGATTTTGAATTGGGGTATTAATTGTTATTCTAATGGGATGGGCCTAACGTTTTAAAATCTCGTTTATTAAAAAGACCATCTAACAAAGCGGGTATGCTCCATTGTGTGGTATTATAGAAAAGCAGTGTTTCTTTCACTCCAATTCTTCTTATAGCCTTTACAAGTTCTTTAGAGGTTATGTTTCCAAGCTCTCTTGGTTGCCATTCATAGATTTCTTTTTCGTCTAATCCGGTTTGATTTCGGGTGTCTAATAAACAAACTTTGGATAGACCGGAAACTAAAACAGATTCATCAAACATATTCTTTCCCATAACTCTGGACATATTATCATCAAAATCTTTCCAATCTTTTTCTGTTGGATCTTCTAATTCGTGAGCAATTCTGCTTGAAGTTACTGGTTCAATTTGGTTTGCTAGGACTTCTAAAGCTAGGACTGCGATTCTGTCTACCTTACCCTTTGAAGTTACATCCCAAAAAATAGGATGCCTTTTTACAGCCACTGCCGTTTTTTGTCCGAGTACGGGGGCATAATCTCTCTTTGTGTTTGCGGTAGCCCCTTCAGAATAACCAAAAGTTGTTTCTCCGTGTATACCAAAAGTTACGTGTCTTGCACTAACATTATATTTAAAAGCTAAATCTTCAACACAGCTAACAAAAACCCGTTTATCAAAAGAGAAACTAGGAATGATTGGTTTGTCAGCTCTTTCTTTTGTTTGAGGTATTTGAAAACCAATTACTGGCTTTTCTAAGTAAGGGGAAAAATAACTTCTAAAGATCTTTAGACCTTGAGTTGCATCTGCGATAGATTGAGCTGCTTTTTTAGGATCTTGTGTGGGTTTAAAATATATTTCTGGTTCTGAAATATCTATGACTCTGAATTCGGTTGGTGCAGCTTTTCTAGTATCTCCATATAAGGGGCTATCGATTTGCAATGCTCCTGAGACTGCACTTTCTGAAATTCTTTGAATCAATTGTTTTACCATAGTTTTGTTACTACTTTATAGTATAAAAACCTTTCTAATTTAAGATAATTTTTATCCGCTCTGATGGTGGTAAGTTATATAAATTTACTATACCCCTTGTTCTTATGAAACATATAAAAAAAGTATGGCCGGAATTTTTTCAGAAAATCCTTGAAGGGAAGAAAAATTATGAAATTCGGCTTGGGGACTGGGAATGTTGTGAAGGAGACATCTTAGTTTTAAAAGAGTGGAATCCTGAGACTGAAGAATTTACTGGGAGAGCAATTGAAAAAGAAGTTACTTATGTTGCTAATACTAAAGATATGAAGTTTTGGTCTAAGGGAGATATTGAAAAATATGGTTTTATGGTTATCAGTTTTAAGTAGATTTTTTAGCAACTAATGAATTAGTGCATACAAAAACCTTTAAAAACCTAATTTAGCAGTATTAAATATGGTAACTGGACATGTGGTGCAATTTAGAAGAGGAAGAAGAACTTATACTCCTAGACATTTCTTAATTGAGATTCCAGGAACAGAGACAAAAGAAAAAGCTGGAAAATTTGTTGGTAAGGATGTTATATGGGCTTCACCTGGAAAGAATAAAAAATTGATTCATGGTAAGATTGCTGCTGCTCATGGAAATAAAGGCGTTTTGAGAGCTATATTTGAGAAAGGATTGCCAGGACAGGCAATTGGAACAGAAGTTACAATTGGAGGAAAAGAATAATGGCATGCCCAGGATGCTTAGAAGATGTGTGTGGTGGAGTTTCTTGTTCTGGAGGAGTTCAATATGGCGGGAGAAATAATGAGAGTTATGGTGGCAGAAATATGAGTTATTTAGGAAATGATGATGAAGAGGACAAATATGGAGGAATGATGTAATGGCATTGAGAAAAGCAAGCGCATATTCCCAAAGATATACAAGACCTTATACTAGAAAATCTAAGGTTAGAAGTAAGTCGTATGTTAAAACTGTTCCTAATTCTAAGATTGTTAAATTTAAGATGGGGGATATTACCGGCTTTGATAAGGGAAAATATCCTTTGACTATCTTTGTAAGATCTAAAGCTCAAGTTCAGTTGAGAGACAATTCTATCGAGTCTGTAAGGCAGTATTTGAATAGATTTTTGCCAGTTAAGGTTGGAAAGGACTGGTATTTTGAAGTTAAAATTTATCCACATCATATTTTGAGAGAAAATAAAATGCTTACTGGTGCTGGTGCTGATAGAATGCAGACTGGAATGTCTCAATCATTTGGAAAGACTATTGGAAGAGCTGCCTTGGTAAAAGAAGGGCAAGTTATTATGATATTTGGTTTATTAAATCAGAAGCATGAATCTGAATTGAGAAAACTTCTTAATTCTGCTAAGGCAAGATTGCCTTGTAAGATTTCTACTGAGACTGTTGTTAAGAAATGAGCTTTTATTTAGTTGGAAAAAATGATATTGCTCCTGTGAGGGCTGGCTCGGGTATTGTTCTAAGCGATGCTGAAATGAATAGAAGACTTTATGAAGCAGGTGTTGGGGTGAATTTACCCATGAGAGCTCCTGAAAAGAGAGCTCCTGAAAAGGATGGATTAAGTGACTGGGAAGCTCTTTTAATTAACGCTTTCTTTCATCTTGCTTGATTAATCCAAAGACTTAAAACCATGTTTTATTTTGTTATATTATGCGATATTTTTTTATATTAGGCAGAAATCCTGAATTGTCTAGGGCTGAAGTGTATTCTTACTTGGTTGGGCGGAGGATTGAGTTTAAGGAATTATTATTTAAGAACAATTTTCTTGTGATTGATACTTTTAATAAGAATAAAACAATTTTAGACATTCAGAAATTTGGCGGGGTTTTGAAATTGGGAGATATTTTGTTTTCTGGAAAGGAAGAAGAGCTTGGTTCATTTCTTGAGAAGGATGATTTAACTGAGAAGGAGAAGTTTACTTATTCTGTTTTTGGGAATTTTCATGAGGCTGAGGATTATTTGCGGGATAAGTTTAAGAAAGAAAGAAGGAAGGCAATTATAAGGCACGGAAGGAAGAACCTTAAATTGCAGGAGGGGGATTATGTTTCTCTTTCTAACTCGGATGTTGAATTTTTTTCATTTAACGATGAAGGTGAGATTTATTTTGGAGTTGCGCAACAGGATTATTCTTATGAAAATGTAAAGAAGAGGGATATGAAAAAGCCGGTTAGGAGAGAGGGCTTGGCGATTTCTCCGAGACTTGCAAAGATAATGATAAATCTTTCACAGGTTAAGGAAGGGCAGTTGATGCTTGATGCTTTTTGTGGTGTTGGGGGTATTTTGCAGGAGGCTTTGATTCAGGGTGTTAATGTTTATGGGATTGACAAGGACTCGGCGGCGATTGAAAATTCTAAAAGAAATTTAAAATGGCTTAAAGAAAATTTTAAGATTGATGCTGAATATGTATTGATTCATGATAATTCAAAACAAGCCCCGGACAAAAGATTTGATGCTATTGTTTCTGAAACTCCATTGGGCTTTATGTTCAGGAAAAAGCCGAAGGAAAATGAAGTGAGACAGGTTATTTTCGATTTTGAGAGAAGTATTGTACCTATTTTAAATAGAATGAGAAATATTAAGAAACCTTTGGCTAAAATTGTTTTGACGATGCCTTGCACTGAGAATATGTCTGTTAGAATTGATGATATATGTTATCGGACCGGATTAAGAATAAGTAATATAAAAAATATAAAAATGCCGATTAAAGAGTTCAGGCCTGATCAGTTTATTTCAAGAGAGATTGTTGTGTTGGATTAACCAACCAAAATGCTTCTTTCTTCTTTCCTTGCTTTTGAGATTTTTCTGCTTGCGTCCATTAATTCCTGATACATTGCTTCTGCTTTTGCTTCTGAAAAACCCAAGTTGAGCATAACATCCATGTAATCCCCAGAAGTTAATCTTCTTCCTTCCTGCATTCCAAAGTACAGATGAGGTTCTCTTGTTATTCTCTGTTCTGCAATTAATCCTCTTAGTTCTGTTCCGTATTGGGGATGTTTTTCACAGAAGATTTGTATTGCTTCAGTCATACCTCTGGCTTTTGTTCCTTCTTCGTCTTTAACATATGCAAAAGTTCTTTCACCATTAAAATGTCCTTTATAATCTGATAAGTCTATTTCTTTTGCAAGTTTAGGTTTTGCTCTTTTTAGCTTCCCAGACATGCTGGATATTGGAACATCTAATCTATCTGTTGCAATTAACTGAATTACTTGTCTTTCTAATTGTTCTGTCATGTTTATTTCTCCTTCTATTTAGTTGATTATATGAAAGAGATTTTATATTTAGATTTATGAGGTGTTTTTGTTCACCACAATATTTATATATTCAATGACCTATATGCTTCTATGAAAAAGATTTATACTCCAGACATAATCATCCTGTTTATTATTCTGCAGATACTACTTAACTTTATCTTCCCGGTAAAAATAATAAATTATCCGTGGACTTATTTTGGAATTTTGCTGATTATCCTTGGTCAGATTCCTAATTTTTGGATATATTTTTATTTTAGAAAAATAAAGACCACCACCCATATTGATAGAATCCCAGATAAATTAATAACCTCGGGTTTATTTAAAATAACTCGGAATCCAAATTATTTGGGAATGGTAATAACATTATTGGGAGTTGCAGTTTTACTTGGCTCTTTAACAGCTTTTATTTTTCCAGTAGTTTTTATTATATTAACACATTTTTTTGTCATTCCAATCGAAGAGAGAAATCTAGAGAACAGATTTGGAAAACGCTATTTAAATTATAAAAATAAAGTAAGAAGGTGGATTTAAAATTAAAATGGAAGAACTAAAACAAGCAGGTTTAACAGATAATGAAAGCAAGGTTTACCTCGCGCTTATTGACTTGGGACCAAGTATGGCTGGGCAGATATCTAGGAAAACAGGACTTCATAGAAGGACTGTTTATGATGTTATTGAGATGCTGATTAAGAAAGGGCTTATTGGTTACATCTTGAAGAATAACCGAAAATTGTTTCAGGCAAGCAATCCTCAAAGAATTATTGAGATGATCAAAGAAAAGGAAAATATGCTTATGCCTTTTATTGATAAGTTGGGAGAAAAATTTGTTTTAACAAAAGAGAAAGAAGAGACAAATTTTTACAAAGGTAAAGAAGGATTGAAAAATGTTTTTGAGGATCAGTTGAACAGTAATGAGATTTTAATCTTAGGGGCTAGTGCTAAGGCTTATGATATTTTGCAGTTTTATTTTAAATGGTATGATAAAGCAAGGAAGAAAAATAAAATAAAGGCAAGGATAATTGCTTCGGATAAGAAAATTAAAAATATATTATTCTCTGAAATAAGATATTTGCCTGAGAAATATGCAAATCCTGTTTCGGTTAATATTTATGGTGATAAAACGGCTATTATCTTGTGGGCAAGCGAGCCTTTAGCTATTGTTATTAAGAATAAGGAGATTACTGAGGGTTATAGGAAGTATTTTGAGTTGATGTGGAAGATTGCGAAGTGAGTTAGAGGATCATTTCCTTGATAAACTCTTTAGTAATATTGACTGTATTTGAAGCAACTTTTTTTAGGTGGTAAGATATTGATTTTTTATTTCCAATAGCCACATAGGATATTTCTTTATTGAATCTTTTGATTATCGAAGATATAACCACTGAAAAATCTCCGTCATTGGAGATTAGGTATGCTTTTTCATAATTATCATCCATAGCATCAAAAATCAAATCCCGTGCAATATTCACATCCGTTGCTTTTTCAACATAAAAGATTTTTCCATCTTTTTTGTGTTTTTCTAATCTTCCGAAAACAAGGTTTAATTTCTTTATTTCTCTTAGTTTTTCAAAAAAACGCTGTTGTTCTGCATACATCTCAGGATTAGCTTCACCAACAGGGGCAATATAATAATTGATTTTTATCATATCCTCATTCTCCGCAAGTTTATTGCAAAACTTCTCAATATCAACCTTACAATTAAATGTCTTTTTTACTGAAAAATAAAAATTGCTTCCGTCAATATAAACAATTGCTTTTCTCTTTTTAGAATCCATCTTAAATAAAAGAATCATGGGGTTAGTTGCCTATCCCCATGGTGTTAATTGATTATTTTAGTAATGCTAATGTTATAAATCTTTCTGTCCCTGGATGCTTTGTATCTTCCCTTGAAGGTTTTGAATTGTTAGAGAATTGCGAAAACCACAACAAACTTTAAATAACCTGATAGTTTAGAGATATTATGAAAGAGGGAAAAGGGAAGGGTGAGTTTGTTGCATGGCTTTCTGCGATACATAAGGAAGATTTGAGTCTTGCTGGGGGCAAGGGGGCAAATCTTGGTGAGATGTATAATGCTAAATTTCCTGTTCCTCCTGCTTTTGTTGTGACTACTACTGGCTTTTATTATTTCCTTGAAAAGACCCAGTTAAATGAAAAGATAAAGGAAATAATTGATACTGTTGATGTTGATGAAACTAAGGATCTGAGTGAGAAAGCAAAGCTAATTAGAGACTTAATTATCCATGCTAAAATGCCTGAGGATATGCAAAGCCAGATTTTAGAAGCGTATGACCATTTTAATGTTGATTTAGATGCAATGAAAGCTGCTCCGGATGCAATGGCTATTATGAGGTCTGCAAGAGAGCCAATATTTGTTTCTGTTAGAAGTTCGGCAACTGCTGAAGATTTAAAAGATGCTTCATTTGCAGGACAGCAAGATTCTTTCATTAATGTTAAGGGAAATAAGGAAGTAATTGAACATGTTAAAAAAGTATTTGCTTCTATATTTACTGCTCGTTCGATTTATTATAGAAAGAAAAAAGGATTTAATGCTCAAGTAGGGATTGCAGCTATTGTTCAGAAAATGATTAATTCTGATAAATCTGGTGTAATGTTTTCTGTCGATCCTGTTAAGGGAGAAAATATCTTAATTGAAGCTGTTTTTGGACAAGGAGAAGGAATTGTTTCGGGAAGAATTAAACCTGATTCTTATGTTGTTTCAAATGAATTTGAGGTTTTAAGTGAGAGAATTGCTGATAAGAAAATTGCAATTGTAAGGGATGCTTCTGGAATTACTAAAACGGTTCAGTTAACTCCTGAAAAGTCAAATGAAAGGGTTCTGAAAACTTATGAATTGAAACATCTTGCAGAGTATGGAATGAGACTCCAGGAACACTATCAGAAACCGCAGGATATTGAATTTTCAATTGAAGATGATAGGATTTATATTTTACAGACAAGGCCAATTACCACGCTTGAAAATAAGCAGGATTATCAAGAGTTGCACGGCCAGGTTTTAACTCAAGGACAGGCTGCTTCTCCGGGTGTTGCTTCTGGTGTTGTGAAAATTATCCATTCTATGAATGATTTAGATAAGGTGAAGAAAGGGGATGTTTTGGTTACAACGATGACTAATCCAGATATGGTTGTGACAATGCAGAAGGCTTGTGCAATTGTAACTGATGAGGGGGGTGTTACTGCTCATGCTGCCATTGTTTCAAGAGAGATGGGAATTCCAGCAGTTGTTGGGACGGATAATGCTACTTCTGTCTTAGAAGATGGGATGGAAGTTACTGTTGATGGTTTTAATGGAAAGGTGTTCGCAGGAAAAGCTGAAAATAAAAAAGTTGAAGTTCTTCCTATTGTCGAGACAAAAACAAAAATTAAAGTTTTAGTTGATTTGCCTGAGTTTGCTGAAAGAGCTGCAAAAACACAGGTTCATGGTGTTGGATTAGTGAGATTGGAAGGGATAATTGCTTCTCAAAATAAACATCCTAATTGGTATATTGAAAATAAGAAGTTAGATGAATACACTAAGATGATTCAGGCGGGTTTGTATAAGATTGCAGAGGTATTTATTGGAAAAGAAATATGGATAAGAACTTCGGATATAAGGAGTGACGAGTATAGTAATTTAGAAGGTGCTCCTAAGACTAATGAGAAAAATCCTATGCTAGGGAATCATGGGATAAGGTTTAGTCTGAAGAATCCTGAATTTTTTAAGGCGGAATTAAGGGCGATTAAGAATCTTTCGGATAAAGGACATAAGTTTGGATTAATGTTCCCTCAAATTATTTCAGTTGAAGAGATTCAAGAGACAAAGAAAATTCTTAAGGAAATGGGGATGATGGAACATCAGCATATTAGGGTTGGAATAATGGTTGAAACTCCTGCTGCGGTTGTTTTAATAAAAGATATTTGTGAGGAAGGAGTTGACTTTATCTCTTTTGGGACAAATGATTTGACTCAGTTTACTTTGGCCATTGATAGAGGGAATGAAGATGTTCAGTATTTGTATAATGAGTTGAGCTGGGCTGTTAAGAAGCAGTTGTCAAGGGTTATAAGAGAGTGCAAGGCTCATAAGATTGAGACATCTATCTGCGGACAGGCTGGTTCGAATAAGGAGATGGTTGAGTATTTAGTTAAGCTAGGAATTGATTCTATTTCTGTAAATGCGGATGCTGCAAGAGAGATTTCTGAACTTGTTCGGAGATTGGAGGGTGGTGAAGATACCGAGATTGATAGTGGAGTGAAAGTTGCCGATGATGAAAAAGTGATTTCTAGTGAAGTTTAGTTCTTTTTAGTATCTTGACGGCATATTAGACCCTATATCCTATTAGCAATTGATAATGTGATTTATTGTTCTTCATATTTCTTAATGTGTCTATGGCCGACCCATGTACTTTATAGGGATGCGAGTCTTATGTTACCCCTAATAAGATACAACATTAGAAAGGTTTATAAACCTTCAGAGCATAGGAATAATAAGAAAAATAAAATGGCAATACACATAATTAATCCAAATGAGAAGTATGAAAGTAATAGGGCTAGTAGAGATAGCTTTGTTAAGACTATGGATCATCTTGGTAAGTTGGGTGAGTATATCCAAGCACTTGGAAAGGATGGCGAGGACCCTTCTCTAAGAAGCGACTTAGGTGGCCTGCTTCATGATAATCCTGGACAGTTTGTAAATCAGCCTGCAGGTGTTCCTAGAAGTGAAGCTGGTGAGGCATATTCTGAATTGATACAGAAGCTTGGTGGTTGGGTTGAACAACCAAGAGGCAGTACGGTTTTGGTGAGAAATAAGGGTTATGTAGAGAATAATCTTGATGCAATCTTAGACCATTTAGGTGCGGATGAATTGTTTGGAGTTGTTAACGGAATACCATTATATACTTCAGGAGAAAAAGGAGACGAAGGAACGGATAAGAAGATTGCACTAATAAACGAAGTTCAAAAAGTTTCAAGAATTGGTAAGAGTCAGGATCCAGGAGACATCACAGCTTTCGTTAATGAAAAGATGAAAGAAATGCCTAAATGGATGCAAAGATCTTATGCTAGTTATACTTCGGGGTCAGATAGTTATGTTCAAGCACTTTTTAGTTCTTTTGTGCAAAATGCTCGATTGAAAATGGAACATGAATTTATTGGTAAAGATGGAAAGTTTGACAAGGCTAAAGTTAGAGATGTTTTTGATGTAAGTTTGAAAGTTGCAAATCGTGAATATAATGCAGAACCAAGTTTAAAGGATCAGAAAGAGATCTTTGAGAAGGGTATCAGTCATTACTATTTGGTATTGGCTCAGATTGCGCATCAAAAGAAGAAAGGGGAAGAGAAAACTCAGGAAGAGTTAGATAGGGATGCGAGAAAGAAGGCAAGAAGGAAGTTGGGAATAGCCGCTTAATTATTTTTATTTTATTTAGTATCTGGTAATATTGCTGAGCTTAGAAAGTAAGAACGATTTATTTTTTTTCGTCTAATAACTTATCGACAAGTCTTGCCATTTGGCCTACGAAATGATCAGTCATTAAATAATAATAATCTAAGTCTTTTCCTTTGACTTCGTTTGTTCTTCCGTGGACAATTGATTTTGCTAGATTATGGATTCTTGTGTAAAAGTCTGCATATTTTTTGTCTAGCATTCTTTTATTTACAAAATGTTCTCTTAGGATTTCTGAGATGTGTTCTGGGGAGGGAGGCATTATTTTTGCGGTGATTAATGCTGCATGGGCTGAGTCTACGCAGGCCCAGTATAATCCATCAATTACTGAAAGCATTGATGTTCTTGCTCTGGCCATATGGTTCGGGGCTCTTTGCAATAAGGTGTAAATTGATTCTGGTGTTGAATTTATTTTCCCTTGTTTTAGTAAAACTTGTAGTGGTGTGAAAAATCCTCCAAAGTCTATTAAAGGGTCTCCGTTTCTTAGAATGTTTACTATTACTGGGTCGCCCCTCATTAGGTCTTGCCACCAGGTTGAGAGTTTTACTGTATTAAGATGAAGTGATTTTTTGTATGGGTTGTTTTGAATTATCTTTCCGAGTTCTTCTCTGTAGGTTGCAATCATTTCCTGATCCCAAAGGATTGAAACATCGTCTATGATAATTATAATGTCTATATCTGAATCTGGAAGGGCTGTTTTCTTCGCAGAGCTTCCAAATAGAACAATTGATTTTATCATCTGGTCAAATTTTCCGTAAACTTTCCCTGCAAAATCTGAGGCGATATCTCTTTCATTTGAAAGATTTAAGGTTGACACTTCTTCTGCTTTTTTTGTGCTTTTTTTCACCATCTTTTTGTTGAAATATAAATACTAATTGCGATTGATACTGCGAGCCCGAATATCGTGATTATCAGCTGATTTATATCAAAGCATGTTGTATTTACAACCGCAAGGGTTATATAAATCAAGATTAGTAAATTTATAAAGTTTCCTAACCAAGACAATAGATCATTATCCATTACCTATTAGTATTTTAATTATTCCGTATAACAATATCCCTACAGCCGTCAATCCAAGGAGCCATAATATAATATCTAATACCTTTTGGGTTTTTTTCTTTACCATCTTTTTCATTAATTTATAGTAGTTAGGTTTTATAAATGTTTATTATTTTTTTCTTATAAAAAATTAAACTGGCCAAAGGATTCTTTTGTCTTGTTTTATGGCGTTATTTTTCTTTAGAATAGAGATTATCTTATTTTTTAATTTTGGATTTTTTGGTTTGAAATCAAAGATAATCAGCATATCTTGAATTTTTCCTAAGAATGCATAGTCTGGAAGCATGTCTTCTGTTTGGGGGGTTTTGCCTTCTGGGAGTTGTGATTTTCTATATTCTTTCATTTGAACAAACCAGTCAATAGCTCTTGTTTTTGGATTATTATACTCAAAGGTGACTAGGAAATCTTCTGTTCCTTTTGCGAGATTGTGTCTTGCTTCTGAATCTATTGCTGTTAATTCTGGAAATTTTATTTTTAGTGCTATTAAATCTGCAATAATATTGTTGGCAATTTCTCCATATGTTTTATTATTGAATTTCTTATTGAAAAATGCGCTTTTAGAGTTGTAAAATTTATTTGTCATGATTGTTTTAGGGAGGAGTAGTATTTAAATTTATTTTTTGAGGTCGGGGGCTTGGAGGAGGGCTTTCGCCTTTAGTATTTAGAGATTGTCGCGAGGGTTAAATTAACCATTACCGAAAGCTAAAAATAGAATTACGAGGGCTAATAGAATTATTGCTACTACTCCTGCGATAGTTAAAATAATTTTTGAGATCTTGGAGTGGTTAGGATTTTTCAAAAAGAATATAAGAAAAATTATTACTCCCGCAATAATTCCTAAAGATAAAATTACGAGACCTGCTGCAATTGCAATAGCATTAGCAACAGAAGCCATTGGATTAGCAGGGCTGACCATGAGGGTTATTATAAAATCTTGCTTATATAACTTTCGTCTCGCGACAATCTCCTCCCCAGGGGAGCTTGAGAATTAATTGAGCCTAATTATGTTAGTTTCTCGTTTCGAGGTGACTGACCCGAAAAATGAGACATTTTTCTGGCTGGAAGGAACACTTCTGCAAAAGTTTTGCTCTTTAGTACTTTTAGTTTCTAAATAGGAAGAGTGAAACTTTTGGAAACGACGAACGAACAAAGAATATTGTGAGTGAAGAGTTCATAAAACAAGCGTGGGTGGTCGGGGGCGGAAGGTGGGCTTCCGCCATTGTATTTCGAGAAGTTGTTATGGTAAAGTTGGTTAGGTTGGGGCTCGTGGGTGGAAAGATATTTAATCATTAGCTTCATAGTTAGGCTATGTCAAAAAAAGAGAGTAGATTGTCTCCCGAAGCAAGAAGATTGCTTGAAGACGCAAAAAAAGTGGCAACCAAAGAAGAAGCAGTAAGATTATTAAAATCTGTAAATCCTCAAAGATTAACCATGTATGACCGACAAAAAATTGGAAGAGAGATTCTTGCAAGAGAAAAAATTTTTGGACTACATGTAGGTCGGGAATATGATCTTCATTATAGGGGGTGGGGGGAAACCACCCGAGAAAATATGGATACTGAAAAGCGTGATGAATTTTCCCCTAACAAAAAACTAAAACTTAAACAAGAAGGGGATAGGGATTTTAAGAGAGCACAAGAATTAGAACAACAAGGTCACTTTTTAACGGATAGTGGTGCTATTCGTCAATATATTAGTGCTGGAATGAATTACGAGTTGGTTGGAATGCTAAGCAAAGCTCTTAAAAGTTATGAAAAAGCAATGGAGTGTCCTGAAAGAGATTACAAGCGTCAACAAAAATCTCCGTATATTCGTGGTTGGTGGCACAATCCAAAGAAGTATGAATGTGATTATGAAATGGATCAAAGTAAGCAGGGAATAGCTAGAGTCAAGGCGAAGCAAGAAAGAATAAGAAAGATGAAATCTAAATCAGAGGGATTAGAAGGCAAAACTGCAGGAGTTACTGTAATAATCGGTTTAATCGGTGGACTATTTTTTTTATCAACTAACATTACTGGGAATGTAATAGGATTAAACCAATCAACTGGGAATATTCTTGGAGCAGTTTTGCTTTGTGTTGGATTGGTGGGTAGTTTTTTCTGGTTTAGAAGTCGTAAGAAATAGACATCCGCAAATTATTTAAAGGAGGATTCACTGTAAGAAACATGGAAAATGTAACTATACCTAAAGCAGAATACGAAAGACTGAAAATGCAAGCAAACATAGATGTAGACTTATTGAAGCAGTTTGTTAGAAGCTTAAAAGACATAAAAGAAGGCAGAGTAATAAGAGTAAAGTAAGTTTTTATTGGTTTTCTTCTTGAGATTTATCTTGTTTTATCAATTTTTCTATTTCTTCTCTAAAGAATTCTAAGAAAAGACGAATAGTATTTATGATTTTTTGTTGGTCTTTCTTATCGCTTATGCCCACCATAAATATAGAGTCTAAATCTTCGTAAACTAAAAAGTAAATTCTATAATTCTCGTACCTTGCTTCTCTAAACCATTCAGTCCCTAAAGGACTTCCATATTTTGGGTTTTCAACAAGTTTGTCCTCTATTTTATCAACTCTGTTCTGAAAAGTATTATCATATTTAGAAACCCCTTCCTGAAAAGCTATAGAGCGATACACCTTATACTTTTTCATTGTTTGGAGAGGGAAAGGTCGTATAAAAAGTTTTGCGAAAGTCGTTCGTCCGTCAGTAGAGCCCCAAAAAGTTTTACTCTTTCTAATTAAAAATAAAAGATGCTAAAGAGCGAAACTTTTTCCAACCGTCGGTAACAACTTCTCGGTAACAGGGGAGCATGAGAATTAATTGAGCCTAATTATGTTAGGCGACCCTATCGAGATGAGCATCCTCGAAAAAATAGAGTTTTTTCAGAGATGAGGCGAATACTCCTGAGAGGGCAAGGAAAAGCAGAGCGATTTTCTGAAAGAAAATTTCCGAAGAGTAAAAATTAAATCTGCGGATGGTGGGAACACCGCAGTGTTCTAATAGTATCTTTTGGGCAAAATTTATTGTTCTTGCAACATTGCTTCTGCTTCTTTTCTGGCAGCTTGAAAATCAGACTTAGCGTTAATCATCTCTTTGTAGTATTGGTTTTCTCTTGGGTATTCTTTACCTATCACCGCTTCCGCAGTTGGCCTTAGTTCTTCAAATTGGAGGTATAATCTAGCAAGTTCTTTTCTTAATCTTGGATGAGGGTGTGCATCTAATATTTTCTTTGCTTGTCGAAAATAATGCAAACAGTTTGTTGAATGAGTTGGAGAATTGATTGCATGTTGTGGTATCTGAACCGTATTTCTTGTCATGAAATATTGGTCTTGTAACATGTCATAAGCTTTTTGAAATTCTGCTCCTGCTTCAAAAATTTTTGTTTCAAGTTCATTCATTAGAAACGAAAGAGTTGCCATTATATAAATTTTGCCCCAAGTCTTTAGGGGCGGGTGGTCGGGGGTATGCAGATTTAATTTTTATTTTGGCTAATTATGTTATGTAACCGAGCCCTCGAAATACGCCCGAACGAAAGGATTGAGTTCTGGATGAGGATTTGAGAGTGGAGCGGGCGAGGAGCGGAATATCAATGAGCACCGCAGAAGTTATGACGGAGATAATTTGCTCCTATTTTTAGGGCGGGGGAGGATTAGGGCACCAGTTATATCTTATCGAGTATAGAAATGATTAAATACCTCTTATCGCATCCTTTTTTATGACTACTCAAACAGAAGAAACAACAACTCCAAAAGTAACTTCTGATATTCTTGAAAAAAAAGGATTGCTGCAAAGAATAAGAGGTTATGAAACTAGACAAGATTCTACGGCAGGGCAACATCAATATCTGGATACAACACAGATAAAAACAGATTTAGAATTTTTGGTTGACGGAGAGGGAATTTTCCCTGTATCTTTTAACTGCTTTGTGGGATATGAGATGGTTGGGCAGAGAGTACTTTACAGGCAAACTACTGAAAATAAAGATGGTATGTTTTATGGAAGACATTTTACTGATAAAACAGTTACACAAGAAATTATTCCTGAAGATAATAGTTTGCCTGTTTACAAAGCAGTTAAAATTGAATCTGTGAGATAGGTGCCCTTAATCCTTGGGCGGGGGACGGAATTCTGAGCAAATTATCGAGTAATAATTTCACATAATTATGTTAGTTTCTCCTATCCACCAATTCGACCCGTGAGGCGACAGCCGAACTGGCTGGAGAATTGAGTGCTGAGAGGATTTGCGAGTTATTCTAAAATTTGTTTGAGCAAAAGTTTACAAGTATGCGGGGGGTCGGGGGAGGTTTTGGTGGGAAGGTGTGCCGTATATGTGTTATTATGTAGTAGTTACAAATAGAAAGATTTATAAATGCTAGTTTCTAGTAGGATTTATGACAAATCAATCAAATCCAAATAATGCACGACCCGAGATGGATAGTGGAATTTTTGCGTTGGGAGCGCTAGCTGGAGCATTAATTTCCGGATTTTTATTTTATACAGTGGGAAATAATAGCGGGAAAAGAGAAGCAACAAGAGAAACTACAACTTTTATTTCTAGACAGCTTACTGAGGAAACTTCTCGTTTAGGGATTCAAAGAGAGTATCCTAACCCTTTGGCAACCCGACCCGCTAGAGAGTATAGTGATGGGCTAAAGGAAGGAATTGATTCTTTACAAAGAGTTCAGGCAGATATAGATGCAAGATATGAAGGCAAAAAGTAAATCTTTCTCGTTAGGCACACCTTCCGTTCGTAATTCTAAATAATTCAACATCAGTTGAACACTCTAGGGGAAAGCATACTTGTAAATTGAAACTAATTATGTTAGGCTCTTCACTCCTCGAACTTGACCCGCCGAATGACAATGAGGCTGGCTGGAGAGTTCAGAGCTGAGGGAACGAATTAAAAAAGAATATTTTTAATGAAGAGTTAATTCTCATGCGTGGGTGGTCGGGGGCGGAAGGCGGGCTTCTGCCATTGTATTTCGAGAAGTTGTTATAGTAATTAGTTTTAGGTTGGGGCTCGTACTAATTAGTTATTATTAAGTGGTATCATTTAGAAAGATTTAAAAATTATACTTCAATCCTCCTTATATGAGAAAGGAATTATATAAAGCGGTTGCAGAAAGATATCTGCAAAAATACGAAGCTCTAAATAAAAGAGTTCAAAATAGTTGTTGCTCTTTTAGAGATATTGCGGCAAATCTTGTGTCTAGTTTAATGGGCTCTGCTAGACTAATTTCAAAGGGAGAAACAGATTGGAAGCAAGAATTTGTTTTGAGTTTAAGATCTTCGAGAGATTATTTTAGACTGCTGGGACAAAACGAACAATTCCTTCTTGATGAACTATCTAAGCACGAAGGACACTTTCCAGATTTAAAGCAAAAAGCATATAGCCTCGCTTCAAGAGAAGAACAAGAAAGGCTGTTTGGAAATGCCCCCGCATGTCACGACCATTATGTTTATTTAGCAAAACAGAGATTGAGCAAGCGTTAGAGCCCCAACCATCAATAACAACTTCTCGGTAACAGGGGAGCATGAGAATTAATTGAGCCTAATTATGTTAGCCGACCCTATCGAGATGAGCATCCTCGAAACTTGGGACAAGTTTCAGAGCTGAGGCGAATACTCCTGATAGGGCGAGTGAACAAAGAATATTGTGAACGAAGAGTTTTCTGGGCAGACAATTATGGGCGGGGGACGGAAAAAGCCGTTTTTTGCTTCTTTTTTCTAAAAAGAAGTTAGATGGGGGCAGTAGTTAGTTTCTAGTTAGCCAGAAGGTAAAGCAGGTGGTTGAGGTATTGAGCTTCCACCAAGTGGGCTATTTCCAGTTAGTAAGAAATAGATTCCTATTCCTGCTCCAATTAAAATTAGGATTATTAAAATCCAAATCCAAGCACTCATCCCTTTTTTATTTTTCATTTTGTGTTATTAGTTAGGTATTGAAGGTGGTAACGCCTCACCATTGTAACCTAATGAACAAGCATCTGATATTTTAACAACCAGCCCATACATTTGTGCTGAGTTTTCACCCAACATTCTTTTATCATCAAGAGAACTCATGAGGTTTATCCAACCACCTTCATCTTGTTTATAACTATACACTTTTTCAAAAGTACAATCTCCTTTAATGTCGTTTAATGACCTTGCGGTAGAAGGGTTTCCTATAACTCCTATTGCCATCTCTGGGGTAACAAATAAAAAATTATAACCCTTGGACAATTTATACTTTGAAAGTTGGAATAATTCGCTATTAAAACCTGCTTGTCCCCAATTAAATACTAATTGTCCTTCCACATCTGAGTAAACCCACATTGAAGATTGAATTAGTTTTTGTGCTTCTTCTTCATTTGAAGCCCATGACCCATGAAGGCCATTTGGATTTTGTATCCAATTTCCATCTTTGAAAACTAAGGTATACCCTTTTGAACCCATGTATAAATAACCATATTTAAAATCAGAAAATTTAACTTCAGAATCAGATTTTTGTAGTTCATACGAAGCAACAGGTACTAAATTCCAACCTTTAGAAATAATCAAAGAACCCTGATTTTTATCAGAAGAATAAGAAGCAGAAACGAAAATAGCAAGTCCAACTAAAATAATTAAACTTAGGGGTAAAATAAATTTCTTGTTCATCTTGTTTACATAAGAGAGAAATGCTTTATAAATTCTTCGTTTCGTCGTCAGTCTGCCCCCATCGATTAATAGTATCCTGAAACAAAGTTTCAGCTATCTTTTCGTGCTTTTTCCGTCGGGCGGGGGAGGAATAACTGCCCTGAAAATTTTGGCTAAGTGTTCATAGGCGAACTTTAGGGCTGGAAGCCCTATAAAGCTCATTTATGGGCTTTTTGAGATGACGTGTGTTGTAATTATTGCTATTATTGCTATTATTGCTTTCTATAACCGAACTTTTTGTCGTAATCTGGATGAGGGAGAATGTCTAGGATAAATGCAACTATTTCTATTTCATCTCCTTTTAATATGTAAATCATTCTCCAAAACTGAGAGAGTTCTGTCCTGAACAAATTAACTGCGCGATATTTTATTTTATATTCTTCTGGGATCAACTTCTTGGCAATGGGATCTCCATAAAATGGATTATTTTTTATAAAATCAAATTTTTGTCTTATTGATTTAAGAAGCTGGATTTCTTGAGAATTTTCTCTTCCTGATTTTAACTGATTCCCGACTATTTCGTTTAATCTTTTGAATTCCTTTTCTGCTTCACCTAAAAGCACAATGCGGACAGGTTTGACCATATTCTTTTTATATTTAAATTTCAGTTCCTTTTTTTATTAGTTCTCTAAGAACTTTGCTGTCAGTATACACCCAAGTTACCCCTCTTAATCCTGCTACAATTTTCCCGCTTCTTTCTAGATATTCTAGAATTACCATGAGAGTATTATGATTAACTTGTCTTGGTAAGTTTCTTTTAATTTCGGCAATGGAGACAATGCTTTCATTTGATTTTTGGATAGTTTCTTCTACCATTATAACTGTGTTTAGTGTTGGCCAGTGGGCTGGTTCTTTTTTTTCTTGTTTTTTCATTTCTAACATATTCATCTCTTTTAGTTATTTACTTATAACTGTTAGATACATATTAGTATATAAATGTTTTGATTTTTGATTTATTAAGTTGTTGTAATTACTGAGTTTCAGCTTAGATATTTATATTATTTTAGCTTTTGGTTTTTATGGTGTATGTGCCTGTGGATGTTGCAGAGGCAATTAGGAAAGAAGGCGAACGAAGAAGGTTCTCTGTGAGAACTATTGAAACATATCAAGAATGTGTGAAGAAATTTATTAACTATACTGGAAAAACAATTGACAAATTGGGTAAAAAAGATGTTCTTGACTTTTTGTATAGTTTAGATGAGAGAAAATATTCTGGAAGTTCAATGCATGTTTATCAAATGGCTATTCGCTTTTTAATGGAAGATATTTTGCATAAAAACATGAAGTTGAATATAAAATATTCTAGGCGTCCTGAGAAACTACCTTTTGTTCTTTCTAAAGATGAAGTTAAAAGATTGATTGGGAAAATTAATAATTGGAAACATAGATTAATGATTGAGTTACTTTATGGGGCTGGGCTTCGTGTCTCGGAGCTGATTAATCTTAAGATTAAAGATTTAGATCTTGATAAGAGTTATGGGTTTGTTCGTGGCGGGAAGGGAAACAAAGATAGGATATTTATTCTTCCTAAAATTGTTTGTGAAAAAATTGAGAATTTAATTGAGATTGAGCATCTTGATAATGATGAGAATTTATTTTTGACTAATAAGGGGAAGAAATATAGTGTTAGGACAATACAAGAGATTGTTAAAAAAAGTGCAAAACTTGCTGGGTTGAATTCTGGAGAGATACACTGTCACACTCTTCGGCATAGTTTTGCAACTCACTTGATTGAACAGGGGCAAACAGTTTCGGAGGTTCAATCGCTTCTTGGGCATAAAAGTCCTGAAACTACTTTTGTTTATTTGCATACTGCAACTCCAAATATGATTAAGGTGAAAAGTCCTTTGGATAACTTATAAATTCTAATTTATAAAAGATAACGAAACCTAAGCGTTCGGAGTTCCCGAGAATCTTGATTGGGTTCCAGGCATTTGTCCGCCGAGTTCTTCGGGAAGAAGGGAGAAGCCAGAACCATACATTGAGAAATGTTTTTCCGGGAGATATGCCATCGGGAAGCCAAAATAACTTCCTTGGACGCCTTGGGCTTGATTCCAGAAGGGAGCCATGTTTGATGCGTAGAGTGGAGAACCGAATGCTTCTAGAACATAGGGATGGGGGGACTTCTTGAAATGTATTGGGAGAGCTGCTGCTTCCATTATTGCTCTTGCTTTTTGTTGACCGTTTTTGCCTGAGAATGCGCCTGCTTTTTCAAGTTTTTCCATTATTACTTTGATGGGAACGTTACCCATTCCCGGAGGGAGATGTGAATCTGAAAAGCCGAAATTATCAGTGATATGAACATGTTTTACAAGTTTTGAAATAACCTCTGTTTGCTGGGCGACGTCTTTGTCTGTGAATCCTGCTTTCTTTATCATGTTTAAATGTCCGACATCCCAGGTTACTCCTATCAATTTTTCAGCTGTTTTATTTGCCTGACCTTGAGACATATGTTTTTCCTTTTGAAGTCTTTCTGCAAATTTGTCTCTTGCTTTCTCGACTAACTCTTTTAGGTCTTCTGCTTTTGAAAATGCCATTCCTTGGTACATATTTTCAACTGCAATTACTGGTGCTTTGTCGCCCCATTCATTATAAGAACGAAATGCAAGATTTCCAAAAGTTTCTGATGCTTTGCCTTTTGCGAATTCTTCTGCAGCTACTATGACTGTTGGGGCTCCAAGGTTTTTGTTACGCACATTTTTAAATGGGTCCATTTGTTCTTGGGTAATCTGCTGAAATTTTGTAGCATAGTTCTGAAATAAATCTGCCTGTTCTTCAAATGACTTTAGGGGATTTGGAATTTTCCCTTGATTGATTGCCTGCTTTTGTCTTTTTTCTATTTCTTTTCCTTCCTCATCCCATTCCTCTGAAAGTGTTCTTAGAACCTTTTTTTGATCATCTGAACCGTATTTGTAAGCATTATGAAATAATCCTTGAAAGGTAAGTTGGTTATTAGAAAGAAATAATTTAGCTCTCTCAATGTCGTTACCTATTATGCCCAGTTTTTGATATTCTACATTTGTTAGTGCGTCTTTTGCGCCAATATCTAAAATTTCCGGTCCACCCCTTAAAATTTTTTGGGTCATATTCTGATTTATCTCATCAAATTCTTTTTGGTAAAAAGCAAGATTGGTTAATTTTTGTTCCCACTGGCTTTCATTTGTAATATCTAGGTAGTGTTCTGCTGAAATTTTTTTTCCTTGTTCCCAGTCTTCTTTTTTCATGCCATGGGGATAAAACTTATCGTCTTCTTTTATTCCTGTTAGTTGGCCTGATTCTTGGTCTATTCCAACTATCTGACGTTTTGTGAATCTCTCTTTTTCATCCCCTACTCCTGGACGATAATCATTTCCGGGAACTCCGCCTGTTGAGTGGAATACAACAGGGATATTTTTTCCTGTGTCAAGCTCTTGTGCTTTTTCTAGGACTGCAAACATTTTGTCTTCATTTCTTTCTCTTTCTATGTCTCCTTCATATCCTTTTTGCCCGAAACCTGAAGGATCAATAATTGGTGCATGGAAGCTTGGTTTTACTCCTGTAAGTTTCATTAGGGCCCGCATTTCTTTGAAATGTTGCTTTGGAATTTGGTCCATGACACCTTCTTGAAGGGGCTGAAGTTCTACATTTTTTACACCCTCTTTTATTCTTGAAACTACTTCGCCAATTTGATTTGCTGTTTGAATTCCTGTTGGGGAACCAATTTGTCCTGCACTGAGTCTATAGCCGATGAAATTTCCATAATCTGAATTTAAAGAAGAGTATCCTCCTTGGTAAAAGCTTTCGTAATTTTTCATATCAACCTCTATTATCTTATTGTTTTGATGTATTTAAGTTTTGTTGTGTGGGTGGGTTGTTAGTATCTGTAATTAGAAGGGTCAATTTTATTGTCGATAATCTGCGTTTTGGTTTGAGGTATGGCTTTTGGTTTTGGTTAAGGTAAAGGTCATATAAGTTATTTTGACATAAGTAAGATTATTAATTTATGTTTGTTCTATTCGATTATAAAATTTTATCTTCTGGAATTATATTTTTTTATGTTTGGGTCTTGTTCTTGTTCCCATGGCATTTTTTCATCTTTTTTATCGCGAATATCTTTAATGTCATATTTTTCTTCCTGGTCAAGGTCCATAAGTTCACTAGGTCTTACCATGCCCATTCTTGTTCTTGGGTCAAAAGTATTTGTTGTTGGCATTCTTGCCTCAAATGTTTCCAGGTTTAAATTTCTTGAAGAGACTTCGAAGGTTCTGTTAGGGTCTTGGTTTCTATTGTCGTCTTTTCTTTCACTATAAAGTCCTTCAAAGGATGCATATTTTACTAGGTCTTCTTGCTTATCTTCTTCGGAATTTATTGTTGTTGCTGATGAGGCGGTTCTTTCTAGATTTCCTGATGAAGTTGGTTGATGGATTGTTTGAAGTGTTTGCCCGGATGATAAAACCAAATCTTCTGGGTTTAGGGCGGCAGGAATATTATCAAAAGAATCTTCAAAAACAGGTAGTAAGTCTCCTTTCTGAGTCAAATTTACAATTTTCTTTTCTGGTTTTTCTTCTGGTTTTTTCTCTGCTTTTTTTTGTATTGGTTTTTTAAGAGGTTTGAATTTTTTTGCTAATTCTTTCTTGATTTTCATGATTTTTTAAGGGGATTAAGGTTTATTTATCTTGTGATAATGTGTCTAATACCTTTTTAGAATTCTTTTATTTTTTGTAAATTTTGTCGTGATGATCGAAATCATCGAAGGATATTTTATCTGTTGTTTTATTATACTGGAATACTAGAACAAAATGTCCCAAATGAACTCTTTTTGAATTTTTCAGATTATATCTTAAATTCTTATAATGTTCAACATCAAAGCAATTGATAACTTCCTTAATCTTGTTTAGAATTTGTTCGTATAAGGTCTTGTCTTTTTTACTTAGCTTTTTCATTACTTCTTCAAGATGTTCACTTATTTCCCAGCTATGCATTTTTTAACTGGTGGCTTTCCTTAATTCCTCAAATGTTTTATAAGAGTTATATTTTCCTTTTTGTATTTTTTCTAATTTTTTCATGTATTCTGTTCTTAATTCTGGTGCTAGTATATTTCCTCCGCATTCAATAACTATTTTAGAAATGGCGTCACTTTTTGTTTTTAAGTTGTATCTAGCTTTTACTATATTCAAAATATGATTTGCTTCTTCCGGGATGTCTATCATTGCTTGTACCATTGTTAGTATATATGATATATATGCCAAGTATATAAGTCTTTTGTTAGCTTTTTATTGCTAAAGAAGATTTTTAGAAGTAATTGATAGCTTGATAGATAGATCTTATCTTCGGTTTGGATGTCTTCTATCTAAATAATCTTTGTGTGCTCGTACTAAGACTGGCAATCGGGCTTGTTTTTGCTGAAAAACTGCTTCCCTCATCCTTTCGTTGAGAGGTCCTACTGCTTCTAAGTAATTTGGTTTAGGAGTATAATCTCCAGAGGATAGTGTTGGCATGATTTATGGTAATCTCCCCAGTTATAAGATTTGTGGTAATTGTAATTTTAGCATATAAATTAATTTAAACCCTGCTAGGTGTGGTTTTTTATGAATACTTTAAGCTATGTTATCCATACATTTAGGGGCGGGCTTGCTACAGTGTTAAGAAGACTTCCGGGGCATGGGCAGGGGTTAACGGATGTTTGTTCTGCATGTCCAACTAGGAAGTGGAGTTTTTATTTTAATAATAATACAGAAAGGGCAAATGGGCAGGCCTATAGGAGATGCATGGATCCCGTTTCGGATGAAACTTCTTGCAAGTATAGGTGGGGTGGGGC
>Ga0268280_1000455_pt1 | contig 35004 bp, 36 predicted proteins | sample saktaG_9_FD_190139 | JGI IMG/M metagenome (GOLD analysis project Ga0268280, IMG submission 190139) | Saline water microbial communities from Sakinaw Lake, British Columbia, Canada - sak_2011_5_24_40m | ecosystem: Environmental > Aquatic > Non-marine Saline and Alkaline > Saline ...
AATCTGTAATCTCGCTGCGTCTCAGCCTCTTTTACGCGGTTGCATCCAGCAATCCGGACTACCTCTTTTTTTGTCCTAATTGTTGCATTACTTATGCGGCGCTCTATAAAAAGAAAGCTATCAACAAAATCCTACTTGTCGCTTTTTTCATTTTCTTTCTTCCTCCTCTTCAGGATTTAGGGTTTTTATAAGAATGCGTTCTTTCTGGCCGGCCAAGGCCAAGGTCAGGCTTTTTTTGAAACTGACGGAATTTCTGTCCATGGCCACGACTTCACCATCATAGACCTTGTCGCCGATGCTAACGATATACGGCCTGGTGTCTGGACCTTTCAGCAATGCCTTGAAAGACCCTTGAGCAAAAACGATGCCCTCGAGTTCCAGTTCATCGATCATCAGTCCGGCGATGCCTTCTATGGCCTCGCGGTTTTCCTTGACACTCTTGCCCTGTAGCAGGTTCCAGAAAGGATCACGGCGGCCTTCTGGATTGTAGACAAACTCTCCGGGCATAACACTGATCTCGGCGGTCTCTTCATTACTCGCCTCGGGAATATCCATGGGTATTTCCTGGGCTTGCATAAACAAGGGTAATAATAAAATAAAGAGAACAAATATAATTTTCATTTAAAAATCTCCTGGATTCAACCCCGTATCCGGAGCTGCAGGCCTACGGGCCGGGGCGCGCTTGGGTATGGCCTGCCTGATTTTGCCTCCTTCGCGATAGATATAGGTTGTGGCGGTAAAACTTGCCGTGACCGTATAATCATAACTCAGAGAACGCAGGGGAGTGATATGCAGCCCGTCAATGGTGAATATTTTTTTCAGGCGCGCAACCTGATCGAAAAATATGCCCAAATTGTGATAGTTGCCTTCCAGGCTGATGGCGATCGGCCATTCCAGATAAATTTCACGGTTGGTTTCCTTGTTGAAATTGAAGGTCGAGGTTTTCAGGCGGGCATTGGAGGCGATGGCCTGGATCTTGCGCAGGATCTGGCTCACTTCCTTCTTTTCCGGCAGAATACCCTTCAAGTCTTCCAGGATCTTTTCATTGAGTGCTTTTTCTTCCTTCAATTTTTCCAATTTACTTTCATTTTTTTCCGCTTTGCGGATTTCATCCTCAAGTCTTTCGCTTTGAACTACGATGGCCGCGATCTCGTCCTGGGTTGGTGAATAAATGACAAAATAAAAAATACCGAACAGGACGGCACCTACAATCAGAAAAACCAGCAATTGCCCATACCAAGGTAAATTTTGAATTTCCATTTTAAACCACCTTATTGAGATCAGACTGACGGATAAACTGACATTCGATCCGAAATTCAAAAATATCGATGCCGGCTTCCTTTTTTCTTGTAGTCGTTTTCAACTGGACATTGACAAACGAATTCGAATTCTGCAGATTGTTGATCAGATCCGCGATCAGGTTGTTGGAAAGCGCTTTGCCGCTGATAGCCACCGACCCACCCTTGAAATTCAAATCAGTCAGCCAAACCCATTCGGGCAGACTTCTGGACATTTTGTCCATCATGAAAACCGCATCTTTTTGCCGCAGTTTCAGGTCGCTGATGATTTTTATTTTGTTGTCCAATTCCAATTTGGTTGTCTCAATTTCAGCAAGCTCCTTCAATACTTTTTCAAGTTCCGCCTTCCTGAGGGTCCGGTCAGCCAACAGTTTTGTTTCAGAAGACAGTTCGCTTGATTGCAGGAAATACAGCAAACCGATGCCGCAAATCGTGATGGCAATGGCGCCGATCAGTGCCGGCAGGCTCAACTGGCTCGGCTTTGCCTCTTCGGTCAAGCTGATGGTCGTCCCTCCAGCGGCCACCTCTTTTTTTTCCGGTTTTAATAAATTGATTTTGATCATTTCGAATCCCCTACGGCCCTCAGGGCCAGGCCTACGGCGACCGTAAACAACGGAGCCATGTCCTTGATAAAGTTCAGATCAAACTTTTTGTAATTGATATCGATATTGTTGAAGGGATTAACCACTTCAACCGGGATATCAAATTCCTGAGAGAAATAGTCGGTGATCGCTTCCAGGTTGGCACTGCCGCCACAGAGCAGGATGTTGTCGATCCGGCCTTCTGTGGTGTTGGAGCGGTAAAATTCAAACGTCTTTTTGATTTCGTTGCGCAGGTCGTTCAGAACGATGTTGATGATCGGTTTAACCGCAGCGGTGGAGATTCCCTCTACGGCACGGCCTTTTTTGACCGCTTCGGCCTTTTCATACTTGAGATTCAATTCTTTTTGCAGCAGGTCGGTGAACTGGTTGCCGCCGAAAGCGATATCCCGGACAAATACAGGGTGGCCGGCCTTGGAAATGATCACATTGGAGATCGATGCCCCGATATTGATTATGGCCAGGACCTTGTCGCGGTACAGTTCATAATTGAGCAGCACGCTATTCAGGGCAGCGAAAGAATCCAGGTCAACGATATTGGCTACCTTGGTGGCGCTGGTGATCACGTTGAGATAATCATTCATTTTTTCCTTTCTGACCGCCGACAAAATAACTCCCACCCGGTCAGGAGGGGAATCGGGAGATTCGATTACTTCATAGTCAATGTTAACCTCATCGGGAGTGAAGGGGATGTGCGGCCGGGCTTCCCACAGGATGTGCTCGTGCATTTCATCGGGATTCAGGCGCTGTACTTCGATCCTCTTGACAATAACCGAACTTCCCGACACGGAAAATGCGATACGGTTGGTTCTGGCCTTGCTGTCGTAAAATACATGTTGAATGGCCTCGGCCACAGCCGTCGAATCCATTATGCTTCCTTCCACAATGGATTGATAGGGAACAGGTTCATAACCGATGGAGACAAGTTCATAGCGTGTTTCGCTTCCTTTTTTTTTCGCCTTCAACTCCACCAGTTTCAAAGCAAATGAACCTATGTCAAGTCCAACGATGGGTTTGGATTTTTTAAAACCGATTAGAGGCATGACACTCTCCACTGTATGTAATTTTCATACTAAAGTTTTATTAACATATTGAAAATATAATGTCAAGTTTTTTTTGTTTTTTTTATAGATTTATCGGGGATATGGAAATGTTGACACTCGGACATCCAAAACAGGCTTGCCTTATGGAGTTATTTTTCTGTCAAATGCCTATATTACTTGGTTATTAGAATTTCATTGTTACAGTGTTTTTTTTGGGCTTTTTGCCTGATTTTCTTTTCCCCAAGCGGCTGAAGGGGATATTCAGGGATTTTTTTCGATATCGGCCAGATTTTCAATATTCACGACCGGGATATCACGTTGCTTATCCCGGGCGGCGCGTTTGAGCAGCCTGGCCAGCACTTTGCCGCTGCCTATCTCGGCGAATCTGGCGATGCCTGGATCAAGGAGCAGTGACTCCATGGTTTCATGCCAGCGGACCGGACGTGAAACCTGCATTTTTAAACCGGCGCGGGCGTCTGCCCCACTCCTGACCTTTTGCACCTGCCAATTGTTAATGACCGGGAATCTGGGATCGGCAAAAACCACGCGGTCGAGGTCCAGGGCCAATTTCTCCTCAGCCGGGAGCATCAGCTCCGAATGAAAAGGAGCGGAAACCGGCAAAAAGACCGTTTTTACCCCCAGGCGTCGCGCTGCATCCTCTACCGCTCCTTTTTCGCCCGAGATCACAACCTGGCTGGCACTGTTCCAGTTGGCCAGGTTGACAACCCGCCTTACCCCTTCGGGGTCGGCGGGCAAGCCGGCATTCTCATCGTTCACCACGGCGACGGTGCGGCGGACATTCTCTATATCTGCGCCGATCAGGGCGGCCATGGCCCCTTTGCCGACTGGCACTGCCTCCTGCATGTATTTGCCCCGTTTGTGAACCAGGGTGAGCCCCTCTTCATAAGTGAACACCCCGGCACAAAGCAGGGCCGAATACTCACCCAGACTGTGCCCGGCCGCCAGCAGCGGTTCCTTTTGCCAAAGTGAATAAAGAATGTAGGAAACCGTGAGCAGGGCCGGCTGGGTGTTGCAGGTCAGTTTCAGTTCCTCTTCCGGACCCGTAAAACAAATGCGTGATAAATAATATCCCAGGATCTCATCGGCCTGCCTGAAGGTTTTTTTGGCGAATTCACTTTTCTCGAAAAGGTCCAGCCCCATGCCAACAGCCTGCGAACCCTGACCAGGAAATAAAAAGGCGCTGTCGTTCATTTTTTATCCTCCTCAGATTCGATCATTTTCAGTTGCAGTCTGCAAAAACCTCCCTGGCCTTTGCTGTTGCGCACCCCCATCCATAATTCGTCGGCAAGCAGAGCCCGGTCCACCTGTCGCAACCGTACCCGGCGAAAAATCTCCCTGATCATGAATCCTTTCCAAAGCGGAACGTCGGGATAAGATTCCCCGCATATCTCCATCTCTTCGGAATTATTGGCGCCAATGCGGAAGTGCAGTCGCAAAGGGGATTTTTGCTGTACCGTGACCTTCGACCTGACAATCTTTTCCAGCAGCACCGCTACCCGGTTAAGGCTGTCGGAAAAATCAAGCTCATCACCTGTCCACTCGGCGGGAAACGGGCCGAATGGAGCACTGGCCTGGCCGGGGGTGAAACGATGGTTAAGCAGTTTCAGTAATTCAGCCAGCGTGGGAAAGACCTTGAAATAGATGCCGATTTGGGCAGGGTGGTATTTGTAACGCGGTTCCAGGCCGACAGTGAAATGGTTGTAATAGCCTTGGCCGTCCCTTTCAAAGGCAAATGCTTCCGGACCGGTAGTTGTCAGCTGGTGGGGGAATTTTTTTATTGTTTTCACTCGCTCGGAAAATTCAGGTGTCTGCTTCTGCCACTGAAGCAAGAGTTGATCGATAAAAATCTTTTCGTCATCTTCGTCCTGATCGACACTGAGCAGGGCCAGGGTTTTGCCGGAGAAACCAAGCGTCCTGAGGATGTAAGCTGAGCGGGGAATGCCGGCATAGGTGAAGACGGCGGCACCGTCGGGCCCTGGGCGAACCTTCAGGTCGATCGCTGCCGACGCATCATAAAAAACGCGGATGGGAATGATCAATAGCAGGCGCGAAACCGCGCTGCCGCAGATCTGGTACTCCAAGCGGTAGGTCAGATCCCGGTTGGGGAACAGCGCCGAGGTCAGCATGAAAATCGCAATGACCGTAAATATTTTTTTCATTTTTTAAAGGCGCGCAGAGTCTCGGTAATCTGCTTGTCACTCAACCCCTCCGGTTCCAGGCCTATGGATTTCAACTGCATATAAAGAGCAGCCGCTTTCTCCACGATTTCAATCCGGTCCAGAGCCTGGCTCAGGTTTTTTCCCGAGGCGATGACGCCATGCTTGTCCCAAAGGGCCAGACGGTATTTCTTCAACTTCTCCTTGCTGGCCTTGGCCAGGATTTTAGAGCCGGTAACGGCGTAGGGGATCAACCCGAGCATTTCCGGGACGAACAGACGCGTCTCGGGCTGCAGGCGAAAAATCCTCTCATTGATTTCTTTTTCAGAGTTGAAAATATGGCTCAGGGCGATCAGGTTGAGCGGATGGCAATGAACTACGGCCTGTTCGCCGCTGCGGTTCTCCTTGAAAAGAGAATGCAGGCCGGCATGGGTGGCCCACTCGCTGCTCAATTTCTCGGAGCCGTCAATGATCCAAAAACGCTCGCTGTCAATGATTTGGATCAGGCAAAGGCCCTTTTCAGGTTCGGCGGCGATTTCACGCATGCGGCTGCCGCTGGCGGTAACCAGGAAGCAATCGCCGATCAGATCGGTCATGTCCACTGAGGACTCCTGGATTTTGTCAGGATCGGGTCTAAGTTTGTCAAGGAGGGGGGGAGCGGCCAAGCGCAGGGACATGTTGCCGGCACTGGCTTCGGCCCAGCTTTTGATGAACAGGACCTCGGCCACACGGCGGAATTCCCGCGTCTCTTCCAGCAAGGCGATCATCGTTGCTCCTGGCTGGCAGTGTAGCGTTTTTTAAAACAGCAGTCAAGATGGCCGGCGGATCGACCATTGGTCCGATGGTAGCGGCCGGACTGGGAATGCAAACGGTCGATGTCGGCAATGCCATGCTGGCCAGGCACTCGATCCGGGAAACGGCCGACACAGCCGATCACCTGTACATGATCCGCGTCTTTGCAGAATTTTTCCGGGATTGAGGAGCTTTCAGCGATAGAAATGAACCAGGACATAATTGGCCCAAAGGAAGGGATGGGCCAGCGAGAGGCGGATGCTGTCCTGGATGGGGATGGTTTTATCGAAAAGAATCAGTTTGGCCTTCCGTAAGGCCGCGGCGCAAGTCCCGCCTTGCAGGTATTCCCGATAGAATAACGGTACGATCTGGGAGCTGAATTCATCCACAGGCCAGAGGCTGGCTATTAGATCCCGCACCCCGGATTGGCGAAAAGCGGCCGTCATGCCGCTCAACGACTTGAGGCCCAGTAAATTTTTTTCCGAAGTTTCGCAGGCGCTGAGGATCACCAGTTCAGCCTGCAGACGCAGTTTGAGAATCTGTTTGGCCAGGCACATAGACGGGTATGTGGCGGTCGAAGAAAACAGAAAAGCCGAGCAGGACGGATCCTCGTGGTTGGTAAAAAAGTGGGTAGCTATATGGATAAGCCTGGCCTGGGGCGCGAAGCGGACAAAATTGTCATGATTGAAACTGGCGCCCAGGAATATGCGCCGGCGCGAAATGGCAAACATTTTTTCCAGGTTCAGTATCTCCAGGCGCGTTGAAGGGATTTCGGCTATGGAGCTGACGCTTGCCTGGTTCGGGAAATGTGCATTTTCCGGTGCCTGCATGATAAGCGGCTGGCCGAAAGCGGCCAGAGTGAGCGGATGACTCTTGGGGCCAGGAAATTTCCGTAAAAAATCGGCAAGGGAAAGATAATACGAAACCGTGTATTTTTGAATGACATAATCAGCTGCCTGGTACTCAGAAAACAGAACATCGTCCTGCTGGAAGTTTTTATTAAAACCCATAACCAGAGCTTCAAAAGGCAGCTTGAAAAGTTCCTGATCGGGAATGATGAAAAGCTCGTCGCTATGAGGAAAATGCTCGACCACTTTTTTAAGGAAAATATTGTAAAGCCGTTGCGCCAGTTCCATGTCAAAATGAATGCGCAGGTAATCGACCCTGCCGCTGGCCAAATCCTCCAGCGGTTCGGAAAGCCGGTCGATCATTTGCACGGCATGCGCCGTACTGGCCGGGAGAAATTCATATCCGGCCGCACCGGCACCGATGAAAAATACCAGTATGCGGTTTTCAAGTAAAGCGTACTTCAGCAGCACCTGCCCGGCCTCAAGTTGCTTTTGCACCCGGCCGATTTCCCAACCATCAGGCGGACACAGTGCCGCCTTGAGCGCCGGCACCTGAACACGGTCGGCCATGCGCAAATAATCCATTGCCAGCAGGGATAGATTCCATTCGCTTTTTTTGGACAGGTAAGTATCGTTACGCAGATGACTGCAGAGCAGGGCGCTCGCTTTCAGCAGTTTTTGTTCGGCTGCCAGCGAATGCCTGCGTTTACCCCAGGTCATTTCCCAAAGCGGATGAGACCTGATCTCGCTGAAAAAAAGCGCTGCCTGCAAAAATCGACTCTCGCGGCGCAGTTCAAAGCCGTTGAGCAAGCGGCAGATGATTTCGGAAAAATCCTTCTTTAACCGCGGCAAGCCCTTTCCGTTAAAAGCAGGCTCTGAGGCCGGCAGCGACCACATCAGCAAAAGGAAAAGCCAGGCCAGACCTATCTTCTTCATCGGCAAAAATTATAGGCCATAACGTTATTTTTTGCAATCGGTTGTTAAATTTGAGATATTGGTTTATTATCTGTATGTATTCTAAGGATGGCAACAATGAAAAAATGGTCGTTTTTTTTGATGCCGGCTTTGATTTTTTTGCAGGCCGGAGAAATGCCGGATTTCAAAATCAATGACATCCTGGTGCTTCAGGACGGCTTCATTGCCTTGAAAATTGAAAATTCTTCCAGCCAGGATTACCAATTCCCTCTGCAAGCCCGGGAAAAGATTTTTCTGAAGCTGGCGATCAATGGCGTAAAACGGGCCGAATACAAGATCAAGGTCATTGACCCCACCATTTTTTTAAAAAATAGTTTTATTATATTCAAGACCAATTTCAGGGCCGGTAAGGCGCTGAAAATCAGGGTGGATGTGAACGTGGAAAAAGCAATCCCCGAATCCGATTTCAGCAACAATTTTCTGGAAAAGGATTTGCATCCACTGCCCTGAAAGATGGACGGCGCCCACTTTTTTGAAAAATTGTGCAACCATGACCCGCAAGCGCAAAAAAAACTGATCGAAACATTCAATCCGCGCATTTTTTTGTATTTTCGCAACCGCATCAAGGGCGAGAATAGTTATGAAGACTTGGTACAAGAGGTTTTCAGCGCATTTTTCCGCGGACTTGACCAGGGCAAGATGACGAGCGCAGTTTGGATCGCACCATTCCTGTTCGGCATCGCCAAACGGGTGCTTTACAATTATTTCTACAAGCAGAGAAAAAACAATGAAATCCAGCAAAAAGTCAGCTTGGTCTGCGAAATGACTTGCGATTTCACCGAAGCCGAAAGGATGGAAAATCAGAAGCTGAGCGAGGTTTTGAACCGGCTGATCAAGGACCTCCCGCAAATAGACCGGCTTATTATGAATGCCTTCTACCTGCAGGAAAAGAAAATCACTGAAATAGCAGACATGATTAACCGTTCCAACCATTACATCAGTGTCCGTAAACAGCGGGCCATAAAAAAAATTAAAAACGAGATTTTTCGCAAAAAGTTATATTAAGGTGATGAGGGCAACATGAGATGCAATGAATTTCAAAACCTGATTGATGCCTATTTGCAAGAGACAATAGATGAACCCCGGCGCGAAAAATTTGAAGAGCATTTTTTCCAATGCCGAAAGTGCTTTCTCGGATTGAAACTGAATGAAGCACTGCAAAATAAAGATGTCCGTATAACCCTGGAGGAAAAGCCTCGGGTCTTTGTCCTGAAACTATTCAAACCGCTACTGGTCATGTCTTCACTTTTCCTGCTCATCCTGTTTTCCGTCCTGTTGGTGCAGCAGAAACGGCAAACCCGCCTGCTTCTGGAAATTTCGGCATTTGAAATCCCCCCATACCACCAGGGCGAACTGAGGAGTATTCCGGAAAGCGGTACGGCCATTGAGGCAAAGTTTTCACGGGCCATGAAATATCTCCAAAAAAGAAAGTTCCGCCCGGCCCTGAACCTGCTTGAAGGACCCCTCATGGAGGAAGCCGCCTATCCCAAGATCGAATTCTTCCGCGCCATTTGCTATCTTGGCGAGGACGAAGCGGACAAAGCCGGCGAAATATTCGATGCCATCATCCGCGCCATGGATCCAGCCTATTTTGACGAAGCTCTTTATTACAAGGGTTTTGTCCTGCTGCGTCAGGGTCAAAAGCAAGCGGCCAGAACCCAATTCGAAAAACTGGCCGGAATGCTCAGCCCCATGTCCATGAAAGCCGGCGCCATGGTACAAAAAATAGAAGCAATCGAATAAATTCTCCTGAACATCCCCTGCTCTCATTGGACAACCTCTTTCATTCACTCGGAATTCCGGCTTTTTCGCCTCCCCTGGGGTCAAGCGAGGATGCGAAAGGTAAAAGTTAGAAAAACCGGCAATTTTTCGATCCTTCCTGGCGCATTTCGCATCACGCCTTACGCATTACGAACATTGGGGATGGCGCAGTTTGATTAATTGATATTTCACTGAATTAATTTTTACGGCTGTGAACTCCCGATCCTCCTTCCGATTTCCTCGAAGTTAGTGAAAAATCTGCCGGTAATTGGTAAATCCGGCTGGGAATGCTATAATCATGCCAACCTGCCATAGGAGTGCAGCCCCCATGGTCGAAAAAACAGTATTACCCTGCGGCCTGACCGTTATATCGGAACATTTTCCCGAATTTCCTTCTTTTGCGCTCAGCTACTCCCTGAAAAGCGGCTCCCGAGCCGAAACTGCCGACAGCAACGGCGTACACCACCTGATCGAGCACATGCTATTCAAAGGCAGCCGCCGCCATGATCTGAAGCAGATCGCCGACATTTCCGACCGGTTGGGGGGACGGCTTAACGCTTTCACCAGCAAGGAGATCACCCAGTATTACATCAAGTCAATCGATGAAAAACTGAACGAATCCTTCGCCCTGCTGTCTGATATCGTGTTCCATTCCACTTTTCCCGAAGATGAGTTCGTCAAGGAAAAAAACGTTATCATTCAAGAAATAAAGGAAGCCGACGACAACCCGGAAACCAATGCTTTCGAGACGTTTTATGAAAAGATATACGCCGGCAACGCCCTGGGCTATCCGATCGGCGGCAGGGAAAAACATGTCGCCGGGCTGAACCGCGGCCAGGTCTTCACTTTTTACCGGGAGCATTACATCCCGGAGAACTTGCTGCTGTCCGCCGCCGGCAATATCCGTCACAGGGAACTGGTGGCCCTGGCCAGTGATTTTTTTGCAGCGTACCCCCCCCGTACCCCGCGGCAGTTTAAATTTCCCCGCGCCCGCTTCCGTCCGCGCCGGTTTCATAAAAAAAACAAGACCCTGAACCAGTGCTACGTACTGACTGCCTTGGACAGCATTTCCCTGGTATCTCAGTTGCGCCATCCGATCATGATCATGAACGATATCCTGGGCGGAGGGATGAGCTCACGGCTTTTTCAAAGCATCAGGGAAGAAAAAGGTTTGGCTTACACCGTCAGCTCTTTTATCGACTCCTACCAGGAATGCGGCATTCAACTCATTTATGCCGTTATCGAGCCCGATAAGGTCAGCGCCTATCTAGAAGCAGTGCGCAGTGAAATCGGGCGCTTAAAAAAAAAAGGCATCAGCGACGAAGAACTGGAGAGGGCCAAGGACCACATCAAGTCATCCATCATCCTCAGCCTGGAAAATAATGTGGCCAAGATGCGTTTCAACACCGGCCAGGAGTTGTATTTCGGCAAGGAACAGAAAGTCGCCGACATCATCTCCAAGATCAATGCCACGACCAGCCAGGATATCAACGGTTTCTGCGGGAAATATCTTGATCTGGACCAGGCGGCGCTGCTCACCTACGGCCGCTGCCCCAAAAACCAGGACTGGAAAGTCGAAGAATGAACAGTCCGAGCCAGTCAGCAATCGAATCACAAATCAAGGCTGTTTTTATTGACATGGACGGGAAAGTATGATATTAAGTTTGACTTGTCAACGAATACTGGGATAAGGGTAAAAATGATAATAAACGTAAATAAAATCTCTGATAGAGGCTACGCACTAAACGACACCATAGAGATCGACAGCACCCATTTGCTCGAGGACGAAAGTTTTTTTCTCGAAGGGATCGAGTACCAGATATTTTTAAAGCGGCAAAACCAGCGCGTTCAGGCCCAGGGTAAGATCAAGACTGCCATCTCTTTGATTTGCGTCCGCTGCCTGGAACAATTCGACTTGAAAATCAATTCCCGTTTCGACATTATCCTTTTCCCCAGTGAAATGGTGGATCAGCGCAGCACTGCCCTGGATGAGGAGGAATTGGAATATATTTTTTATGAAAACGACCAGATCGACCTGGAAAAGATACTGATCGAACAGGTCAATCTGTTCACTCCCTTCAAACCGGTCTGCAAAGCCGAATGCAAGGGGATCTGCTCCAGTTGCGGCACCAACCTGAACCACAGTTCCTGCCAATGCGAACAGAATAAAAACGAAATAAAATTCTTGTTTGAAAAAGTAAAGAGGTGACATATGCCCCAGCCAAAAAGAAGACATTCCCATTCCAGAAAAAATAAAAGAAGGTCTCACGATGCCCTGAAAGTGGAAGGTTTGTCCATTTGCCCCAAGTGCAATGAACCCAAACTCCCCCATCGCCTGTGCGGCAACTGCGGCTACTACCAGGGCAAACAGATCGTCAAAGGCAGCGAAGCCTGATTGCCATGGAACCGGTCAAGATCGCCGTTGACGCCATGGGCGGCGACCACGCCCCAGGCATTGTAATCGAGGGAGTGGTAGATTACATCCGCGAGAACAGCCATAATGACGATTTCCGGATCATCCTGGTCGGCAAGGAAAAAGAGATCCAAAAAGAATTGAAAAAATACAAGAATTTCCGCCAGGACCGCCTGGAAATCGTCGATGCCCTGGAAGAGATCTCCATGAAAGAGCATTTCCTTTCCTATTGGCGGAAACGCGAAGAGACATCGATCAAGAAAGCCATCGACCTGGTGAGAAACGATAAAGCCAAAGCCATGGTTTCGGCCGGCAACACCGGAGCCGTCATGGCCATGGCCAAAACCATTCTTGGTTCAATGAAAAACATCGACCGCCCGGCTCTGGCCATCATGATCCCCACCCTGAAGGGCAATTCGCTCCTGGTCGACGTCGGCGCCAACACCGATTCCAAGCCCCACAACCTGGTGCAGTTCGCCCTGATGGGCAAAGTGTACCTGGAATGCATTTACGGCATCGAGAATCCGCGCATCGCCCTGATGAACATCGGTGAAGAGGAGGTCAAGGGCAACGAATTGACCAAAACCACCCACAACCTGCTCAAACAGATGGAAATCAACTTCATCGGCAACGTTGAAGGCCGTGACGTATATATCGGCGAAGCCGATCTGATCGTCACCGACGGCTTCACCGGCAACGTCGCCCTGAAGATATCCGAAGGCGTGGTGGACGTCATGCTCTCCATGCTGAAAAGAGAGATCATGTCCAATATCTTTTCCAAAATCGGTTTTTTCTTTCTGAAAAAATCGCTGAACCGCATCAAAAAGAAACTCGACTATTCCGAATACGGCGGGGCCCTGCTGCTGGGAGTCAACGGCATTGTCATCATCGGCCACGGCGGCTCCAACGCCAAGGCCATCAAGAACGCTATTTCTCTAAGCTACAAATTCGTTTCTGAAAAGGTTCTGGAAAAAATATCCCAGGAGATCGGTATAATGAAGAAAACCATAAAGGAGCTGAAATATGTCTGACAAGGCTCTGAGCGCGATCATCACCGGCGGCGCCCGCGGCATTGGCAAAGCTATCGCCCGGCGCCTGGCCAAGGAAGGGATGAATATCATCATTTCCGACATCATGGGTGATGAAGCCGTCAAAACCGCACGGGAAATCGCGGAAACGGGCGTGCGCACCCTGGCCGTCACCACCGATGTTTCCAAAAGTCATGACGCCGAGGAATTGATCAAACAGACCATGGCCGCCTTCGGCTCCGTCGATATCCTGGTCAACAATGCCGGCATTACCCGCGACAACCTCTCTATCCGCATGGGGGAAAACGATTGGGACCTGGTCATGAGCATCAATTTAAAGGGGACATTTCTCTGTTCCCATTTCGCAGCCAAGGAGATGATGAAAAAGCGTTTCGGCCGCATCGTCAACCTGGCTTCGGTTAGCGGCATCCTGGGCACCGCGGGCCAGGCAAATTACGCCGCTTCCAAGGCCGGGATCATCGCCCTGAGCAAATCCATGGCCCGCGAGCTGGGCGGCCGCAACATCACAATCAACGCCGTGGCTCCGGGTTTTATCCTGACCGAAATGACCGAAAAGCTCCCTGAAAATGTCAAAGAAGCCTATATTATGCAGATCGCACTCAAAAGAGCAGGTACACCGGAAGATGTGGCGGAAGCCGTTTATTTTCTGGCATCTCCTGCCGCTCAATATATAACTGGAACGGTTCTAAACGTTTCCGGCGGACTATTGATTTAAAATCCAAGGAGGAAAAAATGAAAAAAGAAGAAATCCTGACCAAAGTCAAAGCGGTTGTAGCCGAAAAGCTGAATGTCGGTGAAGATCAGGTTACCGAAGAAGCAAAGTTCGTCGAAGACCTGGGCGCCGATTCCCTGGACCAGGTGGAATTGATCATGGCCCTGGAAGACGAATTCGAGCTCAAAATCCCAGAAGAAGAAGCCGAGAAGCTGACGACCGTGGGATCGGCCGTTGACTACGTCCTGAAAAAAGCCCAGTAAATCCCTTTTATAAAAATGAATCTCTTTATCAGTAAAACCATACCTTTGCAAAGAGTGGTCGTCACCGGGATCGGATTGATCACACCCACGGGAAAAAGCAAGGATGAAAACTGGGACAACATCAAGAACGGGCGAGGCGGCATCGGCAAAATCACCCGCTTCGACGCCAGTCGGCATGCCAGCCAGATCGCCGGAGAAATAAAAAATTATGATGCAAACCAGTACTTTGACAGAAAGGACCTGAGAAAATTCGATCCCTTTATCCAGTTCGCTCTGATCGCTTCGGAAGAGGCGATCAAGGATTCCGGGCTGGACGTAAACGTCATTGATAAAGAGAGGGCCGGCATCTACATCGGCTCGGGCATCGGCGGCATCCATACCATCGAGATCAACAAGGAAATATTGATGAAAAAGGGTCCGGACCGGATATCTCCTTTCTTTCTGCCGGCCTGTATCGCCAATCTCGCCGCCGGGCAGGTATCCATCAAGTTCGGCTTCAAGGGCCCCAACCTGGCCAATTGCACCGCCTGCGCCACCGGCACCCACGCCATCGGCGACTCGACACGCATCATCCAGCGCGGCGAGGCTGACATTATGATCGCCGGCGGCGCCGAATATCCCATCACGCCGCTGGGCATGGCGGGCTTTACCGCCATGCGCGCCCTTTCCACGCGCAACGACCAGCCCGAAAAAGCCTCGCGGCCGTTCGACAAGAACCGCGATGGTTTCGTTATTGCCGAGGGGTCTGCCGTACTGGTGCTGGAATCCTTGGAACACGCCCACAACCGGGGGGCCCGGATCTACGCCGAGATTGCCGGCTACGGCTTCACCGGCGACGCCTTCCACATGACCGCCCCGGATCCCGAGGCCGACGGGGCCTACCGGGCCATGAAAATGGCCGTGGCCGACGCGAGTATCCTGCCTCAGGACATTGTCTACATAAACGCCCACGGCACCTCGACCCCGCTCAACGACAAAGCCGAGACCTACGCCATCAAGCGCCTTTTCGCCGAACACGCCGCCAAGCTGGCCATCAGTTCGACCAAGTCCATGACCGGCCACATGCTCGGCGCCACCGGCAGTGCCGAAGCCGCCTTCACCGCCATGGCCATCGCCAACTCCTTCATCCCGCCGACCATCAACTATGAAACCCCCGACCCGGACTGCGATCTCAACTATACTCCCAACCATGGCCTCAGCAGGGAGATCCCTTTCGCCCTTTCCAATTCGTTCGGCTTCGGCGGCACCAACGCTTCTTTGCTTTTAAAAAAATTCAGCGAATAAGATAAGGGGAGAGGCCTGCGGGCCTCTCCTTCATCCTCAAATCAATTGCAGGAACCCAAAAACACATTTCGGGGGCATGAATGAAAAAAAAGAACCTGACATGGATTTTTCTGCTGCTGATCGGCCTGGGTCTGACGGCGCCATCACGGGGAGAGGATATCTCTCTGGGAGCGCCGGTCATCGTCATGACCCATCCTACTCTCTTCCAGGTTCAGAACATAGTGGAATTATACGAAAAAAACATCATGCCGTTGAAATCACTTGTGCTGATGGGGATCTACCACGAGGATGAACTCGCCAATGGCGAGGAAGCCAAAGCTTACCAGGAAGCCTTCACTTACGTGCAGCAGAATCGGCTCACCTGGGTTCAATTCCGAAAAATAACGGGCCGGGTGGATGCCAAAGACCTGTTCCAGGAAAACCTCTGGACTGCTCAATTCAAGGAGATCTTCAGCGCGGCCAGCGGTATCCTTTTCACCGGGGGCATGGATATTCCTCCAACGCTGTATAACCAGGGGATCAGTTTGCTTTCCGAACCCACGACGCCAGCGCGCTCCTATTTCGAGATCTCTTTCCTTTTTCACCTACTGGGCGGCAGCAGGAACCCGGCCTTCATCCCGTTCCTGGCCGGGCGCAGGGATTTTCCCCTGCTGGCCATCTGCCTGGGGGCCCAGAGCCTGAACGTGGCCGCCGGCGGCAGCCTGATCCAGGACATTCCCAGCGAAGTGTACGGCCAAAAAACGGTGGAAGAAGTCCTGGCAGCAGATCCCGACCGGGTCCATTCGGGAATCTATCTGGAAAAGCTCTTCCCTAACGATACGGAATTGATGATGACGTTCCATCGCATCCGCTTGGGTGCAGACAGCGTTTTTGTGCGCAAGATGGGATTTTCAAGAGGTGACCGTCCCTTCGTGGCCACGGCCCACCACCAGGCGATCGCTGAACTGGGTGCAAATTTGCATGTGACTGCCACTTCACTGGACGGAAAAATCGTGGAAGCCGTTGAACACCGCCTTTTTGCCAACGTCCTGGGCATCCAATTTCATCCCGAACGCCACACCCTCTACCGCAAAGGCCTTTTCCAGCGCCGCCAGACCGGCGCCCCCCTGGACTTCAATCCCCTGTCCTTCCTGCGGGCGAACCCGCCCACGCTCGCCTTCCACCATGCGATCTGGAAATGGTTCAGCGAACAGGTCAGCGCCCAGAAATAAGATAAGGTTCGAAGTTCGTCGTTCGAAGTTCGAGGTTAAAAAGCATTATCAAGAACTTGGCACTTATCGATATTTTTTCACATTTTGTTCGTTTTATGGCTTTCCAACGTCGAACATCGAACTTCGCACGTCGAACCTGAATTTATTATAAAGGGTACTTGCTCTCGATATAATCCTTGAGGTGCCTGATCTGGTAATCCTTGTCCTTTAACATGGCCTTGATGATATCTCCAATGGACACCATGCCCACAACCTTGTCCTGTTCATTGACCACCGGGATGTGGCGGATATGGTTCTGGGTCATGGCCCCCATCAGATTGTTGATGTCATCTTCGGCTCGTGCCACCAGCAGCTTGGTGCGCGGAGTCATAACGTCGCGGATGGCCAGCCCCTTGACATTGGCCTGGTTGCGGTAACAGTTGCGCACGATATCTCTTTCGGAAACGATGCCCTGGATGTTTTCCTGGCTGTCGATCACCATCAGGGCACCAATATTTTTTTCATCCATGTTTTGCAAGGCATCGTTGACAATGGCGTCAATGTGAACCGAAAACACCACGCTGGTCTTGTTTTCGAGAATCTTTCCAACCTTCATCCTGACCTCCTCAGAATCAATTCATTGCCTTATGCAAAAACATACCGTTTTCGTTAAAAATAATCAAGCCCGACAAAAAAAGAAGTTAAAAAGTTCATGAGTTAAAGGGTTGATGGGTTAGAAACAATCAGTCGATTCAATTGGCGTTTTCCCCCAATTCTTAACTCTTCAACCCTTCAACTCTTTAACCCTTGAAAATTTCGTCAGCTATTTTTCTCCGGCCAATGCATGCCGGACACCCTCTTTTCTCACCTCTTGACGAAATAGTTTAAACTGCTACAATAAAATCCAAACTAAAACGAGGTGATTTCATGAATAAATTAAGTTCGCAGGAATTAATGGATATCGAGCATCGGTACGGCGCCCACAACTACCACCCCCTGGAAGTGGTTATCGCCAAAGCCGAAGGCATTTGGGTAGAAGACCCTGAAGGCAAGCGCTACATCGACATGTTGTCGGCCTATTCGGCCGTCAACCAGGGCCACCGCCATCCGGCCATCATTAAGGCCTTGAAAGACCAGGCCGACATCCTGACCCTGACATCGCGGGCCTTTTTCAACGACCGTTGGCCCATTTTCGCCAAGAAACTGTCCGAGTTGACTGGCAAAGAGATGATCCTGCCCATGAACACCGGAGCCGAGGCCGTGGAGACGGCCATAAAAACCATGCGCAAGTGGGGTTACCTGGTCAAGAAAGTGGACGCCGATAAGGCCGAAATCATCGTTTTTAGCGATAATTTTCACGGCCGCACCACCACAATCGTCTCCTTTTCCACCGATCCGCTTGCCAAAGACAACTATGGTCCTTTTACCCCTGGATTTAAGATTATCCCTTACAACGACCTGAAAGCCGTGGAAAAAGCGGTCAATAATAACACTGTCGGCATCATGGTCGAACCCATCCAGGGCGAAGCCGGCGTAGTGGTTCCAGACGACGGCTACCTGAAAGGATTGAGCGCGATTGCTGGAAAAAACAACATCCTGCTGGCCGTGGACGAGATCCAAACCGGCTTTTGCCGCACCGGCAAGCTGTTCGCCTACCAGCACGAAGATATCGATCCCGACATCATCATCATGGGCAAGGCCCTGGGTGGCGGGGTCTTCCCGGTCAGCGCCGTGGCCGCCAACCAGGATGTGCTGGGGGTTTTCAAACCCGGCAGCCACGGATCCACTTTCGGCGGCAATCCATTGGGCTGTGCCGTGGCCATGGCCTCGATCGACGTGCTGCTGGATGAAAAGTTGGCCGAGCGCGCCGCTGAGATGGGCAGCTATTTCATGAGCCAATTGAAAGATCTTCAGAAAAAAACGACAAAAATTAAGCTCGTGCGCGGCAAAGGGCTGCTGATCGGCGTGGTCCTGCACGAATCGGCAGGCAAGGCCCGCCAGTACACCACCGCTTTGAAAGCAAAGGGCCTGCTCTGCAAGGAGACCCACGACTGGATCATCCGCTTTGCACCGCCCCTGGTCATCACAAAAGCCGACATCGATGCCGCCATGGAGAAGATCAGAGAAGTCCTGGGCTAAATGATCGTCTTTCGCGCCGACCTCGCACCGCAATCCGGCCTGCAGCCCTTGCGCCGCTGCGCCTGGCTGGCAGCTCTCCTGAAAAAAAACACCCAGGTGCGGATCTTCAGCAGCAAAGACAAGAAAACGGCGAAATTTCTGGCAGAAAAAAACATTCCTGGGCAACTGGGTGCAGATCCGGGCACCATGGATCTGACCGGGATCACGGCCATAATCTTCGACCTGCCCCATTTTTCCACTCCGGACAGCACCCTGATGGAGAAAGCGAAGAAGGCCGGGGTAAAAACCATGCAGATCGTTAATGCCGGCAGCGCCTGTCAGCCAGTTGACCTCCTTTTGCAGCCTCTGACTGAAGTAAAAAACCAGGCTGAGGCCGGACCGATCGTCATTTCTGGCCCGGCATATGCCCTACTGCATCACAAGTTCCGCCATTTCCATGAAGCCAAGAGAAAATACCGCAAAAACATAAAAAATATCTTTGTTAATTTGGGCGACCATCTCTCCTACCGCGACCTGCGCCGCATCGTCGATACCCTGCATCGCCTGCACTTCAAAATGAAGATCGCTCCTGGATTGAGCCTGAAAAAAGCCGACAAGCGCAACCTGATGAAAATTTATCCCGGCATCCATTTTTGCGGCAAGAGCGAGAGCCCGGCCCGCGCCTATTTCGAGGCCGACCTGGCCCTGGTCCCGGCCGGCGACGAGATTTTGGAAGCCGCCGCCGCGGGCACGCCGGCGCTGTATTTTTGTCAGGAGCCCGGCCAAGCAGTTGCGGCAGCCGCCTGGGCCGAACACCAGGCCGGCCTTACGTTCGGCAAATTGGAAACCCTGACCAGCGATTCATTCCGGGATATGCTCGCCCAGCTCACCCAGGAGCGCCGCGAGCAGATGGGAGCTTCAGGCAAGAACCTGGTTGACGGTTTGGGAGTCCACAGATTTTTGAAGATTTTGAAAGAAACCGGGATAATTACATAAGGCTATAGGCAAGGGGCTATGGGCTAGTAGGTAAGAATTAAGTAGTTAGCAGTCAATCAGTAGCAAAAATAAATCTGATAAATTTTCCAGTTTTAGCAAATTTCAATTAAGTGCCCTTTTCATCTACTAATTACTGTCTACTGTCTAATTTATTCCCTATCGCCTATAGCCCCTTGCCTCTCGCCTTTTGCCTTTTATAATATCAACACCAGCCCGGTGGCAATGCCGATCATCAGCAATATCGGGATGGCCATGTAGCGGTAGACGTCGAGCAGGGAAGCCCCGAAATACTCGTTGTTCAGCACCAGGCAGAGGTGGAGTGGCGAGACCAGGATGCCGGCGAATCCGATCACGTAAATGTACAGCGCTAGGTAAAAGTAATTGGGCAGATGCTGAATAAGGGGCAGGAGCACCGGGAAGGCGATGGCGATGTAGGCCGTGTTCACCCCGGTCAAAAAAGCCACGGTGAAGGAAACCATGAAAATGAAAGCCACTGCCAGGCCCAGAGAGATGTCCATGGTCTTGAGCGTGTCAAAAGCTGATGAAATCTGAATGACTCGTTGAAAGACAATAACGGCGGCGATGACCAGCAGGCTGCGGATCGTGGATTTCCCGAAAATAACGGCGCCTATCTCTTTCGCACCGACTTTCTTCCATATGCTTAAAATTGCGGCGACCAGCAGCAGCGCCCAATGCAGCGGCAGCGGCAACAGCGGCGGGACCTTCACGAAGAAAAGCAGGACCACAGCCAGGATCGGCCAGGTTCCGGAAAAGAAGTCGCGCACCGTGGCGTGGATGCCGTTGCTCGCACCCGGGTATTCCCGTTGAATCCCGTGGCGGCGGAAATACCAGAAGGAGACGGCCAGGCCGGTGCTGATGTGCAGGATCGAGAAGGGCAGTTGGAACAAAATGATCCGGCGCATTGGTATGCGCGACAAGGTCTGGAAAAGCAGCAGTCCGGCATAGAGCGGCCAGATCAGTTCCCAGTCATGACGGAACCAGAAGTTGAGGAAAGCGTTGAAAGCCGGCTTCAGCTTCATTTTATCGGTGGAAACCTGGACCAGCGGCGCCGAGAGCAGTGCCCCTCCCGGCATGGGCAGAAAGCCGATAATGGCCGGAGAGACCATGGCCACCAGGCGCTTGTCGCGGATCATGGTGTTGAGCGAATCGATCAGGCGGTCGTACATGCGCCGGCTTTTCTGCACGGCGCCGATATATTGCACCAGGATGATGATCAGGAACAACTCCAGGGTCTGGGGATCACTTACTCCCGCCCAGGCGCTCTCGCCGGCCTTGAGCAGCTTGATTCCGAACAGGGCCACGGTGAGCAGGGTGATGGCAAAAACGGCCAGGGAGAGTTCGACCTTCCAACGCAGAAGCAGGATCAGCAGGACGACCAGCAGCAGGAATTTGGCGGCCAGGATCAACTGTTGGCCCCAGGAAAGAACTTGGCCAGCACGTCTTTGTCAGGGGGCGGCGTGAACAGGGAGACCACCAGCAGGCTGAGCAGGGAGACGGCCAAGGCCGGGTAGATGATGGGAATGCCGAAGGGGTCGGCATTGGCGTCGCCCAGCGGCCGCATGATCTGCGGCCAGATGGAACCCGATAGTTTTAAAAACACGGTCACCAGGGTGCCGAGCACGATCGATACCAGCCCTGCGGCACGCGTCACCCGTTTGGAGGCCAGGGCGGCGATCAAGGCCGGGGTGATGACCACGCCATAGATCGTATAGGCGAAATAGGCATTCTCCAGGACGGAGCTCATCCTGGTGGCCATCAGGTAGGCCAGGATGCCGACCAGGACGATGAAGAACTTTTGCAGCAGGATGACTTTTTTCTGGGAAGCGTCGCGATTGACGAAGCGGTGGTAGATGTCGCGCATGATGGTCGTTGTCGGCGACAGCAGGTAGTTCATTCCGGTGGAGATGACCACGGCGGTGGCGGCACCGAGCAGCAGCACCCCCACTGGCAGCGGGATCATATTCTTGGCGGCCTGCAGGATCACCGAGGCGGGCTCCATGGTTCCCGCCTGGAGCTCTTTCCAGAAATAGGCACTGGCGAACACGGCCATGACAATGACCACCGACTCGACAACGATGGTGCCGATCAGCCAGAGACCGGCCGCCTTTTTGGCGTCCTTGGGCGTTTTGGCCGAGTAAAATTTCTGGTACATGCTCTGCACGCCCATCAGCAGCAGGAAGGTCGACAAGGCGATGGCCGGAATCTTCAGGTAGGCATTGCCGCCGAACTGCGAGCTGATCACCTGGAAATGCGAGGCAGGCAGGACAGCTTTAATTTTATCCCAGCCCCCGGCGGCCCAGATGACCAGAGGAGTGGAAAGGACGGTCGAGGAGACGATGATGATGCCGTTGGGCAGGTCGGTGTTGGTCACGGCGATCATGCCGCCGATGACCGTGAACAGGATGACGAACAGAGCGGCCATGAACTGCCCCTGGGCCACAGTGATCGAGCCATCGGAAATGACATTGAGGATATAGCCGCCGGCGCGGAACTGGTAGGAGACGATGGTGGTAAATGAGATAAAAATGGCGATGGCGCCCACAACCCGGGCCAGCGCTCCATAGCGCACTTCCAGGATATCACCCACGGTGTACTGCCCGAAAGTACGGATCTTGGCGGCCAGGAAATAGATGACCAGGATGCCCAGGTAAGCGCCAGCCGGCTGCCACATGGCGCTCCAGCCAGCCTTGGAGGCGAACTCGGCGCCGGCGATAAAGGTGCCCGAGCCGATCCAGGTACAGACTAGGGTGAAGACCATCTTGCCGACCGTCAAGGAACGGCCGGCGACCATCATGTCGTCCTGGCTCTTGACCTGTCGGGACTTCCAGAAATTCATCACGGTCAGGGCCAGCAGGTAGGCCAGGATCATGCTGATGTAGATGTTCATGGGCGCGCTCCTCGATTCATGGATTCAGGATAACCGATTATAAATAAAAACAGGCAAAAGTGCAATACAAGTCACATTTCCTGGAACCAACCGTTCTCCAGGCCCAGTTTGAGGGCCTCGTCCCTGACCAGCCGGTATTCTTCGGGTTGCAGGCGGCGGTTAAAGGGCGTGCAGCCGGCGGCACGGTGAGCTGGAAAATACTGGCTCATCAGGCTGAGCCAGGCCTCTTTGAAATCACTGGCGGCAATGGTTCGCAACACTTCCAGGGAATTCTCCGTGCTGCCGGGGATGATCAGGTGGCGGATCACTGTGCCGCGCACAGCCACTTCATTATCGTCCAGCTGCAGCGGCCCGGTCTGCCGGAACATTTCGGCAATGGCAGCCGCGGCATACTCGAAATAATCTCCGGCGCCCGACAGCTCTAACGCCAGCAGTCGCGAGCTTTCGCTGGGACCATACTTCAAGTCGGGCAAGTAGATATCCACGACACCTTCCAACTGGGCGATCACCTCGGCCCTATCATAGCCGCTGGTGTTGTAGACCAACGGGATAGCGAGTCCCTTGGCACGGGCGATCTCCAGGGCGCCCATGATATGATGAAGGTAAGGCGTCGGCGACACCAGGTTGATATTGTGACTGCCCCGCTTTTGCAGCGATAAAAAAATTCCTGCCAGCTGCTCAACCTGATAAAACTCACCGTGAAAGAGCTGCGAGATAGGGTAATTCTGGCAGAACAGGCAGCTCAATGTACAGCCGGAAAAAAACACCGTGCCCGAGCCCCGGCAGCCGGAAATCGGCGGCTCTTCGCCGAAATGGAGGTTGTGAGAGGCGATCTTGACTTCCCGGCCCGCCCGGCAGACGCCGGAATGATTGTTTTGACGATTGGCTCCGCATTGGCGCGGACAGAGGCGGCAGTTATTGAAACGATCCGCAAAAAACTCTCGCTTCAAGCGCCAATCGGCCGCGGACAGTTCAAGGTAAAAGGGAGGGCTCAGCCGTTCCACTCGAAATCTTTGCCCAGGAACAATTGGCGGGTCTTTTCCTCCTGCACTATCTGGGCCGGAGTACCGGAACTCAGGATATGTCCCTTGTGGATGATATAGGCCAGGTCGGTGATGTAAAAAGTGTCCTTGACATTGTGGTCGGTGATGATAATGCCGATACCCCTGGCCTTGAGCTTCATAATAATCGTCTGGATATCCATAATGGTGATGGGATCGATGCCGGTGAACGGTTCGTCCATGAACAGGAAGCGCGGCGCCATGATCATGGAACGGGCGATCTCCAGGCGCCTTTTCTCCCCGCCCGACAACTGGTGGGCCGGGGAGTCCTTGACGGCCAGCAGGCCGAAATCAGCCAGCAAGTCCATGGATTTCTGCCGGGCCTCGTCAGCGGGGCTGTGCATCTCCAGCACCATGAACAGGTTGTTGAAAACCGTGGCTTTCATGAAAACCGAATGCTGCTGGGGAAGGTAAATCAGCCCTTTCTGCGAGCGCTCGTAAGAAGGGATGCCGTTGACGTTCTCGCCATTGAGTTCAACTCTGCCGCTGTCGGGCTTGACGATGCCGGCCATCATCAGGAAAGTGGTGGTCTTGCCCGCACCGTTGCGCCCCAGCAGGGCAGTGATCTTCCCGGACTTGAATTCCAGGTTGATGCCGTCGACCACGGGAACGCAGTTGTAGATCTTGGTCAGGTCGCGGGTCAGCAGCCGGTCCATCACAATCCGAGTTCAGCGGAAATTTTTTGCATGGCGCCCAGACACAGCTGCAGAAATTCGTCCAGAGTCATTGCCAATTTGACGCAGCCCGCCATCTGCTCACGCGAGGCCCCCTTGGCAAAGGCTTTCTCCTTGAAGCGCTTTTTCAGGAAAGGCAGATCCAAGCTTTGCAGTTTCTTCTCCGGATGCATCAGGGCGCAGGCAATGATGAAACCGCTGGCCGGATCGATAGCCAGCAGGGAGAAATCCATTTTGGAGCTGGGCTCGACCCGCATATTGTGGGACTTGATGGCATGAATGATTTCCTCTGGCAAGGCATGGGCGGCCAGCATCTCAGCGGTTTTTTCTGTGTGTTCGGCCGGGTTTTGAACCGTGTATTCATAATCCAGGTCGTGCAGCAGTCCGGCCAGCGCCCATGGCTCCGGGTCCAGGCCGAAATGCAGGGCGAAATCCTTCATGCAGGCCTCAACAGCCAGGCAGTGCTTGACCAGGTTGCGATTTTTCAGGTGCTGCTGAAGCAATTCCAATGCTTGCTCGCGTTTCATGGAGATCTCCTGTAAAAACAGAATTATATGATGCCGAACCCGATTATGCAAGAGAGTTCCGGATTGTTTCATCATGATGCTTGTGATAAAATATTATTTATTGAACAACAATTGAGAAGTTCGGCAAGGAGGAAAGCATGATCCAAGAAAAAGCAAAGGTTCCAGCTAAGGAAAAGGAGCCGGAAAAAAATTCCAGGAAATTCTATTATGTCATCGGCGCCCTGGCTCTGGTGATAATCGTACTGGCTTTTTTCATCTTCAAGGGGCCGGCAGGCCCTCAGCTCTCACCAAAAATGAAGCAGATGCAAGAGACAGTGCAGCAGATCCAGCAGTTGGAATCGAGCATCCAGGAAAAGCAGAACGAAGTTTTCGATATTTTAAGCAACTTCAAAACAAAGACCGGCGAAGACCTTCCCGAAGTCAACATCATGAACCTCTCTCCCGAGCAAAAAAAGGTCCTGGAAGAAAAGATAAAAAATGAGAAAGACGTCTCCATTAAATCACTTCTCCAGGATATCCTGGACAAGAACAACGATATACATAACCTGAACGCCAGGGTACAGGAACTGGAAGCGCTGCTGCCCAAGCCGCACCTGGTCGAAAAGGGAGAGAACCATTACCAGATCGCCATGAATTTCCTGCTCAATGAAAAAGGCGTTGATAAAGCCCGGGCCATGGAACTGGTGGAAAGGACCCTGCTCTTCGAGCCGATCGTTCCCGGCTTCAAGATCTGGAACTTCTATGCCGAAGACGAATACGGCACCTTCATCACTCAGGGCAGCGCCCCCATCTCCCCCAACCAGATTCAGAGAAAAGTGAAAAAAGAACTGGTCGACGCCAAGGACAAAGCCATCGCCGAAAAAGATCAATTGCAAAGCGATATCACTGAAATGGAACTCCGGCGCAGCGAGTTGATCTCCCAGTTGGACCTGCTCAACCAGGAAAAACAGAACATGCTGGGTAAAATGAGCAATCTCAACGATCAGAACCAGGAAATGCAGGCCGCCCTCAATTCGGTCTATTTTGCCATGGACCTGCGCAAAAACCTGACAAAAAACGGCATCATCAAGGGTGGCTTCCTGCGCTCCACCAAGCTGCAGAAAGTCGACATCGCCAGGTTCGACCGTTCGCTGGACCTGCGCGGCGACCCGAAGATCACCGCCGCCGCAGCCGATTTCCAGCTCAGCAAGATCAAGGACATAACCATTTATCCAAGCTATTTCAAACAGGACAGGGATTATAAAGTCGAATTTAACGAAGTCGGCCAGAGCGTGACCATCACCATTCTGGACATTAAAAAATTCATGAGCGAAAAGATCGCCATCGCCATCGAATAAGGCAAACAGGTTCACGGGGCGCGCTTGCCGGCGCGCCCCGTTTTTTTAAGCCGGAGTCAAAAGCCAATGATCGGGAAAGTGCAGGCCATTACCAAGGGCGGTTGTGGCATCATTCACGAATCAGAAAAAACCATATTCATCCCCGGTGTCATCGCCGGAGAAACCGTGGAATATGCCGCCTCAAACCGGCGGCAATCGGTCTGGCGGGGAAAACTGCTGCGGGTGATCGAAGCTTCGCCCCGACGGGTCGAACCACCCTGCCCCCACTATCATGAATGCGGCGGCTGCAACCTGCAGCACATGAGCTATGAGGAGCAACTGCGCAGCAAAAGCGAAATACTGCTGGGCAACCTTAAGAAAATCGCCGGCTTGGTTTTTTCCGGCCCGCTGGACATTTTGTCTTCCCGGCCCTGGCGTTATCGCAGCAAGAGCGAATTCCAGGTTCGTGACGGTGTGGGCGGATTTTTTAAAAAAGAATCGCAACAGGTGATCCCCATCCGGCAGTGCCTGCTGGTACCGGAGGCGGTGGAAGCCCATTTTCTCACCCAGCGCCAAGCTTTCAGCAAATATGCCAACGCCCAGCTGCGGGTCATCAGCAACGGCCGGGATCTCGCCGCCCGGCTGGCTTCTCCAGGCGAGTCGAACACTTGGTTCAGTCGCGAGCGTTCGGTCCGCTTCGAAGTTGGCGCTTACGCCTATCAGATCTCCCCTGATAACTTTATCCAAGCCAACCTTTTTCAGCTGCTGCCCATGCTGGATCTTATTGAAAAAAACCTGGACGGCATGAATGCGGATACGGCCGCCGATCTCTTCTGCGGCTGCGGCTTTTTCACCCTGCCGCTGGCCCACCGCTGCCAAAGCGTGCTGGCCCTTGAAAACGATTCGCAAAACCTGGTGGCCCTGCGCGCCAACCTGGAACTGAACCGGGCCGGTAACGTCCGCATCCTCCAGGCCGACGTGTTTCAGGCCGACCTGCCGCCGGCCGGGCTATACGTAGCGGATCCCCCCCGCGGGGGGCTATCAACCAGGATCATCGCCGCCATGGCCGCAAGCGCTGCTGAAACAATTATTTATTTTTCCTGCGATTCGGCCACTTGGGCCCGTGACCTGCGGCTGTTCTCCGCCCATGGCTTCAAACTGCAGGAATTACGGCTGCTCGACAATTTTCCCCAGACCGACCATTTTGAAATTTTTTCTATCCTGAAAAAGAAATGAATTGATGCGGCTGCAGGAATTATTTCAAAAAAAGCAACCCATATACCTTTTCAGGTGACATGCGGTTTTTTTTAGCGATATCGCTTAAGGTTTCGCTCAAAGCATTGAGTTGCAAGCCCTTGGCCCCGGCATTGCGCAAAACCCGTTGCTCGGAAATCCCCGACAAGGCGCAAAGAACGGCCAGCGAAAGTTTATCGGCGTCGGCAACGGGCGGGGTGAGAGTCACCAAGGCCGAGCCGCTCTTGAATGCTCCGCGCCAACCGCTGAGCCATTGGTAAGGCAGCCACTCGCCTATGGCTCCGATCAGGACCAGCACGGTCAGCAGTGCCGCGGCGAAGAGTTCGCGAAACGCAGCCATGCCCTTGAAAACCCTTCCAAATTGCTCTTTTTTCAGCCGGCAATAGGCTGTCAAGACGCGCCAATTGTATAGCAAGTGGATCGAGGCGCTGATAAGCAAAACAAAAACGAAAACCGTATGCACCCCCTCCCACTGCTTCTTGTTCAACCCCAGCGCCGTCCAGGCGGTCCAAGCTGCCAGACTGCCTTCGGGGCGCAGGAATAAAATGAGGCCCGACAGGACACTTAAAAAAAATGAAAAGGCCAGCCAAAAAGCGGTAAAAGCGCGGAAACAGAAAGCATTTGCTTTTGTAATCATGAAATATCCTTGTTTTTTTTAGTTCAAAAAGATAATGAATTGTAACAGATACAGTGGAATGGTTAAAGAGTCAAATGGTTCAAGAGTTGTAAAGTTCAAAATAATTTGGCAGAACTCGGTTGATTGCGGCTAACTCCTTAATCCTTGAACTATTGAACTTCCAACAAGACAATTTTTTATTTTTTGTCAAAACGCCAAAGTTATGCTATTTTAAAATCATGAAGAAAAGCATTGTTTTCATGCTAATAGTTTTTTGGGCCGGCTGGCTGCTGGCGACTGATGAAAACCTCAACTGCTTCACCATTGTGACCGGAAAGGACGCCACGGCCGACGGTTCGGTGCTTTTGGCCCACAATGAAGACGACCGTGGCCGACTATTGGTCAACATCTACAAAGTCCCGGCCCGGGAACACCGGCGTGATAGTGTCTTCACCTTGAAAAGCGGCACTGTACTTCCCCAAACTGCTAACGTTCCCGGTCTGTTGTGGCTGGAGATCCCGGAAAGCGATTTTGCCGATACCTACATCAGCGAATATGGGGTAGCCGTGACCTCCAATGCCTGCTTCTCGCGCGAAGACAAGCTCGAACTGCTTGCGGGCGGCATCGGCTTTAGCCTGAGGCGTCTTGTCGCCGAACGGGCGCATACGGCCCGTGAAGGGGTACGCATTGCCGGCGAATTGATCTCCCAGTACGGGTACAATGCCTCGGGACGGACCTACATCATCGCCGATGCCCGCGAAGGTTGGCTTTTGCACGCGGTCAACGGCAGACACTGGGTCGCCAAACGTGTTCCTGACAACGAAGTTGCGGTCATCGCTAATCGCTACACCATTACTGCCGTGGACCTGAAAGATCGCGAGAATTTCCAGGGCGCAGCGGACATCATTGAATACGCCGTGGGCCGGGGTTGGTTCAATCCGCAAAATGATGGCGAATTCAATTTCGCCAGGGTCTATTCAAATCCAAACAATTTCACCGACATAAAGAACGTTTTGCGGCAATGGCAGGGTACCAATTTGCTGGCCGCCAAAACACTCAAACTGGAAGACCCCTTGCCATTTTCATTCAAACCCCGGCGCCGTATCCGCCTGAACGACCTTTTCCGGGTATTGCGCGACCATTATGAAGGAAGTAAGTACGACAGCAGCAACCATTATAAAAACGGCTCGCCCAACTCCGGCAACAACCGCACTATCTGCACTGAAGCCACCCAATACTCCTTTGTTGCCCAAATACGAGGCTGGCTGCCCGCCGAGATTTCCAGCCTGATCTGGATATCCCTGCGCCGCCCGGACAGCAACGCCTTTTCGCCTTGGTATGTATCCATGGGCGCAGCTCCTGACGGTTACAGCCGGGAAAACGCCGACAGCGCGCTGAAAAACCACTTCTCACCACTTCCAGCTCCGGCTCTTGAAGATGCCGGCCACGCCTTCTACACATATGCCAAAATTTCCGAGGTGGTCGACAGGCAATACAAGGACCGGATCGAAAAAACACAGAAGGTTTGGCGCAACTTTGAGGATTTTTTATTCGGCGACGTGAAAAACCACGAAAAAGAATTTATTTTCCTTTTAAAAGGCAACAAACCCGTGGCCCGGAAGATCATCGACAATTACATTCACGGGCTGGAATACCGAAAATGGTTCCTGGCCACGGAATTGTTAAAAGAATTCCGCAAGTGATCTCGGCCGCGCCGGACCGGGCAAGAACGACCACGACCCTTATGCCAACCGGCGCTTGACCGGCGGCACAAATTTTTTCAGTAGCAGCGAAAGAGTCACCACTTTGACCGAGCTCACGATGCCTGCGGACAAATTTCTTTATACACGCAAAGATCCGTTTTTTTCCGCAAAATAGTGAAATTCAGACGGGGTTTCCGTCACAGCGCCGCAACGGGACATTGACAGATCCGCGCTTCCAGCATAAAATGCAGGTTCCGGCAAAAAATCCGTAAAACGAAATGGGACACGACCAATGAAAAAAGCGAAAAGTTCGAAAACCGTGATCATGGCCGCCTTCATCGCCAACCTGTTCATCGCCCTGGTTAAATTCGCGGTGGCTTTGCTCAGCGCTTCGTCGGCCATGTTGGCCGAAGCGATTCATTCCACGGCCGATACCCTGAACCAAGTACTGCTGTTCATCGGCATCAAAAAAGCCGCCAGGAAAGCCGACGAGCTCCATCCCTTCGGATTTTCCGGTGAAGCCTATTTCTGGTCCTTTATCGTGGCCATCATCCTGTTCACCAGCGGCGCCATATTCTCCATCTACGAAGGCGTGCAGAAATTGCGCCACCCGGCTCCCGTGGCCCATATCCCGGTTGCCCTGATCGTCCTGGGTGTGGCCATGATCGCCGAAGCGGTTTCCCTGCGAGTCGCTTTTAAAAAGATCAACATCGAACGCGGCAAGACCGGACTGATCCCCTACCTGCGCAATTCAAAAAAAGCGGAATTGATCGTGGTATTCCTGGAAGACACCGCCGCGCTCATCGGCCTGGCCATCGCCATGACCGCCCTTTTGCTTGAGCATTTTACCGGCATTCTTTTTTTCGACGGCCTGGCTTCAATCCTGATCGGCTTGCTTCTGGCGGTCACGGCGCTGTTCATGGGCAATGAAACCAAGTCGCTGATCATCGGTGAAAGCGCCGATCCGGACTTGCTGCGCAAAATCCGCCTCTTGCTGCTTAAAGAAGACAGCATCAGCCACGTGATCCATATCCGCTCCCTGCACCTGGGCGCCGACGACATCCTGCTTGCCATCAAGGCGGAATTCAATCCGCGTTTGAATTCCAAGCAAATCTGCAATCTGATAAACGGCATTGAGGCAGACATACGCAGCCATTACCCAGGGGTCAACAAGATATTTATCGAGCCTGATATTTTCCGAAAAACCTGAAGCTTTACCCCTTGCGGGTCATGCCCTTGGCCATCCACCTGCGGGCCAGGACCAGGGCAATGGGCGAGGCCATGGCGATCACGGCATAAAGCAGCCACATGGTCCCGGTGCGCATCGGCAGACCCAACTCGGGCTTGGGGCAGTAACGGGCAATGACATACCCCGAATACATCGCGGTGATCATCTTGGTCAAAAACCAGGGAAACTGGCCAATGCCCATATACAATCCGGTTTTGCCTTCCGGGGCGATCTCGGCCACCCACTGCAGGAAGCGGGGCTGCCACATGGCTTCGCCCACCGACATCAGCAGGATGTACAAAAGGAACAAGTAGACATTGGGGCCGATGGCCAGTAAAAAAGTGGGAAGGGCCATGACAAAGGTCCCGGCGATCATCATCTTGTAGACATTGCTGCGCGCGGTCAAGGCGGCAATAAGCGGGGAAAGGACGAAGATCAGGATGGGGTTGATGTTGGAGAAGATCTCGAAATTGCGGCTGACACCGGTACCGGCGAAAGCGCGGTCCAGGTAGTAGGGAATGGTCAGCCAGTTATGGGCGAACAGGGTCTGCACCGGAATGAGGATGAAGATGAAAAACACGAAACGGCCGTCGCGGAAAGGATGTTCGGGACGCCGGCGCAAGAATTCCCATCCGGCTCCCAGGACGGCAAAAGCCAGAAGCGGCCATAGGAACACCCCGGGCAGCGAGACCTTGCCGGAGCGGGACAGAACCAGCAGCACCAGGGCCGCCAGGGACAGGGCGATCCAGGCCAGGAAGGCCAGCAGCGGAACTTGCGCCGTGATCTTTTTTTTATTGGCTGCGGCCCTGGCGTCAGCGGCCTGGTTTTGCTCCGCCGTGTTCATCTGCCGCGTTTCACGGCCGACCTGATCCAGGGCCCGGCGGTCGCTCTTGCGAGTGATGATCAGCAGGGTCAGCAGCGAACCGAAAAGGGTGATCCCGGCATAAATCCAAAATACCGCGGTCAGGCCGTTGGGCGGGAATTTCAGCACAAAAGCGTGCCGGGTATTGGCCGAAACAAATCCCGAAAAGAAAGCTCCCAGGTTCATCAGTCCGTAGATTACCGCGTAGCCTATGGCAGCGGTCTGCGGGTTGGTGTACCGTTTTACCCCGGCATAGGCCGCCGGCATATATATACCATAAGCAGACACCATTAAAAGCAGGCCGGCGGCCATGAGAAAAAACATGGGCGAACCAAGGCCGCTGCCTAAGGAAAGCGTGCCGGAAAGGGCCACCAGCACCCGGCCCAGCATCATCACCGCCAGCGACAGGGCCAGCGAGACACGCACGCCGATCTTGTCGGACACGCCGCCGAACAGCAGCATGGCAAAGGTGATGCCGCCGGTGACACCGCCGTAAACCCAGCCCGAATGGATATCGTTCAAGGCAACGTTTTCAGAACAGAATTTGCCCAGGATGGTCAGGATGCCGAAATAGACCAGACCTTCAAATACGTAGGGGATGTTGATCCCCCACAATGCCCTGGGCGCTTTAAAAAAAGCAGCGAAGGTCTGAGCGAGTTCCCGCAACGATTTATTGATTGCGGCGGCGAGGCCTGAAGGTCGGTTTTCAGTCATGGTGGCGCTCCCCTTTCCTTTTCAGAATATAGAGATAAAAAATGATTCCCGCCATTCCAAACGCCTGAACTGCGACCATCAAGCGGTGCTGCAGCAGGTCGACCGGAAACGGTCGAATGAACTCGATCTGTAAAACCGAAACAAGAAATGCGACCGTGGCAAAAAACACTTTCAGCCTGAGCATGTCTTTCCGGTTAAGAACGATCAAGGCGCTCCAGCCCATAGCGGTGAAAAACACCAAACAGGCGCTGGTCATGCCCGGGGAATTCACGGCATCATGATACAAAAACAGGAAAAAGGCCAGCGCCAGCAAGGCAAAAAGCACGGGAAATATCAGTACCGCTATTTTCTTCATGGTGAAGATCATGATAGAAAAAAACCGGTTCACTGTCAACCGCTTACCGCTTCAATTCTTTTTTTCGCACCTTTTTCAAATGGGCAGCTTGCTTGTTTACTTTTCCCTTGCATTCGCCTATAATTTTCACGGAGGCAACAGTGGAAACTTTGCAAGTTTTAAATAAATTCAACGGCTGCAGCCTGGATAATTACCCGCAGATCCAGCTCAACAACCTGTTCAAAAGGATCAGGGACAACTTCCACTTTGAACTGTTTCTCAAAGGCAGCAACATGCTGTTTTCACCATTTTATACCCAATTGCGCGGTGAATCATTTCCGGAACTGACCGGCTTTTTATCCCAAAACGAAGAATTCCTGGATAGCCTGAAGGATTTCATCGTCAGTTCACTTTTCGTTTACAGCGCTGTAATCGAGGAAAACGCCAACTATTTGATCAACGAGCAGGACATTATCATAGGCCGCCTGATGTACCGTGAGCATAGCAAATTCGAAGTAAAATTCTATTCCCATTACCAGGACGAACTGCAGAATTCTTACAACGACAAGATCTACATCGGCCGCATCTTCATCGACCTGAATAAATTTGAAAAAGATCACCTGGGCCTGAACGAATATTTCCATTCCATTTTGGAACAGAACGCCAAAATTCAGGAAAGGGCCCTGCACAAACTCCGCTATTATGACGATTATAAGAAACCTTACCTGGACGAGATCGCTTATCTGGCCAAAGAAGTCAACTCCGAAGCCCTGGAGCGGATCAAGCTTTTCCCCAAAAGCAACTTTAAAAACGCCTCGACCATCGCCCTGATCGAAAGCATCGACAACCTGCTGCATATCCAGAACCTGATGCTCGAGCTGAAGGACTTCACATTAGAGTTCGAAAACAAGCTGCGTCTGGGCGAAGAGACCAATTATGTCAAATACCTGTTCAAATTTTCCAAGGACCTGATCAACGACATCAAATACCTGAGCAAGCTGTACTACCTGATCAGCAACAAAATATCCAAATATTCCATCATCTGATGCTTAAATCTTCGCGCTGGATCAAGGAACAGGCTGAAAGCAACCACTTGCTGGAACCTTTCGTCGCCACATCGGTCCGCTCCGGCGTTATTTCCTACGGACTCGGCCCCTATGGTTATGACCTGCGACTGGACAGGACCTACCGGCGCCTGGCCGGGCCACCGGCGCTTATGGACCCCCACAAGGTCAACGAAGACAATTTCGAGACCTTGAGCGAAGATGTCATCGTCATCCCCCCCGGCCATTTCATCCTGGGCCGGAGCGTGGAGTATTTTCGTATGCCGAAAAAAATCCTGGGGCTGGTATTCGGAAAATCCACCTATGCCCGCTGCGGCGTCCTGGTCAACGTCACCCCCCTGGAGCCGGAATGGTCAGGATACCTGACCATTTCCATCGCCAACTGCGGCTCCTGGCCGGCAGCCCTGCACCCCGACCAAGGCATCGCTCAGGTCATCTTCATCGAAAGTTCCGACCTGCCGATCCTGTCCTATAAAGAGCTCGACGGCAAGTACAACAACCAGGACGAAGTCACCGTCGCCAAAATCCAGCAAGGATGAAGGCTTCCGGCCACCATGTTGAAAGAGGCGCTGCATAAAGGAGCGTTCGTCAAGCACTGCCCCTGTTCCCCGGGCTCTGTTCCCTGCGGCTACTTCAACCTCAACCTGCAGAGCGGCTGCCCTTTCGACTGCAGCTACTGCATTCTGCAAGCCTACCTGGAAGACAAGAGCCAGGCCGTGTTTTATACGAACTGGATCGAATTGAAAGCCGAACTGGGGAAATTCCTGGCGGTGAACAAGGAAGTGCGCATCGGCACAGGCGAGTTGAGCGATTCCCTGGCCTATGAACCAATTCGTCCCAGCGCCGCCCGGGTACTGGGGTTGTTCCAGGGATTTCCCAAAGCGGTTTTCGAATTCAAGACCAAGGCGGTTGCCATCCGGGCCCTGCTGGAGGCCAAGGAGGTCCCGGCCAACATCGTGGTTTCCTGGTCATTGAACCCCGCCCCGCTTATTCGCCGCGAAGAACGACTCACCCCCTCCCTGGCCCGCCGCTTGCAGGCCTTGGCCGCCGTCCAAGAAAAGGGCTTTAAAATCGGCATCCATTTCGACCCGCTCATCCTCTGCACGAATTGGAAAAAAAATTACCGAGAACTCATTCGCTGCCTGGCGACGGTTATCCGGCCGGAGCGTGTCGCCTGGTGGAGCCTGGGGGCTTTGCGCTTTCCCCCGGAATTGAAAAAACACAT
>Ga0268280_1000456_pt1 | contig 34908 bp, 44 predicted proteins | sample saktaG_9_FD_190139 | JGI IMG/M metagenome (GOLD analysis project Ga0268280, IMG submission 190139) | Saline water microbial communities from Sakinaw Lake, British Columbia, Canada - sak_2011_5_24_40m | ecosystem: Environmental > Aquatic > Non-marine Saline and Alkaline > Saline ...
GTACTACATATTTCTACTAGTTCAGATGGTGGAATAGTATTATCTACTTTTCTTATTAGTGTTATTTGAGATGGTTTCAGTGTTTGAGCAGTTAAAGAATTGATGGTGTTTTTAAGATTTTCAATATCATTATCTAATATTACTATGGCGTGAAAATGCAGGTTGGTTTCTTTAGTTACCTGGGTAATTTGTTCTTCTAACGGAAGTGTAGAACCGGTCCAATCTGACGCGCGCATATGTATACATTTGGTGCCATTTATAATATAGAATTCCTTTTCTTCATCAAACGCTTCTATTACCTCTGTGTCGTACTGTTTAAATTTTTCTATTAAATTTAATTTACAACCAGTTTGAGTAATGTCCTCATAGGTGGCAAATATACATTTTTTACACGGAGTATGTAATTTTTTAATCATTCTTTTGACGCCTTTAAATAGTATGTGGTTTCCACCAGTCTTTTTTCCAATATCTTCATATCCATATTGTGCATCCACACCAATAGTCTTTGTAGACAGTCTAGTGATTGTTTACCTTGATAAATCATATGATTAATTTCATCGGCGGTATATTTACCTATTATAATAGATTTACTTATTTCTAATATGTCAAGACCGCACATTGATATGGTGCCGTGATCCCTTAATTTTCTTACACACAACTCTAAATAGTCCAATCTTTGTGGGATAAAGTCTAATACGTTTGACAATTCTATATTTGTAAATGAACCATCTTCTACCTGCATAATTTCATCTGGTAATATATATGTGTATTCAGATGATTTATCTTCATTTTTGGGCATTTGTAATACAATTTGTAACTTCATAATTTATCCTATAAATGGTTTTTGGCTTATATCATTAAATAGATTATTCCACTTATCTGTAAATGCTGGTGCATTATCAGGATGTGGCATCACAGGAAAGTTAGCATACCAACTATCATTAATTTCCTCACTCATAGAGACAATAGTATCATTTGCGCTATTATCTTTTAATATCTGTATATCTTCATTCTTAACAAAATCAGGTTTAACAAAGTGGTGAATGATTAATAAGGGTATATGTAGTATTTTTGATATTTGAGAACATGATGAAATTTGCGTTGTAATATCATTACATATGATTAAATCAAGGTCTAATGATATGGACCAATTTTTAATGTCGGTACTTAAATAGTGTAGTTTTTTGTCTAATACTTTTTCACCAGGAGCAATTTGCATTTCATACAATAGATAAAAATGGTGCGGCGTACCTTGGCTAAGAGATAGTTCAAAAGTGTTATTATATGGGGCCACAAGAATATTTAATGGTTGATATGGGGTTCTAGTAGCATTTCTTATAATATTAGCTATTACACTCATTATTGATCCCCCAATAATCTTTGTCTAATTATCTTACCCCTGTTTTGATAAGAGTATTTATTTATATCTTTAATACCTTGGGCAGCCTTTTTATTTTTCAACTGTCTATTTGTATATGCTTCTCTCATTGCTTTTTGTAGTTCTAATATATCTATACTAAACCATGTTTCCCGACTGGTATATAAGTATTCTAATGGCTTATTTTGTACTAAACACGGCGTTTCATAACTTTTAACTACCCATCCGTTATTATTATCAATGAAATCGGTTGTACCAGTATTATCTGTTACTATTGGGGTTTTACCAAATCCAAGAGCGTCCAATGCTGGTCTACACCATGCCTCACCGTAGGAGGTCATTACAAAACAGTTACAGTCCATGTGCATTTGGTTTAAATCATGTTCTGATAGTCTATTTAGCACCAGCTTTTCTTGCTTATATTGCTCTAAGTTCTTATATATGCCAAATTGTGCCTTTAATTGATTAAGAGCATCAACAGATAGATTAGATGATTTAATGAGTAAATCCACTGGTTCGTTTCTATCAAACTCTCTATGAAATGCCATTAATAGAGCATTAAAATTCTTTCTTTCGCCCTCACCAATAGTATAAAATGTAAAGTTATCAACATTATGAACATATGACTTTAAAAACTTATTAGTATCTGTAGCTTCACCCATAATAATAATGGGGGTTGTACACAATGAGTTCTTTAATGATTTTAATTCTACAGTACTAGATACCCAAATTTCATCCATTAAATTCATCGCACTAATCCAAGGCGTAAATTCTAAATGATTGGTTTCACTTAGACAAAATCCTATATTCTTACTACCTTCGTGCCAATGAAAAAATTCTGGTAATGAGTGTTGTATAATAACATCATAATGTTCATTTATTTTATTTTCTAATGGGGTAAAATGATCTTCTAGCGTTATTTCTCTATTACCGGCTAAAAATATTGGTCTTAGTGTAAGATCAATTTCTTTAATGGTTAATATAGAATTAATTAAAGCCCTTGACGCTTCGGACCAACCATCATTTTGTCTATATGGACCAATGAATAAAACCTTCATATTGATTTACCTTTTGCCATATTACAATTTATACATAAAACCTGTAATGGTGGATTATTAGGATAATTATTTTTAACTATCCATTCGTACATAGAATTACCGCTGCCGCCAGTTATTTTTCTATGTTCAGCACCATCGTTATTAATATGATCTATAGTTAATTGTCGTATATCCGTTTCTCCACAGATATTACATTTACATGTTTTATTTGAGTAATGTGTTATAATATTTAATTTTATTTTTGCTTTATACTTATGTGTTGACGATCTTTTACCACACTCATTTTCTTCATATCTTTTAATAAATTGACACCCCATACATAATACTTGATAACCATTTGGATAATTATTCTTTTTTAACCATCTATAGAATGATATTCCACCTTTCATATTTATACCGATTGTTTTATATTGTTTTCGACCACCACCATTAATATGGTCTATAGATAATATATTAATATCTGTTTTACCACATTTATTACAACATACTTTATTATTGCTATAATAAGATAAAATATCGTTTTTTAATTTTAAATATGTTTTTTTATATTCATTTTGATAACAATCTAAACATATGCGACTATGTTTTCTTTTTAATTTTATATCAAAAGCTTTATTACATTTACTACACATTATTTTCATATAATATCTCCCTTCTTCGTACCTATAGCTTTAGATTTCATATCAGCATAATTAACATAATCTTCTGGTGGTAATTCTACCAATCCACATCTTGCCTTTTCACATATATTACTATTATTTAGCCTATGTTTAAATATTTCAAATATCTGTTCTCTAGTAATAGGTGTAATTGTACTACCATCTATCATTGCACCTAAATTGAGTTCACTAATAATTTTAAGTGCTGAATATGAATATTTTAACTCTGGTTTGTGCAGTACATCGTCATATAGAAAAGCGACGAATTGTTTATTATCTAAATTTGCCGGTATATTTTTTGGAATATCATATATTTCTGGTAGAGCATCCCATTGACCTTGTGTGCCAGTAAGTTCTACAGAATCAAGGTAGGTTTCCCATATTTTAGCACTATTATCATAATTATAGAAGCTCTCACATGCTTCTCTAGCTTTCTTTTCTAGTTTTATACGTTGTTTTGTAGGTAGATTTAAGAATTTTAATAGTTCTTGTGCTAGACTATCACTGTCTACCATCATTCTATATGCCTGAGTTTCTATTTCTAAATAGCTCTTAGCAATCTTAATTGGAATACTATCGGTTTTATCAAGTATGTCCTTAGTAGCACTATATGGCATACCCATACTAGGGACACCACATGAAGCAGCCTCCATTTGTGGCATACCAGCACCTTCACATATACTTATTTGCAAATATACATCAAAACACTTCATAATGTCTGCTAATACCTCTGTGCTGACACCATTAGCAACATTAGGTAATACTGCTGATCCAACACTACTACAATGTACACAGGTTGTAGTGGCATCTTGAAACGGCCCAGCGAACCATTTATTACACGCCCTACATAAATAACTGAATATAACCTTATGAGAAATACCAGATTCTTTTAATAATTTTGGAAAATTCCAACCGGCATCTGGGTAACTAGTATGAATATATAAAAAGGTTTTTTGTGCTAAATCATGTAAACCAAGAGTGTTACAATTTTCTATAAATTTCCTAAAACCATCTAATATGTCTGGATACAATTTACGTCTTTGATTGCGCATCACCGTACCAATGATATTCATTTCTGGGTGAAAACCCATACTCTCTTTATGTTTACCCTTATTTGGTGCAGGATTAAATATATCTAGGTTGGTGCCAGGAGGGGCGGAACACTGTAGTTTAATTTTGCCGTTGCCCTCTTTTTTAAGAACATCTAAATTCCAATCTGTATAAGTAAATATACCATCGGCCTCTTTATAACTATCTAACCATTGTTCTTGACTAGGGGCGGAATCACAGGTAGGCATCCAAACCAAGTGGAAAAATCTGCGGAAGGGCGAGTCTTTTTCCCATTCTAACATCCAGGGGTCACGAATATCTATCACAATATCCGGTTTAAAATCCAAACATACCCTATCAAATCGCCATTCACCCCATTGATTAGTGGTTCTACTACGATATAGGTCTATACGCGGATCATTATCTCTTACAGCATTAGCATAAATACGCCAGTTTACATTAGTATCTCTTGGGTCATTTACAAGCCCATAACTAGCTAATTCTGCAAGTTCATATTTACCTGTGGCGGCTAGTCTTTTCATTACCTCATTGGTATACACACCAAATCCAGAGCATGTATAACTGGCTTCCCCGCACATTAATATTCTTTTCTTTCTATTGCTCATTAGCCTGCCTTATCTTATCAATTGCATTTTTAAATATGTGGCTCGCCCATGCTTTGGTATGATTAATCTTTTTACCGATCTCGGCAAATGTATATCCTTCATATCTCATATTTACTACAGTTAATTCTGTTTCTGATAGGGTGTCTGGTATACTTTCCCAGAGTTTTTCTCCACTATCTTTGGCGGGCATATTTTCAAGATTGCCCTGTTTATCTTTATTCTCCCTAGTCTTTTTCCTATAACCGATTAATGCCTTGGTTATATATTTCCACGCTAGGGTAGAAATTTTGCCCTGTTTAATATCATGTTTTCTTAGGGCTTTTAATAATGCTATACTTCCTTCCTGTATAAAATCATCCATTTCTGTTTGATCTTTAGGAGAGAAGCTTTTTGCTATTTTAATTACAAGTCCCAGATGTTCTTCAATAAGTTCATTTTCATTCATAATAATAAAAAAGGGGAGAACTAACCTTGTTATAGGTTAGCCCTCCCCATTATGGTTAGAACTGTTCGTCTTTATCGACATGGGATATTTCTGGTTCATCTACTACAGTACCACTATCTTCCCTAGCTGGGGCACGATATAGTCTGTCAAAATTACTAACACGAACCTTGGTACGGGACATCTTTTGTCCGTCCTTTTCCCAATTTTCGGTCTTAATAGACCCTTCGATAAGCAAGGGATCACCCTTTACACAATACTTACCCAAAGTTTCCGCACCGGTATCCCAGCTTTCACATGCAATAAATGTAGTATCCTTATCACGTTCGCCATTAGCCTTCTTAAAAAACCTACTTACGGCAATGGTGAAGTTAGCCACTGTAACCTTTTTACCATTAAGGTCTAAAATCTTAATTTCCGGGTCACGAGTTAAATTTCCACGAAGAATTACCTTGTTCATCTTATATTCCTCCAAATTGTTATAGAAAACACAAAACTTTATATCTTATGATAGCTCGGTTAGGGGGTTCTGTCAAGTTTTATAGCGAAAAAACTTTAAATTTGCCACATTTGTTTGCAAATAAACGATCCGCCATCCTTACTACGTTCCCCATGAATAAGAACATTATTTTCAACAAAGGATATTTTCTTAGCTTCGTCCCATACCTCTGAAAACACCACGGCATCAATACTACCAGTTAAGTCGCTGATTTTAAGAAATGCCATCTTCCTACCTTTATTTTTACCATTTTTAACCTTAATTTCACTCATAGCATCAATCTTAGCGGCTATAATAGTAGTTTTAGGATTAGCACCTTGTATATATTGTTGACATGTACAATTAGCAGCAGAGGTATCACACGCATCAAGACTGGTGCAGGTCAAAGGTATACCTAAAAGTGATTCCTCTACAGATGCCATCCACTCTGGGGCATCTTCTAAATTATATGAGGGGTTTTTAAGGGTTTTTAATAAGCTGGTAATCATATCTTTGCGCTTTTCACTAGCACATGCACCAGTTTTTCCCGTACCCGAAACTGTCATAATCATTAATAAGTCTTCTAATTTAAGTATGTCATTCTTATGAATGGTCATATAGTTAAGTATCCAATTTCTTTCTCTATCGGTCAACTTATCATATAGTTTATATTCATACATCATACGAGTACGGCTAAGTCCCATATATGATATTGCCCCACTATTAATAAAAGCGGCTATGGCGGTAGCATTAACGTGTTGAGCAAAGTGTATTAAAAAGTCCAACCATGACCACTGTTCTGCTTTTTTACCAAGTAATTTTTCAACCCTTGCTATTTGGGCTATAATCTTTTTCCACGCGGCATCCCCAATACCCTTCATATCAAAAAAGCCAAAGCGTATTACCTTGTCCCATAATTTAAAATGTTTCAATAGGTGGCGTAAATCCGGCCCCTCAACGCCAATACCCATTAATCGTGCATTTTGTACTAATTCGTGAATTTCCATATAGGGCTTAGTTTTTTCTCCTGCGTAACGTAGGTATGATGTAAAAAAACCTCTGCTAAAATGAGCTTTAGCAAACGCGGATAAATACGCATTATAAGCATAACTAACAGCGTGGGAATTAGATGTAACTATACCAGTGGAAGTCACAAACGTATGGTTAGGATCGTCCATTGTAACATCGTATACATCTTGTAATCCAACATATTCTATACTGTTTATAGAACACTCTAACGACGGATAACCTTTTTGACCTTTATGTATACGACCAAGACAATAATGCGCCTTTTTGTGACATGATACACAAAGGTATTCTAAATTATTAGAGCTACTATTAGTACGATTGCCATCTTTATGATGTAGCTCCATTCTACATTCCGTAGCTGGGCATCGGTTGCATACTAGTGGTAAAGTAGCTCTGATCTTCTCATACTGAGTGTACGCACCATTTGTATATCCAGGGTTATTTTGTCCAGAGGGAAACCCACAACCACTATAAGATTTTTCTCCAGAGTGTAATTCTTTTAATGTAATAGGGCTATAACCGTATTTTGTGTTATTATGTTCATATTCCCCCTTAATATAAAGAATATCACCAACCTTTAATTTTGATAATGGTTGTTCACCATATTTACTGGGGAATTTATGGGTCATAGTAGTTTCTATAGCGGCACCATTACTTAGTGTTACTTTAAAAATAGGTTGATTACCTGAATATTTTATATCAACAATAATATTTGGTCTTAATCTACCGTCCTCACATAATGATAGGCATTTACCATAATTACCATAAAGTTTCCATTTTTTATATAGGCTAAGATGTCCTGTTTTTTTAGCATACTCTATATTATTTCTAATATTGAACATTTCAGATATGGTAGGCTTAAATGTAAACTTACTATTATCTCTCCAAAACTTTGTATTTCCTGAGACACACTTATTAAAACTATAGCGTTGTGACTTTTCAATCCACTCAAAGATTTGTTCGGCTTCCTCTTTAGTTACGGTTCCCTGTTTTTCTGCGCCCTCAAGAAATGACAACTTAATCTTAGCCATTAATTCTGGCTTTTTCTTACCAATAGCCTTTCTTAATTCGTCAGCTTGTTGTAGGTTAAAACCAGCAATATCTCTTGATATTTGCATAGCCTGTTCTTGATAGATCATTTCACCATAAGTCTTTTCAAGTGCGGGTTTTAATGCAGGATGAAAATATGTAACTTCTTCAAGTCCATTTTTTCTATCAATATAGTGCATTGTCACCGATTTCTTATCGCGGATACTTTCTAATACCCCAGGTCTGATAATACTGATAAGGGCGGCTAAGTGTTCTATATTTCGCGGTTTTAATTTACGCGCAAAGTTTGATTGATTTTCAAGTTGGAATATGCCTTTGGTGTTACCAGAACCGATTAAGTCCCAGGTACGGGGACAATCCATACTTATTTCATCCATATTTGGTACGAAGATAATAGATGGTCTATCATCTTCTAATTTACCAATAACGTCAAACTCACAACCACATTGGGCAAACTTATACTTTTCAGTCATTAGATTCCTCTGGGATTCCCACTGGTTCCGGCTTAAATGAATCTTTAAATCTTACCTTTTCGGCAGTTCTTCTAATAAGACGTTGCCACCTTATGAATATTTCGGCGCAGTTCTTAACATCATATAGCGCGTCATGCCCGCCCTCTAATGATATACCAAAAAACTCTCTTAGAACATCTAATGAATATGATGCTGGTTCCTCTAAGTTTTCAAACCATTGGAAGCAATAAAGCATTAAGTCTATTTTATCTCTGCCAAAAAATAGGTTAGTTCTTCCATCTTTGCCTATATTATCATATTGCTTACTAAGTCTATCAATAATATGACAGTCAAACCCAAGAATATTATATCCACAAATAAGTGGTGCAGTATAAATACCTCTCTTAGTTTGGGTTGTGTGATAACGCCCAAGATATTCCACAAAATTTTGCCACACCTGTTTTTGGTTTGGGGCATTTTTCCACGACGCGACCACTAATTCGGCGGTTGAGTGTTGATTTTTGGCGTGAAAATCTATGGTGGACTTGTGATCTACAGTATAGGTTTCCCCATCTATATCAGCGGGGCGCATCATACTATTAAACTCACTACCTGGAATTATTTTTAAAGTACGCGGATGTATCATTAATGCTGCTAATTGAGTAGGTTCCGCAACATAAGGATTCACACCATCTGTTTCAAAATCTAAGCAACATATATAGTGAGTATTTATCATTTAAAATTATTCCTTAATTATATTTAGCAACTAATTTACAAAAGTATATAAAGTCTTTTTCATCTAAGTGTTGTTTCATTATATTAATTTTTTTATGTACCCATTGTATGTTATTAATTATATATCCCTTTTTACTATCAATACGATCTAATGAGGCTGTTTGTAAAGTATACTTTTTACGGGTTGGGGCGAAATGAATAGGAATACCTGTTAAAGCACACCTTCTATTTTGTTTAAGATATAGACACCACATTTGTTTTGGTGTAATAGACCATTCTAAATCTCTCTCTTTTGCCCCATATTTTAAACTAGATATAGTGGTAGATGTTATTTCTTCATATCCGGCCCATAAGCCGTGTTCTTTACCCCTTTTTCTACTTTGACACCCACATGTGGTAGTATTACCAGAAATTAAAGAATTACTAAGAACCTTTATCTCTTTACCACATTGACATCTACATAGAAACATAGCATGTTTATTCTTATCGTTTCCTATGTATTTATATGGTGTCAACATTCCAAATGTACGATTTAGATACTTTGTTTGGGTATTATGTCGTAAACCAAATTTTTCTAATCTTTTACTAATAGCCGCTTCTGAACAGTTATTGTCTTTAGCTATATCTTTCAAATATCTACTTTTAACAACATATTCTTCCACTAAATATTCTTTTGTTACACTGTGTAATCTTTGACCTCTTGGCATGATAACCTCCTATAAATGATGAAATCTGATATATAGATTATACACCAAAAGACTACTCAGAAATGTCTCCATTTCGTAAAATATCTGCAATTCCGGCAATTTTATCTAAAAGAGAAAGTCCTAAAATATCATATTTAATCATACCAATTTCTTCAACGTCGTTCATCTCTAATCCAGCAACCATACTCTTTGTTTTACTATCATAGACCATAGGACAAGAATCACTCAATGGTTCACTAGATATAAGTATGCCAGAAGCGTGTTTAGATTGGTGCGCCTTTGTCCCCTCTAACCTTATAGCCTGTTCAAAATATTTGGCAAGGGGACCGACCAAGTTTCCATCTTCATCCAGGGAACACCACTCTTTTAATAACCCTTTATCATCATTCTCAAGTGTCCAACGTATAATCGAAGATTCACCTTCTTCTTCCTTCATTATTTGAAGTTCATCAGCAATCTTAGCTTCTTCTGGAAAGTGCTTAGTGATTAGGTTCATTTCAGTTGGTGATACAACACTATGGGCACGCAGAACATCTTTTAATGCCCCACGACCTTTCATAGTCTGTATGGTTATCATTTGGGCTACTTTATCTTCCCCATATTTATTCTTAATATACTGAATAACTTTATCTCTTTTGCTCGCCGGTACATCAACGTCAATATCTGGCATAGATACACGTTCAGTGGTGTTACGCCCAGCGTTGTAGAAGCGCGAAAACAATAAATCATATTTAAGAGGGTCAATAGATGTAATCCCAATTAAATAACTCACCAAACAGCCCGCAGCACTTCCACGACCAGGACCGGGAAGCCACCCTTGACTGTTGACGAAGTTTAAAATGTCTTGGACGATCAAAAAGTAGCTTGATAATCCGGCACCTTGTAATACTCCTAATTCTTCATGTAGTCTTTTACTATATTCAGTTAGTTTATCACCAGTGATCTTATTTAGGATTTTCTTATCCCAACCTTGTTTACACAGGGCGAGCAAATAATCCTCTGCACTTTCACCATTGGGAGTTTCAAATGGGGGTAGTTTAGGTGGTCCAAGTATGTTTTTATATTCAGAACATTTACCAGCGACCTCAAGAGTGTTTTCAAGTTCTTCCTCAGTGTTACCAAACGCAATCATCTGATCGTAAGAATGTATATAATATTCTTTACATAAGAAGAAACCACTTAGTCCAAATGATGGGTCTGTACATTGGTAGATACTTTTATTTAAATTCGTAGCAAGAGCAACCTGATGATCTAGGTGTTGGTCTGGATATGCGTAGTGACTATCCCCAACCCCTATTATTTTTGTATTAGTATCTTTAGCTATTTTTCTAATAATATCCACCAATGGTTTAGACTTATAATCAATTAATTGAGCCTCAAGATAAAAGTCATCTTTAAGAATTTCTTTTAGTTCGCCCACCAATTTTGTTGCTAATGGTATACCACTTTCATCAATATTGCCGTCTTTATCTAAGATATAGTTGGCGATGGTAGAACCCCAATGTCCCCCAAAACATATTAAATTTCCTCTGCTCAAATATGGCTTTAATTGTTCTATAGATAGACGGGGCTTATAATAAAAGTGTTTAGGCTCATTACTTTCTGATGTTAATTGAACTAAATCTTTCCACCCGGCATCTCCCTTAGAAAGTACCAATATATGTGTTAGTTTTCTATTATTGTCGTTTTGTACACTAGCATCAAACTCACTAATATATAGCTCACAACCTATGATTAATTTATGCTCAGTCTTCTTACATTGTTTAAGCATTTGAATACTAGATGATAAATTACCATGTTCGGTAATGCCAATTCCTGGTAATCCTAAATCAGTAAGACGATTAGTTATCTGCTCAGGTTTTGAGATTCCATCGAGCATACTATACATAGTATGGTTATGAAGAGGATAGTATATTTTATTCATATTTATGCCACATTTTGTTGTTTACGATCAGCAAAAGTCTTTCCCTTGCCCCATCCTTTAAGTGTAATAGATACTTTTTTATGTCCCTGTTCGACCAGTTGTAAAGCTTTGTCTATTTGAGATTGTGAGGGAATATTATTATGGGCACGAACTCGTATGACGTACCACCCTAATTTAGCTAATTCACTATATCTCTTTTCATCTTGTTTTATTTTATAACCATGCCAATACCACTCATCATATTCAAGGGCTACTTTTTCACCTTTATAGACAAAAGCCCAATCAACCGTTTTATATGTATTTTTACAACTGGGTGTTCCCCATTTATAATTATGTTGTGCAGATATAGGTAAAAATTGTGATAAGGATAATGACTTATAAGAGGTTTTTACCCCATTTTTTATATTGTTACAATTACCACAAGACTTCGTGTTCATAGAACATAGTTCATGTACGCCTTTTGTTGATACTCTACCACAATCACATTTACATTCCCAAATCCAACCTTTGTGTCCATGACTATTTTTACTATATAATGGTTTAATAGCTACTAATTGTCCAAATCTTTTTCCACTAATATCTTTTCTACATCTTGTGGATGTTATGTTTTCCTTATACCCACATTTTACACAAGATTTTGTATGACCAGAAGTTAAACTACTCAAAGCCACATTACAATATTTACCACAATCACATTTACATTCCCAAATCCAACCTTTGTGTCCATGACTATTTTTACTATATAATGGTTTAATAGCTACTAATTGTCCAAATCTTTTTCCAGTAATATTCTTTCTGGATAACATAGAGGTAATACCACCACCATATCCACATTTACCACAACTTTTTGTATTACCACTTTTAAGAATCCGTGCCTTATAACAACATATGTTACCACATTTACATTTAACCTCCACTTTACAACCATGACTTTTACTGGGAAATATTTTTATAACTGTTAATTGACCGTATATTTCTCTAATTTTTGGATCATAACAATGCCCACAAGACTTAAAACTACTACTCCAGACCCATTCTGGTTTCACTCTAAATATTTTATAACAAAATGGACACTCAAAATCTATTTTAGTTCTATTATTTACATACTTTCCAATCATCCTCACCCCAACCGCTAAACTCCTTTGTTCAGCTTCTTCTTGTGTTAATTTTTTAGACATTATTTTATTTTTACAATATATTTCTTATCTGGTTCTATAACACATATTTCTAAAAAGGTTTCTTCATTATCTATAACCTTCTCAAGATTACATATTTGATTAAAAGCCTTGTTCTTACTAAGCTTTCTATATAGTTTATCCAACATTGAAAACGATTCAACAAATAAAACATCGGGTAGAGGTACATACCACTGAGACATTTCTACTAAATCATCATAAATATTTAATACATTACTATAAATAGGTTTTATCATTTTGTTCTTCCTCACCACAAATTCCCCAGGTTTTAACAGTGGTAAACACTGTTTATCAGTAGGCATCGCTATAATCTTTTTATTCTTAGCACCGATTTTAGCAACTTCTTTTTCTATTTCTTTTTTCTTATCTTCTTTAGACATTATCTTCCTCACAAATCTCCACACTGAATATTAATTGATCTCTATCTCCCATATCTATAGCTTGATACTTACAGATGAATGAATCATATAGTACAATTACATTATCTTGATTGGGATATGACTCTTTTATTTTTTTAGCAAGGTTTGATATTCCTATTTCTAAAGCCCTTCTAGCTATATCCAACCTATTATCTTGTGTATATTTCCTCAACCAGTCTATACTAGATGTAAATGTTTTAGATGTTGATGTTTCACCCTCTGCATCCACTCTATAGAAAACAAATAACCCGTTTTCATCTAAGTTTTTTACTAAAGAGTGTTTATAAGCATCTTTAAATTCTACTGGGTTGTCTAATATGTCTTGTACACATATGGGTTTAGTAATTGTTAATTGTTCCATTATATTTCTCCCGGATTCTGATAAAAATCAATCTTATGGTCAGGCGCACAATAATCCTTAGTTACTTTATCTATACCCCTCTTCCCACACTCGAATAGAACTTGCTCACATTTTGTCATTATATTACCTTTAGAACATCTTTGACCACTTCTAAATTCTACCATTGGTTTTATATTGGTTCCTTCAAATGTAGTTTTTCCACTATTACATAATTTAGAACATTTCCATGTCTTATTTAGTTGTGGTGATTTTACCTCTTTAATTTCTTCAAATCTTTCTTTAAGCATATTTTTAGCTAGTTGTATATCATCTTTAGTAAAACACATAGTTATTGGCCCTACATTATTAATATAATAAATTGTAACTATAACCTGTTCAGCTTCAGGATATAGATATGATATAGCTAAATGATACATTAATAATTGAGGATCGGTTCTAAGAGATGCTTCGGTTTTTTCTTCGTCTTTAATCCAATTATAAAATTTACCAGTTTTATAATCAATTAGCTCTAATATTTTTGGATTATTTTGATCTGGTTGTACTATTAAATCAATTGTACCTTTTAAAGATAAGAACCCAGACACTTTTTCCCCATTAATATTATAATCATACATAGCCCAGGGTTCTTTAAATTCAATATCAAATTGTTGCTCAGGAGAAACTATATAGGACTTTAATGGATTAAATGCTCCATCATTAAAATTTAGCACTTTAAGTACACTATTTTTACATTCGGTAAAATCTGTAGATGACCATATAAAATCATTATGAGATATATAGTATTGATATACCTGTTCAGTAATAGTGTGTATATCAAACTTATGAATATCTATATCACCACATATTTCATCCTTAATTATTATATTATCAATAACTAATGGATCATTTTCCATACCTTGTTGGGCTAATTTAATTCTTGCTAATATTTCCAATACTTTATGCGCTATTGTGCCCATTAATGCTTTTTTATTACCTGGGCCTCTCCACCCAAGCACATATTCAATAAAATATTGTTGGGGACACATGGAATAGCACGAATATGAACTGGATCGAAAGTACGATATTAAAATTTTATTTCTCCTTTATTATCTTTATTTACTATCATATGACAATAATTTACAAATTCTTTTTGAGTCTTTTCCCACTTCATTTTATTTATATCTTTATGTAACCATTGTATATTCCCTATAATATAACCCTGTTTACTATCTATTCTATCTAATGAAGCAGTTTGTAATAATTTTGTATTTCTTGGTCCTCCCCTTGGGTAAAAACCTATATCTAAATCGGTAAGGGCACATTTTCTATTTTGTTTAATATATTGGTCCCACATATCTTTAAGAGTAATATTAAATGATAAGCCCCTATCTTGAGCGCTTTTCTGGATACTACAAAAATAAGCACCAGATATATCTTCATATCCTTTCCATAGGGCTTTAATACTCGCTTCTTTAGCTCTGTTTGGAAATCCATTATCTTTATTTGTTCTTTTTTTAATATTATATTCTTTAATTTTAATCTCTATCCAACTTCGAGAAACATTAATTTCTTTAGATATTGTTGGAACAGACTTTTTATTAATAATATATTCATTATATAAGAAATCTTTAGTTAAAATAATAGCATTTGGATTGATATGACCTCTTTTAACTTTCTTATTACATCCACAAGATTTAGACCTGCCAGATATAATATGCCCCTCTCTAATATCTTTTATTATTCCGCAGTCACAAGAACATATCCAAAATTTCGTAGGTACTGGATTTCTATTTTTACGAGGTTCCATTTTAATAATCTGTTGAATTAATGTTAGTTTACCATATGTTTCACCCGTTTTTAAGATTTTCATAATAAAACTCCTGGTTTGTTTATACAATTAGTACCTATTATAATATACACCAAAAGTCTTATAAAACACATTAAACATGATTTAATTCGATCTCTAGTTCTATAGGTGACATTTTCCATTCTATTAGCTTATGATATACGGCATCATTTTGCTCTGGTATACTCATATCTTTATTATCTATAATTGCATCAAACCCAATATAGTTATCTAATGCTGTTTCACTAATATGGTCATCTTCTGGATTAGGATTTCTAGTTAATCTAATTACTTTTCCACCAGCTTCTTGAGTTCCAACAACCTCGTTTGGAAAACGACAATCACAAATTAATGCAGTAGAGGAACCTTCATCCTTAATGCGGCGAATAGTGCCGTCAACCCAAACATTTTTATACATCTTACGAAAGATATTTGAGCCAACATATTGAAGGATTTCACGGGCTGTCATAGGTCCAGGTTCGTGATATACCATCGTATCTATTAAACTAGTATGTCCTATATCATCCCATAAATGTTTATTAGAAATAACCCCAGGCATATTCTCCCACTTTAAATTGGTTAAACTATTCTTTTGCTCATTGGTGCCATAGCATTGCTCATAGCTTAATCCCAAAACCTTCATACATACCTCTGTTTTAAGAAGGTCGGCAAAACTATAGACCTTAATATATTGATCGAGATTATCGGCTAAGAATATCTCCATAGCTGGTGTACCACGAAATACATCAAAGATACCCTCAAATTCCTTATCCCCATTAATATCAGAAATCCATAGCTCACCCTTTGGGGTAATACTAAAGTTATCCTTAATTAATCCTATAGCGGTCATATGAAGACCAATTATAAAATTAATAGCCGTATTTTTTCCAGACTGTTTTTTACCACTCAGACAAATAATTTGTTGTGACATATATGCTCCTATAATAGTTTGATTGCTTCGACTAGTTTATCAATGTGAATAATATGAGTTGGATACTTTTCCTCTTTAAGTTTATCTATAGCCTGATGAAATTCTTCTGTAAAATTATTGCTTTCTTCATAATAAATAAGTATATTACGAATAAATAAGTTCTTCTCTATAATCCATTCAAAAAATGCTGTATAATTACAACCACTAATAAGCTTATAATCTAAAACCAGTAGATCACATTCTATATCGGGGATTTCTAAAAATACCCCGCACTCATATATATTATCAACTAATTTAACATTATCTACCTTTTTAGTCTGCTTAACTAATTTCTTATTTTTACTCAATAGAACAATCATGTTTACTCCCACTTTTTTACGCAGGACAAATATAATAATGAAATAGTATCCCTAATCTCTTGAATGGTCATATCACCCAGATCATTTTTGGTGGGCACGAAGTTGTATATATTATAGGTGTTTGAACAGATTTTGTCAACCTCGGCAGCACAATTTTGACCGGCGGCGTCATTATCCATAGCAATAATTATTGTCATAGCACCTGTATGATCTAATAGGTATTTCTGTCCCTCACTAAATCCGGCCCCTAATGTTGCCAAGCCACACTGTAAACCAGCTTCTTCTAGCCTCCAAATATTACCAGGGGATTCTGTTAATATTGCTACCTTATGCTCTTTAATATGATCTTTGGCCGACCAGTAATTATATAAATATTCTTCTTTTTTAAATCCATAACTATGTTTCCACTTAGCAAACTTATAGGCATCTTCCTCTCTCGGACAACTTGCCTTTGGATTATGCCATGTACTACATCTTTCACATTTTTCAAAGATACTACGACTAGTATGTGCTACTACTATTTTATGTCTTTCATCATATAGTGGAACCACCGCCCTGTTAAAATGGTTAATATCTCTAGGGTCTGCACATAGTCCAACATCATATTTATCTAATATAGTAGGATGGAAACCACGATCAAGAAAATATGGAGCTGGAATAGTAAGATTTGCCCTAGCTTCTGTGCGAGATAATCCGGTGGTTGTTTTATTACCTCTATTATACATCGCCACCTGTTTAACAAACTGACTTTTCTCCAGGGCGGCGAAATCTATATCTATATCTTGATAGTTCTCATTTAAGCAGTTAGAAATAAAATCTAGTGTTTCACCAAAAGTAGCGGTTTTATCTCCCGGTCCTGTCCACTCATATTTAATATGAGATAATACTCCCCTAATAAATCCTATAGGGGAACCAACAAAGTGCTTCTCACACTGATTAGTTCTACATTTCCAATTACCTATATATGTTTCACCAGTATGGTATATATTTAAAGCATTACTTTTATCGCCCCCGTGTATGGGGCATTTACCAACCCACATTCTATTTGTGCGTTGTAGATCAATATGGAGACACTCTTGAACTTCTTCAAAACGCTCCATTATACGACTACATAAAGCACTTAATTGCTGTTGGTTAATCTGCGTCGAACGGGATGTCGTTTTCATCTTCACCTTCTGTTACAAAACCTTCATCATCAGCATTTTTATGGGCTGAAATCTCAAGTTTGGTTTTACCCTCTTTAATTCTACCAAATTTGCCAAACATATGACAGTTAATATAGTCTCCGTCATCTAATCCACAACCATGACGGGCTACCACTGGGACCAATTTACGGTTTCCACTTTTAACTCCATCTTCTGCAATTTCTTCATCAGACTTCTTCTTATATATGGTAAAATTACTACATAACCACACTATTCTATCACTACCGGATGCCGTATCGGTCCCTTCTTTAGTAATACCATCTCTATTTAACTGCATAAATGCAAGACATGGTATTTTATAACGGACCATGAAGTTATGTAGACTACTCATCATAAAACCTAATAATTGAAATTCTGCTAAATCATCTAATCCAGCAGTATCCATTAGTTTAAGATAATCATATATAATAACACACTTTTTTGCAGTCCCATCTGGATTTAAACCAACCTCTTTAGCAATCCAGCGGCGCATTAATGCTAACTGTTCTTCAAATGGTTTACCAGCTATACTCTTATGATAATACGGTAAAGATTTAAGTTTTTTGGCATTTTCCAATACTTTATTTTTAATATTAGGATATTTACCAAATTGTCCGGTTTCTATATCTTCAATAGGTACATCTGACATATTAGCCAGAATACGGTTTTGATGATCTTCTTTAATCATTTCCGTATCCATATTTAATACAGGAATTTTTATATTTTCGGCAATATAAAGACCTATATTATCTGATAATAATGTTTTTCCAATTTTTGGTCTAGCACCTATTACATTAATAGTGGCCTCTCTTAACCCACCGCCTATACTTGCATCATATATTGGAAATCCTGTAGGTACACCCATTTGAGTTACTGGGTTTTCCGCTAATATCCTTAATCTTTCCTCTGCATCATTACCCATACTATCTGGGGCTTCTGATTGATCGTTAAGTAGGGAGGTAAAATTAAATATGGTATCTTCGGCAATACCCAAAATTTGGGCAATTCTTTCATCGCCCTTAATTTCCAATAGTTTTTGTTGGACACCCTCAAGCTGACTATGTAATAATTTGCCGATTTCCAACTTTCTAATTTTAGCGGCAAATTTTCTGACATTAGATAGTTCAATCGGAAAGTTCATTATGGCTTGAAGATGTAATAATTCTTCTTTTTTAGCCAGAATATAACTTGCGCCCAACTCATGTGCTGCTGCCTGAATAAGAGCAACGTCAATTTTAGCATTATCATCTGCCTTCATTATATGGGTGAGGCAGCGATAAATTAAACCATTAGGTTCAGTATTAAAAGTGGCCTCACTAAGCATATCGGCCACATCATAATATGCGTCTGCGCCATATCTACAAATTCCAGCTAATACAGCGCGTTCTGATGGTGGATCACTAAAAACTATTGACATATTTATCTTCTTCCTATAATACAACTATCACACGTAAATAATACGGAACCATCATCTGGATCAATCATTACTGTACTTGGTGACACAATATGAGCGCGTCCACATTTTTGACAACACACCTCCCATAGTTCTGCATCTGTACGTCTAGGTGTTATTTGATTATTACCTGATAGTTTTTTATCAATAACTGTATCATTTTTGAACATTTTAGCTTCCGCCATTTTGAGAAAGTTATTACTACGTTTAGCGGAAGTGTCAAAAGATTCGGTACGACACTGTTTGCCGTGTTTTCCATGAACCTCACCAGTCTGGTTCATTACTCTACCAACCTTGCGGATTCTGGGTTGCCCCTTGACCGGTTCTGGGGTTTCTTCTATTATAGGTTTTTTTCGGGTTTTGTCAACCTTTAGGGTCTTTTTGACACGCTTTTTATAGGGTTTTCGTGCCTTTTTAGGTTTTTCAGATGGACACGGTTGAGAAACGGCAGACAGTGTTGAAACTATCATTTGTTTAATCATTTCTAAATCTTTTTCGTCTAACATAATTATCCTCTCGCCATTTGTGATTTAGCCATTTGCATATTCTTCATAGCGTCGGCTATATGTTTAATTGATGTGGCTAGAAATTCCAGCCTTTGAGTGCGTTGTTCCGCATAGGTAACAATTTTTTGTAAAGAGTCGGCATAGGCGTTTTCTTTAATAATTAGGGCTACTTTAACATCAAATTTGGTAAATTTATCATAGTCGCCCAATGATTTAGCTATGGTGTCGGTCAACTGTTGTTTTGCCCATATAACCCTGGCTTTTTCGCGGTTATACAAACGCTGTAAATAAAATGAATATTGCGCTAATCGAGTTCCAATTTCAGCACAGTTCTCAGCCTGTAACGCTTCCATACCTTTTCGGTCAAGATTTAGATAAGATTCTAATTCTTCCTCTGTACCAGGAGATTTACAGGTCGGAAGCCCACTTTTCTTTTCGTAATCATCTAATATGGAATCTATTTTAACGAGTTTGTCTTTGGCAGTTATATGAGTTTGTTCTTCCATTCTTCTATACTTTCGTTATGAAGGAATTTTATCAGAGAAATATTATTTAAATTACACCATGTTTCCTTATCTTCATCTCGTTGTTTAGAATTAATAAATCCTCTTAACGTCTTATGAAAGTGAGGAATATATGTGTCATGTTGTTGCCCTTGTATCTCCACCGCCATTCTTCTTAAAGGTAAATAGAAATCAAGGAATAATTGCTGTGTTCGACTAATTGGTATGGGCACTTCTTCTAATATTGTCATTGTGGGGTATAGGTCTTGTAATAGTTTGCGCGCATCCAGGTGTAATGACGACCTATTTTCTATACCAAAAGCTATACCGGCACCTATACCATATCCTTGTAAACTCCAAATATGTTGACCACCATCTAAGTCACGAACCTTCATTTTGCTATCTCCTGTCTTGCTTGATGAATGGTTTTTCCTATAAAAATTAATTCATCAGTACTAAACCAACCATCAACAATAAATTTATCTCCTTGTATAGCATCAGCAATACATAAATATCCTGGTATTTCATCTCTAATAATTGATAGATTTATCTTTGTTTGATTAGAAATCTTTGGATCACTAGCCCAATTTTTACATTTATCATAATTATAATTATTCATACCATTCCTAACATTTCTCTTATTTTAGAATAAATAGCCTCAACACCATTTGGTATATTTCTAATTAATTCACAGGCTTTTTCTGCCCCTTGTGCTTTTTGACCATCAAACATTGGAAATGTATACCATGCACCACCTTGTTCAATTATTCCAAGATCAACACCCATAGTAAATACTTCTTTAGCCACATCAATACCAATACCATAGCGAACAAAACTTGTAGTCTGCTGTCCTGGTGGAATATACGTTGCGGTATTAAGACATTGCCACACACCTTCTTGACCTATTTGTGGACCTTCTGTATATGCTAACCACGGTTTATGATATAAGCATTTTAGCTTTACATCTACTTGATAGGCTATCGCCTGACCTGATTTCTCCTTCCATAATGAATTGCCCATACCTGGATTACCCATAATATGAGTTATACCAACTACTATACAATTATTCACTGGTACTACATTACACACTTTACGACAGAACTTAGCAAGTGCTTTAGCTCCATCAGCGCGTTGCATATCAGCCATAGTGCCGGTTTTTTCAGCTTCGGTACATAATGCAGAGTAAGAGTCTATAATATGAATAGAACCGGGTTTTTCATTAATAAATTGGTCTGCTATTTCAAGATAGTCGGCGGCACTAAGAATATGTCCAGGGGTTGATTGAACAATATGAAAACGATCACGGTTTAAATGGGGTATTCCCGCAAGATCACGTTCTTTTAATCTACCTTCGATAGCATAGAAATATACCTCTCGGCCTTTTGGACAACATTCGCCGCCATATTTGGGGTCTTGTGCTGTCGCCGCGAAATATAAAGCCGTTGTTGTTTTTGCGCACTTAGGTTGACCAGTTAATGTAAGCCACCCACCTTCTACCATACCACCAGTGATACTATCAAGTGCTGGACTAATTGGTATGACTACTGACTTTTTATCAAATATATATTGGGCATTTACTAATACATTATCACCAAACTGTTTTTTAACATTAGCCTCAACTGATAGTTTCTTTTCTTTCTTTTCTTTTACTACCTCTCCCTCTTTTTGTTCTGCGCCTTCTACTACTTCCACAACTTCTTCATTTGTATTCTTTTTTGGTCTACCCATCGTCTAACTCCATTAATTTGCTCAATTTAGTTTGTTTAACTCTTTGTTCTGGTATTTTCACCGTTTGAGATCGCAATTCGGCTATATTAGCAGAAACACCCTCTTTAGTTTTAACCGTATCTAATAAGACCTGCGCCTGTTTTATTTGAGGTTCCACCCAGTTAGGTCGAAGATTATCTATCTTTTTCTCCTGCACAACCTGTAAAATAGCCTTAGCTGAATATTTTTTAAGAAGGGCATAGGTTATTCTTAGTTGGCCCTTATATAGGGCTTCCCATTCTGGAAGATTCCAAAAATTAACAGGCAAATCTTTCTTTTGTTTTCGCGCAGATTGCTCTAGTACAGTTTCTATTATATACTGCGCTGCCGTCACCCATCCACCAGGAGAATATCGAGATGGATAACGAGATTTTTCAGTCTGTGTTTTAGCGGCCATATTACTCTACTAATTCTCCATCGGCATTATAAATATGGCCCCTAGCAGTCCTTGATCTATTTGGACCCATTTCTTTTAAGAACTCATCACCAACTTGGGATGCTGCTGATGTCATTACAGCTACACCGGGTTTACCACCAGCAGTTGTGCGGGCCATTGTCAACTTAGCCTGTCCTTTTGGTAGTTTTCTAACTTTTGTCAGGTCTGGCTTAATCATTTTGGGCGTTTCCTCAACGATTTCGTCTGGTTTTACGATTTCTATTTGTGAGGTTTGTACTTTTGCTATTGTGGTATGAATTTTATCTAATTCACCATCTACATAGTTTTGTACACACTTCTCAGTTCTATTTAAAAGTTTAGCTATTTCATTTGGTGTTTTACCTGAGTGTAAGGCACCTTGAATAGTATATTTTTCTGTTTGTGATAATTTAGCCATTTATTTTCTCCGATTCTATGTTTTGATTTATTATTACTTCTTTAAGCAATATACCACTTTTCGATCTTAATTGTTTTATAATTTTATCACCGGTATTTATTTTAGTATTCAATTTTATAATATCACCATCTTTTATAGCGGTATTTATATCTGCTTCATCAAATGGTAAATCTTTATAGATAACTGGTTTCTTAGTAGGTATATTTAAGCCAAGTTTATCACCTAGGGCTTCTCTATAAGCAATTTTACCAATAATTTTAGTATATATTGGTCCATAACCAAAGATAAACCATCCACCCTTTTGTACGATTGACAATACAGATGGTTTTGTGGTCTGTTCATCTTCATACCATTCTTTATATTTAATTATCACTTGTCTTCTCCGATTCTGTTTTAAAATTTAACCAAAGTGTCTCTGGTAATTTAGCATTAAGAATATCATGCCATATATTTCGCCACTCGTTTGCGGCATTTGTCCATTCTTCACTTTCATTATTCCAGTCTCCACCACCTGCATTGACAATAATACCCCATGCTGATTGTAGATGATCTAATAACGGATCAATGACCTGTGCTATTCCTATTGCCATATCTGCATCCATCTCTTTATTAGATGTGGTTGGTTGACACCATGATTGAGCCGCAATTTGTAATGCTATTTGATTATTTTTCATTGTTTTCCTCCCCATTCGTGATTTTCTTTTCTTTTTATGAATTGACAATTCATACATAATACCTGAAATTCTTTTGGATAATTATTTTTCTTTAACCAGCTATAAGAATAGTTTTTATTTTCTTTTCTATGTTTTGCACCATTCCCGTTTATATGGTCGATACTTAAACATCTTAAATCTGTTTCTTTACATATATTACATTTTGGTATACCATTAGCATAATGAGATAAAATTTCTATTTTTAATTTTTTATCCCATGCTGTTTTATTTAATGATTTTTTATTATCTATCTTATTTATTTTACATTCTTTATTTTCTATTTTTTTAACCCATTGACAATTCATACACAATACTTGAAATCCATTAGGATAATTATTTCTTTTTAACCACAAATAAAAATTTTTACCATAACCAACGGTTTTACAGTGCTGTTTACCACCGCCTTTTATATGGTCAATAGTTAAATATGTGATATTTGTTTTATTGCATTTACTACATTTTATTTCTTTTTTACAGTAATTAGATAAAACATCTTTTTTAAGTTGTTCTGATCTTAATTTATCGTATTGTTGTAGGTGAGATTTATTTATTTTACGATAATCTCTATTTTGTTCTAGTCTTTTCTTTTTGTGTTTGTAATAATCATCTACATGTTGCTGACGAATATTTTCTATATTAAATGCCCTTCTTTCTATAAATCTATCTTTTATTTTTTTAATATTAGTTTTGTAATATTTTTTATGATATATCTTTATACATAATGGACATTGATTCCCAATAGAACCTCTACAACCTTTTTCAAATTTTGTTTTACATTTACTGCATTGTATAATCATTTTAAGTATCCTTATTAATTACAACATTATACCCATTGGATTATACACCAAAAGCTAAAAATTTTCTCTTTCGCTATTAATTAACCATGCCTTATTGCGAGATTTTAGGTATTTTAAATAAAAAATAAAAACAGTATGAGGCACTTCTTTCCATTCCCATTCTTTTTTTCCAGCGTGTTTTAATACTTTATTATGTCTATTTTCACTAAACATACCTATAGGGTCATAATGTTTACCTAATGAATTAGTTTTGATGAAATATCTAACCTTCTTACCCATAGCCACTCTAGCAAAAGCATTAGGTAATAGATATGATGGTGTAATTTTACCAGAATCATCTTGGGTGTCATATAACAGTGGAAAACCATCTGTATTTGTATTACCATATTCATCTGTTAATTCATCATGTTGACCAAAAATAGTAAAAGCAATATTATTTACTACCTCACTCTTAGGTACAACGTCTGTCTTTTTAAGGGGTAGCATCGCAGCTTCCATCTCAGCTTGGCGAATACCATGTCTGATTGTTTTTATCGGACTCATTTTAATTTCTCCATGAAACGATTAAGTTCTTGTTTACATTCCTCTAAGTTTTTTCCCACTACGGTATATACCTTGCCAAAACGCTCAGTTGGTGGGCCTATAACCGACCCATCTTCCATTCTTTCTAATACCTCTACTACTAATGAGATAATAGCTTGATGTGGAGCATTAGGATTAACCTTTTTATTTCTATCAAATACATATTTTTCTTCATTCATTTATTAAGCTTCCTTTTCTTACGACTAGTTGGCTTTAAATCATCCGGTTTACGCAAATGTTTAGCACCCTTCGGTAACTTCATTTCTGGTTCACCAGGGGGATTTTCAAACTTATATGCGTTATCCTTCCTCCATTGGGCTAAACGAGCTTCCTCGCTCATGGAGTTAGTGTTTTTTTCGGCTAAAGAGCCAAGGGTTTGTGTTTTTATGTGGGAACTGGTAGTTGAAATATCTTTTTGGAAATTTCTTTTAACAGCATTTTTTTTATTACAATTTGGACATTCGGGAAAAACATTGGGGTCGTATTTAGCTATGGGAATATAGATTTCAAACGTATATCCACAGCCCTTTTGACCTTCTAGGCAAGTATATGTATATGTGGGCACCTTCTTCTCCTTAATTATACACCGTTTTTATTATTTTCTACATTTATTGTATAAATCTACATAGATTTGTGGTAGATATGGAATCCACTTTGGGTGAATTTTTGACCAGGGAGACAAACCTAAAACATACCCAGACGAATTGGGTACTTTTGGTTCGCGTAATAGTGTCATTTTAGCCTGTTTAGGCGTTTTATCTGCCTTTTTTCTATTACAGGCTATACATGCGGTAACTATATTTAAAAAGTTAGTAGGTGTTCCTGGTCCCTTCCATAGTTTTCTAGGTATAACGTGGTCAAAACTTAAAAGTTCTATAGGAAACTGCTTTCCACAGTACATGCACGTTAAACCATCTCTCATAAAAACATTCTTTTTTGAGAATGGTAGGTTATCCTTCTTTCTAATATATGTTATTGATCTCATTACGGCGGGAATAAGATGTTGTCCATGAGCAGATTTTATGTGTTCGTCATTGTAGTATTCAATAACTTCTGCCCCAGCATTAACATCTTCTTGATGAAGATATGCTAAAACCATAGCGCGCTGCCATGTAATCATCCCAAGTGGACGAAAATCGGCATTAAGCATTAAAACCCTAGTGTTCCTCATAAATCTTCCTTAAAAAATTACAAAAATAGACCAATTGCTTCTTTATTATAGCACGAAAAGTGGGTTTTGTCAAGCCAAATTATGAACATTTAGAATAAGAGCATTTTGAACAACTCCAACACCCCTCTTTACGAATTAATTGAGCCTGACATTCTGGACAAAATTCACCATCTATAATAGCACCATCCTTAATGTATTTTTTGAGTATGCGAGCAATAGCCTTAGCAAAACTGTGTGTTGCGGCACAATTACCACCTACCCGTTCTAACTGTGTAACTATTAAATTAATATCTGTCTTTGCTCTTAGCAATGTTGAAACTAATCTAGTAATAGCTTCCTCTGTATCTGTAGAAAAACTAGTAATTGGGCTTAGTTCGGTATCATCTTCTTCAAATATGGCCTTATAAAATCCTTTTTTCTTTCTTACAATAATACCACGTTTGACATTATTACCAATATTTCCATTTTTACCAGCAAATACCTCATATGGACCGTCTAATATGCCAATACATACAAAATAACCTGTGCCTCCAACAGAAGTATGATAAACATCACAGGGTAACTCTTTTGGTCTTTTGGGGATAGAATTATCTAAAATAACCCCAGAACGACAACCTTTTCTATATATGGTAACGCCCTTACAACCATGTTTCCATGCTTCTTCATATATATTAGCAACTGTTTCAACCTTAGTATTTTCCGGTAGATTTATTGTGCTAGAAATAGAATGGTCTATATGTTTTTGAATAGTCCCTTGTAGTTCAATACGCGACAAATAGTTTAAATCTTCGGCACAACAACCATACCAAGGACTTTCTTCTATATCTGTTTTCTTAGTAATCTCTTTCCATAACGTAAATTTTGGATGGTCGAACTCAAATTCCATCCAATTATCCCCATTTGCATCGGTAAAGTCACACCTAAAATTTTCATCTGTTAAATTACCCTTTTTACGTCTTTTCATACTTAGATATAGTAAGGGTTCTCCACCAGAGGTAGTTTGTGTTTCTACACTAATTGTACCCGCTGGGGATAGTGTCATACAAGCTATATTGCGGCGACCATATTGTTTAATATTATTATATAGGTCGGCACCACTTATTTCTTTACCGTCTATCTCAATTGTTTCGTCTTTAATTCTATTTAAAAATGGATTATCTTTTTCTAATTCGTATGACCATATTGGGAAAGTACCAATTTCTTTAGCCATATTCATAGATGACTCATAACAACCAAATTTAAGCGTTTTAAATATACGATCTGTTATGCCCAGAGATTTTTTACTACCATATTTAATATTTAAAGCAGCAAATGTATCAGCTAATGCTGTTGTTCCGGTTCCAGTTCTTCTTCCATTAGCACACATTGAACGAATACGTTCCCACATATTTAATTCTCGTTCTTTATATGTTAATGGTTCAGGGTCATCTTTAATTTTTGTAATAATCCTGTCTATACATTCTAATTCTAAATCAATAATATCATCCATTAATCTTTGAGCTATTTGAGCAGTAGAATAAAATAGATCATAGTCAAAATATGCCTTGGATGTAAATGGATTAACCACAAATGAGAAAAGGTTTAACAACAATAGGCGACAACTATCTAAAGCTGGTAGGGGTAACTCTCCACAGTTTGATACATTACAACCTTCTGTCCAATAAGTATGGGATAAGTTATCTACTGTAATATCAAATGTTTCTTCAGTACTTATTTTTGTTATTTCTATTATATTGTGGGTAAGTTTCTTATCTTTTCTTTTTTTATTATTATATGACTCTATTATTTTTTGTAATTTTTTATTTTTATATTGCTGTATAAAACCAATATTATTAGCAAAAATATCTATATCTATTGATATATTAAGATCATAACTTTGTTTACATGTATATATTCCATTTATAAATTCCACATCTTTTTCTAGGTTTGTTGTATAATATGATTTAATACCAATACTAGACAACATAAGCTGAATATCTTCAATAATTTGTTTTGACGCACTTTTTAATGTTACTCTTTTATCACAGATTGAACCATTGGCACTATACAACCCTCTTAAAAAACTACATTTAGTATTATAATCAGACTCAATATATCTTTGTGGTATTTTTCTTAAATATGTATATGGAATTTCCTTATATGAAATAGTGGTATTAATTTCATAACTTATACCATTGGAACATAAACTTGGTCGATGTTTAGTTATTAGATGTTTAATCTCGCTAGAAAAATAGTCTTGATCGTTTTCACCAATTATCAAGTAAACAAGATTATTAGATGCTTTATGATACGAACCATCACCAAGTACTAACCCGTCCATAATAGCTTGACAGTCAAAAACAATATTTGTTTGTCTATTACCTCTTATAATATCTATTCCAGTAGCATCTTTTACAAATATTTTTTTATTATTACATAAAACCTGATGTTCTTGTGTACCAAAAAATCTACCTGCTGTGGTTTCATACTTATATACATCTTTTATACCGCTAGAATACTTATTTATAATGTTTGTCCAGCCATCTTTACTCCAAATATTATCTCCAATTTTAATATCATTAATGGTTCTTATACCATTAGGGGTTAATACTTTACCCCAGCCAGGTTGACAAGGATTAACACACACTGTATTAAAACCAAGTTTAGCATAACAGTCTGAGATACTTTCACGAATAATAGTGTCCCAAAATAAAACTCCGGGTTCGGCTGATTCCCACGCTGTTTTTACAATGGTGTCCCATAGTTTTTTAGCCTTAATGGTTTGTTTTATAGTTGGATTTAAACTATCTATAGGCCACTGTTGTTCATATTCACCATCTTTTAGGGCACTTACTATAAACTTATCATATATAGCTAGAGATATATTTGCCCCGGTAATTTCTTCTATATTTCTTTTAGACTGCACAAATTCTGATGCGTTTGGGTGCTTATCGTGCATCATAAGCATTAAAGCACCGCGCCTACCGTCTTGACCAACCTCTCTAATAGAATGAGAAAATCTCTTAGCAAAAGAGATGGGGCCGGTACTAGTTCTGGATGAATTTTTAGTTGGGGTTTTATTTGGTCTTAGAAAGGATAAATGAGTGCCACATCCACCTCTGCGCTTACTAATTTGAACTAATTGTTCATCTGACCAACATATACCACCATAACTATCAGCAGGTGGGTCTATAACATAACAGTTTGATAAGGTTACATATTGTTTATTATTGCCTAGTCCATATAGTATTCCACCTTGGGGAACAATATATTTGAAGCGATCTAAGTAACTAAAAATTTCTTCTTTAGATAGAGGCTTTTTAAACTTTTTACTTTCTATTCTAGCAAATTCTCCAGCTAGTCTCCAGTGCATTTCTTCTGGTGTTTTTTCAAGTAGGTTTCCATCATTATCTCTTAACGCGTATTTGTCCACAAATACTTTTGCCGCTAAATTATCATTATTAAAATATTCTAATGATGCTTTATAGGCTTCATCATATGGTACAATATTCATTGGTTATATATTATCTCCGTTCTTTCTATTCAAAATGTGTATATAACCCGCACTAGACTTTTACAGGCTCATCTTTATATATTGATTTTAAGATAGACTGAGCTTCGTCTGCGTCTGGTAGGTTGGAAATCTTTTTCTTCTTTTTGCTGTTTGTATTGCCAACAGTCTTAGCATAAAACTCCCAAATTTTGTATGCTGAATCACTAGCATAGCTCTTGCGCTTACCAGTGTCTTGTCCTAAAGAGTCTCTTACAGCCACAACAATCTCAAATGTGAATTTTTCTTCGTCCATTACTAATTTTCCTTAGTTAGTTTAAAATGATGAGAAAACCCGCCCATAAGACCTCTTATAGACGGGTTGTAGTTTTTAAAGGTGACACGTTGATTTTTGTTTTAGGGAATCAATTATATGAGTAATGTGTCACCTTAACAATGGACCTAAAGAGGTCACAGTTCTTTATGTTTTACTCGTTCCCTATTATATTAATACACCGTTTGGTAGTATAATAAAAATGCCCATATGAAAAATTTTCAAAATTATTGGGGCAACTTTATCTCTAAATAATACTCTTTTTTCTTAGTTTTAAGACCGGGAAATGGTACATTTGGAGGATATTCTGGAACATAATCCCCACGCATCCACGGCATATGATCGGGCATTAAAATTATAGGGGTGGATGTTGCAGACTCAATTACATTATAAAATTTCATCTCTGATTTGGGCTTTTCCACCTTTGGTTTTTCAACATGAAGTGGACGATCATAACTAATACTACATAATAATAGTAATGCTATAAGTTTCATAGTTTAGGGTAGTCCACATAGCGTACTTTTAACTTATTACGGGTAAGCCATAAAAATATTTCAAGATTAGTCTCATATTCTTCATCATTATTTATCATTTTAATATCATTATTACCATAAACTATTTCAGATACACCAGCCTGATACATAAACTGATAACAATTAAGACATGGTTGCCCAGTTACATACATAGTACAACCATTAGAAGATTTACCTTGGCGCGCGCAATCTAATATAGCATTATGCTCGCTGTGGATCATAAATCCATATTTTTCTGGCCTTAAATTAGGGAGTACATCATCTCTTATCCCCTGTATAAAACCATTATATCCACTAGATATAATTCGTTTATCACGAACTAATACGGCACCACATCCTGTTTGAGCGTCGTGAGACTTTTCTCGCCATTCAAATGCTTGACGAAGAAATATTATGTCCCAATCTGGGGTAGTTTTATCCTGTCTACAATGGTCGTGCCAGTGATTTATTTTTTCGGCGGCTTTTTTAGATAATCCGTCAAACAGACTAATTATTTTCATTTATTCCTTCTTCATATGCTTTTTGAATGTCCTCTGGGCTGGTGTCCTCTCCAACCTTTAATAATCCAGTTAATATCTTACCGCTTTCTGATTTAAATTGTTCTCTAGTAAGATGTTTTCTCATAATTCTTCTAATAGCTATTCTATCAGATGGTTTATGATTTTTAACTCTATCAGCTACATTGGCGGCTTTACAACGCTGAATAATACCAATAATACCTACTATAATTGAGATAATGGTGAGAATCTCAATAACTATTTGTGGTGGCTCGTCTTTATAGGCGACCTTTAATGTGTCATACGCTAGATTTTCAACAGCTTTCATAATATTTCCTAATTTTATACCTGTCTTATGCTATTGTAAATAGATAATTAAGCATTGATGAGCGAGCTAAGTCTGATGGTTCTGTCCATTCGTCTGCTTTTTCGTGAATTAAATCAAATTTAGCAGTAGAAAAACAATAGGCAACAGAAGTGCTGCACACTGGATATATTATATCCTTTATCTCGTCAGAAGTCAAGTTTTCGATATTATAAAAAAACCTAAAAAGGAAAAGATTTCTCTTGATAAACCACCAAATCCGTCGCCAGCCATAGGGTAGACCGGTTAAATTACGCATGGTGTTAGTTACAAATTTAGGATCAAACTTAACAAAGCGGCTTTTAATATCTTTCGTTTCTTTATCATAATACATTTGTTCATTTTCTGTATTAGCACGATAAATATCTATATGTTCAGAGTATTTTGGAAATAGATGACTCATCTGAGTGGTTGCCCCACCTCCACGCCATCCATTAAACTCTATAGTCTCTAATATTTTTTCTACACCTGGGGTTCCATTATGCCAAGATGCCATGCCAACATGACTATACTCGCCCTTACCAATTTTCTTAATAAAATCTGAATACCAACACTGACTACGATATAGAAGAAGATCAGCCTCTTTTATAAGGTTGCGCGCCTCTACATATGGAATATATATCCTATCATGTTCGTGCATTATTCTTTTTTCTTTGTTATATCTAATGTTTCATAAGCCTGTAATTTATCCGTCCTATAATCCCACTGTCTTTTATCCATTTCGTCTAGTCTTTTTTCAATCATTTCTTGTTTAGCAGCAACTTTTGCACCCGCCGCCGAATCTTCCTCTGCGTGTTTTAATCTCCATGTTCGCATATTTATTACATCTTCTTTATTTACACTTACATCTGCATCAATTTTTTGACGAACTAAATTAAGTTCTAATTGAAGTTTTTCATCTAACCCTTTAATTTCTGCTTTAGTTGTTTCATTAATTAATGTCATTTCTCTTTGTAGAGTAATATCTAAAGACTTGAGATGATCTGATGTCATTCCATTAATAGCATCAGCCTTGCCCTTTTCATACTGAGCATTAAATAGTCTTTCCGATATTAACTCTGTATTAGCTTTAACATTTCTAATATTATCTGCCTGTCCAGACATTATTAATCCAACAACTGCACCCGCCATACCTAACATAACCACCACTATAGATACAAAAGCTGTAATGGTTTGCCATTGTGGTTTGGTGGATTGGGAAAGTCTACTAGTAGCAGTATCTAATTGTGTACTAAAAGTATCTCTTAATTTTGTTATAGTATCACTGAACATATCTTTTAATTCAGTTACTTGTTTTCCTACTACATTTACATTATTAGATACCTCATGTATATCATGGGTAAGGGTTTCAACAACACCTTCTAATCGACCTACCCTAGTATCCATTTGATGAGATACCTCTATATCTTGAGAGGTTGGTGGAATAACAAAGTCCTTCAGTGGACAATCGTGCGGAGTCGCTTTAGTAGTAGCCATATTATATCCTATATATTAAAAGAAAAGGGAGCTATAAACTAAGTTATAGCCTAGCCTATAGCTCCCAGTGGTTGTTAAATAAAATTGTTAGTCAGTCTTTTTGCTATAGGTTGGAACTCCATCCCAATCCGGTGCCCAAGGTTTTGGTCTACCAGTTTTAATAATAATATCACCAGCAACACCAGTTCTTGGGTTAATAGTTGCCGCATCATCATTAGTTAAGTTACCACCAGCAGCAGTAGCCGAAGTATCATTAGATACTGTAGGAGCAGTTATCCACTTACCGGTAAATCTGTTGTAAGAACCAGCGCGAAGTGCGGTCAAAAACTTGGTTGTTCTAACAGCTTCTAACTTATTGATAGAGCGATGAATGTTTACACCATTCTTTGAAGGATCATTAGCCGGAGCGCGCAATACTGTACTGTAAACACCAGCAAGTTTGTTGGTTAAATTATAGCCAACATATGCACCCTTAGTAAGAGTAGCAAAACTATATGATGTATTAATAGCCTGCATTGTTACCTTGGTTGTGTTAGCAGCAGCGTCAGGTATATCTTTTCTATCTGTAACAATATCTAAAGCATTAGCCGCTGTTACGGTATGTATACCATATACTGCATTAGCGGGCATGTTATTACCAATAGCTACTTGACCAGTGCCACTTGGACCAACATAAAGTTTGGTTCCAACAATCACGGCAGGACCAGTAACACCGGTAAACGCACAATATCCACCACTAGCAGCAGCCTTAAAGCCGTGTAATGCACCAGAAATAAAAGCACAAGAAATGCCATTATTAGCACCACGGTAAGAAACTGGACCTGTTGGGGTCACACCAGCAGCATATCCAAGACTAAGTGAATTAAGCGCACCTAAACCTGCCGAAGCGGCAAATTTTGTAAGCGCAGTTCCACCAACCACCTTGGGTTGTGAGGATATATAGGTAGAACCACTGGAATAAGGAACGCCAGCAGCGGTGAAGAACGTATTGGTATTAGTACCATTTGATGCAGTACCAGCTAAATTAGTACCACTTGTATTTACTACAACATTTTTTGAAATAGCCATCTTTTTACTCCCTATTGTGGGTGAGTAAAAGTGTCCATTTATCCAACAAATCTAAGTCCTGTTCCTACACTATTATACACCGTTTTTATTCAAAATCGTATATATATCTTTATATTCTGGTTTAGCTCCTAAAACACCATCGGCAAAACCATATTTAACACTGTCTTCAGCGTTTAGATACCAGTCTTGTTTTCTATCCATCTTTCCCTTAATATACTTTTTAACTGCGGGCACTTTATAGTCCTTAAAAAATTCTCCATCTTTACAACGATTAACATAGATATTTATCATTGTTTCACCCACTTCTTTTTCATACTCCATTGTGGATACCGCACCCTTAGAAGTGTTACAGATGGTAGTCCACCCTTCGTGAACCATAAAGTGGGCATTTGGCATAAGAATTCTGGTATCTGCCGCTTGAAGAATAATACTGCCCATTGAGTATGCCTGACCATGTACAATTGTTGTTACATGGACTGGACAGGTAGCTATAGCATCATATATAACCATTCCAGCATCCCATTCACCACCCACTGTAAATAAGTGTACAACAATAGGCTTGGTTGAATCTAATGCTATTAGGTATTGTATATTTTTAAGAAAGATAGCCGCATTTTTATAATCTATTTCAGAACTTTCCGTTTCATTATCGAAAAATCCTTGTATAAAAATTTCCCTAGTATCCTGATTTAATGAAAAATGGTGAATCGCGTAAATTAACTCATTTTTTTGCGAAAAATTGCGTTTGATTGCCATTATTTGTCCCACTTTCCGGTGATAATTTACTATTTCTTATACGCCTAGACCAGTTGGATGGTGTTCTATTAGATAAACATTTTAATTTACTACGTTTATGATGTATTGAAGATTCAGAATATCCTAAACTTTTAGATAGTTCTTTAGCAGATAAATTATTGTTTTTTATTAAAAACTGCACATCCTGATTGGACCACACCATCTTGGTTTATCACCTTATATA